>WBZR01000563.1_pt2 | contig 38516 bp, 30 predicted proteins | sample 5204231 | NCBI WGS metagenome assembly WBZR01 (sample SAMN12412403, study PRJNA552823) | activated sludge metagenome | isolation source: activated sludge from anammox sidestream of wastewater treatment plant... | place: USA: Virginia | collected 2017-08 | reverse complement strand
ACAGGGGGCCACCCTGAACCGCCAGACCGGATTGGTACTGCAGGTTAATTATCTGTTCACCGGCAGCGTGATGGATAACATCCGTTACGGCAAAACCGACGCCAGTCCCGAAGATGTCATCCGCGCCGCTCATGAGCTGGGCACATACGATACGATCATGTCGCTGCAGGATGGTTTTGAAACCGAAGTCGGCGAACGCGGCGCCAACATGAGCCTGGGCCAGCGCCAGTTGATCTGTTTCACGCGCGCTTATCTGGCGGATTCGCGCATTTTCATGCTCGATGAAGCGACCAGCAGCGTTGACACCTCGACCGAACTGATCGTCCAGCGCTCGTTGGAAAAGCTATTGCAGGGGCGTACGACGTTCATCGTGGCCCACCGCCTCAGCACGATCATGCGCGCCGATCAGATTCTGGTGATCGACCACGGACATATCGTGGAGCGCGGCACGCATGAGCAGCTTGTGGCTGCTGGTGGCACCTACGCCGGTTTGTACGAACGATTCGTCAAGCAATCCGCTTGAAATCCCGCCACTTTTCTGACTTGATCGGGCGGGACGCCGTTGATGGGATGGGCTGCGTTTTTACAGCCGCCAGTGGACCTGTACCGATAACAAAACCATGCTCGAGCGCTTTTTACTGTTGATCTGCGCACTACTGCTGGTGGGCTGCACCGCCCCGCAGCCCAAGGCGTCGATCAGCGACCCCGACGCCTCCGTCAAGATTCGCGGTATCCGCGGCAGCGTGCATCAACATGACCAGGCGACACTGGAGCAATTGGTGGCTGATTTGGACAGCGATGACGCCGCCGTGCGTTTTTACAGCATCGAAGCGCTGCAGCGCATCACCGGCCAGACGATGGATTATCGCTATTATGATGACTCATTGGCCCGTCAACCCGCCATTCAGCGCTGGCAGCAATGGCTGAGCCAACAATCGCAGACTGAGACGACCCAACCCGCCGACTAACCATCGGCGTTCATTCAGAGTCTCTCACGATCATTCAAGCAGCCTTTTCAACCGCCGCCGTCACTTTCGCCGCTGCATCGGCCAGATCCGTCGCGGTGATGAGCGTGGGCAACTGACTCTGCGCCGCTGACAAAATCTCACGGGCGCGATCGACATTCGTACCTTCCAGACGCACGACGACCGGCACGGCAAAGCCGACTTCACGCCCAGCCTGAACCAGTGCTTCGGCAATCAGGTCTGTCTTGGCAATGCCGCCGAAAATATTGACCAATATCCCTTTAACCGCCTGATCGGCCAGCAGGATGCGAAAAGCCTCGATTGCGCCTTCCGCCGTTACGCTGCCGCCGACATCCAGAAAATTCGCTGGTTCGCCACCGTGCAGTTTGATGATATCCATCGTCGCCATCGCCAGCCCCGCGCCATGGACCAGACAGCCGATATTTCCATCAAGCTGAATATAATTCAGGTTGGCCTTGTGGGCACGCACATCCAGCGGGCGCTCCTGGGTCTCATCCGCCATCTGGGCAATTTCCTCGTGACGGAACAGGGCATTGTCATCAAAATTGATCTTGGCATCGATCGCCAGCAGCTCCCCCTGTTTCGTAATCACCAACGGGTTGATCTCGACCAATGAGGCATCGGTCTGGCGAAACACCTTCACCAGGCTCATCATCATTCCTGCCGCCTGGCGAACCATCTTGCCTTCAAAGCCAAGCCGGTATGCCAGCTCGGTCGCCTGATATGGCTGCAAACCCAGCAACGGATGCAACGGAACTTTCAACACCTTCTCGGGCGTCTTGCGCGCGACTTCTTCGATCTCCACGCCACCTTCGCTGCTGGCGATCAGCGTGATGGTATTGGCAGCACGATCCACAGTAATGCCAAGGTAAAATTCTTTGGCAATATCAACGCCCGGTGCAACGATCAGCACATTGACCGGCACGCCATCCGGGCCAGTCTGATAGCTGACCATGCGGTTGGACAACATGAACTGCGCTGCTTCGCGGGCTTCATCGGCACTTTTAACCAGCTTGACAAAACCGGCCTTACCGCGGCCGCCGGCGTAAACCTGGGCTTTGACGACGCACATCGGGCAGGCGAATTTGGTGAACGCCTGGCCAGCTTCCTGCGGCGAACGCACCACCTGGGCTGGGGGAACAGCAATGCCTGCCTGCTGAAGAATCTGCCGAGCTTGATATTCGTGAATTTTCATAACGTGACCAGTGTAATCGCATCGGGTCAATGCGACAAAGGGGGACCGGCACCCGTGTTGATAAAATACTGGAATGGCTGTCTTGAAATAACCCCGCGCGCCGGTTCAACGAGTGGTGATCGCAACAATGCTGGGCACAGTACAGCGCCCTATTTCTGCGGGTTCACCCCCGCCGCCGTCAACATCGCCCGCGCCAGCGACATGGGCAAACCGACAATATTGGAAAAACTTCCGCTTTTGCGCGCCACAAACGAATCCTTATCCTGAATTCCGTAACCACCCGCCTTACCCTGCCAGTCTCCCGTGGCAATGTAATCATCAATCTGGCGCTGGGACAAATGACGCATGTTGACGGCTGACATCATGCGCTTGTGTTGCACAAAATCGGCCGCTCGATGATGAACCGCGACGGAAGTAATGACGATATGCGTGGTGCCGGCTAGAAAGGTCAGCATCTGCCGGGCGTGGGCGGCGTCGCGCGGTTTGCCCAGGCACAGATCCCCGAAAGCGACCACGGTATCGGCGGCCAGAACAACTGCATCAGGATGACGCTGGGCAACGCTCAGCACCTTGGCTGCGGCGATTTTGTCCGCCAAATCCGCCGGCAACACCGCAGCGATTGATTCTTCATCAATATCAGAGGGTTCAACTGTAAAAACATACCCCGCCTCCTCCAGCAGGCTGCGCCGGCGGGGGGATTGACTGGCGAGAATTAGTCGCGGCTGGGCCACAACAGCTCAAAACAACCAGAAGCAAAGACTGGCGCACCACGGGATCATGCCCGCACGCCTGCCGCGCAAAACTTCAAGGAATCACCGGTAACGATGGTTGGATCAGCGCACAAACTTGATGGCAATGTCGCCCGTGGCCGGCGGACGCACGGTCGCGGTGTAATGCACATGCACCGCATCCTCCAGCACGCTGACCACACGACCATTGGCGATGGGGTTCTGCTCGGCATCGATAAACGTGATCGTGTCGCCCGCTTTGAAATCAGCCACGGGGATATCGACCACCGACACCAACTGATCCTCGGCCAGTATCGCATTGACATAGCCAACGCGAATGTCCTGATTGACCTCCTGATAGATCTTACGCACCTGGGCGACGCGCGCTGATTCCTCAGCCGGCGTCGGGGCAGCCTCGGTCTGTTTTTTCTGGTTCTGGCAACCGCCGACCAACAGGAAAGCAACCGCCAGTGTCGCAAGCAAACGTGTCATCATGTCAGCTCCTCAATGGTGAATACGACTCATGCTCAGCCACACTTCGCCGGGTGGCGAAGATCGACCAATGCAAAGCATATCAAACAACGTCACATTCTTTCATGCAAGGGGTCAGGCCGCGACAGGTCCGATAAAGTCGCCGCGCTTGTCAATTTTTTCCCGATCATCCTGTCGCCCTGCACCGGTGCCATCGCACGGGTAGCTCGACCACCAGTTTGATCAGCCCGGCATGGCGGGCATGGTAATCGCCGCCAGCCAGTCGCCGGCGCTGCTCAGACTCCAGCCTTCCATCTGACGGGTGGAATAATTGCTCCAGAGCAAGTCTGAACCCGCCCGGTTATCAAACTGGCCTGCTCCGGCAATCGTGTAGGCGGTGTCAATTCGCACCGGCAGGACTTTGACGCCGGTACGCACATTGCCATTGAAGAACCAGAGCTGGTTCTGCCCTGTCAGGGTATTGCGGAAAACCACGTCCGCCCGCCCGTCGTTATTAAAATCCTCAACCGCCTGTATTTTGTAATTAAAATTATAAACCGGCGGCAATGCCTTCATCTGGTTGGCGGGGGCTGTCGTGCCATTGAGAAACCAGACGCTGTTGTTGCCATTACCATAATTACGCCAGACCAGATCCGTCTTGCCATCGCCATTCAGATCACCCACACCTTCCAGCCGCCAATTCTGGCTGACCACTGGCGGCAGGGCACTAAAACTGTCAATCGCATTGTTCTGCATCAGCCAAACCGTATTTTGCCCGCTGGCACGATTGCGCCAGATCAGATCGACCTGGCCATCCGTATTCATGTCGGCAGCACCGACCATCTGCCAGTCCTTATTGGCCAGCGACGACAGCAGGATACTGCTGGTGCGCACACCATTGTTCATCAACCACAAAACATTGGCCCCGGTGTTGTAGTTGCGCCAGACAATGTCAGTCTGCCCATCGCCATTGAAATCCGCCGTTGCACCGACAACCCAGTTGGTGGTGTTGGACAAATCCATCTTCAATGAGATGCGGGTGACATCCAGCGCATCGCGGGTCATGTCCAGGGTATTAAGCGTTGTGCCAGGCTGAACCGGAAGATCATCAAACAATGAACCGGGGTCAGGATCAACGGTGGGATAGGTGTTCAGGCTGTCCATGGTGGCCCGGCTGGATCCAGTCATCACCAACCCAAAAGCGGTAAATCCGCTATTCTGGGCATCCAGATTTCCCGAGTTATCCGCCAGATTGAAAAACCATTCGTTGGTGGCTGAATTAGCCCCGCCACCGGGGGCGCCTTCGGGCAACTTGGCAAAAGCAATCGTGTATTTGACATTGCTGTTGACCGGTTCATTCTGCACTGCGGCATATTTTTCCACCGCATCAACCCCCAGGGGCCCGGTGGCAAAATAACCGCCACCTTGGGCAACAAACCCCGGAATCATCCGATGGATAAAGGTATTGTCATAACGTCCGCTGTCGGCGTACTTGAGAAAATTGGCAACACTCAGCGGGGTATTGGCGTACATCTGCACGTCAATGATGCCGGCATCGGTGTTGAAGCGGACGATTTTTTCACCCGCTGGAGCACGCGCAACCACATCATAATTACCGCCGGGGGCGCCATCACCCGACACGCCTCCAGGCGTAATCATCTCACCATCGAGCTTTTGACCCGCCGTGTTTTGAATCCCATCCGACAGAACCACCCGATAGGCTGTATTGGCAGCGATGCTGGCCTTGGCGGTAATCGTGCGCGACGCGGCGTCGTACGACACCAGCGCCGGAGCATTGACATCATCCGCCGTACCAAACCGGCCATCCGCCCCGGCGGTGTAAATCTTCACGGTCGATGCACTGACCGTCGCAGCATTCAATGACTGGCTGACGACCGCTTCAAACAATCCGCGGTTATCGGCAAAGGCGCTGACAACCTGCGCTGTCAGCAGCGTACGCGATTCAAGTTGTTCGACGGATGAAAACTGCTTATCACAACCAGACGACAGACGAGTTGAAAATTGCTGCACGAGATGAATCCTGTCGATAAAGGTTCAACCCGCCGGCGATCCCGAATAGCCGAGAAAACTCACCTCCGGCTGAGTCAAACAGAAGTCATAAACCAGCATCCATCCCGATGCAAGTCATTGACCATTGCTGCGCCAACGCGATTCAGGCACAACCGTTGCCTCACACATGGCCATTGCGCGTAGCAGCACTCGGATTCACGCCTGTCAGCCCCAGGGCAGATCAGACCTCATCACCTTAAACGCGACCATAGATATAGTCGTTAAGAAAGTGAATGGTCTGCTCCTGAGCCGTTGCATAAAGCGCATTGAGATCGCCAATGCTGATCATCCCCAGGAGCGCCCCGTCGATATCGCAGATGGGAAGATGGCGGATGCGGCGCGTTTTCATGATGCTGGCTGCCTCTTCCAGATCGGTATCGGCATCAGCACAGATGACCTGGCAAGTCATCACTTCAGCCACGCACAGCGCCGTCGGATCAAGCTCCTGAACAACCACGCGGCGCAGCACATCACGCTCGGTGAAAATACCCACCACCTGGTTATCCTGCATGACCACCAGCGCGCCGACCTTGTGCTGAGTCATCTTCCGCGTCGCCTCCAGAACGGTGGCTTCGGGACGAATCGTGTGAATGGCACTGGCCTTGGCGGAGAGAATATCCTGCATGTTCGGCATGAGAAACTCCTTTTTTGCAAGACGCCAGCTCGAATGAGCTACGGGACATATGACACAACGACAGACTTGTTCTGACAATATATACCCGCGACCTACGAATAAGCAACAATGTGAAATTATTCTCAAAGATGAGTTTTCTTCCGCCGCGATTGACGCTCTTGGCAAGACTCGCTCGGGATGGTGGATCGGGATGAAAATCCGTCGCGCAAACCACGTTTGCAGCGGATTTTCACGCCTGGCGGCGATCAACCACAAAGATGGGGTTGGGCGGGGTTGCAAAGGCAATGCGGATATTTTTTTCCGCTGCCCACTGAAGTGCGCCCCAGAGAATCAAGGTTGTTGAGCACATTTCACCCAACTCCTCGATCACCACGCAAATATTCACCCCGATGGTATTGTCCCCGAAAAAGTTGGCCAGCAACTCAACTCCCACAGCACTGGCCAGCAGCAGGGCAATACCCGACCCCATTTTGACCATCGCGCTGCGATGCGATTTCAGTTGCGGCCAGATTGCCACCACTGCCATCACCAGCACCACCAGAAAAAGCGGCACGCAAATCGCCACCCAGGTACCCGTCCGCAGACCGGTCATACCCCATGCTTCCCACACCTTGCCGACACGCTCATGCAGTGACGCTGTTTCATCCAGCGAGAGAAAAAAGAAAATGGCTGCTGGAAAGCAGATCCCCCACGTTCGCCAGTTGCGCCGCTCCATCAGGCAAAACGCCATGGCACTAAAAACCAGCCCCACCAGAAACCACTGGATTGATGACCACCAGGTGGGGACATTGGCTTCGTCACTGAGACGAAAGACCGACATCGGAGAAAACCCGAACCAGCGCGTCATCGCAAATGTTACAACATTGGCAACGACCAGCAGGCCATGGATACCAAGAAATACCCACACCCACCCGGGCAACAGACGTGACATAAACTTAAAATTCGTGCTCATACGTTCTTAATGTCGGCTCTGGCTGGCCGCTTTTTCGTTGGATAACGCTCCAAACCCATATCGCCAGTCACTCCGATCATCACCAAAGAAAATAGCCTAGCCCACGATCTGACGGGTCGATGTCAAAAAATCCGACATTTGATGTTTTTTTAATTCTATTTCGCACTCTCAGGGCTGTTCTATCCATCAAATCGGCATAATCGTCAGAAATTGGCGTGTTACGCGGCGTTGGTGGTACTGAGCGCCGGCACAACCGCCTGACCCACACCCGCGCTGACGAGCCGGGCAGCAAAGGCGTCAGCCTGGTCTGCTTCGCCGTGAACCACAAACGCCGTGGTCTGCGGTTTGAGTGTCGGAGCCAGAAAGCGCAACAGCTCCACATAATCCGCGTGGGCACTCAGCCCGTGCAAGGTTCTGACTTCGATCTTGCGATCGTACCAGCGGTCATAAACCCTCAGGCGCGGCACGGCCTGTTGCAACCGCCGACCAAGCGTCTGCGGCGGAACCCAGCCAACAAAAAGCACCATATCGCGCTCGTTTTCCAGACTGCGTTTGAGATGATGCAGCACCCGGCCAAATTCACAGCTCGGGCTGGACGCCACGATCACACACGGTTGATTGACGCGATTGATCTGCTTGCTCTGCTCGCTGCTCACTGCAAACGTGATATTGGCTTGATTGAACAGACCATCACGGCCAATCATCTGATGAGTCTGCGTGTCGTAATTCTCACGGTACTGGTCATAAACTTCGCTCACCTGCACGCCCATCGGGCTGTCCACGAAAATCGGCAACTCAGGAATCAACTTTTCGTTGATGAATTTCTGCAGGTACCAGAGCATGGTCTGGGTTCGCCCCACGGCAAAACTGGGGATGATCAACCGCCCGCCACGGGCGATAACGGTTTTAATCGCATCGAGAAATTGCGGTTCGATCTGGCTGACCGGTTCGTGGGCACGGTCGCCGTAGGTGCTTTCGGTGATAATATGATCGAAATTCTGACTCAGCGGCACGGGATCATGCAGGATCGGCATGCCATAACGACCCACATCGGCCGTAAAAAGAAGCGACCGCGGACGGTCCTTCTCCACCCAGTTCAGCGCAATGTAGGCTGAACCAAGGATGTGCCCCGCATCATGAAACGAAAAACTCACCCCATTCCCCAGATCTGTCTTAATCCCGTAATTGACCGGTCGGAACGCCTTGTAAACCGCTGGTAGGTCGGCACTTTGGTATAAAGGCTCAACCGGCGCCACACCCGGTGCCCGACCACGGCGATTCAGATACGCAGCATCTTCCTCCTGAATCTGGGCTGCATCCTGCAAAACCACCCGCGTTACCGCTGCTGTGGCTGGCGTGAGATAAATAGGCCCGCGATAGCCCATGCGCGTCAGGATCGGCAGACGACCGCAATGATCCAGATGTCCGTGCGATAAAATGACGGCATCGGCGGAGATCAGCTCATCGGCAACTTGTTCATTCAGCAGGCGCGATTCCTCACGCCGACCCTGATACAGACCGAAATCCAGCACGATCCGCCGACCATTCAGCTCCAGCACATGACATGAACCGGTGACAGTCCGGTTGGCTCCGGAAAATTGAATACGCATACATAGCCAACTATCGGCAATCTCCGCTGGCGCAACGACCGTAAATTGGCCGGTTAAATGGATCAGTTGGCCAAAACAACTCAAAAATCGATTTTGTCGGCAGGAAAATTACCTCAGCCCACTTGCTCCAGCGCCGCGATTGAATAACATCAATCCCTTCAAACTCCCTAGATGAATGACGGAAAAGAGCAAACCCATGAAAATCCTCGTTGCTGACAAATTGGCTGAAAAAGGTCTGGAATATCTGAAAAGTTCCGGCGTTTCCTACGATGTCCAGATCGGGCTGAAGGAAGATGAACTGGCCGCCGTCGTGCCCCAGTATGACGCCCTGATTGTGCGCTCCGGTGCCAAGGTCACCGCCAAGGTGCTGGCCAATCCGGGAAAGTTGCGCGCCATCGCCCGGGCCGGTGTCGGGGTGGACAACATCGACTTGGATGTCGCCACCGCCAAGGGAATCCTGGTGCTCAACACCGCTGCGGCGTCAACACTTTCCACCGCAGAGCACGCCCTGGCACTGATGTTCGCGCTGGCACGCCATATTCCGCAGGCCCACAATGCCCTGACGCATGGCCAGCTGGAATGGAAAAAACGCAGCGTTTATCAGGGCACTCAACTGGCAGGCAAGACGCTGGGTGTGGTCGGTATGGGACGTATCGGTCAGACCGTCGCCAGCCGCGCCGTGGCGATGGAAATGACTGTCCTGGGCTTTGACCCATACTTCAGCGGAGAAACCGCTCTGGACGGCAAAGTAAAAATGGTGCGCGATTTCGACGAATTTTTGAAGCAATTGGATGTGATTACGTTCCACGTCCCCGGCGGCGAAGGAACCCACCACCTGATCAACCGTCAGCGATTGAACGAGGTCTGCAAGCCCAACTTGCTGATTATCAACGATGCCCGGGGCGAAGTTGTCGATGAAATCGCCGTGGCCGAGGCGCTCAAGGCCAAGCGAATTGCCGGGGCTGCCCTGGATGTTTATCAAACCGAACCTCCCGCCAAGGATCACCCGCTGCTGGGGCTGGATAATGTCGTGCTGACACCGCACTTAGGCGCCAGCACCGACGAAGCACAGACCGCGGTCAGCGTCGAAGCCTGCAAGGCGATTGTCGCCTACCTGCAAACGGGGGAGATCCGCGGCGCAGTCAACGCTGGCGGTATTAAACTCGATCTGCCTCCGGATGAAGCGCCGTTTGCCGATCTGGCCAGCCGCATCGGCACGCTGCTGACCAGCCTCATGGACAGCGGTGTCAAATCCATCACGCTCCGCGCCTCAGGCACGCGCGCACCCAAACTCATGAATACGTTGCTGCGGCTGGCGACCGTCCAGATACTTCAGCCCCACCTGGAAACGCCGGTCAATGTCATCAACGTGGAACACGCCGCCCACGCCCGCGGCATTGAGCTGGTGAAAATTCACGAACCCAATCCTCCGCAGGGTATGACCGGCGATATCGTCGGCATTCGTGCCCACAGTGTCACGGGTGAAACACATCGGATCCAGGGAACAGTCTACGCTGACGGTCTGCCACGAATTTTGCGCATCAACAACTATTCGATGGACATGGTCCCCGAAGGACACATGGTGGCGATTCAGAACAAGGATATGCCCGGAACCATCGGTACGGTCGGAACAATCTTCGGCGATGCCGGTGTCAATATCGCCGATATGGTCATCAGCCGCGATAAGCTGCCTGATGGTACAGCCACCGCCCTCATGCTGATCAAAACCGACAGCGACCCCACGGCTGAGCTGCTCAAGAATCTGCGATCCAAACCCAATATTCTCAAGGTTAAAAGCGTCAACCTGCCCAGCCGGTCAAACTGAAGCAGCGCCCACGAACAAGGCTCGCGGTGCATCAATTATAAAATTGATACACCTACGCTGATGCTGGTGCCGCGCGCCACGCTGGCCAGTGTCGCGCAATCAACAAACGCCGCGCAGGTTCTCCTTGGAATCAGCGACCCAGGCGCGGCCATCACTCTGTTGCTGGGGGGGCAGGCCACACAGCTCTTCGCCACAGGCACGCGGCGGAAGACCAACCGGAACCGGTTCGGTCGGGCATTCCTGCGGACGAACCGGCAGGCCATAACCTTCCCGCAGCGTTCGTCGATGCGACAAAATCGCCTGCATTTCAGACTTGGTTCCCCGTACCGGTGGTTTATTTTTCACCGCGTCTTTCAACATCGCCCAGGCCACTTCCGAAGCAATCACGCTGTCGCGCACCGTGGGGAAACCCAGATTCTTACCGGCTAGAATTGAACGTCCGAAGACATCCACCATCACATCCAGTTTCTTGTCGTTAAACAGACCTGTCTTGCGCAGCGTATGGTTGACGCCATGACACTCGACGGTGGCATTCTTGAAATCGTGGTGCATCCGGGCAATGCCGCGCGTGCCGATGCAGTCCACGTAACAATTATGCGTCTTCTCCCGCGCCAGATGGCCGTAGACAAACCCCTGCGTAATGTCGAAAACAATGCCGTTTTCAAACGTGCCATGCGCCTGCACCCACCACGGATCCTTGTAATTCCACATCCGCAAACCCTGGGCATGATACGTTTTATACTCGCTCTTGGCGTACCAGCGGGCAACATCAACGTAGTGCATGCCGCAATCATGAAATGGCGGGCCTTCCGGTTCGTGTCCTTCGGTGGGCATATGTCCCGGTGTCATGTGACAAACGCGGATAATCGCCAGATCGCCAATCTCACCTTCAGCGATAAACGCCTGTATTTCCTTATGGTACCAGGCATTGCGATTGAACAGATTCACCGCGACAAATCGGTCGCTCGCCTCGATCGCCTTGCACAGCTCCCATTCTGTTTTGCTGTCAGCGGCGATCGGTTTTTCCGCGATAATATGTTTTTTCGCCGCCAGCGCCTGGCGAATCTGCTGCGGCCGCGCATCAGCCAGCGTATAGAGACCGACTGCCGAGATCGTCGGATCCTTGAAAATGTCCTGCGGGTCCGCCGTGATGCGCGCCGTAGGCACGGTGCGCGACGCCAGTTCACGAGCACCGGGCTGGGCATCGCATATCGTTGCAATCTCCCAGTACGGGCTTTGCTGCAACACCGAAACAAAACCGCGCCCCATCCGTCCAAAACCAATGACCCCGATACGAATACGACTGGCCATAGTTGACTGGCTCACTTTCTGTTTTCAGCCTGAAACTTCCTGCGTTACAATACTAACATTTCAGGCCAAAAATCGAAAATTCAACAAAATCCACGCCTCAATCATTGCATGAAATCGGCAAGAGGCAAGTTTTTATTGCACGACCAGCTACAAATATCTGCATTACAACAACTTAGAGCTTATTTCGTCCAGCCACGCTCCGGCAAATATCCTCGTTGTTACCCGGCAATCACAATGGCGCGCCACCGACAAGCAAAACCGTTGTCTCGGCTAGCCCTGATCTTTCGTCGGATGATACAGCGCAATTCCATCCGCCGTCACCAGTAATAATTGATCGGTTATCTGGTGCGGCATGGCACGATAATCTGCGCCAATCTGATAACGGGTACGGCGAATCAAATCCGGTTCATTTCTAAAACAAACCATGATGTCACGATTGGGAATACCAGCTACAAACGGCGAGCCCAGACGCCCTTTAAGACGCTCATGCAATGATGGCAGAAGAATCCGGCTGGCGTCGTAACCATCCATCGTCTGGAACAAAACCAGCGAGACGCTGCCATCATCATCCTGTACGCCATGCACTTCGATACCCTGGCTGCGATTGATCAGGTTTTTCATCGCCGCCTGGTGCAATACGTCGAGGCTGACTCCCCAACCGGAAAACTGCTGATGCGACACATACGCGATGGTTCGATCATGATCCACGGCATAACTGATCTGCAGATTTTCCATCCACGGCTGGCTGATCACGCTGGCGGTGGTAATTTCCTGATTTTCCGTATTGATCACCAGCGGCAGAATCCGATCACGCAACTGCTCAAACGATCCACCCCGATCCGGCGTCCCTTCGTCCGCCCGCAACAACTCGGTCATCCAGCGTTCCACCCGACGCTGAATCTCGTCGGGATGCAACCGACTGACACGATACAGGTTCTCCAGCGAAATCACCTGATGATTCACCTGCAATGAAAACGAGGCACCCGCAGCCCTGGCCACTTTCACCAGCGGAAACCGCTTGTGAATAATCACCAGCACCCGATCCACAAATTGTTGTCGTGACAACGAAGTCATAAAGATCGCAATCGTCTACTGTAACATTCCTTTTTCGTCATACCATAATTTTCGTAAATGCCCGCCCTAAATCGGACAAATCGGCTGACAGTTAATTATCATTTTTTTGTGTTTTCAAGTCGCCCGCTACATCTCCTCCATACGCCTGACGCCCATGCGTCAAACCTTGCTTGGTCAGCATTATCCTCGCGCTTGGCAGACTTTCAGGTTTAACTCGCTGCAATCAATTTTATTCCGCAGATTCGTTCTTCTTCGACCGATACGCTTGCGTGCTCTTGTCAGCTTGGTAAAGTCCAGACACAACCGCCTCAGCTGACCGCGCCGATCGCCTTCGGATTATAGGATCGGCATAATCTGATTTTGCCCATTTTGAAAAATCGGCGGACAGGCCCTGATCCAATTTCGAAATAGATGTCTCAATCCAGCCCGCCCAACAGCTCACCCGTCACATCTCCCATGGCTACGCGCCGGGCACTGACCGTCATCTTTCTCATCGTTTTTGTCGATCTGATGGGCTTTGGCATTGTCATCCCGTTGATTCAGTTTTATGTCCCTGATTACGAAAATCATCCGCTGACCGTCACGCTTTTATTTTCCACGTTCTCCATCTGTCAGTTTATCGGCGCACCCCTGCTGGGTGCCTTGAGTGATCGGATCGGCCGCCGGCCGGTGCTGGTCTTTTCGCAACTGGGCAGTTCGCTCGGTTACATCGTTCTGGCGCTCTCCACACGTTTATCCCTGCACCCAGCCCTGGCGCTGACACTGGTCTACCTCTCGCGCGTCATTGACGGAACCAGCGGCGGCAACATCTCCACCGCTCAGGCGTGCATCAGCGATGTCACCACACCAGCCAATCGGGCCAAGGGCATGGGCATAATCGGCATGGCCCTGGGGCTCGGTTTTGCCGCCGGGCCATGGCTGGGTGGCGAAGTCGGCCGGTTTGATGTCAGTTATCCCGCTTTTGTCGCTGCTGCAACGAGTCTGATCGCCGCTCTTTTGACCTACTTCTGGTTGCCTGAATCACGCCAGCATCACAAAGTATCGACCACCGCCAACATTTTTCATCCGAAAACATTCACCACCATTTTTCGTCTGCCCATCGCCTCGCAGCTCATTCTGATTACGGCTGTTTCCATGGCTGCCTTTGTCATGCTGGAAACAACCGTGGGCATGTATCTCAACAGCCTTTTTGGTTTTGGTGAACGACAGATCGGATATTATTTCGGCATTACCGGGCTGACCATCGTTGCCGTGCAGGGTGGGCTGGTTGGCACATTGACGCGCTGGCTGGGCGAGTGGCCGCTGGCCGTCGCCGGGCCGGTGATTGTAATGCTGGCGATGCTGGCCTTCGTCGCCACCGGGCTTTACCTCCCGTGGGCGTGGCTGGCGATTGTCGCCGGTATCGTTAATTCCGCCGGTCGCAGCCTCCAGCAACCAACCGTCTCATCACTGATCTCCCAACACACGCCCCCCGATCAACAGGGCGTGGCTTTTGGTCTGTATCATGCCCTGGCCAGCCTGGCACGGGTGATTGGCCCGCTGATTGCTGGGTTGGCTTTCCCCTATCTCAATCACACCGCGCAATATGTCGTCGCCGCCATCATGCTGACCTTGACGGCGGCTTGGACCGCCCGCCTCGTCCGCCGCGCTGGAGCGACCCGCAGGCATCTTCCCCTCGTAACAGGTCCAATCGACACCTCCAGTTAAAAATCACATCTCCGCCACCTTCTGCCCGGCTCGTGCGTCTGGGTATGCTCCCAATCGCACCATTGATTTTTCGGTATCTGGCTTTCTTTCTGGTCGATACTGTCGATATACTCCCACACTGTGGTGGCAAGGATGCTGCCTTGGGAAAACTCGGGAACGATGGCATGGATACCAAACTTGCTTCAGGCGAACCACGCGCCCTGATCTCACGCAATCATCTGCTTCACAACGCCCGTTTGATTCGTCAGACGATCGGACCTGATGTCAAATTCTGCGCTGTTATCAAAGCCAATGCCTACGGCCACGGGGCTGATATCGTCTGCGATACCCTGTTGAACTTTTCCGCTGATGATATCGAACCGCCGCTGGTCGATGCCTTCGCCGTCGCCTGTCTCGATGAAGCGATAGACCTCCCGCCATCAACCGTGCCGATCTATATCTTTCGACCTGTCGAAAATGCTTACGTCGGTCAGCAGCGTGAGAAACTGGAAACTGCCATTCGCCGCGGCTGGATTTTAACCGTCTGCAGCATCACTGCTGCTCAGGATGTCGCCCGACTGGCACTGGCGGTCGGCAGGCAGGCGCATATCCAGGTGATGATCGACACCGGCATGAGTCGCAGCGGCGTATCACCGCAGCATTTTTCCGAACTGATGCTGCGTATTGGCGACATGCCCTCGCTTCGTCTGATCGCTGTCTGTTCTCATTTTTCCTGCAGTGAAGAGGCGGATAACCCCGCCACTCAGCAGCAATTTGATCTATATCACCATACGCTTGAACAGTTGTCGGCGCAGCGCCCACTCCTGCCCGGCTCGCTCATCGTGCCGCGCTCGAGTGCTGCGCCCATTCGCCGCAAACCCGCAGTTGGCGGGCATTCCAGCTCGCCCGGGTTCATCCGCCACATCGCCAACAGCGGCGCTGTTTTCCTGCATCGGCATACCCATCTTGATATGGTGCGCCCGGGCATTTCGCTCTATGGAATTGATCCAGCCTGTCATCCCTGCCTCGACCGACAACTCAAACCCGTATTGCGCTGGGTCGCCCCGCTGGTGATGATTCACGATATCGCCGCGAATACGCCGGTTGGTTACGGTCAGACTTGGCGCAGCCCCCGATCGACGCGCATCGGTCTGGTTCCGGTTGGCTATGCTGATGGTTATCTGCGCGCTCTTTCGAGTGTCGGGATAACCCTGGTCAATGGCCTGCCCTGTCCGGTTGTCGGCCGGGTCAGTATGGATCTGATCACCATCGATCTTGGTCCCGCCGGCGATCAAGCCATTGGCGATGAAGTGACGCTGCTCGACGCTGACCCGCTAAGCCCCGCCAGCGCCTACGCCCTGGCCCAACTCAGCCAGACCATTCCCTACGAACTGTTCTGTCGGATTGGCTCGCGCATCCCCCGTATCGCTGTCGATCCTGTTGATGTTCCCATCCAAACCCAAAGTCAGTCAGACGCTGCCTGAATCATACTGTCTTCCGGTAAATTTCATCCCCATCCGTTATAGTGGGCAGGTCTGGAACCATGCCCATGCTGATCCTGGGAATTGAATCAACCTGTGATGAAACCGCCGCTGCCGTGGTCGCCGACGGAGTGCGCGTTCTCAGCAGCACGATCACTTCACAGGTGCAACTGCACGAAAAATTCCGTGGCGTCGTTCCCGAAATCGCCAGCCGCGCCCATATCGAAAATATCCTGCCGGTCATCAATCAGGCACTGGAGTCCGCCCATTGCCGGCTTCAGGAAATCGACGCTTTCGCCATCGCGCACCGCCCGGGGTTGATCGGTTCGCTGCTCGTGGGTGTCACCGCAGCCAAAACGCTTGCCTGGACCTGCGCCAAACCACTGATCGCTGTCGATCATGTCCATGCCCATCTCTACAGTGTGAACCTGCAACCCGCCGATGACCAACAAACCAGCTTGGTTGAACCAGCATCCCCGCCAGCACTGCCCGCCGTCGGGTTGGTTGTTTCCGGCGGCCATACCGCCCTGTACCACTTGAAAAGCTGGACCGATGTTACGCTCATTGGTTCGACCATCGACGATGCCGTCGGTGAAGCCTATGACAAAGTCGCTGCCATTCTGGGTCTGTCTTACCCCGGCGGCCCCATCATCGACCAGTTGGCGCAGCAAGGCGACCCCAACGCCATTCGTTTCCCCCGCAGCCTGCTGGGGCGAAATTCACTCGATTTTTCATTCAGCGGCCTGAAAACATCCGTGCTGTATCACGTGCGCGGACACAAGGGCCGGCAGCGCGATGCTTCGAGCTTGTCGCAACAGGAAATTAACAACGTGGCGGCCAGCTTTCAGTCAGCCTGCATCGATGTGATCATCAAAAAATTATTGCGCGCCCGCAAACAGGTCGGCGCACGCAGCATCGTGATCGGTGGCGGGGTCAGTGCCAATCGCGGTCTGCGCTCGGCGCTGGCTGGCTTGGATATCCCCGTCCATCTTCCTGCGCCCGCGTATTGCACGGACAACGCCGCCATGACGGCCGGCCTGGGTTATCTGCTGCACAACCTCGGTCAGCACGCCGCGCTCGATCTGGATGCCATTCCCTTCAGCCAGTTCGCTGCACCTTAAAAATCCAAGCCGCCACGCAATTGTGATTGGCGCTTTTTCTGTTTGGCCTGCTCTTTGGCTGACAGCGGGGCTTTGGTTGGTTGATCCTTCGCCACCTCCGCCGCTGCCGCTCGGGCACGCCGGATGGACAAACTGATCCGCCGCGCCTGACGATCAACCTCCAGCACGCGCACATCGACCGCATCGCCAACCTTGACAACCTCCCCCACATTTTTAACGCGATGGTCCGCCAATTCGCTGATATGAACCAGCCCCTCCAGACCCGGTTCCAACTCCACAAACGCGCCAAAATCGACCACCCGGCTGACCGTGCCTTTGCTGATCATGTCCACCGCATAACGCTCGCTCACCGTTGCCCACGGATCAGGCCCTGCCTGCTTGAGGCTGAAGCTGATCTTTCGTTCTGCCGGATCGATCTTCAGCACCACCAGCTTGACCGTATCACCTTCCTTGACCACATCCTGGGCATGGGCAATCCGCTGCCAGCTCATCTCGCTGATCGGCAGCAACCCTTCAATGCCTTCCTCAACTTCGATAAACGCCCCGAAATTTTCCACCCGTGTAACCCGGCCCGTGACCTGCGATCCCACGGCATATTTCGTCTCAACACTTTCCCACGGATCAACCCCCAGCGCTTGTTTCAACGACAGGCTGATTTTACGGGTCTCAGGGTCGATCTTGACAACCTTCACATCCACCACGTCGCCCGTTTTAACAAAGTCGCCCGCACTATGGCGGCCACGCTTGAAACTCATCTCCGACACATGCAGCAGACCATCGACCCCGCCCAGATCGACAAAGGCGCCGAAATCCATCACATTGCGCACCGTACCACGCCGAACCTGTCCCTCCTCCAGCTCCTCCATCGTCTTGCTGCGCAGTTGTTCGCGCTCGCGTTCCAGCACATTGCGCCGCGACAGAACCAGATTCTTTTTCTGCCGATCAAACGTTGTCACCTCCGCCGTGATGCGCGTACCGACATACGAGCTGAAATCAGGTACATGCCACAGTTCCACCTGACCGGCGGGCATGAAGGCGCGCATCCCTTTGACTTCCAGCTCCAGCCCCCCCTTGTTCACACCCGTCACCAGAGCCTCGACGACCTGACCCGTTTCCAGCGTTTCCCAATTGACACTCTGCTGCACCGCCCCTTTTTTATGAACGATCAGCATTCCCTCCGCCGCATCGTAGCGCTCGACATCAACTTCCAGTTCCTGCCCGATACGGACTCCATCAGGGAAATCCCCCAGCGGCGCAACGCCCAGCGCCTTGCCGCCAAAATCGATATAAACCTCTTCATTGCCGATCCGCACCACCTTGCCGCTCCGCGTCCCGCGCTCGCCGGTTTTGGCAGGTTCAGCCTTAGCCACCGGCCGATCATACAACTGATCCAGCGACAACTCCCCCAGCGCCCGATCGACCTCAGCATCCAGGTTCGGGTCAGCATCAGCACGAAATTTCTCTTTTAGCGGGTCTTTTTCACTCTCGGACATTGCAACTCCAGTTTTAACCATGCAAGGCAGATATGATAACCGCTTGAGTGCATCCGCAACAGCGAGAACCGTTCAACATTAATCCCTTTTCAATTCGCAAAAACAAAAGACCGGCTAACGGTTGAACTGACTGCAAAGCGGGCCAGATCGGACGGATCAAGATCATCCCAAACCAATGCCAGCAGGATGCTCTTTCCCGCCTCACCAAGTTGTCAAAAAGGGAATGTCGAAATTGGAATCGGGGTGACAGGATTCGAACCTGCGACTTCGTGCTCCCAAAGCACGCGCTCTACCAAGCTGAGCTACACCCCGGAATTTAGACGCATCATAACAACTTGCCGCCCTGATGCGAGCAGTCGCGTCACGGCGCGCAATCAGCCATCGCCACCTTGTTGATCCTGCCAGCAAAGCCCGCAGCCGGGTAATCCGGTGAACCAATCAGCCATGCTGCAGCAGCAAATCCTGCACAAACTGTACAACCTGCGCCACCGGTACCAGCTGCGCTTCGGCTTGCGTGCGCTTTTTGATCTCGACCTGACCCTCTTTCAACCCGCGCTCACCCAGTGTGATGCGCACGGGGAAACCGATCAGATCCGCATCGGCAAATTTGAAGCCGGGCCGGGCATCGCGGTCATCCAGAATGCAGTCAATCTCCACGGCATTGAGCTGATCGTGTAACTGATCGGCCACTTCCCTGGCCTGGCCTTCATACTTGATCGGCGTAATGACAACCTGATACGGCGCAATGGCTGACGGCCAGATAATTCCCTTGTCGTCGTGTCCGGTCTCGACGGCTGCCAGTAGAATCCGGCCGACGCCAATGCCATAGGTTCCCATGATGATGGGCTGCTCCCTGCCGGTTTCATCGGTGAACATGGCTCCCAGCGGCACGGTATATTTGGTCCCCAGCTTGAACACATGGCCGATCTCAATCCCGCGGCTGCTCTGCAGAACACCGCCATCGTTCTTCGGCGATGGATCACCGCTCTGGGCGTTGCGAATATCCGCCACCGCAAACTTTTCCGCATCATTCAGCACCGCCCCCAGCTCCCGCTGCCAGTTGAAGTGCTTGATATGATAATCAATTTCATCCGCGCCCGTCGCCCAGAAACCACCCTGGGCTGCATCAGGATCAACCAGAATAACCGTATGATTTCGACCGATCGCTCCGCGCGGCGAGACAAACCCGATCGGCCAGAGGGATCGCACCTCCGGCGTGTCAACCAGCGCCAGCGATTCAACCCCGAATTTTTCGCGCGCCGCCTTTTTTATCTTGGCCTCGTTAATATCGTGATCGCCGCGCACCACGCCCATCACCCAGCGGGTGGGATTGCCCTGCGCCTGAAAAACAAGCGTTTTAAGCATGTTTTTCGATTTGACCTTCATGAATTTGCCCACCTCGTCAATGCTGGGCAGATCAGGCGTATGCGCTTTTTCCAGCTCGCCGGTGGGCGCGCCGCCCAGGTCGTGGCTGCGGTGGCCGGTCTCGGCCTTTTCAACATTGGCAGCGTAGTTGTTCTTGTCGCTGAACAGCAGAACATCTTCGCCGGCGTCGCAAGGTGTCATAAACTCATGACTGGCTGAACCGCCGATCGGCCCGGCCTCGGCTTCAACCACGACATACGGCACACCGCAACGCTGGAAAATCCGCTCATAGGCTGCATAAAGACTCTCGTACGCTTCATCGAGCTGAGCCAGATTGCTGTGAAAGCTGTACGCATCTTTCATGAGAAATTCGCGCACGCGCAACAAACCAAAACGCGGACGATATTCATCACGAAACTTCGTGCCGATCTGATAAAGAATCAGCGGCAGTTGCTTGTAGCTGCTGATCGTGCCCGCCACCAGCTCAGTGACCACTTCCTCCGCCGTCGGCGCAATGGTGGTCAACCGGCCATGACGATCCTTGAACTTGAACAGATTCTCCCCGTACGCCACATCGCGGCCGGTCTTTTGCCACAATTCCAGCGGCTGGAGAATGGGCAATTGCACCTCGGCACAACCGGCACGATCCATCTCCTGACGAACAATTTGCGCCGCCTTGTTCAACGCGCGCAAACCCAGCGGCAGAAAATCATACGCCCCCGCCGTCACCTGGCGAATCAACCCCGCCCGCAGCATGAGTTGGTGGCTGATGATCTGGGCATCAGTGGGAATTTCTTTTTGCGTGGGGATGAGCGATTGCGACCATTTCATAATTTGTCCAAACCTTCGTCTTCAGATAACCAGCCTGTTCATTAAGCAGGGCAAAGATATTCCGCCGGTCATCAAGATGCAAAATGTCAGAATATAATTGATTGATCAGAAATCCGCGTCTCGCCGGAATACAATAGTCTGGATCGACAAATAACTTTTACGGCTCACAGTTTGTTTCAAATCGTGTATTGTGAATTTTGCCTCGAACCGTTCAACCTTTTTCCCGCAGCCAAAGGAGCCTGCCATGACACCGAAAAACAACGCCGACAAACCGAATAAAACATCCCCATCGCCCGATTCGGGCAAAAAACTGGACAAAAAAAGCTGCTCGACATTTGGTGGCCCTTGTGAAGACCTTTGGGAAAAGCAGGATGCCCAGGACGTTATTGACGAAGCGTCGATGGAATCATTCCCCGCCAGCGACCCGCCGGGATATTTTGGCCACAATGATGATCAGCCGGTCGATTGACTGACGCCATCACTTGGGCAGCGCTGCCTAACCACGGTACGCCGGAGGCGGCGCTGTTGTGACCCGACCAACGCCAATCACTTTCCGTTTGCTTCAAGTCGTCTCAGCTTGATGCCCCAGCCGGTACGTTAACTTCGTAACCTGCTGTCAGCACATCGAGCTTGCCTGTTTCAGGGTTGATCAACAAACCATGTACGCTGACATCATGCGGCAGCAACGGATGATTGCGAATCATCGCAACACTCTGCTGCACACCATCAGTGACATGTTCAAACCCCCGCAGCCAGCCGGGCAGATCGATCCCTGCATGCACAAGCGTCTGGATGACATCATCAGAAATGCCGCGATGACGCGCTTTGTCCAGAATGGAGTCGCAGCTCAACCCTGTCATCCCACAGCCATGATGCCCCACCACCGCGATCTCGGTCGCCCCCAGTTCATAAATCGCCACGAGAATGCTTCGCATGACCGATCCAAACGGGTGTGAGACAATCGCGCCACCATTCTTGATGATTTTGGCATCACCCTGGCGCAGGTTCATCGCCTGCGGCAGCAGCTCCGTCAAACGGGTGTCCATACACGTCAGCACCACCATTTTCTTGTTGGGAAAACGATCCGTGCGAAACTGCTCATACGCACCTGTACCAACAAATGTCGCATTATGTTCGAGAATTGTCTGAAGTAATTTAGCCATGATGGCCCACTATACCCCTGCACCGGATGAAACCGAATACCCGCTTTTCACAAATTTCGTGGTATCCCGCCAGTTTTTCGGTTTTTCCGGGCAATTCTCGGTCTGCTTGCGCTGCCTAAACAACAGCACCGAGCCTCAAAAAGCGGCCCGGTGCTGGTCGGAGGTCTGTTTTGTCCAGCCGGTTTTTCACCGGTCGGATCACTCTTTTTCTGAATCGACTTACGCCGTCTCGATCTTTCGCTGAGGATCGGCATGTAGCGCCGCCCGGGCCTCGGCGGTGAGAACAAAGCCCTGATCCTCATCATTCCATTCCCACCGGCCCATGTCATACGGATCTTCGACGGTCGGAGTGACGGGGAAATTGTCATGCGGCGGCGGGCTGGTCGTCTGCCACTCCAGGGTGTTGGCACCCCACGGATTGGCCGGAGCCAGTTTGCCACGTTTGGCTGACCAGACCCAGTTGATCAACACCAGGATCAACCCCAGGAACATGGTGTACGCGCCGATCGTGCTGACAAAGTGATGAATCCAGAACTGGGGCATGTAGTCAGCGTAGCGGCGCGGCATGCCCTGGCTGCCCATGATGAACTGGATAAAGAACGCGAGATTAAACCCGATGAAGGTGACAATCACCGAAATACTCCCCATTTTTTCGTTGATCATCCGACCAAACATCTTGGGGAACCAGTGATACACCGCTGCCAGGAAGGCAAACAGCACGCTGCCCATCATCACATAATGAAAGTGGGCGACAATGAAGTAGGTATCATGGAAATGCACATCCACGGGGATCGCGCCGAGGAACAAACCGGTCAACCCGCCGATGGTGAACAAGACCAAAAAGCCCAGGGCGCACAACATGGCTGTATGCAGGCGGATCGATGCGCCATGCAGGGTGCTGACCCAGTTGAAAACCTTGATGGCGGATGGAATCGCCACGCAGAAGGTCAGCGCTGAGAAGAACATGCTGGCCAGGGGCGATTGACCGCTGGTGAACATGTGATGTCCCCAGACCAAGGCGCTGAGGAACGCAATCGCCACCGAGGACAGGGCAATGAACTTATATCCAAACAAGCTGCGCCGGCAGTGGCTGGCGATCACTTCCGAAATCACCCCGAATGCCGGCAGGATCATGATGTAAACCGCCGGATGGGAATAGAACCAGAAAAAATGCTGGTACATGACCGGATCACCGCCCAGCGCTGGATCAAAGATACCCACACTGAAGACGCGCTCAACCAACAGAAGCAGCAGCGTAATGGCCAATACCGGTGTCGCCAGCAGCACAATGACTGCGGTGGCGTACAGCGACCAGAGCAAAAGCGGCAGGCGGAACCAGGTCATCCCCTTGGGCCTGAGGCTATGAATGGTGGCGATGAAGTTCACCGCAGTCAGGATCGAGCTGAATCCCAGGATAAAAGCGCCGAACGTCGCCGGCACGACACCGCTCTTACTGATGCTCGTCGAGTACGGCGTATAAAAAGTCCAACCCGTGTCCAGCCCCATGGGGAACAACCACGCCCAGCCGCTGTCGCCCAGCGATGGAATGGCTGACCGCATCACACCGCCCAGCAACAACCAGACGAAAAACAGCGCCCCGATCATGTAGATCCAGAAGCTGGCCAGATTCAAACGCGGAAACGCCATGTCTTTGGCGCCGAGCATGATCGGCAGAACAAAGTTACCGATGATGGCAGGTATCGCCGGGATGATGAACAAAAACACCATCACCGCCCCGTGCAGCGTGAACATATGGTTGTAAAAGTTCCATGACTGCGTGGGGTTGCCGGGGAAGAATGTTGGCCCGGGCATGATCAGCTCGGTGCGCAGGAGCATGGCAAAAATGCCGCCAATGAAGGTAAACACGCCAACCGCGTAAAAATACATCAGCGCAATGCGCTTGTGATCAAGCGTAAACGCCCAGCTCATGAAACCGCGGGTATGGGTGAGATAGTTATCACCCGGCGGCAGCGGCTGAGGCGCCAGGCTGTCGGCAAGCGTCGGGGTTATGGCGGACATGGTCAATTCCTTGGGCTAACGGTCAAAAATTTCATGTAAAACAGCGCGAATCACTCATCACAATAACATCAACTCGATTCGACGCACTCGCAGCATCAGCACCGATCTGCGTCATTATTTCCCCTGACCACTGGCAGCATCTACGTCCGCCCAGGTCTTGGGATAGTTCGGTGCATGCGAGCTGATCGATTTCATATAGGCGATCAAGGCGGTGTATTCATCCTGCTTGAACTGCCCCTGGTACGTCGGCATGACCGGTTGGAAACCAGCCACCACCTTGGCATTGGGCTGATTGATCGACTGCATGATGTAGTTCTCATCTGCAATCTGGCTGGTGCCGTCACGGAAACGGGTTTCCTCGCCGAACATATCCTTCCATGTCGGACCGATGCTGGCACTGCCATCAACCGTATGACACTGGTTGCAACCACGCGAAGCATACAGCTCCTGGCCGACCGTCACCGGATCACCACCCTGGCGCGGGTCGCGGGCTGAATCCAGCCACTGCGCCCAGGTCACGATGCTGCCTTCCTGCTCCTCCTCGTCATCGCTGGCTTCCAGCGGATGAACCACCACCACGGCGGCCATCTGTGAATGGTTCGTGCCGCAATACTCGGCGCAGAACGCCTGATAGCGCCCCACCGTATCAGCCTTGAACCACATCTGGTTATACCGCCCGGGCACCACGTCTTTTTTCAATCGCAGCACCGGAACGAAAAAGCTGTGAATCACATCGCCTTCGCCGGAAGTCAGCACCAGACGCACGGGAACACCAACCGGCACGTGAAGTTCATTTTGCACATTGCCGTCCGGGTAGGTGAAGCTCCAGGACCACATCTGTCCCTTGACGTTGATTTCATAGGCATCGGGCGGCACGACCACCTGATCCATGTAGGTTCGGAATCCAAAATAAAAGATGGTCAGAACCAGGACAATCGGCACGATGGTCCACGTCAACTCCAGCGCGGTATTGTGCGCCGCCGGACGCGCCGGGGCCGGACCGTTGCTCTTGTGACGATACTTGATCGTGAAATAGATCAGCAGAAACAGGATCAACGCGGTGAAAATCACGCAGATCCAGTAGATGAAATAAAAGGTCCAATCGACATCGCCCGCGTAACTGCTGGCGCGGAAAGGCATCCAGAAGCTGCCCTTCGCCCCGTCTGCTGTTTCAGCGGTGGTGCCGTCAAGGAATTTGCTCGCCTGGGCGAGGAATGAATAAAAAAAGCTCATCACGTTTTCAAATCCGAATTAGTGGATACCGAAGCCAGATTCCGGTTGGTGCGCCGGACCAGCATGAAAATAGCACCGGTCAACAAAACAACTGTAATCGCCCCGCCGATGCGCATGATGGTTAATGCGCTGAAGGGGTCTTTCCCGCTCATCAGAAAACAGGTCATTATAAACTGACCCAATGACGAAGTGCTCCTGCCTTCATCCGCCGCCACGATCGCGCTGCGCAGTTCGTCGGGGGCGTATTCAATTCCATAGAGATAGTGCGATACTTCCCCCTGCGGCGTCAAGACGGTAATCACCGCCGGATGCGAATATTGCCCGGCTGAGGGGAGCGACTTGAACCCGAAACCAACCGCCTGGCTGACCGCGTCAATCGATTCCTGTGAACCGACCAGATAATGCACGCCATCCGCCTGCACCGGCTGGGACAGTCCACTGATGAAATTTTTCTTTTTCTCGCCGCCCAACTGCCACGTTTCCTTGGGATTGATGCTGATACTCAGCACCTGATAATCATCCCCCAGTTTCAGCGGCAGTTGCTGGATGGACTTGATCCACCCCTGCGCGACCAGATCACAAAGCATCGGGCACTCAAAATATCCGAGTTGCAAAACAGTCGGTTTATTTTTGACCAGATCACCCAGGCGTACATCGCGGCCGGTTTCATCCGTGAAATGAACATCCAGCGGAATCTGCGCTCCCAGTTTCTCGGTGATCCCCACGTCCTTCACATCGGCCGGTGTGTACGACAGCGACGGTGGGGCGCTGTCATACCCCTCATAACCTCCACCGGGGCCAAAGCCGCCCGCCGCCCATGCCCAAACGGGCAGGCCGAGAAGAGCCAAAGCAGCGAAAATGGATTTCAGCACGTTCATGGTCATGCGCACTTGCCTATAAAGCGTAAGGTTCAGGAAAGTTTACGCATGAAGCAAGTCTCTTTTTCGATTCTGCGACCAACTGTCGCAAAAAGCCGCCGCTCAGTTCATCGCCATGACAGCATAACAATCTTATTGCCGTGGCGTTACAATCGTTCAGACCCTGTGGCTGAGTTGGCTTGTTCGATCAGTTCCCCGAACTCGCTGCCGGTAGCGCGCCTTTATTTTTTACAATCACCTGCATCGCCTGCTCGATCGGTATTGACGCCTTGCCGTCGCTGTATCCCGTCGTGGTCAGCCGTTGATTCTGCTCAGCCAGCATCTGCTCCAGCACCGTGTTGTGGGCTGCATCAAACTTCGCCTGTGTTTCGCTTTGCTCGGCAGCCAGAAACCACGCCTGCAACGCAAACACCAGAAAAATCAGAAAAACAGCAAACGCAATCGCGATGGTGACCAGCAACGAACCATTGATATCTTGTTTGGTACTCACGGTAATTCCCGATCGTAACCGGCGAACGCTCAGCCAGGACCAGCCCGACCGCAATTCACACCGGTAGTTTATTGGTTTTCAAACGCCAACGCATCACCCAGCCGCGGATCACGCAGCGGACGCAACGCTGCCGAACCCGCCATTTTCACCCAGGCTGCCACGAACACTCCGCCAATACCCAGCAGGCAAAACAGGTCAAGCAGGCCAAGATTCAGCTTATATTCGCTTACCGCAGCCACACCGTTGATAAAGCTCAGCTCAGGTTTAACCAGCCAGACCATATCCAGATAGTGGAAGACCAGCAGCCAGATCGCCCAGAACAACAGCGCCGGCCGTTTGCGCTTGACATGGCGCGAAAGCAGCCCGCCAAACGGAATCAGCAGATGCCCGAACAAAATCAAGACCGCCACCCAGGTGAACGGATTTTGCGCACCCGGCACCGCTGAAACACCACGACGCGCCAGCCAAGCGGTTGTCTCAGGCAAATTCGCGTACCACAGCAGCATGTACTGGCTGAACGCGATATATCCCCAGAAGAAGACGAACCCGAACAGATATTTACCCAGATCGTGATAATGTTCCTGATTGATGCTGCGCTTCAGAAAACCGCCCATCTGCAGCACATTGGCAATCACAATGATAATGGCAAAACCAGCAACGAATGATCCGGACATGTAGTAAAAGCCGAACATCGTGCTGTACCAGTGCGGATCAAGCGACATCAGCGCATCAAACGAAAACAGGGTTACCGCCAGACCACACAGTAGGATCAGCGGCCCGGTTGCAACCTGCATGCGCACCGTCAGGGCAACATCCCCCGTCTCATCCTGGCGCACGCTGTTACGTCGATAAAAGGCTGCGACACAGCTCAACAAAACCAGACACCCGATCACGCGGATCACAAACAGCGGCGGATTCAACCAGCTGCGCTTTTGCAGCATCAAATCATCCACCTGACCATCGTACGCAGCGGGTATCGGCACCTGGTCAACCGCCTGGCCATGATCCGCCTCGTCGTGGCTTGTTTCTCCATGAACCGCTTGGCCGTGCGCTGCCTCGCCCTGTTCGTCATGGTGAACCACACCGCCGACCGGCAGCGGCTGCGCCCAGCGATAAAGGCTGGGCTGACCCGGTTTGCCCGTTAAAACGCTGACCACCAGCGGTATTGCCAGCACGGTCAGTATGGGAAACGTAGCCCCCAGCAGTTCAGCGATGCGTCGTACGGTAATGCTCCATCCGGCGCGCGAAATGTGCTGCCAGAGCACAAACACCAACCCGCCCAGCGCCAGCGTGACCACAAACGCATACGCCAGCAGATACGCGAAATAGAACTGGCGAAAACCGTCGCCCGCCATGAACCCCAGCACGATCGCCGCCACCAATCCAAGCGCGCCGATCATGGCGGAAACACCAAACAGCGCCGAAGCCTTGCTGCCCAGTTGGGTGGCTTCTGTAGCGTTAAAGCGCTCGTAGTCGAAATGTTCTTCAGCGTGGGACATGGGTTTACTTTTAGTTACCGGTTTTCTGACGGGCTTGATCGGCCTGGGCGCGCTGCTTCAATTTGGCGGGCAACAGGTTGATCGGCGCATCGTGACTCACTTGCAGCGCCCGGACATATGCAACAATCGCCCAGCGATCGCGCAGATGCGGAAGCTGCTCACCATACGGCGGCATGGAACGGATGCCGCGCGAAATTGTATTAAACAGATGACCGGCCGGACGCTCGCGAATCGCGGCATCGACCAGGTTGGCGGCTGGGATCCAGCTTCCGCGCAGCTCGACGGCGCGCTGATTCACCGGCCCGTCGCCAATACCATCAGCCCCGTGACAGGGCAGGCAGTAAATATCATAACGCTGACGACCACGCTGCAGCAGGGCATCATCAACCGTGATTTCCTGGGGAAAATCAACCGCCCATTGCGGCTGACCTTTGTCATCCAGTGTGTAACCCATCACATAATTATCCGAACCCCGCAGATCACCGCGACCGACCGTACCGGCAATCGGCATGCGCATGGCCCGACCATCGGAAAAGACCGGTGAGGTCTGCTGCGTTTTATAAACCGGCTGCCTGTCCATGTCCTGGATGAGCTGAATACGCGGCAGCGGACTCTTGCTGACCCGCGCCCGGGCAATGACAGCCAGGGGAATCCAACTGGCGATCACCAGAATAATCAGGATCGACACCAGCCAGAACGGCGGTTTAATACGTCTGCGACCACGGGGGGCAGCAGAGGAAGTTGTTGTTGGTTGGCTTGACATGAATCGGTTGTCAGTTGTCGATCTTGGTTACTTCAGTTGCTTACGTACACTGGTTACTTATCGCCGCCAGTGCATTCCATCACGGGCTGGCGACTGGTCAATTTTTAATCTTCCACCTTATCCACCAGCAGCGCGCCGGTGCTTTCAAGCAGGCGCATCGTCTCGATCTCGTCAAACTTCTCATCGTCGGCGCCGATCACGATGAAAAACCGATCATCCGTCACCCGGCGAAAACGCGGTTTGTTGAACAGCGGGTTGTACAGCATGGGCAGGCGATTGAGCAGCAGCATCCCCGCCACCGCCGCCAGCGAGCTGCACAGAATGGTCAACTCGAAAATAATCGGAACCCAGGCTGGAAAACTGTTCAGCGGTTTACCCGAAGCCAGGAACGGATAGTCGATCGACATCGTCCAGACCTGCAATGCAATACCGCTGGCCATTCCGAACAGCCCACCGATCAAAACGATCCAGGGCAGATACGTCGCCCGCAGACCCATGGCTTTGTCGATACCGTGAATCGGGAACGGCGAATGCAGATCCCAGACCTTAAACCCGCGGTCGCGCACCACACGGGCAGCCTGGACAGCACTGTCCACATCCTTGTATTCAGCCATCAATCCAACCAACTGCGGAGCCTGGTCCTGCTCGTCGATCGTGGCATCGGGGATTGTTTCAAGTTCAGTGGTCATAGGTAATCAGTTACCATTCATTGTCCGCTTATTGGTTCTTTAACTCCACATCCATTTCGTCAGCCGCTGATTCGCATTATCGGCGGGGCGGATCTACTTTTTCTGCCCGGCCTTGTGCTGCGCGTAACTCAGTCCTTCTTCCGGCCAGTAATCACTGTGATCTTCTTTCGAGGGCTTGGCACCATCGTGCCCGCCATGGGCATGCGCCTGCGGCATGACCGCTTTGACTTCCGCAATCGCCACCACCGGCAAAAACCGTAAAAAGAGCATGAAGCAGGTGAAGAACAACCCGAACGAACCGGCCAGCATGCAGATATCAACCCACGTCGGCCAGTAAATGTGCCACGAACTGGGTAAAAAGTCCCGATTCAAGCTGGTCACGATGATGACGAACCGCTCGAACCACATGCCGATGTTGGCGAACAGCGCCACCAGCCACAAGGTCCAGGCATTCGTCCGAATACGCTTGATCCACAAAAACTGCGGCGCCACCACGTTACAGAAAAGCATCGTCCAGACCGCCCAGGCATATGGCCCGGTCAACCGGAACAAAAACAGCGACTGTTCGTAATGATCCTTGGAATACCACGCGGTCCAGAACTCGGTGGCATAGGCATAACCGACGATCAAGCCCGTGGCGAGCATGATTTTGGCCATGTTTTCCAGATGTCGCATGGTGATGAAATCACGCAACCCCAGATAGGCCCGTGCGGGAATCGCCAGACAAAGCACCATGGCAAAACCGCCGAACACCGCACCGGCCACAAAGTACGGCGGGAAAATCGTCGTATGCCAGCCGGGCAACTGTGATACCGCAAAGTCGAACGCCACCACCGAGTGCACCGACAGAACCAACGGTGTGGCCAACGCTGCCAGCAGCAGATACATCCGTTCGTAACGAACCCAGTGGCGGCTGGAACCCGTCCAACCCAGGCTGAAAATACCGTAAAGCGCCTGGCCGAGTTTGCTCTTGGCCCGATCGCGCAAGGTCGCCAGATCGGGGATCATCCCGCAATACCAGAACAGAATCGACACGGTGGCGTAGGTACTGACCGCGAATACGTCCCACAGCAGCGGGCTGCGGAATTGCGGCCACATCGACATCTGGTTGGGAATCGGGAACAACCAGTACGCCAACCACGGACGGCCAACGTGAATCAACGGGAACAACCCGGCGCACATGACCGCGAAGATGGTCATCGCTTCAGCAAAACGATTGATACTGGTACGCCAGTTCTGACGGAACAGAAACAAAATTGCCGAGATCAGCGTACCGGCGTGACCGATACCGACCCAGAAAACAAAGTTGATGATTCCGAACGCCCAGGCGACAGGCTGGTTGTTTCCCCAGACACCAATGCCCGTGCTCACCAGATAAGTCAGCGTAACCCCCAACATGCCCAAAAGGGCCAGTGACAGGGCAAAACCGACCCTCCATCCATTGGTCGTAGGCCGCTCAGCCACATTGGCGATGGCTTCGGTCACGTCGTGGAAGGTTTTATTTCCCAGAACCAGCGCAGCACGATGACCCGGCGTATCGACGGTATTGTCGATTTCACGCGAGCCGCGGAGGTAACCGTAGTTGGGAGTGATTGCCGACATAATTTACTGTTTTTCGATCCGAAAATTCATCCTGGCTGGCGCTGTCTCACACCGGCCTTACCTGTTGCCGATACCGTCCTTTTGACGCTATCGTCCGATCCGGGCGCCCTGACCCATGCCCAACACTATGCCTGGGTTGAATCCGACTTTTCCGCCGGATTGCGAACCAGCGCCATATGCTTGGTTCGCGGACGCGTATTCAAATTCTCCAGCACCGAATACGAGCGCTGGCTGGACTGCTGCTTGACCACCTCCGCCTGGCGATCATTCAGGTTGCCGAAAATAATCGCTTCCGTCGGACAGGCCTGCTGGCAGGCGGTCACAATTTCAAAATCGTGCACCAGTTCTGTTTCGCGATCACCCTTGGAGTGCTCGTTGCGGGCATTGATGGTCGCAGCATGAATGCGCTGAACGCAGTAGGTGCATTTTTCCATCACGCCGCGCATGCGCACGGTAACTTCAGGGTTGAACATCATCTGCTTGATCGCATCAACCTGATTAAGCTGCTGCTGATCCGGCATGCCGGCGTAAGGCGGGGCAAAACGTCCGCCGCGCGGGTCCTTGGAATGCCAGTCAAAATAATTGAACCGACGCACCTTGTACGGACAGTTGTTCGAGCAATACCGCGTGCCAACGCAGCGGTTGTAGACCATGGTGTTCAAGCCTTCCGTGTCATGCACGGTGGCTGCCACCGGGCAGACCTGCTCGCACGGCGCATTTTCGCAGTGCACGCAGAACATCGGCATGTGAACCAGTTGCGGGTTGGGGTCGGCGGCCCGCTCGGTTGAGGCTTCGCCCTGACCCTTGAAATAACGGTCGATGCGCAACCAGTGCATTTCGCGACCGGCTTCGACATTTTCCTTGCCCACGATCGGGATGTTATTTTCCGCCTGGCACGCGACCACGCAGGCGTTGCAGCCAATGCACGCGGTCATATCCACCGTCATGCCCCAGGCATGCGGCGAATTGAATTGCTGCGGCGCCTGATACAACTGCAATTCCACGCCGGAATGTTCGCCTTCAGGAACAAACACCTTGCGCTTCAAACCGGCATCAATGTATTCCGCCAGACTCGCTTCATGGACAATTTTGCCCGTATTACCCTTCGTGCCAATGCGCGTCTTCATCGCATCATCGCCAGCCTGATCAAGCATGTGATGATGCTGGGTGGTGGCCAGACGGTAACGACGGTTGAGCTTCAGGACATTGGCGCCGCCGACGCCGCTGGTTCCGTTGCTGCGCAGCGGGTAGACATCAAATCCAAGATCCGAACCAATCGCCCCGGCGAGTTTGCGCCCAAAGCCCAGCGGCAGCGCCAAGGTGCGCCGCGGCTGACCGGGAAGCACAAACACGGGCATGTCGATCGAACGACCTTGCACGGAAATATCGATCCGATCGCCATCCTTCAGATTCAGTTCGTCCGCATCGGTCTTGTTGATGTATGCAGCATTATCCCAGGTCAGCTTGGTGATTGGATCAGGAGTCTCCAGCAACCAGCCATTGGGGGCATAACGGCCATCGAGCAAGGCGTAGGATGGAATGAAGTTCAACTCAAACGACATGGCATCACCAGCGGCCAACGCCGGTGTCTCGCTGGCCCTGGCTTGAACCTGCACCGGCGCCACCGCCGTACCTGCAATCAACCCATCATGAAGTGCCTGCTTGAAACGCGATTCAAAATTGGTCGCGCCGAGCATCTGGCTCATGGTTCGTTTGACAAGCGCCTGGCCATCCGTGGTTTCATCGTCCAGAACCAGCGCCAGCAGCTCGATCGATGACTTGCCGCCGAACAGCGGCAGAATCATTGGCTGCTGAATACTGACCAGGCCATCCCACGCCCGGCCATCGCCCCATGATTCCAGGTAGTGAGCGCGCGGCAGATGCCAGGTGCACTTGGCTGATGTATCGTCTTCAAACAGTGACAGATGGATGCTCAACCCCACCTTGGCCAGGGCATCGGCGAACTGCAGCTCGGCGGGCGCATCATAAACAGGATTGCCGCCCAGAATCAGCAGATTCTGAATTTCCCCGGAATTGATTTTTTCAACCAGCTCCTTGATCTGATCACGCTGAAGCGGGCGCTTGTCCTGCGGATCAGGCAGATATTCAATTACATTGCCAATCGCGCCCAGCCGGGCATTGATCTGATGCGCCAGGGCATGAACCGCGGCGGGTTGGGAAGCGCCGACAATCAGAACCGCTTTGGAACCGGCGGTCTTCAGGTCTGCAACGGCCCGGTCAACCCAGGTCTGCTCATTCGCCTGCAGCGCTGGGACTTGCGCGTCACTAATACCCAAACCTCTGGCCAGGGCAGTCGCAATAACAGCAACGCGGCTGGGCGTCAGCGGCAGACGCTCATCGGCGACCGAACCGGTCAGGCTCATGGTGGTATCAGCCACATACACCCGGTTCATGCGGCCCTGATCAGCACTCTTGCGCTGTTTGACCCAGTCATTGGCGTAACGCAGGCTGGCAGGATGAAGCGGAGCCAGAAAATCGGCATCCAGCGAAACAACGGTTTCCGCCTTATCCAGATGCAGACGCGGACGCAGCGCCTGGCCGAACGCCCGGCGCGTACCTTCAATTTCATGGTCGCGGTTCAACGGTTCGTAGTCGTACCATTTAACACCGCTGTGCGCCTTGGTCAGTTTGTCACGCAGGCTGGCCAAGCTGGGTGAATCACTCGGCTCGGACAGAATCGCAACACTGGCTGGCTTGGTTTTCAGTGCCTGGCGCAAAGCAGCCAGCGCCTGTTTCTCAAAACCTTCCCAACCCGGAAAACGCTCGTTGCGACTGCTGCTGGCAGGCAGATCCGTGCGCAATACCTGTCGGCTGCGGCTGGGATCATACAGTTCCAGCACACTGGCCTGCTGATATGCGTTACTGGCGCCAAGTTTGCCTTTGAAGGTGGCCGACCACGGATGCGAAGGATTGCCTTCGACCTTGATCGGGCGACCATCAATCGTTTCCACCAGAAGACCCTGGGCAATGCCGCCCAGTTCAAAAATCGAAGCGTAGTATTCTTCCACACCCGGAATATGCCCATCCGGACGCGAAACGTAGGGCGCCAACACTTCCTTAGGCCAGCGCCGACATCCCGACAAACCGATCCCCGCCAAACCCAGGGCAGCAGCCATCAGCTTGACAAACCGACGACGCGACAAGGAAAGAATGATTTTCGGATCGTAACCCGGGAACTCCTGCTCAATCTGTGCCTGTATTTCAGGCGTCTGCGCCAGTTCGTCAAGACTGCGCCAATACGTCGCGCCGGATTCAGGATTCGAAGAAGACATTATTTTTAATTACCTGACAAAAAACCACTTGGACCAGTTTAATGACGATAATTTCCTATCTGTGGCACGTGGAACAGCTCTGCATGTACTGCGTATCACGCACTTGATATTCAACTTTCAACTTCTTGCCCAGTTCCAACTGAGCAACACTCTCAGCAATATCCGGTTGATCTGCAAACATCGGATGATCCTTGGCAGACCACTTCATATTGGTGACCTGATCGCGCGGACGAAGGAACTTCTCCGGTTCGCGGTGACAGGTCAGACACCAGCTCATGCTCAATTCCTTGGCTTGGTAAACCGTCGGCATCTGATCAACCTGACCATGACACGTCGCGCAACCAACGCCTTTATTTACGTGGGCTGAGTGATTGAAAAAGACATAATCGGGCAGATCATGCACTTTCACCCACTGAACCGGCATTCCAGTATTCCAGCTCTCTTTGATTTTCTGAATATTCCCGGGATTAGCCACATTGACATTGGTGTGGCAATTCATGCACGTCTGCGTGGGGGGAATGGCAGCAAAGGCAGCATCTTCAACCGTCGTGTGACAATAACGACAATCAATCCCCAACTTGCCGGCGTGCAGCTCGTGGCTGTACGGGACGGGTTGTTCGGGCATATACCCGACATCCGTCGCCTGGGGCGAAAAGCCCAAACCAACGATCAGGGTCGCGTAAAGACCACCTCCAACCGCCATCACGATAATGAATGGCAGCAGCAGGTTAGCCCAGCGAGGGAAAATGAAACGATTCGGCTGTGCATCAAGGGATGCCGGGGCCGTCGGTGGTGTCTCCGCCATAAAGCACTTCTATCATGCTATAAGTGGTTCATTCATAAAAGAGGACTGACATGCGGCAATCAGTCGCACCTTGTGAAACAAATAGCAATTCGCAGGGTGTTTTTTAATTCAGAAAAAATTCTCTACAATCGCATGTTACCATACAGCCAGTGGCGTGTTGACCGCAACCAATACAACTGTTCACAACAATCAACCCAGCCTCTATCGTCGTTGCGGCCAATTCCAAGTGAACAATTCAAGGTGGTTTATGAATTTACAGTGGTCGGGTCGAGTTTTGCTGGTCGCTTGGATTGTCGCTGGCGGTATCCTGCTGCTCACACTCGGAACTGATCCGCTGCAGCGCACTCAGGAAGCGCGCGTGCTGGTCACCGCTCGGGAAATGGCGGATGGACTGGGCATGGACTGGTTGGTCCCTCAAATGAACGGGGCGACACGTCTACAAAAACCGCCTCTGGCGTACTGGTTATCCGCCACGAGTTTCATGGTCTTCGGTATCAAACTCTGGGCCGGGCGACTACCCATGATGCTCGCTGCCTGGGCAACACTGGGGTTAACCTACGCCTGGGCCAATCATTTAGCCGGTCGGCGGGCGGGTATTCTCGCGGCCTTGTCGCTTCTGGGAACACTCTTTTTTTTCCAGTTTGCCCGTCAGGCCGAAACCGATACCTTGGCCATGCCCTTCGTCACCGGTGGCATCTACTTCTTCTGGCGCGCACTACGCCTGCCTACCGATCAATCCATCGAAAATGCCGCGCTGGTCGAATCGTCCCAACAACCGCTGCACGCCGGTCTCTGGCACTTGGCAGCCGCCTCTATCGGGCTGGCGGTTCTGGCCAAAGGTGGCCCGGCAGCCTACCCAATCATTTTTCTCCTGGCCTCTGTCATTATCTTCCGCCGCTACCGATCTTTATGGAATTTTGTGAAATGTGGCGCTCCCCTCACCGCCTTGGCAATTGCCCTGCCGTGGTTCATTTTGGTCTGGAAAATCGGTCAGTTCAGGGTACTCAATACCGAAATCTACAACTTATCGGAAGGTACAGGCCACCCCGGTTGGTTTTATGACTACATCCCCATGCTCCTTGTAGACACGCTCCCCTGGACGCCGTTTGTTTTCGGTGCAATTATTTTTGGGATCCGTCGTTGGAAGCGCGATCCGGTTATGCGCGGACTGATCATTGCTGCCAGTTCCATCTTTCTACCACTGTTTGTAATCGGGCAGAAACAGAACCACTACCTGTTGACCGTCATGCCCATCCTAATGATCCTGCTGGCCGTCACCTACGAACGATTGCTCCAACAAACAACCTCATTCGACGCCCGTTTAACCGTATTTGGTCTGCGACTGACAGCCTTGGCGCTGGTGCTGGCACCGATGGGGATGGTGCTGACCACATTCTACGAACGCGACGACTTGGCCCTGGTCGATTTTTGGCCACCTGTCGTCATTTTAGTCATCACGTTGTATTCCCTGAAGCGACTCCTGCGTGGCGGACTTGAGCAAATGGGCGTGTTTGCTGCAGCATCTCTGGTATTGATCGCCTTGCTGCAAGGGGTCTGGTCGCCGCGACTGGAGACAACTTCGCCCGCCCGCGCTGTTAAAATTTTGACCGATCGTTTCGGCCCTTCATCATTCGCTTTTTATCAAACCCGCCCCAGTCTGCCCCTGGTTTTTGAATTGGGAAAAGATGTTCCCATTATCGCCAATCAATCGCAACTACAGTCAATGCCTGAACTTAACGACAATACACTCCTGCTTTACTGCCCCGGTCGAACCTTAACCGCCGATGCAACGCCGCCTGCGTCAGCCAATAACCTGATGACGCTGACCATTGAAGATAAGGTGTGGCAGGTTTTCACGATGAAAAAATCTTCCCCTTCTCCGGTTGATTGACTGCAGAATTAGCTGCGCCAGTTCCGATAATGTCTGTAGACTGACCACAACCCGGCATGGAGGCCGATGGCGCATGAGTATGTTGTATGAACCGGCAACGGTGCTACCCAAAGCAGCGATGGAACGCCGCCGAGGCTTGCGAATCTGTCAGCATCGGCCTATCAAAGTTTATATCCCCTCAGCCGCTCGTTATCTGGGTGGCCAGACGCGCGATATCAGCGCTTCAGGGCTACAAATCGAACTGCCCCGCACCGCCCTGATTCAACCCGGGCGCCTGCTGACGGTTCATGTCGGCTTGGATCAATCCGGTTCGTCGCTGGCCAATCGGCGCGGAATGATTCCCGCCCGTGTCGTATGGGTCAGTACATCACCCCAGGGTGCTGCCAGCGTCAATGCCGGTGTGGAATTCCTGACCAGCATCAAAGCCCATGCCGACGCCGCCTGAACGAATCCAGTCGGTTGCCCGGCCTTATTTTGATATTTCCGGTAAAAACATCCAACCCTGCATCGACAAGAGGGCTTGACTGTTCGACAATGCGCCATGTCTATGGGTCGGACTCTGTTTCTCTATATTTTCAAAGACCTTCTCCGAAGCTTTCTTCTGGCAGCCATCGGTCTGACAATGATCATGAGCTTCGGGGGGTTGTTAAAACCGCTGACCAAGCAGGGGTTGGATGTGGCACAGATGGGCTGGATGCTGGTCTATCTCATGCCCGCCATGACCACCTACGCCCTGCCCATCGCCGCGTTGTTCGCCACCACCATGGTCTATGGTCGCCTCTCCGCCGACAACGAAATGAACGCCTGCCGCGCCAGCGGAATCAGTTATCTGGCGATGACCACTCCCGCCATTCTGCTGGGACTGGCGGTCGCCCTCCTCTCATTGTTGCTGCTGTGCTTCATCGTTCCGATCTTCACCCTTCAAATGGAGCGCGTTCTTTACAGCAATATCTCCCAACTCATCGCCACCCAGATTGACCGCACCCACGAAATAACCTTCAACGAAGCAACCATCTATGCTGACGATGCCCGCGTGATCAAACCACCGCCGGATATGCCCAACATGCAGATCGTCGAGCTGATCAGCCCCACCGTCGTAACGCTTCAGCCCTCCGCCCAAGACCCCACCCTCAGTAAACCCAAAGAGTTTATGACCGCCCGCCAGGCGACCGCGTTCATCCGTGAAAACCCCGATGCGCAAGTAACCCTGGAAGTCCAACTCAAAGGTGGAATCAGCTTCCCCCGCGATCTGGCCGGCGGTTCGCAGGTCAGTATCGGTACGACCAGTTTCGGCCCCGTGCCCATCCCATCGTCCATCCGCGAAAACACCAAATTCATGACCATCAATCAGCTTAAAC
>WBZR01001027.1_pt1 | contig 38522 bp, 28 predicted proteins | sample 5204231 | NCBI WGS metagenome assembly WBZR01 (sample SAMN12412403, study PRJNA552823) | activated sludge metagenome | isolation source: activated sludge from anammox sidestream of wastewater treatment plant... | place: USA: Virginia | collected 2017-08 | reverse complement strand
GCCGCCGGCCGCCAGCACGCCGCGGATCAGCGCGGCGAGCAAGGTGTCCTCGGCGCCGTAGCGCCAGCGCAGGGCGACGTCGGCATGGCGGTCGAGCTTCTGTGGGCGGCCGCCGATGACGACGACCCGAGCCCCTCGGCTGATGGCCTTGAACAGGTTGAGGAAGAGCACGGGGGCTTCCTCTTCGACGTCCAACCCAGCGACGACGACGGTCGTGCCGGCGCCGACGTCGGTCAGCCGCGTCTCGGGGCCGGCCCCGGCGCGGGCCACGGTGTCGTCGCGGACGATCGCCGGCCGATGGTCGACGTTGTTGCTGCCCAGGACGGCGCGCAGGAAGCGTCCGAAGAGGTAAAGGTCTTCGTTGGGGACGCTGCCGCCCGCGATGCCGCCGATGGCCGCCCCCCCGTCGGCGTCGCGGATGGCGCGCAGCCGCGAGGCCGCCTCGTCGAGCGCCTCGTCCCACGTCGCGGGGGTCAGCACGCCGCCGCGTCGGACCAGCGGCGTGCTCAGGCGCTCCGGCGCGGCGGCGTGGTGGTGGCCGAAGCGCCCCTTGTCGCACAGCCAGATCTCGTTGACGGCCTCGTTGCGGCGCGGCATCACGCGCTCGACGGCGCCGACGAAGCGCGTGTCGAGCATGGTGTTGCACCCCACCGGGCAATGCGGGCACACGCTGGGCCGGCCCACGAGCTCCCACGCGCGCGCCTGGAAGCGGAAGTCGCGGGTGGTCAGCGCGCCGACCGGGCAGATGTCGGTGGTGTTGCCCGAGAAGTAGCTCTGGAACGGTGGGTCGGAGAACGTCACGATCTCCATGCCCCGCCCGCGGTTCTCGAAGCCGAGCACGGGGTCGGCCGCGATCTCGTCCTGGAAGCGGATGCACCGGGCGCACAGCACGCATCGTTCGCGGTCGAGCACGATCAGCGGGCCGAGCGGCACGGGCTTGGGGAAGTGGAACTTCTCGGCCCACGGGAAGCGGCTTTGGCCCGGGCCGTAGCGCATCGTCAGGTTTTGCAGCGGGCACTCGCCGCCCTTGTCGCACACCGGGCAGTCCAGCGGATGGCTGGTCAACAGGAGCTCGAGCACCGATCGCCGCGCGTCGGCCACGGCGGGGGTGGTGGTGCGGATGACCATGCCCTCGCTGGCGGCGGTGGTGCAGCCGGCCTGGAGCTTGGGCATGAACGCGATGACGGGGTTGCCGTCGGCATCGGCCTCGACCTGGCCCGTCGCCCGGTCGACCTTTGGCGTGCCGACCTCGACGAGGCACATCCGGCACATGCCCACCGGTGCGAGGTTCGGGTGGTGGCAGAAGATCGGGATCTCGACGCCGACCTGGTGGGCGGCGTCGACGGCGCTCGTCCCGGCCGGCACCTGCACGGCGATGCCGTCGACGACGATGTTGACGAGCTTGGGGTCAGGCATGCGCTTGGCCGTTCTGCGCCGCGGCGCCTGCCGCGGCCCGATCGTAGTCCTCGCGGAAAAGCTGGAGCGTGCTGCGCGGCGCCGACAGCGCGAACTCGCCCAGCGGGCAGAAGCACTTGCCGTCGATCTGGCGCGCGATGTCGCCGATGAGGTCGACGTCGGCGGCGGTGCCCTGGCCGGCGACGAGGCGCCGGTAGACCTGCTTCAGCCAGTAGGTGCCCTCGCGGCACGGCGAGCACTTGCCGCAGCTCTCGTGCTGGAAGAAGCGGGTGGTCTTGTCGGCGACCCACACCATGTCGGTGGTCTCGTCGAGCACGATGAACGACGCCGAGCCGAGCGTCGAGCCCGCCGCCGCCACGCGCTCCCAGTCCAGCGGCAGCCCGGCGAGCTTCGCGGCCGGCGTCACGGGCGACGAGGCGCCGGCGGGCATGATGGCCTTGAGCGCCCGGCCCTTCCACACGCCGCCGGCCAGCGCCATCAGGTCCTCGAACGGCGTGCCGAGCGGCACCTCGTAGTTGCCCGGCCGCTCGACGTGTCCCGACAGGCAGAAGACCTTGGTCCCGGGGCTCTTTTCGGTGCCGATGGCCTTGAACCACGCGGCGCCCTTCTCGACGATGGGCGGCACGTTGGCCAGCGTCTCGGTGTTGTTGACGACGGTCGGCCGGGCATACAGGCCGGCGACGGCCGGGAACGGCGGCTTGAGGCGCGGCTGGCCGAGCTCGCCCTCGAGCGAGTTGAGGAGCGCGGTCTCCTCGCCGCAGATGTACGCGCCGGCGCCGGGGGTCACGTACACCTCGCAGGTGTAGTCGGTGCCGTGCAGCCGCTGACCCAGCCACCCGGCGGCGCGCGCACGGGCGACGGCGGCCTCGAGCACCTTCATCTCCTGCCAGAACTCGCCGCGGCAGTAGATGTACACCGCCTGCGCGCCGATCGCGTAGGCCGCCAGCGCGGCGCCCTCGATGACCTGGTGCGGGTTGCGCAGCGTCAGCTCGTGGTCCTTGAACGTGCCGGGCTCGCTCTCGTCGTTGTTGACGACGATGTACTTGGGGTACACGTCGCGCGGGCAGAACGACCACTTCAGCCCGGTCGGGAAGCCGGCCCCGCCGCGGCCGCGCAGGCCGCTGGCCTTGACGATGTCGAGGACCTCGGCGGGCTGCATCGTGGTCACGGCCCGCTTGAGCTGGGCGTAGCCGCCGTGCGCCACGTACACATCGAGGTCGTGCAGGTCGGGGATGTCGCGGTGGCGGAGGACGACGTGCATCTCACCCATGCGGCGCCGCCATCTCGGAGGGCGGCCCGAACCCGAACGGCGGCCGCCGCGGCGGGTTCGCCGCGGCCTTGGCGCGCCACTCGGCGACGAGCGCGTCGAGCTTCTCGGGGGTCAGGTCGAGCACGTACTCGAGGTTGACCTGCATCATCGGCGCGTGGTCGCATGCGGCCAGGCACATCACGCACTCGAGCGTGAACAGCCCGTCGGCGCTGGTCTCGCCGGGCTGGCAGCCGAGCTTCTCCGCCAAGACGGGCAGGAAGTCGTCGGCGCCGCGCAGGGCGCACGGCAGGTCGTTGCAGTACTGCACGACATAACCGCCGTGCGGGCGCTCGAGGAACAGCGTGTAGAAGCCGGCCACGCCGCGCACCTGCGTGGGGTCCATGTGGAGGATGCCGGACACCTCGTCGATGGCCTCGGGCGTGAGGTGGCCGTACGCCGCCTGCGCCAGGTACAGCAGCCGCAGCACCGCCGACGCCTGCCGACCGGGCGGGTAGTTGGCGATGGCGGCCTGGATCTCGGCGGGGAACGTGGTCTGGAGCGTGCCCATGTCAGCGATCCACCTCTCCGAGCACCGGGTCGAGGCTGGCGACCGCGGTCACGAGGTCGGCGATGAGGCCGCCCCTGACCATGGTCTCGAGGGCCTGCAGGTTGGTGAACGACGGCGAGCGCATGTGGACGCGCCACGGCTTGCCGCTGCCGTCCGAGACGACGTACATGCCCATCTCGCCGCGCGGCGCCTCGACGCCGGCGTACACCTCGCCCGGCGGCGGCTTGAAGCCCTCGGTCCACAGCTTGAAGTGGTGGATCACGGCCTCCATGCTGTCGTACAGCTCGTGCTTGGGCGGCGGCGCCACCTTGCGGTCGGCGGTGATCCACGGACCGCCCGGCAGCCGGTCGAGCGCCTGCGATGCGATCTTGACGGCCTCGCGCATCTCGCCGATCCGGACGAGGTAGCGGGCGTAGGCGTCGCCGGCGGTGGCGGTGGGGACGGCGAAGTCGTAGGTCTCGTAGCCGCAGTAGGGCACGGCCTTGCGCAGGTCGTAAGCCACGCCGGTGGCGCGCAGGATCGGCCCGGTGACGCCCCACGCGATGGCCTGGTCGGCGGTGATGCGGGCGACGCCGACCGTGCGCTCGCGCCAGAAGGCGTTGCCGGTGAGCAGCGTCTCGTACTCGTCGATGGCCGGCGGCAGGCGGCGCAAGATCTCGGCGACGGCGGCTTCGAACCCGTCGGGCAGGTCGCATGCCAGACCGCCGGGCCGGAAGTAGCTCGGGAACATCCGCTGGCCGCCGGTCATCTCGACGAGGTCGAGGATCAGCTCGCGCTCGCGGAACGCGTACAGCATCATCGAGCTGGCGCCGAGGTCGAGGGCATGGATGCCGAGGCACACCAGGTGGCTGGCGACGCGATCGAGCTCGCACAGGATGACGCGGGCGACGGTGGCCCGGTCGGGGACGTCGACGCCGAGCAGCCGCTCGACCGCCAGGACGTAGGCCAGCTCGTTGTGGAGCGGCGAGAGGTAGCCCATGCGGGGCGCCAGGGTGCAGCCCTTGACGTACGTCTTGTTCTCGAACGTCTTCTCGATGCCGGTGTGCAGGTAGCCGATGTCGGGCGTTAGGCTGAGCACGGTCTCGCCGTCGACCTCGGCGATGACGCGCAGGACGCCGTGGGTGCTCGGGTGGTGCGGCCCGATGTTGAGCACCATGGGCTCGTCGACGACGGGCTCGGCGGCGGCGACGACGCGGGTCGGCGCCGGCGGGGGCTGGAGCAGGTCGAGCTCGTCCACGGGCTTCATTCCTTGGCCTGCGGCTTCTGGCGGTAGATCGCTTCCTGGTTGAACGTGAAGGCGATCTCCTCGTAGCGCAGCGGGTGGTCCTTGCGCAGCGGGAAGCCGTCGTAGTCGGCGGGCATGAGGATGCGCCTGAGGTCGGGATGGCCGGCGAACTCGATGCCGAAGAGGTCGTACGTTTCGCGCTCGTGCCAGTCGGCGGTGGGGTAGACCGCGGTGAGCGTCGGCACGACGGGGTCGTCTACCGGCGCCGGCACCTTGACGCACAAGAGGCGCGCGGGGTCGTCGGGCGGGGGCGCGGCCTGGCCGGCCACGACGGCGGCCGGGATGCGGGCGAAGTGGTACACCACCTGGAACCGGGGCTCGACGCGCAGGTAGTCGACGGCGGTCACCGACCGCAGGAGCTGGTAGCCGCGTTCGTCGCGCAGGAACCGCGCGACGTCGGCGATGGCGGCGCGGTCGACGACGGCGGTGGGCTCGCGGGCGCCGGCGCCGCCGTCGTCGTGGGCGGCGACGGCGGCCCCGAAGCGCTCGACGAGGGCGGTGAGGTCGGCAGCCGCGGCGGCGTGGACGCGTGCGAGTGGGGTGGTGGGGGTGGGCGATGGGTTCATGGTTGGTGGTCGTGTGCCCCGCAGGCGTCGGGACCGGCGGGCGGCGCGGCGGACCGGAGCCGGGCCGTATTATAAGGGGGGGGCGGGGGGTGTCAAACGGGGTGGTGGGAATCGGCGGGTGGGAGCGCGCGGTTCGTGAGCCGCTCCGCGTCGATGCCGTTCGATGGGGCGCGGCGCCCCGGTCGTCATGACCGCCGCGGGGCCGCCCCCCGACGCTCGGCACGCCAACCGGGTTGCCCGGCTCTCACCACCCATCCATGCTTCCCGCAGGCCGTCACGCTTCCGCGGGATGGATCCGAATCTCGAAGGCGCCGAGTGGGCGAGGTCCATGTCGCGCCGAGCGCCGAGATCGCCCGTGATCGACGACCGGCCTATCGGCCTGGACATGGCGGTGCCCATCGTCCCCGTCCCGCCGCTCGCCGGCGATCCCGACGCGACCGTTGAGCTGCAACACGCGTTCGACGCCGTCTGCGACGGGATGGGCCGCGACCTATCCGTCGACCATGGCCGCGAACCGGTCGGTCAACCCGCTGAGCCGCCCGACGTCGACGGTGACGCCGACGGCGAGGCCGTGCCGCTCGTCGGCGCCGCCCCGGCCTCACGGCCACGGCCGGTCCCACGCGTGCCGCCCGCCCGGGCAGCCCAGGGTGCGCGCGATGCCGGTGTAGATGTCTGCGAGCGTCTCGGTGGTCGCCGTGTAGAAGAAGTCGTTCGGCGACGTCGCGCACTGGGCCATCAGCGCGGCGTTGATCTCGCCCTGCTCGCCGATCCCGATCGTGTAGACGCGGGCGCCGGCGTCCTTCGCGCGCTGCGCCGCCTTGCGGACCGTCGTCTCCACCGTGCCGTCGCCGGGGTCGGGCGGCACCCGGTTGGGGAGGCCGTCGGTCAGCAAGACGAGGATCGGCGTCGCATCGACCGCGCCGAGCGCCGGCCGGAGGGCCGCCAGCCCCGTCTCGAAGCCGAGGTCGAGGCGCGTGAACTCCGCCCGCCCGGCCGGCAGACCGTCCAGCGCCCGGCTCAGCGTCGCGGCGTCGTCGGTCAAGCCGTGTTCGATCCAGGCCCGAGCGTTGAAGCCGACCACCGCGACCCGGTCTGAGCGGCCGGCGCCGTCGGGGACCAGGTCCAGCAGCGACACGAAGCGCTTGGCGGCATCGATGGCTGCCGCCTGCTTGGTCGTGGTGCCGCCCAACGGGCGATCCATGCTCGTCGACATGTCGATCACCAGCGCCACGTCGACGTGGACGCGCCGGGCGGCGCACGCCTCGTGCAGCGTGACCGGCAGGTAGATCGGTTTAGGGACCGGCGTGGCCGTGGGCACGGGGGTCGGCGTCGCGGTCGCCGTCGGGGCGGGCGTCTCGGTGGCCGTCGGCGGCGGCGTCGCGGTGCGCGTGGGCGAGGGGGTCACGGTGGCGGTCGGCGTCGCGGTCGGCGTCGCGGTCGCCGTCGGCGTGGCCGTCGGCGTGGCGGTCGGGGGAAACGGGCGCAGCGCGAAGACCGTGTCGGGCGCGATGCTCACCGACACGGGGCACCCGTCGGACGACTGGGCATCCGCCGCCGATCCCTCGCCGATCGCATGCCGGCCAGGCTCCAGCGGTTGCACCCGATATGAAGCCAGCGGCGTGTCGTTGCCAAGCTTCGTGCCGGGGATGGACCACCGAAGGGTTCGCCCATCCGACGACACCGCGTTGGGCATCGGGTCGGCGCTGCCGGGCACGAACCGGAGATGCTCCGAGAGCTGTTCGACCACGGTGAGATGGTCGAGCATCACCGGCTGCGCCACCATCTCCGCGAGGCGCGCGAACGCGTCGGAGAGCTGGTCGAACGTTTCGACCGGGCGGTACCAGGCGGAGCTGTGCGCGGCGGTGCGCAAGCACTGCTCTTCGCACGATTGCCCGAAGCCAGGGTTGTTGCGCACGCACGACGTGGCCACCGTGATGCCGGCGGACTTGGCGCTGCGTGCGGCGTTGACGACATCGGGGATGCACGACGTCCCCGCGGGGTGGTTCTGATAACCGTCCGAGAAGACGATCATGAAGAGCTCCGGCTCTATGCACGGCGGCTCGAATGCCCGGCGCGCCTGTCTCAGCGCGAACGTGGCTTCCTCGATCGCCCCCGCCAGGTTGGTCTCGCCTCCACCGGCCGGCGGGCGCAGGCAGCTCAGCGCCTTGGCCTGGCCGCTGACCGGCAGGCACGTGACGACGATCCGGTGGTCGAAGTGGACGACGCCGACCCGGATCTGGGGGTTGTTGTCGAGGTCCAGCCGGCGGATGAACCGGGCCCCGGCGTCGCGCAGCTTCTGCGCCGGCCCCCCGAAGACCGAGCCGGAGTTGTCGAGCACGAGCATGATCGCCGAAGGCTGGAGCCAGTCCCCGCACCCGTGTGTCGAGAGCAGCGTGACCGCAGCCTGCTCCCCGAGGAGCACGACGCTCGGGGCAACCGTCCGGTCGAGCGTGACGTCGCACGGGTGCGAGCGCACCTCGTCCGCCTGGCCGAGCGGCGCGGCCCCGGCGGGGCCGGCCGCGGGCGGCGGGCAGAGGACGGGTTGCACGCAGATGGCGAGCACAACCACACGACACCAACGGACGACGGCGCGTCTGGAGATTCCGGTCATCATGGTCGCGCCTCCGCATGAATGGTCTGGGAGCCATGGACGACGGCTTGACGCAGATTAACCCACGGGCGGCCTGGTCGTGGACAGGCCCCGCGCACCGCCCGGCCCGCCACCCGAGACGCAAGACCTCTCGGAGGCCCGCCGCGTCGAGATCCGGATCCGCTCGCGTGATGCCGTCGATCGCCCCTGCCGTCGGCCGCCGGGCGGACGATCGACCCCACCGCCATCCGTGATCCGCTGCGTCGGCTGCACGGCTTGCCGTCGGGGATGCCGGAATCGGCGGTGACGCGATGAGGCCATCGCGACGTGCGCGGCGCCTGCGGGTGCCGCCGCTCCGCCCGCCGAGCACATGCCCACCGGGTGGCGGTCGGCGCCCGCTGCGGCGCACCTTCCACCCGCGTCTGGCCACCGACGCCCGCCGCGGCTGCGACGGGCGTCCTCGCCTGCCTCTGCCGGGCGCCCTATCCCCCCGGCCGCCGCCCCAGCTCCGGCCCGGCGCGCCAGACCAGCCCGAGCGCCGAGGCCACGTACGCCACGGCGAGCCATGCCGTCTGCGCCGCGGCGTCCGCCGGCGCGAACAGCCGGTCGAACACCCCCACCCACAGGTCCACCGACGCGTGCAGGAGCATCACGACGAGCACGCTCCCGCCCGCGTGGTTGAACAGCCACGTGATCACGACGGCTCCGGCCACGATGATCGGGACGATGACCGGCGACTCCTCGCCGGCCACGAGCAGCGGGAGGTGCCACACGGTGTGCAGCGCGCCGAGGACCAGGCTGGCCGCCAGCGCGGATCGCCCTTCGAGCAGGCGCGGCAGGGCGAAGCCGCGGAAGCCCGGCTCCTCGGCCACGGCGATGAGGGCCGACAAGACCAGCGACTCGGCGAGGAGGTCGGGCGGACCCGGCCACCGGGCATCCGGGGCGATCGCCGCGCCCGAAAGCACGTTCAGCCCGAGCGCCGCGAGCCGCAGCGCCGGCGGCAACAGCACGGCCACGGCGTACCACCGCAGCCCGACGCGCCAGCGGGCCATGCGCCCGAAGAAGGCCGTCAGGCCAGGGCGGCCCTCCACGATGGCCGTGACGAGCGCCCCGCCGACGAACGGCCCGAAGACGAACAGCAGCCACGCGTCCGACGGGTACCGGACCGACATGGCGTAGCCGAAGAAGGACGTCGACCACGCGATCGCCCAGAAGGTCGCCTGGGGATGGCGCCGGACGGCCCCCGCGATGGCGCCCACGGCGGCTACGGCGCCGCCGCGCCGACCGCGGCGTCGGACGCCACCAGCGGCAGGAACACGTGCGGCCGCGGCGGCCCAGGGGTCGGGCTCGGCGTGGCCGACCCGGGCGGGGCGGTGCTGGCGGTCGGCGTGCGCGACGCGCCGGAGGTCGCCGACGCGGTCGAGCCCGGCGTGCCCGTGGCCGTCGCCCCGGCCGTCGGCGTGTGCGACGCGGCCGTCGGCGTGTCGCTGGGTGCGGTCGTCGCGCCGGCGGTCGGCGTTTCGGTGGCGGTCGCCGCCGTGGGCGTGACGCTCGGGACCGCGGTCGCGGCCGCGGTTGAGGTTGCGGTCGGCGAGGGGATCGCCGACACCGTCGGGCCGGCCGTCGGCGACGGCGCGGCAGTCGACGTGGCCGTGGCGGTGGGCGACGCGGTGGCCGTCGCCGTGGGCGACGCCGTCGCGGTGGCGGTCGGCGTCTGGGTGGGCGACGCGGTCGGCGTGGCCGTCGGCGTCGGGCTGGCCGTCGCCGTGGCGGTGGCGCTGGCCGTCGGCGTGGGCGAAGGGCTCGGCGTCACCGTCGCCGTCGCCGACGGGCTCGGCGTGGCCGTCGGCGGCAGGTCGAACGTGACCGCCAGGAAGACCGGCGGGTTGCCGCCCGGCGGCCGGGCGGCCGTGCGCGCGCGGAGCTGCTTGGTGACGTCGAGGGTGTTGAAGTCCTCCTGGTTGGCCTCGAGCATGAACCCGTGCTGCGCGAACGTGCCGTCCACCCAGCCCTGGACGATCGGCGCGACGTCCCACGCGTAGCGCCCGGCTGCGCGGTTGATGGCGCGGATGCCTTGCGGCGTGATGCGGTTCGGCTGGTTGTTCCACCGCACCAGCGACTCGCTCCACGTGGCCGTGATGCGCTTGGCGAGCACCACGAGGCTGTCCGTCGTGCTGCCGTCGTGGTACATCGACAGGCTCGCCGACGTGATCGTCGCCCCCGGCGGGATGTCGTCGACGTCGAAGCGCACGAGGATGCGGAAGCGGAAGCCGTCGCCGTCGATGATCGACCGGCCGACCACGAGGTCGGTGGCGCCGCCGAAGTTGCGGCCCGGCTCGTGCTCCGACACGTAGCTGTCGGCCGTGGCGGTGTAGTTGCGGGCGACCAGGGTCCGGTGTGCCGGCGGGGCGCCGGCGACCCCGGGACCCGGTCCCGCCTTCCCCGACCCCATCGATCCCACCAGCAGCGCGGCCGCGGCGGCGGCCGACCAGCGTGCGGTGTCCCGAAGCATCGATCGCTCCTTCCAACTTCCCCGTTCCACCCCGGGGCTCTCTCCGAACCGGGCGACCCAGGTGTCCCGGGCGAGACCTGCATTCAGGCTCCGGGCAGGCCGCACGGCCCGCACCTCGAGCGCGGCCCGGTCGACCGCGGATCCCGTGCCGGTCCCGCAAGGGATGCGATGCGGTCCTGGCTACGGGTGGGGTGCGTGCCTAGCGGGTAAGATGGTCACAACCTAGCGAGGAAGACGGTCACAATCCAGCTAGAGATGTGATGCCAACCTGCCCGGCGACCTGGCGCGACGACACCCGGGCACCGCCGACCGATCTTCCGGGCGACGGCACGCCCGGTCCATCACTTCAGCGCCCCGCGCCCCAGGAACTCGAAGCGGTTGCCCGTCATGTCGCCCCAGTTGCGGAGCTTGCGCACGACGACGATCAGCCCGTCGCGGCCGTCGGCCAGGCGCAGCCGGTACGTCGGCCCGCTCTCGAGGTCCGCGTCCATCGGGCCCACCGTCCCCGACCACTCCGTGATGCCCGGGATTCCCTCGATGAAGCACGTCGTCTCGAGGACGACGATGCCGTTCTCGTCATGGATGCTGCAGGTGTGCTTCTCTTTGGCCACGAGACGCCTCCGGGGCGTGCGATGCGGAAGGATGGACGGCCGGCGCCGAGGGCGACGAGGCGGCCCGCAACGCGGCCGCCGCCGCGGCCACCGCCTGGCCTTCGTCGCTTCGCGGCGGACGGACGCGCACCGTGGCGTACGGGTCCGGCCAGGCCAAGCCGGCATAACCGTAGGCCTCGGCGGCGTGGAAGGTCAAGTACGGGTCACGCAGGTGCGGCCGGGCCAGCGCGCACAGGTCCGCCCGGCCGGCCGCCAGCACCGTGTTGACGTGGTCGGCGCCGAGGATCGCCCCCACCGCCATCGTCGGGATGCCCACCGCGTGCCGAATGCGGTCGCTGAACGGCACCTGGAACATCCGGCCGTAGTCGGGCCGCGCCGCCGGGCTCGTCTGCCCGGCCGAGACGTCGACGATGTCGCAGCCGTGCGCCTGGAGCATCCGGGCCACCGCCACCGCGTCGTCGCCGGTCAAGCCCCCGTCGTCGACCCAGTCGGTGGCCGAGATGCGCGCCGACATCGGCCTGTCGGCCGGCCAGGCGGCGCGCACGGCGTCCCAGACCTCCAATGGGAACCGCATCCGGTTGGCCAGCGACCCGCCGTAGGCGTCGTCGCGGCGGTTGGACAAGGGCGAGATGAAGCTCGAGAGCAGGTAGCCGTGGGCCATGTGGACCTCGAGCATGTCGAAGCCCGCCTCGTGCGCCCAGCGCGCCGCCCGCACGTGGTCGGCGATCACGGCATCCATGTCCGCGCGGTCCATCGGCCGCGGCACCTGGCGGTGCGGCTCGTACGGGATCGGCGACGGGCCGAGCAGCGGCCAGTTGCCGTCGGCCAGCGGCATGCGGTCGCCGCCCTCCGCCCACGGCACGCGCGTCGAGCCCTTGCGCCCGGCGTGCCCGAGCTGCATGCAGATCATGGCGGCGCTCCAACGGTGCACGAAGTCCACGATCCGCCGCCACGCGGACACGTGCTCGGGGCGGTAGAGCCCGGCACAGCCCGGCGAGATCCGCCCGTCGGCCGAGACGTCGGTCATCTCGGTGATCACCAGCCCCGCGCCGCCGATCGCGCGGCTCCCGAGGTGCACGAGGTGCCAGTCGTCGGGCATCCCGTCCTCGGCGCAGTACTGGCACATCGGCGACACGACCACGCGGTTGGCCAGCGTCAGCCCGCGCAGCGTGAACGGCGCGAACAGCGGCGGCGGGACCGTTCCGTCCCGGGCGGGCGGCATGCCGTTGGCCTCGGCGTACCACGCCTTGACGCGGTCCATGAAGGCCGGATCGCGCGCCGTCATGTTGTCCCACGTGATCTGCTTGCTGCGGCTCATCAGGTTGAACGTGAACTGCAGCGGGGGCTGCGCCACGTGGCGCGCCGTGTCCTCGAACCACTCGAGGCTCGTCTGCGCCGCCTTCTGGGTCTTGAGCACGTCGACGCGCCGGGCCGCGTCGTACGCCGCGAGCACCGTCGGCACGTCGGCGCGCGCCGGCCATCGCCGCTGGGGATGGCGCTCGCGGTGCCGCCGGAACGTGTCGGCCAGCACGATCGCGCTCTCCATGGCGAGCTTGGTGCCCGAACCGATGCTGAAGTGCGCCGTGTGCGCCGCGTCGCCCAGCAGGACGACGTTGTCGTGCCACCACCGGGCGCAGCGCACGGTCGGGAACGTCCGCCACAGCGAGCGGTTGGTCAGCAGGCGGTGCTCGCCCAGCCAGTCGGCGAACAAGGCCTCGCAGAAGCGCACGGTCGCCGGCTCGTCCGCGGCGTCGAGCCCCGCCGCGCGCCACGTCTCCTCGCGGCACTCGACGATGAACGTGCCCAGCCCCCCGCCGAACGGGTAGGCGTGGGCCTGGAACACGCCGTGCGGGCTCTCGGCGAACAGGAAGGTGAACGCCCGCATCGGCCGGTCGGTGCCGAGCCACGTGAACTTGCACTTGCGCCAGTCGAGGCGCGGCTCGAACGCCGGCGCGTATGCCTCGCGCACGCGGCTGTTGACGCCGTCGCACGCCACGACGAGGTCGGACCCGGCCGCCTCGGCCAGGTCGGCGACCTCGTGCTGGAACCGCAGGCGCACGCCGAGATCTCGGCAGCGGTCGTGCAGCACGAGCAGGAGCGCGCGCCGCGACAGCCCGCAGAAGCCGTGCCCGGTGGTCGTCACCACCTCGCCGCGGAGGTGGGTGTCGATGTCGTCCCAGTAGATGAACCGCTCGGCGATGGCGCCGTAGCTCTCGGGGTCGGCCTCCGCCAGGTTGCCGAGGGTGGCCGCCGAGAACACCACCCCCCAGCCGAACGTGTCGTCCGGCCGATTGCGCTCGACCACCTCGATGTCGAGCCCCGGGTCGAGCTTCTTCATGAGGATCGCGAAGTAGAGCCCGGCGGGGCCGCCCCCGATGCAGGTGATGTTCATGGGCCCAGCCTCACGGGCCGTTCTCCGCCCACGGCAAGTAGACGGCCGGTCGCGTCTCGGTCACGGGCGGCAGCAGGTATGCCAGCGCCCGGCCGATGACGGTCGCCCGCTGCTCGGCCGACGGGATGCCCTCGATGCCGAAGCCGAAGAGCAGCGTGTCGGCCGTGCGAACCACCGTGCCGAGCGGGACGTCCGCGAGCGTGGCGCGGCGGAAGTCCACGGTGTTCGCCGGGCTGCCCTCGGGCGGTCCGGCGACCGTCCAGCCGCCGAGGTCGGCCTCGAACGACGCGGGATCGGCGCCGGCCAGCACCACATCGTCGACGGACGCGCCGAGCGACGTCTGCGTCGACCGGATCACGCTGATCGAGAGCTCGACCGTCTTGCCGGCGTAGCGCGAGAGGTCGATCGACCACGCCTGCCAGCCGCCGGAGCGGCCCGTCGCGGCATGCCACTGGCCGGTCGTGCCCTCGCCGCGGCACTGGGCCTGCTGGCCGGACGTGTCGCGGGTGAGGTAGTGGGCGAGGTGCGGGTGCCGGTTGTACCAGCCGGCGTTGGCGCAGAACAGCGCCGTCTGCGGCGAGGTGTGGCCGTTCTCGTCGGGCAGCGTCGTCCAATCGTCCATCCCCGCCGTGCGCGCCTCGACGATCACCGCGTCGCCGTTGGCGCTCAGGTCGTGCGAGATCCAGAACGCCAGGCGGTCGTTCGTCCCCGCGGACACCGCGACGCTGCGCATCAGCCGGGAGTACGTCAGGCTGCCGTAGCCGCTGGACACGTGGTAGGCCCCGCCGTGCGGCATGTCGGCCGGCCGGCGCAGCCAGCCGGCGGCGGCGCTGTCGAACTGCGGGTACGTCTCGGGCGGCATCGGCCGGCTGGTCGGCAGGAACAGGCCCGCGTGGTCCTGGTTGCCGGTGCCGGCCGGGCCGAAGTCCAGGCTGAGCTCGCCCAGGATGCCGCCGGTCGCGGCCACTCCGGGCGTGTAGTCCGCCGCCACCGGCTGGTAGGGCACCGTGCGCCAGCCGCCGTCGCTCCAGCCGCCGGCCGTGCCCTCGCCGTCGTCGCCGAACAGGCGGCCCGTGGCGTCGTCGAGCGTGAAGTTGTCGACGAACCAGCCGGCGAGGTTCCCGCCGGGGTCGGTGACGTAGCGCAGCCGGACCGCCACGGCCTGCCCGGCAAGTGCGGACAGGTCGAAGCGCAGGCGCCCCTGGCCGACGCCGGTGACGCCCCAGCCGAGGTTGACGTTGTTGGGGTTGGTGTTCGTCATGAGACCATCGAGGTCTGGCAGGTTTTGCCAGGTGGCCCCGCCGTCCGTCGAGGCTTCGACGTAGCCGTAGTCGTAGTCGGCCTCGGTGCGCCACAGGCTGTCGAACGCGAACGTCACCGGCGCCTGGGCGGCGGTGAGGTCGAACGTGCGGCCGAGCGTGTTGTCGAGGCGGTTGGCGGACTGCGACCACCATCCGCCGCCCGTCCCGGCGCGGTTGGCCACGTCGACCGGGGCGTTGTTCGAGCGCGTGTAGCTGTAGGCGCCGAACCAGTACTGGAGGAAGTCGTTGCTGAGCTGCTCGCAGCCGGTCTCGCCGGACGCTTCGGGGTTGCACTTGCCGCCCGCGTGGTCGTCGAACAGGTAGCCCTGGAAGTACGGGAAGCCGGCGTACTTGCCGGTGTACAGCACCTTGCCGCCCTCGTTGAGGTAGGCGCGGATCGCCAGCTCCATGTCGTGGGTCGACCGCGCCACGGTGCTGGGCGGTCCGTCGGCCGCGCGCGGCGCGAAGTCGTCGCCGGTGTACCAGATGACGGCGCGGTAGTGCGACAAGACCCCCAGCGGGTGCGGCGCCTTCCGCCCGTGGGCATCGACGTCGTACACGTCGGCCGCGATCTCGTTGGCCCGCAGCGCGTCGAGGTAGGCCTGCAGGTAGGTCGGGCCGTCGGTCTTGGCGTAGATCGGGGCGCTGCCGGTGTAGTCCTCGGCCGCCACCACCAGGACGGGCGCGCCGGAGTCGGCGGCCACGGTGTACGTGAACGCGTCGCTGCGGGCGTCGCCGGCCGTGAACCACACGGTGACCCGGTCGCCGGGCCGCGCGCCGGTGACGGCGCCGCGCACGAAGCGGTAGTAGACGTCGCCCGTGACGCCGAAACGCTCGCCGCCCTCCCACTCCCGCGTGGCCGCCGCCTGCTCGGCGCCTTCGCCGATGCGGTAGCGCATCGTCACCGGCCCGAGGTGACGGGCGGCGTTGACCTGAACGGTCTGCGGGTCGCCGTACGACACCGGGAACGGGTCGAGGTAGAACGGGGCAACGGTGTTGCCGAGGTGCGACACGGGGTGCGAGGGGTCGGCGGCCGACTCGGCCACGTCGATGGCGAACGGCAGGTTCTCGTCGAACTCTTTTTGGACGAGCGCCTCGTCGTCGGGGAACACGAAGCCGCCGCCGCTGTCCTGGTCGCTCAGCTCGGGCGTCCAGCACAGCGTCCCGGCCTGGGCATAGGCGAAGTCGCACGTCTCGCCGTTGGTGATGTACAGGCTGGCCGAGAGCTGCGGGAGCGACCGCGGGATGGCCGGCCGCTCCGGGATGCCGGACATCGCCACCATGATCGGGTCGTCGGGCGTGCGCGTCTGCACCTGCCAGCCGACGCCGTAGAGCAGGAGGCCGGCCACCGAGTGGTAGTTGACCTGGAACGTGAACTTCCAGCCCTTGTCCTTGCCGCGGATGAGCAGGTTCTGCATGGCCTGCGTCTCGGGCTCGGAGGCCGGGCCGGTGCCGCGGTACGTGTCGCTCGTCGGGTTGCCCGACGAGCCTTCGATGTCGTAGTTCCACCGCTCGGCGAAGTTCCGGTTGGGGTCGATGCCCTCGCCGTTGCCGATGGCGCCGTCGCCGTTGATGTCCCACGCCGTCTTGCGCCACAGGCGGCGGCCTTCCTGGAAGGTCATCTGGTAGCCGTCGGGGTTGGCCACCGGCACGAACCAGAAGTCGCGCGTGTCGACCAGGCGCGTGACCGCCGGGTCCTTGCCGTAGTTGTCGACCAGGTGCCGCAGGAGACGGCGGTTGACTTCGAGCCCGATCCACTCGCGCGCGTGCTGCAGCGAGGAGTACAGCACGGCCGGCCGGGCGCCCTCCGGCGTGGTCGCGACGTTCTTGGTCAGGCGCAGGGCGATGATCTCGCGGTCCTGGCGCGACGTGCCGATGACCTCGATCTTGGCGATGTCGGGGTGGTCCTTGGCGAGCTGGTAGAGCTCGTCGCGGATGCCGCCCGGCTCGTCGAACGATCGCCACACCTTGAAGCCCTGCTGCTGCTGCGCATCCGCCAGCTCGAGCGCCGTGCGCCCGGACGGGTCGCGCCACAGCGTGAGGCCGATGCCGCGCTTCTCGAGCAGGTCGCGGTCGGGGCCGGCGAGCACGAGCTCGATCTGGAACTCGTCACCGACCGGCACCGCGTCGGTGACGTCGAAGCCGTCGGCGGCCAGCTGGTCGAGCGTGACGGCGTCGACGCGCGCGGTGAACAGCTCCAGCGGACTCGTGTCGGCCAGGAGGGTGTCGCCGGGCAGGGCGGCGACGAGCGCGAGCGCGACCAGCGCGCTCAGGAACGGGCGGGCGAGCCGGCGATGGGTCGGCATGAGGGGTCTCCCTTGGGCTGTCGGGCGGGCGGTTGCGCACCGTCGGGCGATCGGCGACCGCGATGGTAGTGCAGGCGGCGGGCGGCGTCAACGCGGGTCCGGGCCGGGGCCCGGGCCCGACAGGCGTCCGGCATGCCGCGCCGCGTCACCCGCGGGTGTCGTCCACCTCGGTAAGACGCCGGCCCCGCCCCGTGCGTGACCTGCGGCCAGTCGGGCGCGGGCCGGGGGTGCCGGCCGCGACGCGCGTGCCCGCCGGGCTGAAGGGCTCGTGCGCCGCTGATGTATAATCCGGGGCCATGCGCCCCGTCCTCGAGACCCTGACCGTGCCCCCCTTCGGCGAGAACACCTACCTCTTCGGCGATGCCGACGCCGGCGTCGCCGTCGTCATCGACCCCGGCGGGCGGGCGGACGAGATCGTGGGCGTGGCCGCGCGGCGCGGCGTGGCCATCCACGCCATCGTCAACACCCATGCCCACATCGACCACATCGGCGGCGTCGCCGACCTCCAGGCCCGCACCGGCGCGCCGTTCTGGCTGCATCCCGATGCCGTCCCGATGCTGGCGACGGCGCCGCTCCAGGCCGCGTCGTTCGGCATGCCGCCGTTCGAGGCGCCGGCGGCCGACCACCTCCTCGCCGCGGGGCAGACGATCGCCGTCGGCGGCCTGTCGCTCACGGTCCGCCACACCCCCGGCCACGCCCCCGGGCACGTCACGCTGGTCGCGCCGACGCTCACGCTCGACGGCCGGACCGCGCCCGTCGCGTTCTGCGGCGACGTGATCTTCATGGGCTCGGTCGGCCGGACCGACCTGCCCGGCGGCGACCACGCCACGCTGATGACGTCGATCGCGCGCGAGATCCTGACGCTGCCCGACGAGACGGTGCTGTACCCCGGACACGGGCCGGCCACGACGGTCGGCCGCGAGCGCCGCACGAACCCCTTCGTCCTCGACTGGCTGCGCCGCCCGGGCACGGCCTGAGCGCCCTTCGCGAGGCCCGTCACCGACCATGACGAACTTTCTCGATCGCCTGGCGCGCGGCCCGCTGTTGGCCGACGGCGCCATGGGCACGCTGCTCTACAGCCGCGGCATCGGCTTCGACCGGTGCTTCGACGCGCTCTGCGAGAGCGATCCGGCCCTGGTCCGGGCGGTGCACGCCGACTACGTCGCGGCCGGCGCCGAGCTGATCGAGACCAACACGTTCGGCGCCAACCGCCATCGCCTGGCCGAGCACGGCCTGGCGGACCGCGTGCGCGAGATCAACCTCGCAGGGGCCCGGCTCGCCCGCGCGGCCGCCGACCGGGCCGGCCGGCCGGTGTGGGTCGCCGGCAGCGTCGGGCCGCTCGGGGTCGCGGTCGCACCGGCAGGCGGCGCCGAGGAGGCGGCCGCGGCGGCGGCGTTCGCCGAGCAGGTGCGCGCGCTGGCCGACGGCGGGGTCGACGTCATCGTCGTCGAGACCATGCGGTCGACGGACGAGGCGCGCCTGGCGGTGGCGGCGGCCCGGACGGCGTGCGGGCTGCCGGTCATCGCCCTGGCCACGTTCGGCGAGGACGGGGTGACCGGCGACGGCCACGCCCCCGACGCGGTCGCCCGACTGCTGCAGTCGGCCGGCGCGGACGTCGTGGGCGCCAACTGCAGCACCGGCCCCGCGCAGATGCTCGACGTGGTGCTGCGCATGGCCCCCGCCGCGCGCGTCCCGATCGCGGCCATCCCCAACGCCGGCTTGCCCACGATGGTCGGCGGTCGCTACAGCTACACGTCGTCCCCGGCCTACATGGCCGAGATGATCGCCCAGATGGTCGCCGCCGGCGCCCGGATCGTGGGCGGGTGCTGCGGGACGACGCCCGAGCACATCGCGGCCATGGCGGCGACGCTCGCGACCGGGGCCGGCCAGCCGCGGGATGCACGCGCCGCACCGCGGCTGTCGTTCCCGGCGCGGGAAGTCGAGACCGAGGGCTCGCCCGAGCCTCCCGGCCCCACGGCCTTCCAGCGCGCGCTCGGCCGGCGCTTCACGGTGGCGGTGACGGTCGACCCGCCGCGCGGCTTCGAGGCGGCGGCCGTCCCGGCCGGCGTGCGCGCGCTCGTCGACGCCGGCCGTGTCGACGTCGTCGACGTCGCCGACAGCCCGCAGGCGCGCGCGCACGTCAGCGCCCTGGCCATGAGCGTCGTCGTGCAGGACCGCCTCGGCATCGAGGCGGTGCTCAACCTGGGTTGCCGTTACCGCAACGCCGTGGCCCTGCACGCCGAGCTCATGGGTGCGCACGCGCTCGGCGTGCGCAACGTCGTGGGCATCATGGGCGAGCTGCCGGCGCACGGCGACTATCCGGACGCCACGGTCGTCAACGACATCTCCGACGTGCGGCTCGTCGCGCTGATGGCGGCGTGCAACCGCGGCTCCGGCGGACGCGACGGCCAGGCCGCCGTGCCCGCCGCATTCCACATCGGCTGCCAGCTCGACCTCGGGGCCGTCGACCTCATGCGCGAGCTGCACCAGTTCCAGGCCAAGGTCGATGCCGGCGCCCAGTTCGCCTTCACCGACCCGGTGTTCGACCTCCGCCTCGTCGATGCCGCGCTGGCGCACCTCGGCGGCCGTTTTCCCATCCCCGTGTTGGCGGGCGTGCTGCCGCTCTGGAACGCGCGCCACGCCGCCTACCTTCACAACGAGGTGCCGGGCATGGAGATCCCCGCCGCCGTTCTGCGGCGCATGGCCGCCGCCGGCGACGACGGGCGGGCCATCGGCGTGGCCATCGCGGTCGAGACCATCGCTGCGCTCGGCGACGCCGTCGCCGGCGTGCGGCTGATGGCGCCGTTCGGCAAGCACGGCGTCGTCGCGGCCGTGCTCGACGCGCTGGCCGTCTCTGGACCGGCGGCGGCTGACCGCCACCTTCATCCCGAGGCGCCGCCGCATGTGAACGCGGTCGGGCCGGCACCGGCCTCGGCCGAAGCCCGAGGCTCGCCGTGACGCGGCCCGCCAGGGGTGGCGCGGCGGCCCCGGCGGCAAAGTCTGAACGCCTGTCGACCGAGACGCCGACGGAGACGCCGATGAGCATCCATGTAAAGCTGTTCGCAGCCTTCCGCGAGATCGTCGGGACGGGGGAGCTGGACTTCCCGACCGAACAGGCGCGCACGGTCGGCGAGCTCTGGGGACGCCTGCTGGCGCGCCACCCCGACCTCAACGCGCATGTCCCGTCGGCGGCGGTCAACCGGATGTACGCGCCGCTCGACCAGCCGCTGCGCGCCGGCGACGAGGTGGCGTTCCTGCCGCCGGTCAGCGGGGGCTGACGTGGACGCGGCCGCGGTCGGGCTCACCACGACCACCATCGACGCCCGCGCCGTGGAGGCGCGCGTGGCGCATGCCGGTGCGGGCGCGGTGTGCACCTTCCTCGGCGTCACGCGCGACCACAACCTCGGGCGCCGCGTCGGCCACCTGGAGTACGAGGCCTATCCGGAGATGGCGCTGCCGGCCCTCGCGCAGATCGCCCACGACATCGCCGTCCGCTGGCCGGGCGCGCAGGCGGCGCTGGTGCACCGCCTCGGACGGCTCGAGATCGGCGAGGCGAGCGTGGTGATCGCCGTCTCGGCGCCGCACCGTGCGGCGGCGTTCGAGGCGTGCCGCTACGCCATCGACACCCTGAAGACGACGGTGCCGATCTGGAAGAAAGAAGTGTGGTCCGACGGCGAGGCGTGGATCGAGGGCGTGGCGCCCTCGCCGCTTCACGGCCGGGAGGGCTGACCGGGCCGCGGGCGGGCCGCCCAGGCGACTTCCACGATCTCCCGGTGCCGATGTACAATGCGCCGCATCGCCCAGGCGGCGATCCGATGGGAGCTCCGGTGCCTCTCGGTCACGGATCGCCGCGCACGCCGTGCGGAGCCCAGCATGCCGCCTCACGATCCCACGCTCACCGCCTGTCTCCAGCCCACCGGGCCGCTGCGCCCGACGTTCTGCAACGTGCCGGAGTGGGCGCAGGTCACGCTCTACGTCGCGGGCCTCCTGGCCATCGGCATCTTCGCCTACGGCATCTACCGCCACTGGCGCGTGTGGATGGCCGGCCAGCCCGGCGCCCCGGCGCGGAACACCGGGCGTTGGGGTGAGCGCGCCGGGCTCGTGGCGCGCTACGTGCTTGGCCAGTCCAAGACCCTCGAGCGGCGCTACGCCGGCCTATTTCACACCGGCATCCTGTGGGGCTTTATCCTGCTGTTCATCGGCACGGCGCTGGCCACCATCGACTGGGACGTGTTTCGCCTGTTCTTCGCCACGCGCCTGCTGGGCGGACCGTTCTACCTCGGGTACGAGGCCGTGCTCGACACCGCCGGCCTGGTGTTCACCGTCGGCCTGCTGCTGGCGATCTGGAGGCGCTACGTCACCGCGCCGCACCACGTCCTCGGCGCGTGGGACTTCGTCATCTGGAGCCTGGTCGTGGTCAACGTCACGGGCTTCGTCGTCGAGGGGCTGCGTCTGGCCATCGCCCCGGTGGCGTGGGGTGGGTATAGCTGGGTCGGCCAAGGGCTGGCGAACCTGGTGTTCGCGTTCGGCGGCGCCGAGTTCATCCAGGGGCCGGCGCGATCGCTGCACCTGTGGCTGTGGCTGCTGCACGCCGCGGCGGCGTTGGTGTTCATCGCGGCGATCCCGTTCACCAACGCGGTGCACATGGTCACGGTGTCGGCCAACGCCGTCCTCAAGAACCTCGAGCCCATCGGAACCGGGGCCGCGCTCCAGCCGCTCGACCTCGAGAACGCCGAGTTCTTCGGCGTGTCGCGGCTCGGCGAGCTGACGTGGAAGCAACGGCTCGGCGTCGACAGCTGCGTGCGCTGCGGGCGCTGCGAGACCGTCTGCCCGGCGTACATGAGCGGTTCGCCGCTCAACCCCAAGCAGATCATCGCCGGCCTCTCCGACCAGCTTCGACTCGAGGTCGACCGCCCGCTCGCCATCGACGGCGGCGACGTCGTCGTCGGCGACGGCCTGCTCGTCACGCCCGATGCGCTGTGGGGCTGCACCACGTGCATGGCATGCGTGCAGGCGTGCCCGGCCTTCATCGAGATCGTCGACGACATCGTCGACATGCGGCGCTACCTCACGCTCTCCGAGGGTGCCCCCCCGGGCACCTCGGCGGCCACCTTCAAGAACATGGAGCGCGCCGGCAACCCGTGGGGCTACAGCCCGGACGATCGGTTCGCGTGGGGCGCCGACCTCGACCTTCCGTTTGCCGAGCGCGGCCAGCACTACGAGGTGCTGTACTGGGTCGGCTGCTCGGCGGCGTACGACAAGCGCAACCAGCGGATCGCCCGCTCGGTGGTCCGCCTGCTGCGCGAGGCCGGCGTGCGGTTCGCGGTGATGCGCGAGGAGAGCTGCACGTGCGAGAGCGCCCGGCGCCTCGGCGAGGAGTACCTCTATCAGACCGCGGCGCAGGCCAACGTCGAGAACCTCGGCGCGTACACGTTCGACCGCGTCGTCGCGCACTGCCCCCATTGCTTCAACACCATCCGCAACGAGTACCCCCAGTTCGGCGGGAGCTACCCGGTGGTCCACCATTCGCAGCTCATCGACGAGCTCGTGACGTCCGGCAGGCTCCATCCGGCCGGCGGCGCCGGTCCGCGCGTGGCCTTCCACGACTCGTGCTACCTCGGGCGCTACAACGGCGAGTTCGAGGCGCCGCGGGCGACGCTGCGCGCCGCGGGCGTCGACGTCGTCGAGCTGCCCCGCAGCCGCGCCGAAGGCCTGTGCTGCGGCGGCGGGGGCGGCAAGATGTGGTTCGAGGCCAAGGTCGACAAGGATGTCAACGTCATCCGCATGGAAGAGGCCCTGGCGGCGCGGCCGGACGTCGTCGGTGTGGCCTGCCCGTTCTGCCTGACGATGCTCGACAGCGCCGCCAAGAGCCTCGGCGTCGACGACGTCAAGGTCATGGACGTCAGCGAGGTGCTGGTCCAGGCGATCGACGGACCGGTGTCACCGGCGGTTTGACGCCGGGCGTGACACGAAGTTGTCCGATTCTTGTCCCATTTTGCGCTCCACGGGCCATGCGATCGCGATATACTGGTGTCAAGATGGGGCGACCCGGCCCGATGGGTCGCCGGAACGGCCCCGACGTGTCTACCCGCGTCGAAGCACGAAGCCTCGACGGCGCATCGATCCGCTGCGGCGGGACCGACCTCGCAAGCGCCGGACGAGGGTTTGCGACGATGCATTCGTAGGCTGGCACGATCTGGACGCCGGTGGTGACATTCCCGTGTTTTCGCGGGGGGAACCTTCGGCGTACCCCGAGGGACAGCGGCAGTCCTCGACCGGATCGGCCACCGCCGCCGCCGGTCACGCCGGCGACGGTTCCGCCCCGGTGAACCTCCCTTCACCGGGGCGGATTTGTGCCCGGCGCGGCCCTCGATCGCTGGCGAAGCGGGCCAGGAGCGCTGCCCGAACCGGCGCGGGCAGCTCGCCCGCGCCGATCCGACGGCAGGTGCCGCGGGCCAAGTCGAGGGTGGAGAAGAGCCCCCGGCATCGCGCGCACAGCTCGGCCTGAGGGACCGGGAAGGCCACGCCGCGGTCGAGGGCATCCTGCTTGGCCTTGAGGAGGTCGAGGCAGACCCCGCGCGGGTGGTCCGGGGGCGGCGCCGGGCGCCGCGGCAGATCCTCGGCCAGCGCCTTGCGCAGCGCCAGCCTGGCGCGATGGACGCGCGTCTTGACGGTGGCGGGCTGCAGGCCGAGGACGTCGGCGATCTGGTTCACCGAGAGGTCGGCGAGGTCCTTCAGGACGAGGGCGATCCGGAAAGGCGAGGGCAGCGACTCGATGGCGTGCTCGATCGCGTCCCGTGCCTCCGCGCGCAGCACCGCGTCGAGCGGCCCCTCGGCGGCGTCGGCGACGTCGATGTCCACGACCTCGTCGTCGCGTTGCGGGAGGAGCGCCGACAGCGACGGCAGCCGGGCCGGCTCGCCCGATCGCTTGCGGTGCATCCGCCGGCAGGCGCGTGCGGCGATGGTGTACAGCCACGTGGTGGGTTCGGCCCGCCCCTCGAAGCGATCCCATCCGCGAAAGGCGTTGATGAACGTCTCCTGCACGAGATCGGCCGCATCGTCGGCGTCGCCGCCGCACATGCGCAGCCCCAAGCTGTAGATGCGCCCGCCGTGGGCGTCGAGCAGGCGGGGAATGGCGAGGTCCGCGGGCAGCGCGGCGATGGGCTCGGTCATGGCCTGGATTCTAGTCCGGTGTGGTTCTCCGGTCGAGGCCCGCGCTCTCCCGACGGGCGCCGCGCGCCCCAGGCGGATGGCGTCGATCGTCGCCACGACCGCCTCGGTTGCCGTGTCCCGGCGCCGGACCCGGACGCACCGTGCCCACCGCCTCCGCACGCGGCCGCGCCGCCGGCGGTGTCGCCACGGTGTCGCCAACCTGGCCCGCGGCCCCTCATGCGTCGCGGTCGCGACCGGTACACTGGCTCCCAACACGCACATCCTCGCGGGGGCGGTGTCCGAAGCCGCGGGGCACATGTGCTCGGAGATCCACTCGAAAGGGGGTATTGCGGATGAAGGGGTTCACACACCGGGGACGGGGGTGGTTCGTCGTGCTCGCCGCCGCCGCGGTCGCCACGACCGCTGCCCGGTGGGCGCCCGGCGGCGTCGGGTGGCGGGCCGGCCCGGCGGCGTCGGGCGCCGTGACCGCAGCGGCAGGGTCGGCCGCGGCGGCGGACGAGCCGGCCGGACCACCGCCGCCAGACGGGTTGGTGGTGGCGCGGTCGCGCGGCGTCACCGCCGATGTCGTGGCTGCCGTCGGCGGCGAATGGCAAACGATCGTCCCCGCGTCGGCGCTCGCGCCGGCGCCGGACGCCGATCGGCGGCGGTCGGCCGACGTGGTGTTCGTGGCGGTCTCGCCCGGGCTGTCGCGCGCGGCGTTGACCGTCCTGCACTGCGCCCCGGAGGGGGCCGAGCCCGCCGACTGCCGTCCGCGCAGCTACGTCTACGACCGCATGTCGGGCCACCTCGAGGCGCCGGGCGACGAGGCCGTGCCGGTCGGCTGGCTGGCGGATGGGCGGCTGCTCGTCGACGCCGTGTCGGGCGGCGCCCGTGTGTTCGACCCGGCCACGGGAGCCACCGGCCCGGTGGCCGGGGCGGATGCGGACTACACGGTCGGCTTCGGCGCTGGGCTGGCGCCCGGTGGCGGCCGAATCGCGTACTCCACCGGCGCCGGCGAGAAGGTTCTCGACCTCGCCACCGGCACGACCGTGGCCCTGGCCGGCATCGGCTCCGCCGACCGTACGCCGTGGCTGGCGTTCAGCCCCGACGGCACGCGGGTCGCCGTGGCGCGCCGCCTCGCGGTCGACGTCGACGACGCCGCCTTCGACGGCCTGCCGTGGCCGAGCGAGATCGCGGTTCACGACGCCGTCAGCGGTCGGCGGCTTGCCGTCGTCGCGCCCGGCGACGCGCCCGGCGGCGGGCGCGACCTGGCGCCCCGGTGGGCGCGCGGCGGCCGCGAGCTCGTCTTCTTGCGCGCGGATCGGGCGGGACAGGGCGTCGACCTGTTCGAGCCGGCGCGGGTGATGCGCCACGACCTTGCCACCGCAGTCACGACGGCCGTGGTCGACGACGTGGCATCGAGACGCGACGTCGTCGTGCCGCCCACCGGCGACGTCGCCGTGTGGCTCGAGCAGTCGGGGACGGGCGCGCCGAGGGCCATGGCGGTCGACCTGACGACCGGCAGGCGCGGCGCCGTGCTCCCCGACGACGCGGCGCACCGCCACACGGCCCTGGCGTGGGCCGACCCGCAGGCCGGCGATACGCCGGCCGCGACCGCCGCCCGGGAGCGGTGACCCATGCGCACACAGGATGGCAGTGGACACGGGGCCCGGGGAGTGGCCGGCCGGCTGGCCGTGCTCGCGGCGCTCTCCCTCGGCCTCGACGTGACGGGCGCGGCGGCGCAGGGGCGGTCGTTCCACTTCCCGTGGCAAGCGGACGCGCACGGCCGCCGCTTCACGGGGGGCAGTGCACAGCACACGGGCGAGGCGACCTACGCGTGGGACATCAACCGGGGGACCGGCGACACGGACTGCGGCGACGCAGCCGTCAGCGCCGAGACCGGGACCGTGACGGCGCTCTCGTGCGATGACGAGTTCTCGCGGCTGGGCTACGGGTGCTACGTCAAGGTCGGCCACGGCGGCGGGTACGTGTCGGTCTACGCCCACCTCCGGAAGGGGAGCCAGCGGGGGCCGGCGGGCCGCTACACCTGCCGCGGCACGGTCGTGGGGTGGGTGGGCAAGACCGGGCTGCCGAGCGGCGGCAAGTGCCACCTGCACTTCCACGTGACCAAGGACGGGCTGGCCCACGACCCCGTGCCGGTGTGGGGCAAGACGGGCCCGCACGACGCCTGCGCGGCCCTGACCGACATCACGATCGACGACCGCACGCCGTACTGGTCGTGCACGCGCCATTGCAGGGAGGGTTGAGATGGTGTTTCGACTTGCTTCGGCGGCGCTCGGGACCGTCGCGCGTCCGGTGACGTCGGGTCGCCTTCGGCCGGTGCTCCGTTGGCTCGGCGTGGCCGGTCTGGCGTGGACGGTGGCCGGCGTGCTTTCGCCCCACGTCGCGGCGCACGAGCTGGGCTGCGACGCGGTCGACGACGGCGAGATCCGCTACGTCGACCAGACGCGCCACGACGACGCGCTCGCGCATGCGGTCACGACCTGGCACGCGCTGGGACGCGTGGACATCCTGCCCAACGGGTGGTGGACGGTGGCGGACCTGGTATGGACGGACGTGAACCGCACGGACGTGACGTGGGACGGCCTCTTCTACTGCCGGATCTTCGGCACCGCCACCGCCTACCTCAACGACGCGTTCCTCGAGGGCGACAGCCAGCACAACAAGCGGGCGGTCACGACCCACGAGCTCGGTCACGGCCTTGGCCTGGGGCACAGCTACAAGCCACAAATCATGTACCGGTGTGCCACGTGCGGGGGCTTCACCACGCCACAGGCGCACGACCGTGAGGACTACTTCAAGCTGTGGCCTTGAGATGATCGCGGCTGCCGTCGGCGTCGTTGCGGATGCCCGCAGCCGCCCCATGACACGGCCATGGCATGCGTCGAGCGGAGAGCTGCGGGCACGTCCGCTCCTGTCGGATGACTTGCCGGCCGGAAGGCCGGAGAGGAGGCAAACCAGATGGATTTCTCCGAAGACCGTCCTGCACGGAGGCCCCGGAAGGCTGGCGGCCCTGCCGTGCTCGTCTGTGCCGCCGCGGCGATGGTCGGTGCGGCAGCCGCCTCGCTGGGCTGGCCGGGCGCCGGGAGTGAGCGGGCCGCGGTCAGCTTCGTGACCGACGTCGAAGACCCGCGCCGCCTGGTGGGCGTGGTCGACAACGTGTTCGTCGGCCGGGTGGACGGCGTCGAGGACGTGCACATGCCGTCAGGGGTGCCGGAAACCCTCTATCGCGTCACGGTGACCGACAACATCAAGGGACATCTCGAGGGCGGGGTGACGGTCAACCAGCTGGGCGGCATGGCGCCCGGCGCCCGCGCGCCGACCCTGGTGGAGGATGACGACCTGCTCGTCGTGGGCGGGGAATACCTGTTCGCCACACGCGTCGGCGGCGATGGCGCCTGGCACACGCTCGTGCCGCGCTACGGCGACGTGCGCATCACGGACGACGCGGCGCGAGCGCGGCTCGTCGAGGCGTTCCGGCGGGCGGCGACGGAGGCCATCCCCTTCGAGCGGTGACTCCTGGGCTGCGGCGGCGAGCCGTCGCGCCGGTCGCGCGGGGCCCCGACGCCTCGATGCCGAGGCGTCGGGGCCCCGCGCGACCGGTCTCGAGTCAGGCGAGCCCCTTCAGCATGCCGTGCCAGTACATCTGGGGAAGCACGTACTTCTTCATCAGGAACATGCTGTAGCGTTCCTTCGACTGGTCGAACGGGAACGTCTCGTCGGGTCGTCCGTCGTAGTCGAACTCGGCCAACACCAGCTTGCCGTAGTCGGTGATGAGCGGGCACGACGAGTAGCCGTTGTAGCGGGCATCGCTCGTGGTGCCGTCGATGTGCGCGAGCAGGTGCTTCACCAGGACCGGCGCCTGCTTGCGGACGGCGGCCCCCGTCTTGCCGGTCGGCAGGTTGCTGGCGTCGCCCAAGCTGAACACGTTGGGGAACCGGACGTGCTGCAGCGAGTGCTTGTCGACGTCGACCCAGCCGGCGCCGTCGGCCAGCGCGCTCGCCTTGACGAAGTCCGGCGCGCTCATCGGGGGCGTCACGTGGAGCATCGCGTACGGCATGACCACGGTTTCGCCGGTGTCGAGGTGTCGGAACACGGCTTCGCGGGAATCGGGTCGGACCTCGGTCAGCTCGTGCCGGAAGCGCGTGACGATGCCGCGCTCGGCCACGATTCGCCGCAGCGTCTTGGCATAGCGCTCGATCCCGAAGATCGCCGTGCCCGCGGCGGCGAAGATCACCTCGGACTTGTCGCGGACGCCCGATCGCCGGAAGTGGGCTTCCGCGAGGTACATGATCTTCTGCGGCGCGCCGCCGCACTTCACCGGCGTCGCCGGGTGCGTGAAGATGGCATTGCCGCCCTGGAAGCGCCGCAGGCAGTCCCAAGTGTAGCGGGCGGTGGCGAACGTGTAGTTGCTGCAGATGTCGTGGCGGCCGAGGTTCTCCTTCAACCCGCGGACCTTGTCCCAGTCCATCTGGATGCCCGGTGCGACGACGAGCTGGTCGTAGGTGATGCGCCGGCCGTCGCGGGTCAGGACCGCGTTCCGCTCGGGCTCGAACGCCGCCACGGCGTCGTGGATCCACGTGACCCCCGGGGGGATGACGGATGCCATCGGGCGCACCGTGGTCGCCATGTCGACGTCGCCGGCCCCGACCAGCGTCCAGAGCGGTTGGTAGTAGTGGCGGTCCGAGGGCTCGACCACGGCGATGTCGAGCCCTCGGCGGGCGCGTCGCAGCCGTGCAGCGACGGTGATACCCGCCGTGCCGCCCCCGACGACGACGATCTGGTGGTGGTTGTGGTTGTGGTTCGACATGGTGGGTTCCTCCCCTCGGATGCGCGACGCCGTGTCTCACCCCGCCGGGGGTGCGGGCGCGTCGGCGACGCCGCCCGGCCCGGCGGGGTGCGCGCACACGACGCGTTCGGTTGCGAACCGGCGGTTGTACGGGAGGCGCGACAGCAGCACCGCCATGCCGCACGTGCCGGTCGCGCCCGCGAACACGAGCCCGGCGCCGACCGCGGCGCTGAGGGCCAGGAACCCCGCATGGACGAACGCGCCGAGCACCGTGCCGACGAAGACCAGCGTGCCGGCGACCAGCTGGACCTGACGGATGATGTCGAGCGGCGCCCCCTCGACCCGGGCGGTCGCAAACCCCTGGTCCTTCCAGTGCTGCAACCCGCCCGACAGGTGCGTGATCTCGGGATAACCCGCGTCGAGCAGCGCCTGTGCGGCCCGGCCGGACCGGTTGCCGGACCTGCAGTACAGGACCGGTGTCCTTTCGCCGAGGTCGGCCAGCGCGGCCGGGCTCAGCGTCGACAGCGGGACCAGCCTGGCGCCCCGGATATGCTCGGTGGCGAACTCGCCGCTCTCGCGCACGTCGATCACGACGGCCTTGTCGAGCTCGATCCAGCGCCGGAGCGTCGCCGCGTCGACCTCGCGCAGCCGATACCGATTGGAGTCGATCATGACGGCCCTCCCTTCACGGTGGGCAGGCCGGCCATGCGCCAGGCGGTCATGCCACCGGTCACGTTGACGACGTCGTCCCGCCCCGCGCGCTCGAGCACGCTGGCCGCCACCGTCGAACGATAGCCGCTGCCGCACATGACCGCCAGCGGCCGCGTGCCGTTGGGTACCTGCGACAGGTTGGCGCCCACGTGACCGGCGATGATGTGCGTGGCGCCCGCGGCGTGTCCCTCCGCCCACTCGTTGTCCTCGCGGACGTCGAGCAGTTGGATGGTGCCCTGCGCCAGCCGCGCGCTGAGGTCCCTGGGCGTGATCTGCGGCGTCTCGCGCAGCGGGAGGCCGGCCTCGATCCAGGCCGTCATGCCGCCGTCGAGGTAGCCCTCGACGGTGTCGAGGCCGACCCGCACCAGGTTGCGCACCGCGAGCTCCACGTCGGCGGACGCGCCGCCGCTCACCAGCAGGATCGGCGTGTCATACGGCACCACCCACGACGCCCACATCGACACCTTCTCGCCGGCGCCGATGCCGAATGCCCCTGGGATGTGCCCGGCGCCGAACCCGAGCTGGTCGCGCAGGTCGATCACGACCGCGCCTGCATCCACCGCCTGCTTGAACCGCTCGACCGGCATCGGGGTCATCCCCGGCAGCCCGCCGAGGACCCGTGGCCCTTCCGCGTTGACCCGCTTCATGCGCTTGTAGTACTCCGGGAACGGCGGCACGGTCGCGAGGAGCGTCTCGACGAACTGCGCCTCGGTCAGGCGCGGGTCGAGGAAGGGGTTCGCGATGCGCTCGTAGCCGAGGGTCGACACGGGCCGCCCGCCGATGCCGGCGCCGCACATCGACCCGGCGCCGTGCGCCGGATGGATCTCGAGGCCGTCCGGAAGGTCGCGGAGCCGCTGCACGCTCTGATACTGGCGGTGCGCCAGCGCGCGCTTGGCGTCCTCGCCGAGCAGATCGGGCCGGCCGAGCGACCCGACGAACAGGAAGTCGCCCGTCAGGAAGAGCATCGGGACGTCGGCGGAACGGTTCGTGTCGTAGACGAGGAAGCTGAGGTGCTCGGGCGTGTGCCCGGGCGTGTGCATCGCCTGGATCTTCACCGCCCCGAAGGCCACCGTGTCGCCATCGCGCATCGGACGGTGGGGGAACTGCACCTCGAAGGTCTCGCCGGTGTCGTAGTCCGAGAGCCACAGCTCGGCGCCGGTGCGCTCGGCGAGCTCCCGCGCGCCCGACGCGAAGTCGGCATGGATGTGCGTCTCGAGCACGTAGGCGATCTCCAGCCCCTGTGCCTTCGCGTAATCGATGAACACGTCGATGTCACGGCGCGGGTCGATCACGGCCATCTTGCCGGCGCCGGGGCAACCGATGGCATACGCGTACTGGGCAAGGCCCTTGTCTTCGAATCGTTCAATGAACACGGTCGGGTCTCCTTGAGGATGGCTTGTCTCACCTGCGACTGCCGTCCGCGTGCACCGGGGTCGCGCCCAGGGTGCTGCGCCGGCTTCCACATGCTTTGAGACACGCGCACCGTCAATGGTTCCCGAGCGCCGCGCCGATCTCGCGCGCCGCCGGCGCCCCTGTCGCAGCGCGTCGGGGGCAGCGCGCGTGAATCGAGGGGCGGCGTCAGCCATCCGTCAGCCGCTCGACCTCCCGCCGAGGCCTGCCCGACCGGGTATGGGGTCGCAGCGGTCAAGCGGCCAGGCAACATCCAGGATATACTTTGGTTACAAGCTCGGCGGCCGGTGTGGCGCTTCGCAGCGCCCGCCCAACGGCCGCGACGCCTCCGGGGCGTGCTCGCCCCGCGCGAGGCCAAGCACCCGAGGCCGGTCTCGGGCAACTTACGACCGGCGCATCCAAGGCAGGCGGCGGGCGACGCGAGTCGCCCGCCGCCTGCTGATGTCGGCCCCGGCATTTCCGTCTCGGTGCGCCTTGGCGGTAGAATCGCCCGGCGCGGCACGCACGCTCGCGTGGCGCCACGGAGACGGCCATTGAGCAGCAACGACTACCACTTCGTCACCCGCTGGCGGGTGCCCGGCACCTGCGCCGAGGTTGCCGCCATCCTCGCAGATGCACCGGATCTCGCCCGGTGGTGGCCGGCGGTGTACCTGCAGGTGCGCGAGATCCGACCCGGTCGGTCCGACCACGTCGGGCGGATCATCGACCTGCACACCCGGGGCTGGCTGCCGTACACGCTGCGCTGGCAGTTTCGTGTGACAGAGGCCGACCTGCCGCACGGCTTCGCGCTGGATGCGTGGGGGGACTTCGTCGGGCGCGGCCGGTGGTCGTTCGTGCAGGACGGTGCGTGGGTCGACGTGACCTACGATTGGGAGATCCGGGCGGACAAGCCGCTCCTGCGTTACGGCTCGGCGGTGCTGCGACCGCTGTTTGCCGCCAACCACCGCTGGGCCATGCGCAAGGGCGAGGAGAGCCTGAAGCTCGAGCTTGTCCGCCGGCACGCGCCTTCACCTGCCGCGCGTGCGCTCGTGCTCCCGCCCCCGGGGCCGATGCGCTGGCCGTCTTGGCCGTGGCTCGCCGGCGCGGCCGGCGCCCTGGCCGCGCTTGCCGCGTTGGCGCGCCGCGGGCGCGGTGCGGCCGCGACCGCCGACGTGGCCCCGCCTGCGCGCGACCGCGATGCTCGAGCCCCGGTCGACCCGCTCCACTGAAAGCGTGACGCGACCGGCGCCGTCTCCGCGTCGAGCGGCGCCGCGCGGCGCCGGGAAAGGAGACCCCATGCGGGATGCGGCACGCCGGCCCCGGGCAATCGGGATCGGACGGCTCGGCGCTGCGGTCGCGCTCGTGGCCGGGTTGGCGACGGCCGGCCCGCATCCGGCGCCGGCCGCGCGCGGTGCACGACCCACCGTACGGCTCCCGGCGGCCGCGCCCGCAGTGGCTCCCGGCGGCGCGTGGGCCGGCTTCGGGTTCCCCGGCCGCACCCTGACGACGACCCTGCCGGCCTATCTGCCGGCCGCGCTGCGCGCCCACGACCCTCCGCCCGTGCACCCGCGGCCGGACCTCGCGGCGGCCGTGTGGCGCGCGGTCGAGCGCCTTGCCGGCGCCCATGTCACCCCGGCGGTCTTCCCCGGCTATGCCGCCACGTCCGGCGGTCCGTCCGCGGCGGGCGTCCGGGCCAACGTCGAGGCGGCATGCCACGACTTCCCCGACCTGCCGGACCCGTTTGGCGCCGGCGCGCACCACCACGCGTGCTACGAATGGGTGGCCGGCTACCTCGCGCTCTACCACGCGGCCCGGGCGCGCCAGGCGTCGCTCGGCGTGCCCGACGGCACGGCAGGGGGCCCGATCGCGGACGACCGGCGCTGGGCGCAGCACTACCTCGACGCCGAGCTTGACGCCTTGGCGCGCTTCGTCTACGGTCCCGAGGACCTGCCGGCGGGCGTCCCGAGCCACCGCGACTCGCTGGCGGCGATCTGGCAGAACCCGCTGCGGGCGGTCAACGTCGTGGTCGTCGCCGAGCTCCTGCGCAAGCAAGACGCGCTGCCGCCCGCCACCCAGGCGCGCGCCGAGGAGCTGCTCTCAGGGATCGCCCGCGCCTGGTACGCGGCGTTCCGGGTGGACGAGCCCGGCACGCACCCCACCACCGGGCTGGCCCTGACGTCGGCACCACACCCGCTGGCCGAAGCCCGCACGCTGGCCGGCCGCGATGTCGCGTCGCGCCACAGCTTCACGTTTCGCTGGGACGCCGACAAGGGCAACACCCCTGCCGAGGAAGTCGGGTGGATGGGGGCGGCCGCCATGCTGATCGCGCGCGCGCTGGGGGACAGGCTCCCCGACGGCGATGGGCTCTACGAGGCCGGCCGGCACTGGGTCGACTTCACGCTGGCCTACGACCGCCCCGACCCGGTGCACGGCGGCACGATCCGCACGCTGAACGCCGAGACCGACGGGGGCGCGTACGGCCAACGGCGTTACTGGCTCGAAAACCACACCGCCGACGTGCCGTCGCTGCCCTATCTCGGCTACACCTGGCAGTCGATCGGCACGGCGCTCTTCGCGTCGGACCGGCGCGACGGGGCGCCGTGGCAGAGCCTGACGCCAGACGATGCGGCCTGGCAGGTCATGCTGCTCAGCGCCGGCGAGACGATGCGCGCGCCCGACGGCACGTTCCTCGTCGATTGGGCGCCCGGCGGCGGGATCGGCTACGCGATGGACCCGTTCCCGCTGTGGCACATGCCCTGCGGTCAGTGGATCGCCGGGCGGCACTACGTGCGGTACGACGGCCGGGCCGGCGGGCAACCCCTCTACGTCGCCGAGATCGGGCACCCGGCCGGGCTCGACGTCGTCAACGTGGCGTGGCCGCTGATGCGCATCGCCGCCCATCGCCAGGACCGCGCGGCGTACCGGCTGTGGGCCGACCGGCTCGCGCGGGTGCTCGACGCGTACGCCGCCCGGCCGCCGGATCCGCGTTGGGCCGAGTGCCAGATCGCGCCGTACGTGTCCGACAACCCCGGCTACCACGCCGCCCGCATGCTCTCGGTCTACGTGATGGCGTGGCACGGGCTCGGCGGCCACACGGTCGAGCCGTGGCCCGCCGCCCGACCGCCACCGTGATCCGGGCCGCGCCGAGGGCTCAAGACGCGGGCGCAGGCGGTTCCTCCGGCAGGTGCTCGTGCCGCAGGACGACGGGCTCGCCGGGGCGCAGGCGCATGTTGACGAGCTCGACGGCGAACGAGAAGGCCATGGCGAAGTAGGCGTAGTTCTTCAGCCCGATCTCGTGCGCCATGTCGGGGTTCCAACCCTCGACCACCAACATCACGCCGATGAGGATGAGGAAGCTGAGCGCGAGGATCTTCATCGTGGGGTGGCGCTCGACGAACCGGCTGATGGCGCCGGCGGCGAACAGCATCAGCGCGGCGGCGATCAAGATCGCCGTCACCATGACCACGATCTCGCCCGACAGGCCGACGGCGGTGATGACCGAGTCGAGCGAGAACACGATGTCGACCAACATGATCTGGACGACGACGCCCATCAGCGACGCCGCCACGCGTTGGGCATGCGGCCGCTCGATGACCTGGAGCTTGTCGTGGATCTCGTAGGTCGCCTTGGCGATGAGGAACATGCCGCCGCCGAGGAGGATGAGGTCGCGCCCCGAGATGCCCTTGTCCAGGACGGTCAGCAGCGGCTCGGTGAGCCGCATCACCCATGTGATGCCCAGCAGCAACAGCACGCGCGTGGCCACGGCCACGGTGATGCCGAGGCGGCGCGCCCGCTCCTGCTGCTCTGGCGGCAGCTTGGCCGCCAGGATGGCGATGAAGATCACGTTGTCGATGCCGAGCACGATCTCGAGGGCCGTCAGGGTGAGCAGCGCGACAAGGCTGCTGGTGCCCATGCCCTCGGGGGTGGCGGCCGGCGTGCCGGCGGCCAGCGCGGTCGACAGATGGCCGAGGCCGGGGACGAGATCGACGAAGACGGGCATGGCGGACATCCTCCACGGGATGGGTGACGGGCGGTCGAGATGGTAACGGCGAGCCGGCGCCGGAGGGCCGCACGACGGCGACGTCCAGAGCGTACGCGGCGGGCGCGCGTGGCGTTGCGCCATGGGCGGGGCGCCCCGCTTGTGCCATAATCGAGGCCGTGGAGATTCTACGGCAAGCGCGGGGCGTGACAAGGCGGCATGGCGTCGTCGCCCCTGTGCTCGTCGCGGCGATCGCGCTCGTGCTCCTCGATGCGCCGGCGCCGGCCGGCGCCGGTGCACCCCGGAAGGCCCAGGCACCCGGCGCCTCCACCCAGACCGTGGCCTACCTCCCCTGGGTCGCGCACCACGACGGCGCGCCGGCCCGCCCGGTCGCGCGGCTGGGCGGCGATGCCGGCGTGGTGGCCGCCGCCGGCCGGCGGGTCTTCGTCGGGATGGACGACCGGATCGGGGTGTACGACCTCGACGATGCCGGCCGCCCGGCGCTCGTCGCGGTGTCGCGGCCCTTCGAGGCGGCGGTGCGCGGCCTCGACGTCGTGGCGGACGACGTTGGGCCCCAGATCGTCGCCCTGGTCGGATCGGGCGGCATCCACGCGTTCGATGTCGACGACGCCGGGCGGCTCGATCCGTGGTTCGGCGTCGCCGTGCCGGGCGAAGTCCACGACGTCGCCGTCGCTCCCGGCTGGCTCCGCGGCTACCTGGCCATGGGGGAGGCCGGCGTGGGCATCGTCGACCTCTCGCCGCGGATCGTGCCGGTGGCGCAGCCGGCCGGCGACGGCAGCCGGATCGTCGCGGGCTTCCCGGGCCGTCTCGCGGTCGGGCGGGGCCCCGCGGCGACCGGCGACATCCGGTGGCGCGGCCGGCTCGCGGTGCCGGGCGACGTGCGGCGGGTCGTGGCCACGCCGAGCCACCTGCTGTTCGTCGCGATCGCCACCGGGTCCATCCTCGTGTACCGCCTGGAGGATCCAGATCGCCCGCAGCTGGTCTTCCTGCCGGCAGGGCTCCGGTGCGGGGAGTCCGGCGAGCTGGCCGACCTCGCGGTGGACAGGCCGCCGCATGGCCTGGGCCCGACGCGCCTCGTGTGCGCCATGCGCGGTCGGCCGGGCAACATCGGCGTGTGGAGCCTGGACGACCACGGACCGTCCAGCCTGCGCGCCAGCGCGCCCATCGACGACGCCCAGGCGGCGCTCTCGATCGCGGGCGACGCGGCTGCGGGCGATGCGGTCTTCGGGGTGACCGGCGCCGGCGACGTGGTCCGCTTCCGGGTGGGGTTGCCGTTGACGCTCGCGCCGGACGGCGTGTCGAGCGTGCCCGGTGCGCGGGCGATCGCGGCCGCTGGGGGCTGGGTGGCCGTGGCGCGCGGGCAGCGTGGGCTCACGGTGCTGCGCGGCGACACGCTGGCCGACGTCGGGGGCGACGCGCCGCCGGGCGCGATCGCCGCCGCCGCACCGACCGGACCCGGCCAGGTGCTGGCCGCGTTGACCGAGGCGCCGGCCGGGCTCGCGGCCATCTGGGCCGATGCCGACGGGCGGCTCCGACCGGCGGGCTTCCTGCCGCTCGGCGTGCAGGCGATCGCCGACGTGACGCTGCGTGCGCCGCGCGGCCGACCGGCCAACTACGCTTACCTGCTCTACTACAACGCGCTCGAGGCCATCGACCTCAGCGCGCCCGGCGTGCCCGAGAAGCGCCGCACCCTGGCCGTGCCCGACGCGACGGCGATGGCGATCGACGGGCGCCACATCTACGTGGCGGGCGACGGCCTGCGCGTCATCGACGCCGACGTGCCGGATGCCCCGCGCGAGGTCGCCTACGTCTTCCGCGGCCGGACGGGCGAGGCCGTGGCGGCGGCGGGCGACCGGGTGTACGTCGCCCAGCGGCTTCCCACCGGCGTGCGCCCGACCGACCTGTGGGTGTTCGACGTCTCCAACCGCGCCGCCCCGCGCCAGGTGGGCAGCCTGCCGAACATCGAGCATACCGTGGCCCTGGCGGCCACGTCCGGCCACGTCTACCAGGTGTACGACCAGGACCGGCGCTACGGCCTGCGGACGTTCGACGCGCGCGACCCGGCCGCCATCCGCCGCCTCGACGGGGCCGGCACGTTCGCCACCGACGGCTACGCGCGCGGCGTCGTGCGCGACGGCGACCGGCTGTTCCTCGTCGAGGAGGCCTACTTCGACCGCATCAGCCGGCGCGACCGCGGCCGCACCGGCGTCCACGTGCTGGACATCCGCCAGCCGGACCGCCCGGTCGCCCGGCAGTTCCTGCCGTTTGCCGCCCCGGTGCGCTCGGTCGACGCGGCCGACGGCAAGCTGTACGTGGCGGCCGGCGCGGCCGGGCTGTACGTGTTCGAGATCGACCCCGGATCTGGCCGCTACCTCGCGGCTGGCCCCGGCCCGCGGTGATCACCGGTCCGCGCGATCGGTCCAGATCCGACGATCCGGGCCCCACGGCGCGGACGTCATCGACCCAGGAGCCTTTGATCCCATGTCGCTGCCCCATCCCTTGATCCACGCCCCCGAGCTCCCGGCCGGGGCGGAGTGGCTGAACACCGCCGCGCCGCTCTCGATGGCGGCCCTGCGCGGCAAGATCGTGGTGCTGGAGTTCTGGACGTTCTGCTGAATCAACTGCCACCACAACGTCGCGCAGTTGCGTCGACTCCGGCAGATGTTCCCCGACGAGGTCGTCGTCGTCGGCATCCACTCGGCGAAGTTCCCCTCCGAGCAGATCACCCGCAACCTGCGGGAGGCGGTCTTGCGCCACGGCATCGACCATCCCGTGGTCAACGACGCCCAGCGCGGGATCTGGGAGGCCTATGCCATCCGTGCGTGGCCGACGGTGCTGCTCGTCGACCCCGCCGGCCGCATCGCCGGGTCGTGGGCCGGCGAGATCCTGGCCGAGGACCTGGCGGTGGACATCCGGCGGCTCATCGACCGCCACGCGGCCGAGGGGACGCTGGACCGGCGGCCGGTGGACACGCAGCCCGAGCGGGCAGGCGTGCCGGACCGGCCGCTGGCTTACCCGTCCAAGGTGCTTGCCGACCCCGAGAACGGCCGGCTGTTCATCAGCGACACCGGCCACCACCGCGTGCTCGAGGTCGCGCTGGACGCCGATGGCATCGGCGGGGCGGTGCGCCGCGTGTTCGGGTCCGGCACGGCCGGCCTCGTCGACGGCCCGGCCGGGCGCGCCGCGTTCCACGGGCCGCACGGTCTCGACCGGCTCGGCGCGACGCTGTACGTGGCCGACACCGAGAACCACGCCGTGCGCGCGATCGACCTCGATGCCGGCACCGTGCGCACCGTGGCGGGCATGGGCGAAAAGGCCCACGGCCGGCTGGTGCTCGAGGCGCCGACCGCCACGCCGCTGCGCTCGCCGTGGGCCGTGCTGGCGGTCGAGCACCTGCTGTTCATCGCCATGGCCGGCGCGCACCAGATCTGGGTGCTGGTCGACGGCGAGGCCCTCGGCCCGTTTGCCGGCAACGGGCGCGAGGCGCTCGTCGACGGCCCGCGCGCGCGGGCCAGCTTCAACCAGCCGATGGACCTCGCGCTGGGTTACAGCCACCTGTTCGTCGCCGATGCCGAGGCCAGCGCCGTGCGCGCGATCCGGCTCGACGACGACCCCGAGGTGTTCACGCTGGTCGGCACGGGTCTGTTCGACTGGGGCGACCGCG
>WBZR01000963.1_pt1 | contig 38552 bp, 47 predicted proteins | sample 5204231 | NCBI WGS metagenome assembly WBZR01 (sample SAMN12412403, study PRJNA552823) | activated sludge metagenome | isolation source: activated sludge from anammox sidestream of wastewater treatment plant... | place: USA: Virginia | collected 2017-08 | reverse complement strand
CGAACCTCGTGGCGCTCACGCTCGACATGGGTGGCCGGGTCGACCCGGCACCCGAGATCATGGCGTGGCTCGTGGAACACCACGTTCCCGCCACGATTTTCATGACGGGCGCAATGGCCGAGAACGTGAACACCGATGCCGGGCGCGAGGTATTGCAGGTAGTTGGCAGCCACCCGGAGCTGTTCGACCTCGGCAACCATAGCTACAGCCACCCCGACTTCCGGGACCTGACGGCGGCCCAGGTGGCGGATGAGCTCTCCCGCACGGAGGCGGCCATCGCGCGGGTGACATCGCGCAGTCCGCGCCCGTTCTTCCGGCCCCCCTACGGCGCGCAGAATGCGACGGTGGTGGCGCGCGTGGCGGCGAACGGCTACCCGGCGACAATCATGTGGGATGTCGACACGATCGACTGGATGCCGGAGAGCGATGGCGGCCCAACGACGGACCAGATGGTGGCAAAGGTTGCTGCGAAGGCACAGGGCGGGTCGATCGTCCTCATGCACCTCGGTGGTTACAACACGCTCGAGGCGCTCCCGCAGATCGTTCGTGCGTTGCGGGCAAAGGGGCTCGAGCCGGCGAGGCTGAGCCAGGTCGTTGGCCCGTAGGGAGCGTGCTCACTACCGATACGTGTCAGGTTAGGCCCTGGTACAGATTCTGCGGGTGTTTTACCGGCGGTTTGTGAAATTGCAATCCCCGGCGTGCTACTGTGCCTGTGCCGAATCCCGCCGCCAGCCGGCGGGAGCGGGGGAACCAGTTCCCGGTTGGGGTGAATTGCGCATTTCGCGCAGAGGCGACTTCCGACGCCGAACCCGTCAGCTAACCTCGCAGGCGTTCGGGAGGATATGTTCCTGTCCTCCCTTTTCAACAGGTGATTTCCGGTGGCGGCTGGCAGCGGCTGGCCTCCGCCGAACGTGGGAGGAATCCGCACATGCAGTTTTCAGGGACGTTTTCGCCCTCGGGCGCCGCATTTGCCGGTGTCCGCCGCCAGGCCGCCCAGGACCCGATAGCAGAGGCGCGCCAGCTCCTCCATGCCGCCGCTCGCGTCCCGTTCGCGGCGGCCCGCCCGCTCCAGTGGCGCACCAGCTTCGCGCAGCACGTGGGTGCTGCCCGCGAGGCCCTGCACCGGCATATCTCCAGGTCTGCGCGCGGCGATTCGCCGATGAGCGAGATCGAGCGCGATGAGCCCCGCCTGAAACCGGTGATCGAGCGGCAGCGGGCCGAGCACGGCACGCTTTCGCGCCAGGCCGATGAACTGGTTGCCGAGGCGTCTCTCGTGAGCGATGTCGATATCTGGCGGATGATCGACCTTGGCGAGCGCGCCATCCTCCTCGAGATGGCACTGGCCCGCCACCACAACCGTCTCGTCCGCCTCGTCTACGAAAACACCAATCGCGAACTCGGCGGCGAAGCGGGTTAGTACACGGGATCCCGGCAGACCCCCTTACCCTGGCCGGGCACTAACAGACAGTGCCCGGCTTCGGTATGCAGCCCGGAGGAGACGTTGGCGGGGCCACCGTCTCCGGTGGGCCGGGTGGTGGAAAGACGATGACCTGCGTTGGCGTTGGTGTTGGTGTTGCGGTGGGCGTTGACGTTGGTCGCGGTGTCTCGGTTGGCCGTGGTGTGGGCGTCGGAGCCGGTCGCGGTGTCTCTGTCGGTTGTGGGGTTGGTGTTGGCGTGAATGTCGGGGTTGGGGTTGGCGCCGGGGGCTCGATAACGCCCGCACTCCCAGGGGTGGCCACGGGTTGTGCCGGAGCGGGGGGTTCTACCGGAACAGGCGAGGCGGGAGCCGCTGAGGGTGAGGGCGTGGATGGAGCAACAGCACCCGCAGGAACAGGCGTGGGCGTCACGGCAGGCGATGTCGCGGCCGGTGAGTGACCGGCCTCTCCCGTGATGAACGCGGTCGGCGCCGGACCTTGCCCGCTCGCTCCACCACGTACGACCGTGAACGCGGCCACTGCCAGGAGTGCCATCGCCAGCCCGCCGGCGCCGATTGCAAACCAGCGGACGAGTGGCGGCCGGCCGGACGGGCCCGACGGGTCGGATCGGGGAAGGGGGCGCGCAGGCGGATCAGCGAACGGGAGCGGGAGTGCCTTCCATCGCCGGGTTTGCGACTTTGCGGCGCGGGCCATGCCGCTGGCAGGGAGCAGACCTTTCGCAGCCCGTGCGGGCGTTGACTGGCTGTGGCCTTTGCCTGGCCTTCCCGGCCCGGCCATCTCTGCCGGGGTGAGCCCAACCGGCAATCGTTCGGGCGCGACCAGGCCCGCCGGATCACCGAGCCCGTCGTAGAAGCCCGGCTCGGAAACCTGGGCGTATGCCGACAGGATACGGCCGGTGGGCGGGCTTTCGAGGAATGCCTCGATCGCGCCGTCGAGCAGTCCCTGGTCGAGCCGCTCGAGGAATGCCGCCAGGGCGTCGCGCGGGATGGCGGCGAACGCGGTGCGGAGCGACGAGTCGATCCGGAAGACGGTCACGTCCCAGGTCCCGGCGACAGTGGTGGTTGCGTAACGGCGGCGGCGCCTTGGTGCGATCGCCTGGCCAAATGGCGAACGCGGCGGAGGCCACCCGGGGCCGGTGGGGTCACTGCCATCGGTTTCGATGCCCAGCGGATCCTGACCGCGGGCGACACGTGCGAGCGGTGCGAGATCGCGTTCGCCGGTGAGCGGTGCGAGGGCATGGATGGCGGCAGCCGCGGCAGCCTGGAAGTGGTCACCGGCACGAATCGTCGCTCCACCGGCCAACCTGAGAAGAGCGTTACGGCCGCCCGAGTAGAGATCGACGCCGTAGGCTTCGCGGCGGATGCGGTGGCCATAGCGCTCGATTCCGGGTAAGAGGGTGACCTCGAGTTCGGGCGGCAGGCGAGACGGGCCGTCCCTGAGCGCCGTGGCACAGGCCCGCGCTCCCCCGGCCGCGAGTGCCGCCGCCGCCATGAGCCTTTGGCCGCGGGCGTAATCGCCACAGAGTTCCAGCCGGCCGGGCCGGGGCCGCACATACACGCCCTGGGATGCGGGGTGCTCGATGATGAGCGCGAACGCCGGTGCGAAGGTGTGTGCGAAGAGCCACGCGGCCTCGTCGTTGAGGGCTGCGGGCATGGCTGCGCTGATGTGCGTCGAGTAGCCGTCGAGGTGATGGCGGCGGCCGAGTGAGCGTTCCAGTGTCCGGCGCCCATCTTCGGCCCAGGCAGCCAGTTCGGCGGCGAAGCCGGGCCGGACGGTTATCGGCGGCGAGGCGATCTCGGCCTCAGCTTCGTCGCAGGTGACGGCAAGGCCGGAGCGGAGGCGGTAGGCGTTGCGGTCGCCGGGGTCGAGCCTTTTCCCATCGAGCCGGAGGGTGTGGATGAGGTCGCGAAAGTCGGTGTGGGAACCCCGGGCAGAGCGGACGACGTACTCGTGTTCGACGCCAACGAGTGCACCGGCGCGCAGCTCGGAGGGTGCGCCGAACCCGAGCGCTGCGGCAAGCCCACCGCCAGCCGGGCTGGTAGCTGTCGTCGTCGCGGCCACGGGGAGCCCCGCTACCTGGTCTTGGGTTTTGCTGGCTTCTGGCCGGGTGTGCCTTCATCGGAGACGGCGATGCTGGAGGGTTCCGTGAAGTTGCTGTTCACCCCGGGGTCGCCAATGGCGATACCGGTTGCCTGGCCGGTGCCGTGATCGCGGTACGATGGCATCGGGCTTTCGCTCACCTGCCCGGCAGCCGGTGCCCTGCCCGTAGGCAGCCCGGAGTGGGTCTCGCGCGGCTCCACGGTTTGTTGGGGGCTTGCACCCGGGGCATCGCGCCCGGTGGCGATGCCAGTCGCGACGTCGCGAGCCTGTGATTCTCCCGCCTGTCCGCCTTCCTTTTCTCCCACGACACTCCCTCCTATTGGATTTCCGGGTAGCTGCCATGCGGGAGCGTAACATGGGCGTCAATGGGGTATCACTTCATGGCGACGAGGGTGATGTCGCGCGCTATCGGCCCTGCTTCGACGGAACCTGACTGGCCCTCATCGAGGACGACGACGGTGATTGCACGGGGAGCGTTCGCCGGTGACATCGCAACAAACAGGACGTGCGATTGCGCTCCAGCGTCTTCGGCCGTGCCCGATTTCCCGGCGAAATCGGTGTACCCGGCGAGCGCGAAGGCCGTCGAGGCGGTGCCGGTCGCACTGGTCACGAGCTTGAGGCCGAGGAGGAGCGCATCGTGCTGGGGTGGTGTGAGTGGCAGTGTGCCCCTGTCTGTCGCGGGTTGGCCTGCGAGGAGCACGGGCACGCGCAGGTCGTTGTTGATGAAGGCGCTGTAGGCATTCGCCAGCTGGAGCGGGGTGATGAGCAGGTCGCCCTGGCCGATGGCGAGGTTCACCTCGTCGCCGGGGTACCAGGGATCCTTCGAATGCAGTTTCTTCCAGGCGGCGTCGGGCACCTGGCCGTCTTCTTCGCCGATGCCAACGATGCCGGTTGGCGCGCCGAAGCCGAACTGGCGGGCCATTTTCGAAAGCGCACCGTCGGTCTTGTTGTAGAGCGTGAGGCCGATTTCGTAGAAGACAGGGTTGCAGGAGCGCATGAGCCCCTGGGAGATGGTGAGTTCGCCCTGGGCACCTTCCCAGTTGCGCCGCGGCGGGTTGAGGCCCGTCCAGATCGCCGAGCACTCGATCCGGTCGGTAGGTGTGTAGCCGCCGTAGACCATGCCAGCGGCCCCGGTGATGAGCTTGAACGTGGACCCGGCCGAATAGAGGCCAGTAGTCGCGCGGTTGTTGAGCGGCCCGCCGGGTGTCTTCGTGATCGCATCGAGTGCGGCCGCGTCGTTTCGTTCGAAGGCGTCGGGATCGAATGAGGGGGAGCTATTGAGGGCAAGAATGGTGTTGGTACGCGGGTCGATGACGACGGCGGCACCAGCGCGGCTGCCGAGCCTTCCCTGGGCGGCGCGCAGTGTCTCGGCGTCGAGCGTCGTTTGCACGTCCTTCCCGGCAACGTACTGGCGCGTCATGAGGGTCTTGACGGTGGTCGTGCCGTCGGCTTCGACGAGGCGGAGATCGCCGCCGGGTTTTCCGGCGAGGACGGCATCCTCGGCTCTCTCGATGCCGATGGCGCCGGTTCGATCGCCGATGCGTGCACCGGTGCCCTCGAGCTTGTCGAGCTCCTCGGCTGTGAGTTCGCGCGTGTAGCCGACGACGTGTGCGGCGGCCGCTCCGAGCGGATGGACGCGCTGCGATTCGAAGTAAAGGATGATGCCCGGCACGGCGCCGATGAGGGCGGCTGCCTGCTCCTTTTTCTCGTCGGGTACGGGGCCAACGGCGACGCGCTGTGACTGGCCCGCGCCGCTCGAGAACGCCTTGTCGACCTGGTCCTTCGTGAAACCGAGCGCGACGATCTGTGTCGTCACGAGCTGGCGGTCGGTGATGATGCTGCGGTTGAGGCCGAGCATGCGGACATCCTTCGTGGCCGCAAGCTGGATGCCGTGCCGGTCGAGGATCATGCCTCGTGTGGGCCGCTGGATGGTGCTCTTGAAGGTCCGGCCGTTGACGAGGTCGGGGTGGATCGCGGTCGGATCCCATGCGACGAGCCACGAGGTGGGGCCGCGGGTAAGCACCAGGTTAGTGGAGTATTCGAAGTTGCCGAAATAGGCTGTGGAGAGATGGACGGAGAGGGTTGCTGCGCCATCCTTTGCCGAGGTTGTTTTCGCGGAGAGCGCGGTTTGCGTTGTCTCGGTGCTGAAGCGGTCGTAGGCGGCGGCGAAGACCTGGTAAGGGGTGGCCCGTTGCGATGGTGCATCGAGCAGCAGGTAGAGGCCGTTGGTGTCGCCCGATGACCAGGCCGCGGCGAACGCATCGGCAGTGGCCCTGGCAGAACCGGGCTGGGCGGTTGCGGTTGCGGCCGGCGATGCTGCACCGGAGGCGCCCATGAGCAGGCGTACCCCCGCCACAATCCCTCCGGCGACGAGCCCAACAACCACGGCAACGACAAAGACGCCGCGCATCGCCTCTCCTGGCCCGAACCGGCCACGCTCCGCGCTCCGGATTGTAACAGCGCTTGCCGTCCTGCTCGCCGTCCTTTCCCTGGCGGCGGCCTGCGGTGGTGATTCGAAGAAACAGGCGGCGAATGGTGAAGCGACAAAGGCGCCCTCGGGGCCTGGCCCTGCAATAACCCGGCCGTCGCCCACGGGTGAGCCGCGGACCGTGCGGCTCGGCTTCAGCACTCTCCCTCCCCAGCCGACGAGCGATGCCTACATTGGTGCTTTTGCGACTGCCGCCCAGTATGCCGACGTTATCCTCATCCAGCGTGCGCCACCGTGGGAGGAGTTCCTCCCGGACGGGAGTGTCTCGCAGCAGACGGCCGATAACACGCGCGTGGAGACGCAGCTCCTCGACCAGTACTCGAACCTGAAGCGGTACTACGCGATCGATCCGACGGACGGGGTCGTTCAGCGCAGCAGGATCGCCAACCTGCCACCGAGTGTCGATCCACAGGCCGGATTTGCCGACCCGGGAATTCGCGAGGCGTTCCTCGCCTACACCACGTACGTGGCGAAGAACTACCACCCGGACTACCTGGCGCTCGGTGTCGAGATCAATATGCTCTATGAGCGCGCGCCCAGGCAGTTTGATGCCTTCGTGAGCCTCTACAAAGAGGCCTACGATGTAGCGAAGGCGGCGAGCCCGAAGACGAAGATCTTCCCCACGTTCCAGATCGAGGACCTCGAGGGCACCTTCGGGACCATCCACCCGCCGCACTGGGAGGTACTCGATCCGTTCCGCGGGAAGATGGACGCGCTCGCCATCAGCACCTATCCGTTCCTTGCCCAGGTGCGCAGCGCGGCTGACATCCGCCCCGACTACTACTCGCAGTTCAAGGATCACTGGGATGGCGAGATCTTCATCTCCGAGACGGGCTACGCGTCGGCGCCGGTGGAGGGCCAGGTCAACGTGGGCACCGAGGAGGATCAACAGGCCTACCTGGTGCGGCTGCTCGACGAGGCTGAGAAGAACCATTTCAGCATGGTCATCTGGTTCGCGGCGCTCGACCCGGCATTCGCCCAGACTGGCGCGGCCTCGGTCTTCAAGGATATCGGCCTGCGCAAGAGCGATGGCGCAAACAAGCTGGCCTGGACTACCTGGGAGGAGTGGGCGAGGCGGCCCCTGAAGTGAGCAGCGGGCTCACGCTCCGGCGTCGTGACCTCATCCGCGCGGCGGCGGCGCTCGCCCTCGCGGGTCTCGCACTGGTGCTGTACGTGGAGTGGTATGGCGGCGCACCGCTCCCGGGCGACCTGAGCGTGACACGAGAGGTGCAAAGCTGGGGTGGGCTCGAGCGAAACGCGAACGCCATCAACCATGCTGCTGATGCACTCTGGGTCATCGTCCCCGCGGTGGTGATCCTCGCGGCATTCGGGAAGCGCCTGGGTTTGCGAACGGCGAGCACCCCCTCACGGCGCGAGGCGCTCGCCGTGCTCGCGGCCGCCATCGTCCTGCGACTGGGTAACGGGCTCCTGAAATCGATCGTTGAGTCGCCCCGCCCGAGCGTGAGCCTCGGCGTCCGGGTCGATGGCGTCTTTCACGGCTACGGCTTTCCGAGCGGGCATGTCTACAGCGATACGCTGCTCTACGGCGTCATTGCCGCTATCGCCCCTGCGTGGCTGCCTCGGCCGCTCGTGCTCCCGGCACGCGTCATCTGCCTGGCGATCATCGTCCTTGCTGGGCCGGCGCGGATATCCGTTGGCGCCCATTGGCCGAGTGACACGCTCGGAGGCTACCTCCTCGGTGGCGCCGCTGCCTGCCTTGCGCTCTGGTTCGGGCGTTACGTGGCCCGGCGGCGCTGAGCCCGCTCATCACTCGCACTCAGGCTCACACGGTCCTACGGGTGGAACCCGGCATCGATGACGCCCTCGGTCTCAGCGAGCTCCTTCTCCATGCGGGCATGCTGATCGGCGATAGCGTGCTCCATCCGCTCGCGCTGGATGAGCTCTTCCTCATCGGAGAGGAGGCTGTCAGAGGCATCGGCATGGTGGGGATCGTTGGCGGTCTCGAGCCCGGCAGCAGTGAGGCGGTGCTCATCGACATCATCGCGCGTGATGTTGAGGAGTACCCGGCCGGCATCGGCCGATGCGATGTGTGCGCAGCTCAGCCAGAAATCGCGGGCCAGCGGTATGTCGAGTTCGAAGTAGCCGCCGCGAACCTGCCTGACGCGCGCGAACTGCTCACCATCGGAGGAGACGACGGCCGCGCCGCGCGCCGGGGTGAGGACCTCCACCGGCGTACCGGCAGGCTCTTTGATCGTGCTCATCTGCGTTCTCCTCCATGGGGTCTCGTGTCGCTATCGATGATCCCGTTGGCACGGCAGCGCCGCTTCGGCGGCCGCGTACCGGTTACCTGATGTGATGGCGTTCGAGGCTCAACCCTCGGTCCTCGCGTTCGGCGAGGGAGAGTTCGTCTTCCGTTCCGATGAGTGTCGTGGCCTCGTTCAGTCCCTCGGTGTTCAACCAGTGGGGATTCGCCACACGGTTGCCCTTCAGGTGGTCATGGTCGAAGCGCAGGACGGCGCGTTCGGCGCTGGCGGCATCGACGGATTCGATGGCGAGCCAGAAATCAGGGTGCCACGAGACACCAACCCGGAACGCTTCGCCCACAATCTCCGTGACATGTCCGACCTCCTTGCCATCGGATGTGAAGACCGGCGTGCCCTCGACCAGACCCCTCGCGGTTCGTTCCACGGAAGCCTCCTGTCGGTGTGCTGCCACCGATCGTCGCGCGTGGAGCAGGGAAATGGGTTGCGGCTGAATGGTTGGTGGTAACAGGGGCGTGGCAGAACGCCATTGCGGGCCCTGATTGCCGGCTGCGGTTAGCGCGGTGCCCTGGCGCAGCCGGAACCGGCAACCGGCCGCTCAGCGAAGCGTCAGCCAGGCCCAATTGATAGCGAGCCCGAGAGCGAGGACCATGCCGAAGCGCATGTGAAGCCGGGCCGTGTCGCGCAAGGCGAGGTTCAGCTTGCGCGGGTTCGTGCTCGTACGGACGACATCCACGATGGGGCGGATGAGCGGCAGGGTGGCAAGGGCGATGAGACCCGGCCAGGGGATAGCTCCAGCGAGGGTCGCTGCGACGAGGCTGAGATAGGTGAGTGCAAGGAGGGCGTACATCTCGCGCTGTGCCCACCGTTTGCCCACCATCGTTGCCACGGTGTGCTTGCCGTGAAGCCGGTCGTGCTCGATGTCGCGCAGGTTGTTCGCCTGGAGGATGGCGGTGACGAGGAAGGCGATGGGCAGCGAGGCAACGAGCGGCTCCCAATCCCAGCTCTCGGTCTGTACGAAGTAGGCCCCGACGACCATGACCGGGCCCATGAAGACGAAGACGGTCGCTTCGCCCAGCCCCAGGTAGGCCAGGTGAACGGGTGCGCCGGTGTAGAGAAACCCGGCGAGGACGCTGGCGAGTCCAAGGTAGAGGAGTTCCCAGCTCGTGGTGGCGCAGAGGATGAGGCCGATCGCAGCCCCGGCCACGAACGCCACAATCCCTCCTGTGAGCACCTGTCGCGGGGTAAGGTCACCGCGCTGGATGGCGCCGCCGACACCCAGCGAGTCCGGCCCATCGGCGCCCTTCACGTGGTCGTAGTAGTCGTTCACGAGGTTCGTGCCGGCGTGGATGAGCACCGAACCCATCAGTGCGAGGAGCGCGACCCACCACGAGAAGTGGCCGGGGGCCGCGAGGAGCGTGCCGACGACGACCGGAACGATAGACGCCGTGAAGGAGAACGGGCGGGAAGCTCTGAACCAGGTCCTCATGAGGGGAGGATTGTCGATTGCCGCCAGCCCATTGTCGATTGTGCTCGGCGCGCGGTACCCGGGTGACCGGGCTGCATGTGGCAGTCCCCATCAGGGGATGACGGTGAACTTCCAGGCGACGGTCTGGCGGGTTGATGCCTGCGGGTTGCGCGGGTCCTGGACAACCACCGCCGCGCTGTGGACGCCGGGGGTAAAGCCTTCGACCGGGGCATAGCAGATCCGGCCATCCTTGGGGTTCACGGTGGTCGTGGCGATGAGGACGAGCTTCTGCGTTACCTCGTCGGCGTCGTAGGCGACGCGGAACCACTGGAAGTTCTCGGGGAGGCCATCGAAGTTGACCGTCACGCAGAGGCCGTGGGGGTTTTGGGGGTCGGGCGAGCGGGTGCTTGCCTGCTTCACCTGTGCTCCGTGTGCCGGGGTGATAGCGGTGATGTTGCCGCCGAGCGCGGGAGCCGGGCCGAGTGCATCCGGGTCGGGAGTCGGGCTGGGTGTGGGCGTCTCGTTCGAGGCGGCTGCCGAGGGTGTTTGCGAGGCGATCTTGCCGGCGTTCGCCACCGTGCTCGACTTGTCGCTGCAGGCGACGAAGGCAAGCGCGGCGAGCAGCACGGGCAGAGCGACTACGAAGAGGGCACGGGTTCGCATGGCTTCGTTCGAAGGTAGCATCGGGCCCCTGTGCGAACCAGCGACACCCGAACCTTCGCTTTACGCCTGGAGTGGGGCAGCGTGACCTCCATCTTCTTGACCTGGAGGCGAGGAATTGGATGACGAACCGATGGCGGGCAGTGACGAAATGCCCGGGTCCCCGGAACCCGAGGCCGGGGGTGAGGTGGCCGAGCTGCGAGCCGAGCTCGCGCTGCGCGACACCGCTCACCGGCTCGCGCTCGAACGGCTGCGTGCGGCACTCCTTGCCAGCGACCTGGCGGTTGCGCCCGAACTGGTGACCGGTGAGAGCGTGGAAGCGATCGAGACGAGCTTCGCCGTTGCGAAAGCCATGGCCGGTCGTATCCGTGAAGCGGTCAGGCTCGAACAGGCGGCGGCTATCCCTGGCGGAGCCGTGCACCGCGCGCCAGCGGCCGCGATGACCGCGATCGAGAAGATCCGCGCCGGCCTGGCAGGATAGGAACGGCCGGGATACGGGGGACACGGAAGGTGCTGCAGCGGCGTGGTGTGGCTGATCGCGGTGGTGGCGGGCGGCGCCGATGGGAGGTGATCGCACCATCGCGCCTATCGTTGGGCGCGCGTTTCGGTGCCCTTCCGTGAACTCCGTGTCCGGGTGGCCGGTTCGGTACAAATGTTCGTTGACAGTGGCGGAAAGCGACTCGTAGCATCGGAAGAACACAGTGCGCGCGGGGGAGCATGCCAAAGTTCATCTTTGTTACTGGTGGCGTGGTCTCCTCGGTTGGCAAAGGCATCACGACCGCCAGCCTCGGCCGAATCCTCAAATCCCGCGGCGTTTCCGTCTCCATCCAGAAGCTCGACCCGTACCTCAACGTCGACCCCGGGACGATGTCTCCCTATCAGCATGGGGAGGTTTTCGTGACCAGCGACGGGGCCGAGACGGACCTCGACCTCGGCCACTATGAGCGCTTCATCGACCAGGACCTCACGGCAGCTTCGTCGGTCACCAGCGGCCAGATCTACCGCTCGGTGCTCGAGCGTGAACGGCGCGGCGACTACCTTGGCGGCACCATCCAGCAGGTTCCCCACCTGACGAACGAGATCAAGTCGCGCATCTACGGCGTGGCGGAGCAGTCGCAGTGCGAGGTCCTCATCTGCGAAGTCGGCGGTACGGTTGGCGACATCGAGGGGGAGACGTTCATCGAGGCGATTCGCCAGATCCGCCATGAGCAGCCGCGCGACAATTGCCTGAGCGTGCACGTCACGTTCCTCCCGTGGGTGGGCGCCACGGGCGAGCTGAAGACAAAGCCCACCCAGCACTCGGTGCAGGCGCTGCGCTCGAAGGGCATCCAGCCCGACGTGATCATCCTTCGCAGCGATCACCCGGTACCGCGCGAGATTACCGAAAAGGCAGCCCTGTTCTGCGACGTCGACCCCCGGGCCGTCATTCCCATGGAGACTGCCCAGACCATCTACGAAGTGCCGATCACCCTCGAAGAGCGTGGCCTGGGCGATTTCGTGATCGAGCGCTTTGGATTCGCGGGCGCGCGCGACCTGAGCGAGTGGCGGGAGATGGTGCATCGCCTGAAGAACCCAACGGGCGCCATCGAAGTCGCCGTGGTTGGCAAATATGTCGAACTCCACGACGCCTACCTTTCGGTGAAGGAATCGCTCGCTCATGCGGGGATCGCGAACGGCGTGGATGTTGACGTTCGCTGGGTGCACGCCGAGGACCTGGAGGTGCGCGCGGCGGCCGAGGTGCTGGCCGGCGTCCAGGGGATCATCGTCCCGGGGGGCTTCGGCGAACGCGGCTGGGAAGGCAAGATCAGGGCGGCCGAATACGCGCGCACGCACGAGGTCCCCTACCTGGGGCTCTGCCTGGGGATGCAGGTAATGGTGACGGAGTTCGCGCGGAACGTTTGTGGCATGGAAGGCGCGAATACGACCGAGATCGACCCCGAATCGCCCTATCCCGTGATCTCGCTCCTCGAGGAGCAGACTGGCGTGGTGAATAAGGGTGGCACCATGCGGCTGGGCGCCTATCCCTGCAAGCTCATCCCCGGGTCACTCGCAGCGAAGGCGTACGGCGACGGGCTGGTGAGCGAGCGGCACCGGCATCGCTGGGAGTTCAACAACGCTTTCAAGGATGAACTCGTGGCGCATGGGCTTCGCGTGAGCGGGACTTCGCCCGATGGCTCGCTGGTGGAGATCAGCGAGATAGCCGCGCATCCGTTCATGCTTGGCACGCAGTTCCACCCCGAGTTGCGCAGCCGCCCGAACCGCCCGCATCCGCTATTCCGTGATTTTGTGGCTGTGGCACGTACCTACGCTGCCGGCCCCGCTCCTGCCGTCGCGGTGCGCGTATAGGAGCCTTGGTCGCGGCGAGCGTGTGCGCTACCGCGAGACGGGAGCGGTGACTGCGCCGCCCTGGATGCTGACGAGGAACTCCAGCCGGTCGTTTTCGCTGAGCAGTGTCTCCATCCCTGCCTGGGCATCATTGACCACTGCCATCACGAACTCCGCATCGGTCTCGCTGAAGCCTTCGGCGAGGAAGACATCGTGCGGTGTGAGGCCAGCGTGCCAGGCTACCTCGGTCTGGTCCTTCTTCGACCTGGTCCGTTTGACGAGCGTTGGGAACCACTTCACCTGGATCATGGGTGGAAGCGTACGCGAGGGAAGGTGATTGGGCGATGGCGATGACACTACTCCTACCGCTACCGTTGCTGCGGGGTCGACAGGAGGGCTCTGCGGATCCGGCACCGGCGCTATTCCCGCAGGTGGGCAGGCGGTGTACCTGCTGGTTGTGCGGTCAACATCATCGCCATCGTGCTTACATAGTACGAAGTAACAGGTACTAGCGTAGACCTGTGGTGGCGATCTCGAGGGTCATAAGCTACCCGATTGCCTCCATGATAGCGATCCACCACAGGTACGAAGGACAAGTATCGTAAGACGAGCCATGAGGCGTCTGCCGCGCTGGTGGAGATGGCAGTAGAGCCGCTTCTATGTGGCTATTTGGAGCATGAATTACCTGCGACTCGTGCCGGTGAGAGATGTGGGCCCAACGGTACGTCCAGTCTTCGACGAATGGCCGCTATACCACCCCGGGTCGTGCCGTAGTGTTTCTTGTATCGAGATTGATGGGAGAGGGGACATCAGCACCGAACACACCACCGACAGGCCATTCGGCCAGCGATAGCGAAAACAGGACTAGAGGGGCCCATGAGGCCCGGGAAGAAAAAGGGAGATCACAGTGAAACGACGGACCCTCGATATCATCTTTGCAGGTGGCGGCGTCGTCCTCGCGGCCGTCATGGTCGTCCTCGGCCTCGTCCTTGCCGACCAGCAGGCGTTCGCGAAGGACTACGTGAAGGAGCAGCTGGGCGAACAGAAGATCGTCTTCACCGACGCCAACAAGCTGACCGACGAAGAGAAGAACTGGAAGCCTGGCTCAAAGTGCCTGGTCGAGTACGCCGGCAAGCAGATGGAGACCGGCAAGATGGCCGAGTGCTACGCCAACTTCTACATCGCGCTGCACATGCATGAGTCGGCAAAGGCCGCTGGCTTCGATGGCGAGACCTATGCCACGCTCGGTGGTATCCGCACCGACCTCGCTGCCCAGGTGAAGGCCGCCAAGGACAAGGGCGACACCGCTGCTGCCGATGCTGCCCAGAAGAAGCTCGATTCCGCGACCTCGCTGCGCGGCACCCTGCAGACTGGCGAAACGCTCCGCGGCCTGCTGCTGACCAGCTACGGGTTCAGCATCTTCGGCGACAAGGCGCAACTCGCGGCCGATATCCTTTACATCCTCGCAGGTATCATGTTCATCCTGTCCATCGCTGGCTTCGTCCATGCCTACATGGCCCGCGATGCGAAGGTTGGCATCATCCAGACAGGTCCAGGCGGGACGGTCTCGAAGCCCGCAAATTAGCCCTTCCATCGGGGCAAAGGAAAAGGCCGGTGAGATCACCGGCCTTTTCCTTTGGGTTCGTGAATGGCATGCGGGCGGAAGGTGGGGCTACTGGTCCTTCTCCGGCCAGCCTCCACATCCAAAACCGCCAGTCGACAACCGGCTGTGAACCGCCCACAATGCCGCCATGGCTACGATCCTCGACCCGACCGATGAACGTGTACCCATCCGCCGCGAGCTGGCCAGGCGTCCCGAGGCAATTTCGGGGACGGTCGCGCTGCTCGATATCACGAAGCCACGCGGCGATGTGCTGATCCGCCAACTCGAGATGCGCCTGAAGGATCGGCTCCCCGGCGTGGAGCTTCGCCATTACGCCAAGCCGACCTTCACCAAGCCCGCACCCGAGGACCTTCGGCAGCGCATTGCCCGGGAGTGTAACTTCGTCATCGAAGCGCTCGCTGACTGAGGGAGTTGTACGACGTGCAGTGTGCACGACACGACGTGGTTCGAAATCCAGGGCATCCCTTCCGTCTTCATCGCATCGAGCGAGTTCAGTGACGCTGCTGATGTCCAGGCGAAGTCGCTCGGCCTGCCCGATGTGCGCCGCATCTTCGTCCCCCATCCGATCCAGGACGCCACCGATGACGAGATGTGCGCCAAAGCCGACGCGGTTGTCGAGCAGGTGCTGGGGGCGTTGCTGGACTGAGGGGCGAACGTTTCGATGGCTGGCGGACGGGTGTCATGCCACGTACCAGTGCGACCATGCCGTTCGAGTCCTGTGGAGCGACGAATGAAGACTCCACGAGGACGTCGTCTGGTGTGCGTGCACGGCGCCTGGCAGGGTGTTGCGTTTGTTGCGAATAATGCTAGGGTAAGTGGGGAAGAGGGTGTGCGATGACCACGGCCACGGCCGGAGGCGGACCAATTGTTGCCGGTGAGGATGAGATCCGCGGTCTCCGGCTGGCTGCTGCCGTACTCGGAATCGAACAGTCGCGTGGGGAGGACCTCCGGGCAATTCCTCGCGAGGCGTACCTCCTTGGCTCGAGCGGCGAGAAGGTTGCGATCCCCGAGCCACTGTACGAGGTGCTCCTCCTGGCGGTGCGCGACCTTGCTGAAGGCCGGGGGATTTCGATCATCCCGAGCGATACCGAGCTGACGACCCAGCAGGCCGCCGACCTCCTCAACGTCTCCCGTCCGCACGTGATCAAGCTCCTGGATTCCGGTGAGCTTCCGTTGCTGCGGAAGGTCGGCACTCACCGGCGGCTCCGTCTGCACGACGTCCTCGAGTACCGGGAGCGGCGGAGCAAGCGGCGCCGGGACGCTCTTCGCGACCTCGCGGCGGAAGCCCGGGAAGCCGGTATCTATTAGAATCGCTTGCTCGTGCCATATGTCGTGCTGCTCGATGCGAATGTCATCTATTCGATCAGGCTCTGTGATCTCCTCCTTCGGATCGCCGATGCGGGGCTCTATCAACCGCGATGGAGCGACGTGATCCTGGATGAAGCGATGCGAAACCTCCTGGCAAGGGTGCCAGTTGAACGGCACGAGAGGATTCGGCGCCGATTCGCGGCAATGGCTGAGGCCTTTAGCGACGCCTCCGTGGGCAGGTTCAACCGTTACCTGCCCGTGGTGCCCGGAGCGATCGATGCAGGCGACCGCCATGTGGTAGCTGCGGCGCTTGCTGGCCGGGCGAACGTGATAGTCACGTCGAATGTCAGGCACTTTCCAGAAGAGGCACTTATCCACCTCGATTTGGCGGTACGAACCCCCGATGCCTTTCTCGTTCACCAATGGTGGATGGCGAGAGAGGAGATTGCGAGGGTACTCAGGCAATGGAGCGACGACCTTACGAACCCGCCATTGGCGGTCGATCAACTCCTCGAAGCGCTTTCGCCGGAGGTTCCATCGTTTGTCGCAGTCGTGAGGGATGCTGGCGTGTTGTAATGCCCGGGCCTACGCGCGAATCGCGACCGATATCATGGTGCTGCCGATCGGGCCGCTTACCCAGTTGGCCAGGTAGGCGCCGAACTTGCCTGCTTCGCCGCCGGCGACGATGAGCTTGATATCCGCCGGATCGCGGAACTTGCCGAGGGGTGTGTCGAGGCCGATCCGCTCGGCGATTTCGCGTGGGATGCCCTCGGCGCAGGTCTCATCGCGAATGAGTTCGCGCACGGGCCGGAGGGTGGCGGCCTGGATCCCGGCGCGGACCTGGTCCTTGGTCCACCCGTCTTTCGCGAACGTGTCCACGTGTTCGGGCGGCACGATTACCACGGTTTCGCCGGTGCGGTATTGCTTCGGGTGCCCCATCGCTGCAAGCGCCAGCCCGTAGCTCGTAGCGAGCGACTTCGCATCGCGCGCGAGCTGGTCGATGATCGGGGTTGGCCCGTTCCCGGCGTAAACGGTGACCACGCTCTCGTCGCGTTCGAACCCGCGTTCGACGTGGAACGGTTCCCAGTTGCTGCGCTCTTCGAACTCGGGGAAGCAGAAGGTGTACTTGCCGGGCTGGCCGAGCGCCGCGCGGTCGACTTCGCCCGGGCGGCCGCCGCCCACGTTCCGCACCACGAGTTGCACGGCACGGCCGATCGTCGCGTTCGCACGGTTGCCCTGGCCGAGGACATTCATCCGGTAGTTCATACCGATGCGGTCGCGAACCGGGCCGTTCACGATGATCACGGGCGTCGGGAAGTGCGTCGTGGCGAGAACGCCGTGCATGTTGAACTGTTCCCGGGTGACCGCCTCGATCACCGCCAGCACGACGGGCAGGTAGGCGGGCTTGCACCCGGCCATCACGGCGTTGATCGCCACCTTTTCGACCGTTACCGGTGCGAGGTTCGGCGGGACGATACCCAGGACTTCCTGTGGGTCGCGGGTTGTTCCCCCGAGCATCCGCAGGACGCGTTCGGGGGTTGGCGGGATGACGGGCAGGCCGTCGGTCAGCCCCTGGTCGAACAGGAACTCGAAAATATCGTCGGTCTCGCCTACTTCGATGCGCCGGGCACGGAGAGGGCTTCCCGCGGCTTCGGCGGCGAGCCGTTCGGCGATGCCGGGCTCCACTGATTTCGAGCCACACCCTGGCCGCATCTCCGGGTACGCGGCCCAGTCGACGACGGGCGGCGGTGTAAGTGTCTCGGAGATGAGCCGGTGGAAGAGCGCCTGCCAGTCGGACTTCGCGAAACCAACGAACCGCTCCAGTTCGAGCCCCTCGGGGCCGGCGAGGAGGACCGTGGGGACGGTGTCGAGGTCGTAGGAGAAGGAGACGCGAAGGGCCGAATCGTCGAGCATGGGCGCCGTGAGCCCGAACCGTTCGGCGAGGCGTGCATTGCCCGCCGCTTCCTGGCCGATGACGAGGATGTCGATGGCATCGTGGAAGGTCGCGGCTGCGGCCTGGATGAGCGGCATGGAGAGGACGCACGTTGGGCAGTCCTCTTTCACGAAGCAGAGGAGTGCCGTCCTCCCCGTGGGGAAGGCGTGACGCTGGCCACCGAGGCCGGTGAGTTCGAATGCGGGGAGAGGGGTGTCGGAAGTCACGCGCGTAGTCTACGGCTTTGCCGGGGGTTGCGAGCGCACGCTACCTGCCGGCCGGTGGGCGGATCTCCCGTGCCATGCCGTGGTATTCGCGGTTTGGCATCACGCCGGCGCCGGACATCAGGCGGTTGGTGAAATTGAACATCGCCGTTACTTCGATGATGTCCCAGGTATCTTCGTCGCTGAAGCCGAGTCCCCGGAGGTCATCGATGTCTTCCTCGGTGACGGTTACAGGGTCGAGTGTCAGCTTCACGGCAAAGTCCAGCATCGCCATCTGCTTTTCGCTGAGCCCTGCGCGGCGGTAATCGAGCGTGATGCGGTCGCCTTTTACGGGGTCCTTGAGGAGGGCGCGGACAGCGAAACCGTGTGCTGCGAGGCAGTAGAGGCACTGGTTCTGCATGGAAACGACGACGGAGATCATCTCCCGTTCGGCCTTGCCGAGGCCGGGCGATGGTTGCATGAGGTCGTCGAAATGTTCGCGCCACCTGGTGAACCGTGGCTCGCGCCAGGCGAATGCGAGGAAGACATTGGGCACGAAGCCCAGCTTCTGCTCGAGCTGGTTGAAGAGTGCCTGCGTTTCGGGCGCGAGGCTGCTTCGCTCGGCGATGGGAAACCAGGAGATGCGTTCGTCCATGGGCGTAGGGTACCCCAAGTAGTGCGTGCCGCGTTTGGCGGAATCGATGTCATCGCACAAGGATTTGGACGGCGGCCCGGCAGGGGAATGGTCTGCGGTGACGGTGCACCGTGCGCCCTGCAACTCACCCGGTGGGCTGGTCCCTTTCCCGCGTTCGCGGCCGGCTGATGAGACGGGCCCGGGGCCTATTCCTGCAGGCGGCGCAACGCTTCGGCGGCGGCCGGCATGACGGCGATACGAGGATTCACACCCTCGAGACGTTCGCGCACCGGCGTGAGGATCTCGCCGAGGCCGCCATAGCCGATGGAGCCAAGGACGTGATGCGCACCTTCGCGCAGCCAGGCCGACTCGGAATGGCTGACGAGGCGCTCGAGGACGGGCACGGCGGAGGGAGCACCGATGGCGATGAGCCCCTCGGCAGCGAGCCAGCGGACACCACCGTCCTCGTCATCGAGGGCTTTGACGAGGGCACTTGCTGCAGCCGGGTCGGCGAGTGTACCGAGGGCCTTCGCGGCCTCCCAGCGCTGGAAATCGGACCCGCTCCCCAGGGCCTCGAGCAGGGCGGGAATGGCTGCGGTGCCAAATTCGACGAGCTTGGTGCGGGCGTACTCGCGAACCGAGTCGTCGGCGCTGTTGATACCGGCGATGAGTACGGGGATCTCGGCGTTGATTGCTCCGTCGCTCGTGGTGGTGCTCATCCTGGGGCTCCTTCTCGATCGAGTGTCCGGTTTCATGGTATTCCCGGCCGGGGGGCTCGCTGGAAGTTGCAACGGAATTGAAATCCGCTCGCAGCGCGAAGGCCGGCGGGTGGCCGGCCTTCGCGGTTGGACTGCCCGGAGCGGTGGAGCACTATGCGTCGGTATAGCGGTCGCCAGTGATGCGCTGGAGCTTTCGCCAGTGATGCTCGGTCTGGATACGGCGAATCGTGCCGGAGCGTGAGCGCATGACGAGGGACTCGCTCGTTGCCCCGCCGGCGACGTATTCGACGCCCTGGAGGAGGGCGCCGCCGGTGACCCCGGTGGCCGCGAAGAAGACGTTGTCGCTGCGGACGAGGTCGTCGATGGTCAGGATCTTGTCGAGGCTGAGGCCATGCTCGGCGGCGTACCGCTTCTGCTGGTCGTCGCGGGCCCAGAGGCGTCCCTGGAAGTCGCCTTCGAGGCACTTCAGGGCGCAGGCAGCGATGACTCCCTCGGTCGAGCCGCCGATGCCAAGCATCATGTCGACGCCTGTGCCGGCGAGGCCGACCGAGACGGCGGCAGGCTGGTCGCCGTCGGTGATGAAGCGGATGCGGGCGCCCGCGGCACGGACCTGGTCGACGATCTCGGTGTTGCGGTCGCGGTCGAGGATGACGACCGTGACTTCGCTGACGTCGAGTTCCTTGGCGCGGGCCACCTGTTCGATGTTCCAGGCGATGGGCGCCGAGAGATCGATCATCCCCTTGGCTGCGGGCCCGACGGCGATCTTCTCCATATAGAAGAGGTCGAGTGGGTTGAAAAGGGTGCCGCGGGGTGCGGCGGCGATGACGCTGACGGCGCCGGGCCCGCCCTGGGCGGTGAGGCGTGTGCCCTCGAGGGGGTCGACTGCGACATCGACCTGGGGCCCGAAGCCATCGCCCACGCGTTCGCCGTTGTAGAGCATCGGCGCTTCGTCCTTCACGCCCTCGCCGATAACGATGAGGCCGTCCATGTCGACGGTGTCCATCATCAATCGCATGGCGCTGACGGCGGCCTGGTCGGCGCCGTTCTTGTCGCCGCGGCCCACCCATCGTGCGGCGGCGAGGGCCGCCGCTTCGGTGGTACGGACGAGTTCCATTGCGATGTTGCGGTCGGGGACCTGTTCGTTTCTCATGTTGTGCTCCAGGCGGTGATATTCAGGGGTTGATGCCGAGTTCGTGGGCGACGGGTTTGAGCGCTTCGGCGACGAAGCAGATGTGCTCATCGAGCTCCACGCCGAGGTCTTTCGCACCCTGGATGAGGTCCTCGCGCCGGACCGTGCGGGCGAACGCCTTGTCCTTCATCTTCTTGCGGACGGAGGCCGGTTCGATGGCGGAGAGCGACCTGTCGGGCTTTACCAGGGTGCAGGCGATGACGAAACCCGAGAGTTCGTCGCAGGCATAGATGGCGCGGTCCATTTTCGAGGTGTACTCCATGCCGAGGAAGGGTGCGTGGCAGAGGATCGCGTAGCGAATGTCCTCGGGCACACCGCGCGCGGCGAGGAGCTTCGAACCTTCCTTCGGGTGGAGGTCTTCGGTGGGATGGATCTCCCAGTCGAAGTCGTGAAGGAGGCCGGTGATGCCCCACTTTTCGACATCCTCGTGGAGAAGCTTCGCGTAGGCCTGCATGGCCGCTTCGACAGCGATGCCGTGCTTGCGCGTGCGTTCCTCGGTTGAGTACTCGAGCAGGATCTTCCAGGCCTCGTCACGATGCACGAGCGCGCCCCTGAGCGTGATGGCGTGCGCATCGTAGCAGACAGCGGCGGGTTTCCGGTTCTCCGGTGGTTCTCCCATGGGAGTTTTCGGAAGATCCATATGAGAATCAAGAAAATCTTGAGGATTTTCAAGAAGATACTTGATTTTCTGTAAGCACTGGCCGATACTCGGGAGAGACAGACCTGGAGGCCGGGGAAATGAACTACCTGGAGATCTCAACAACGCTCACGACGCCCGATATGTGCAGCGAATTTGTCCGGTCGCGGCGCGCTTCGGCGGGAGCCATGCGGGTTGGAACGCCATCGCTGGTGGTCGTTATGATCGAGCGGCTGGCGCGTGGATTCCGCCACGCTTCCACAGCCATCGAGGGCTGGGCCGCCGGCACGAGTGATCCTGCCTGCTCGCGCCAGCTCTCTATTCGCTAACCGAGGAAGAGAACACAGATGGCCCGTCTGGTCGGCTCGTGTCCCAGTTGTGAAACGGCAATGGAAGTGCGAAGGCTGGAATGCCCGGCCTGTGGCGTGGTGGTGGAGGGCCACTTCGATGCGGGGCCGCTTGCGCGCCTTTCTCCCGAACAGCTCACCTTCGTCGAAGTCTTCCTTCGCAACCGGGGGAAGATCAAGGATGTTGAGACGGACCTGGGGATCTCATACCCCACGGTCGTCTCCAAGCTCAACGATGTGCTCGTCACTCTCGGCTTCGAGGCGGGTGAGGACCCGCGAGAGGCTGAACGCCGCCAGCGGGTGCTCGACGATCTCGCCGCTGGCCGCCTGAGTGCCGCCGAGGCTGCCGAACAGCTGCGTACCCTGGGTGGCCGCGATGGCTAACTGGCGCGACGACCTGCAAAAAGCCCAGGATGAGGCGCGCAGAGCGCGCGAAGAGGCCGACCGGCTCCGGCGGGAGGCACGGGAGATGGAGCACCGCCTGCGCCAGGAGGCTCGTACCGCACGCCAGGCCGAACGAGCAGAGCGGCGAGGCCAGCCACCATTCGTGCGGCCACCAGATTTCGATCGGCGAAGTGCCCCCGGCGACACGGGGGATGAGCGCACCGAAGAGACCTTCGACCTCGTGGGCGTCCGGACGGTGAAGATTGACCAGGGCGCCGGAAAGCTCACGATCCGGCCGTGCGCGGAGGGGGAACTCCCCGGGGTTGTCTCAGCGGCGAAGACACCGCCGAAGGTTGAGGTTCGCCGCACCGGCGACTCGCTCCACGTCAACATCCCGATGAACAAGGGCTGGATCTTGCGGCGCCGCACCGGTGCCACGACACTCGTTCGCCTGGAGCCAGGGCTGAAACTGGTGCGGGCAGACGTCGGCTATGGCGACGTGCAGGTCCGCGACCTTGCGGCCGACCGGATCAAGGTTGATATCGGTGCCGGCACGATGACGGCATTTGCCAACACGGGGACACTCGAAGCGAACGTCGGGGCCGGAAAGCTCAACGTGACCGCGCATAACGGGTTGGTGGCCAACGCCAGCACCGGCACGGGCGATATCCAGCTCGATGTCGCCCAGGTTACGGATGGTGACTACAAGGTCGATGTCGGCATCGGGCGGATCGAGATTCGCCTGCCGCAGGGTGCGGCTGTCCACCTCGAAACGTCGAGCGGCATCGGTAAGACGAACATCAGTTTCCCCAGCGCCGGCGACGGGTGTGGTACGAAACTCAAGGCAAGCACGGGCATCGGCGAGCTGAACGTGAAAGCCCGTTCGCCGGAGGCCGCCGCGCCGCCGCCCCAGGGGACGCCGAAGCCACAGCGCCCTGGCACCGGGCCGAATCGCCGCGAGGCGGAGGAACTGCGCATCCTCCAGATGCTCGAACAGGGCAAGATCAGCTCGCAGGACGCCGCCGACCTGATCGCCGCGCTGCGCGGCGCAGGGGATATGTCGGGTGGCTTCTCCGTGGATTGAGGCGCGAGGCGCGAGGCGCGGGAACTCGCCTGTGTGCCGCCCCACGCGTTCGGGCCGCCCGTAGATGGCCAACGGAAACGCCGTCGCCGCTTAACGACCGGAGGCCGTGCCCAGGTAGCCGAGCCTGCCTGCCTGTTCCTCGAGCCCGGCGCGGTAATCGGGGTGGGCGATCTCGATGAGCATCCGGGCTCGTTCGCGGATGGTGCGGCCGTGGAGGTTGCGCGCGCCGTACTCGGTCACGATCCAGTGAACGTCGCCACGGGTGGTGACCACGCCCGAGCCGGCGGGCAGCTCGGCCGTGATGCGCGAAACGGCACCACCCTTCGCCGTCGAGGGGAGGGCGATGACCGGGACGCCGCCCCGGGAGCGGGCCGCACCCCGGATGAAATCGACCTGCCCGCCGATGCCGCTGTAGAAGCGCGCACCGATCGAATCGGCCACCACCTGCCCCGTGAGGTCGACACTGAGGGCGGAGTTGATCGCGACCATCCTGTCGTTGGCGGCGATGACATCGACATTGTTCGTGTAGCTCACCGCGTGGAGCTCGATCGCCTCATTCCCGTCGATGAAGTCGTAGAGGTCGCGAGTGCCGATGGTGAAGGCACTGATGACCTTGCCCCTGTTGATGCTCTTGCGGGCGCCGTTCACCACCCCGGATTCGATGAGGGGGATGAGGCCGTCCGTGAACATCTCGGTGTGGACACCAAGGTCCGTGTGGCCGGCAAGGGCGCGAAGGACTGCGTCTGGCACCCCGCCGATACCCATCTGCAAGGTCGCGCCATCGTCGATGAGTTCGGCTACGTTCCGGCCGATGGCGTCCGCTTCGGGGCCGGCGCCCGGCATCGAGCTTTCGATGAGTGGTTCGTTGATCATCACGGCGAAATCGATCTCTGCCTCGGAGAGGCGGTGACCGAACGTTCGAGGCATCTGCGGGTTGACCTGGGCGATGACGAGGCGCGCATTGCGCGTGGCTGCGAGGGCGACATCGACCGAAACACCGAATGAACAGCGGCCTTCGGTATCGGGCGGCGTGATGTGTATGAGGGCGACATCCAGGGGGAGCGGCCCGCCGGGCGCAAAGAGCGAGGGGATCTCGGAGAGAAATACCGGCGTGTAGTCGGCGCGGCCTTCGAAGACCGCCTCGCGCGTGTTGGCACCGATGAAGAGGGCGTTGTGACGGAAACGCCCCTCCATGCCCGGTTCGGTGTAACGTGCCGGCCCATGCGTGTGGAGGTGCACGATCTCTACATCCCGCAGGTCGGGCCGGCTATCGACGAGGGCGTTGATGAGCGTGTGGGGCGTGGCTGCGCCGCCGTGGACGTACACACGGTCGTTGGAGCGGACCATGCCTGCGGCCTGGGCGAGGGAGACGATCTTCATAGGGGCTGGACCCGTGGTTCGCACTGGAGTGTGCCGGTGTTGTCTCCCAGCGTTACCGATAGGCGAGCGAGATGCCACCGCTCGTACCGGGAGGCGATGGAGAGGGCCGGGACCCGGCGTCGCGGCTCTCCGGCCGCGATTCGGCCGGGAAAGGTGCGGCCCGCCCCTGTCGAGAGGGCGGGCCGCATGGCGGGGTGGGCTGAATCGAGAAGAAAGCGAAGGGTGTTAGTTCACGCCGTCCTTCGCCAGGTTCGGGAGGCTGCGCTTGTAGGTCTCCTTGCCACCGCCAGCGAAGAAGCCGGAATCGACGACAAAGGTGCCATTGGCGGAATGGCCGGTGACGGCCTGCCCGGCGACACCGGAGAGTACGTAGGGCGATTGTGAACTCGTGCCACCGCCGCGCAGGGCGTGCCACGAGAGGTCGAACGTCCCGCCGGAGGTTTGGGCGATGGCGGCCCCGGCCGCGAGGAGGGCGAGCCCCCCGGCGATGCCGGCGGCGAGAGCCTTGCCGCGCGGCGGGTGGGCGTTCATTGGTCGATCACCAGGACGTTGAACTTCATGCCGTTGGCGAAGGGGACGGGTGGGCTGCCGGATTTTGTCGTGTAGATGGCCCACTTGTTGACGCCGTTGGAGCAGCCAAAGGGGCTGTAGATGACGCCAACATCGCTATCGAGCGTGTCGAACCCGGTTGTGTTGGTGTTCACGAGCGTGACAAGCAGGACTGCCGAGCTGTTCCCGTTGGTCAGCGGATTGTCGATGATCGTCACCGAGTTCGTGCCGCACACGTTGTTCCCTGCGCCGGTGCTGGTGTTGACGGTCTGGACGAAGGCAGCAGGAGTGCTCCCGGAGACCTTGATGGCGCCATCGAGCTCAATCGCGGTGGTGCCGGCGAACTTGCCGCCGGTGGCCCCGGCAACGGTGCCGAAACCCGCCACGCCGATGCCGCCAGCGGTGGTGTTCTCACCCTGCACGCCGGCTCCTGTACCACCGTTTACGCCGTAGACGGCGGGGTTGGTTGAGCCGGTATTGCGGCCGGCGAGGGCGATGCCCGCACCGGTCTGGGTGATATCAACGGCACCCGCCGTAGCACCGGTGCTCCCGCTTGCGGTATACGGCAGGGCGAATCCGCCGGCTGCCTTTGCGTAGAGGGCGTAGGGTGCCGGACTCACCGGCTGCCGCGGGTTGAGGACGGTGAAGCTCGAGCCGCCGGCGGTGCGCACCGCGATCTCGATCCAGCGGTTGTTGCCGTCCCAGACGTTCGTCGTGGCCGCCGTGGCGGTGGGGCTCGGCGAACCGGTTGGAGCAGCCGTTGCGGTTGCCGTGACGACGCTGCCGAAATCGAGGGTCACCGTGAAGAGCCCATTTGCGACAGGAACGTTGGTGAGTGTGATGGTGTTCCCCACCTGGGCGCCACCCACGTCCGAATCGTAGAGGACGAAGCGGAGGTCGTAGTTGCCGTTGGCGGGGTTGCCGCCATCGGTGAGGCGGCCCTGGTAGCTGAACCCGTTGCCGAGGGCGGTGAGTGCTTCGACCGCCTGGGCAGGAGGGTCGGTGTCGTTGCCGAGGGCAGTCGCCATGGGGACGAGGGCCACGCTGGCGAGGACAGCCGCCCCGAGGATCAGCAGCTTTCGATTTTTCATCCGTATACTCCGCTTGCTGACGTGGTCGGGACAGTTTAGATCAGGTGATAGATCAGATAAACGTTTCTTGTGTAAAAAGTTGCATGTTTCGATGCGGGTGAGGGAAGGCCGGAACGAGGGTTCGAAATAAGAGGACTGCTCAGCGCAGCACGGCGGCACCAGCCACCGCGCCAAGGGCGACTACCTGCCACGGCGCCCGGTTGAACGTGGCGACGGCGACGAACGCGGCGATGCCGACAACGCTCGCGAGCGGCCCCGAGACGCCGATGCGGAAGAGCGTGTAGGCGCCGGCCGTCAACAGGCCGAGGGCAACCGGTGCAAGGGTCGAACGGAGAAGCCGCATGATCGGGTGGTGGTTGAGCCGCGACCAGCGGTCGGCGATGAACCATGAGAGCAGGCTCGTGGGCAGGAACATCGCCAGCCCGGCCGTGACTGCGCCCGGGATGCCCGCTGCCTTGTAGCCGATGGCGACCACCATGAGCATGCCCGGCCCGGGGGTCACCTGCGAGAGGGCGAAGGCGTCGACGAATTGCTGGTGGGTTACCCAGTGGTGTTCGCCAACCACCAGGCGCTCCATCTCCGGGAGGATGCCGATACCGCCCCCAAACGCGACGACCGTGACCCGGATGAAAACGAGGACGATCTGAAGGAGTTCGCTCACTTTTCCCGCTCCCACCATGCAACGAGGAAGGAGAGTGGGAGGCAGACGGCGAGCACGAGGAAGATCGACCACTCGAGCGGGCCGAAGAGGATGAAGGCGAGGGCAGTGATCGCGTAGCCGGCGATGCTCCCCGCGCCGCCACGGAGGCGCCACACGGCTGCCGCGGCGAGCCCGGCGCTTGCGGCGCTCACGCCCTTGCCGATGGGCTCGGTGATCGAAGCGGGCATCCCGCTGAAGTAGAGCCAGGAGAGGGCGAGGATGGCGATCGCGCCGGGAACAGTGAGGCAAAGTGCAGCGATGAGCGCACCACGTCCGCCGCGAAGCCGCTGCCCGAGGTAGGCGGCGAGGTTGCCGATATTCGGCCCCGGGAGGATCTGGCTGACGGCGACGGCTTCGAGAAACTCATCGTCGCTGAGCCACCGGCGGCGCTTCACCAGGGCGTCCTGGAAATAGGCTGCGCGGCCGCCGCCAAAGCTGGTGGAGCCGATGAGGAGGAACTCGCGGAAAAGGTCGCGCAGGGGTGGACGGCTGCCGGGTTCAGCGGCCGTCGCGGCGGGTACGCCTGGTTGCTCTTCCACGGTCATGCTTCCCCCACCTCCGGCAGGGGATCGTAGCGCGATGCCGGGTCGTGGGCGCGGGGGCCAGTGTTGGCGCCCTGACCGGGCACGCGTTGGAACATTCCGCGAATTCGCGGCCACGCGACCGGGGGGTTCGATACCGCCAAACCGTGTACGGGCGCATACTTGGGTGCACATCGGCGTGCCCACGTTCGTGTGAATCAGCGAAGCGGCGCCCGAAACCTATTCCCATCCACGGAGCCCGACCATGCCGCGCCATCCCAACGAAGCCCTCTTCGAAGGCGAGAAGCCGTTCCCGATCATCCCCACCTGCGAGCACTTCGCAGGCACAGAGGAGCGTATCTCCAAGGCGTTCCAGCTGCAGGAGAAGATGCACGGCATCTTCGATATCACGATGGACTGCGAGGATGGGGCGCCCACGGGGGCCGAGAAGGCGCACGCCGAGATGGTCTTGCGCATGGCGAACTCCGAGCTCAACCTCTATAACCAGGCGGGCGTGCGCATCCACGATTACACGCACGACCACTGGAAGGACGACGTCGACATCATCGTCCCGCAGGCGGGTGAACGGATCGCCTACATCACGGTGCCAAAGTCGACGAAGGCCGTTCAACTGGCCGAGATGATCGACTACGTTCGTAACGCGACGGCGAAAGCGGGCATCCGGCGCGAGATTCCGATCCACGCACTCATCGAGACCCACGGTGCGCTCCACGAGGTCTGGGAGATCGCGGCGTTGCCGAACATCCAGGTGCTCGACTTCGGGCTCATGGACTTCGTGAGCGCCCACCACGGGGCTATCCCATCGAGCGCGATGCGATCGCCGGCGCAGTTCGAACACGCGCTCCTCCACCGGGCGAAAGCCGAGACGGTGGCGGCCGCGCTGGCAAGCGGCGTGGTGCCGGCGCACAACGTGACGCTCGAGCTCAAGGACACCGATTTCATCTATAACGATGCGCGGCGTGCACGCGAGGAGTTCGGGTTCCTGCGGCAGTGGTCGATCTACCCGGCCCAGATTGAGCCGATCACGCGGGCGATGGCGCCGGCGATGCCCGAGGTGGCGGAAGGCGAGGCCATTCTCCTCAAGGCCTACGCGGCCGACTGGGGCCCCATTCAGCACGAAGGCAACCTCCACGACCGCGCGACCTACCGCTACTTCTGGGAGCAGCTTCAGCGGGCCCGGGTGATGGACATGCCGTTGAGTGCCGAGATCACGGCCACGTTCTTCGCGGAGTAGCGCCGGGCCGGCGACACGGCACTGCTGGCCGGCAGCCCGCAAAGGGCCGACTGGCTCGCCGCCCGCTTCGGTGTGACCCGTAACTGGCCACGGCAGGGTGTGCCCCCGACAATTGCGGTAATGGCCGAGCCGCTGGTGCTACTTGGGGGAACCTTCGACCCGCCTCATCTCGGGCACCTGGTGCTCGCGGAGTGCGCCCGCGTGCAGCTTGGGGCGCGCTTCGCTATCTTCCTGCCCGCCGGTGACCCATGGCGAAAGACGGGGTCGGCACCCGGGCCGCCGCGGCTTTCGGAGCACGATGTGACGCCGGGGATGCACCGCCTGGAGATGACGAGGCTTGCCACCCGCGACAACCTGGCCTTCCGGGTCGACGACCGCGAGGTTCGGCGGGCAGGGCCAACCTACACTGCCGATACGCTCGAGGAGTTGCACCGTGAAGGCCACGCCAACCTCGTGCTCGTCATCGGCACGGATGCACTGAAAGACCTGGTGAACTGGAAGTCGCCGGAGCGCATCCGTGAGCTCGCGCGGATCGCCATCGCGGTGAAGCCGGGTGACGATGAAGCGGACATTCCGGCTGCCGGGGCCATGGAACGTATCGATATGCCGCGGCTGGCTATCTCTTCGACGGAGATACGCGAACGGGTGGCGGCGGGCAAGCCGATTCGCTACCTCGTACCCGCGGCCGTCGAAGCGTATATCGCCGAGCATCATCTCTTTCGGGCGGAGGGCTCGTAGCCGAACAGTGGCGTTACGGTAACAATCACTTCCGCGGCATCGAAGCGGGCCGCCGGTTCACTGAAAGTGCGCCGACAACCGGTGTATGGGGGCTGCCGTGCGACAAGACGGTCACAACGAAGCGGGCGATGTACCAGGCCGTGCCGGGAGTGAACTCGAGGCGTTCCGCTGGAATCTTCCCGATGCCTTCATCGAGGGCGATCTGCAGTCATTCCGGGTGGTCTCCATGAACCGGATGGCACTCATCCTTTTCGGGTACACGGAGGACGACCTGCGCACGGGGATCTCGGCGGCCCAGGTGTTCGCGGGTGACGAGATACCACGAGTCATACAACTCGTGACTGCCTACAGCAGCAAGAGCCGCGGAACGGATACGCCGTACCAGCGCTCGGGCCGGCAGGACCTCTATGAACAGCACTTCCGGCGCAAGGATGGCACCACCTTCTGGGGTGAATCGCAGACGTCGTTCGTGCTCGATGAGCACGGCGTGCCCTACCGGCTCTGCACGTTCGTTCGCGACATCACGGAGCGGCGGCAGCGAGATGAAGCCCGTGAGCAGCGCATCGCGGAGCTGGAGGCGGCACTGGCCGACGTGTTGAACCGGCCGGCCCTCGAACGGGCAATCTGCCCGATGTGCTATCGGATTGAGGGCCCTGGCGGGGAGTGGACGGACCTGCAATCGCACGCGGTACAGGTGGCGAAAGCGCTTTCGTTCGAGCCAGCCTGCCCCGATTGCCGCCGGGTTGTGCGGCGCCAGTTCACGGGATAGGTGTGGGGGCCGCACGCGGCGTAGGATCGGGGAATCACAGCCGAGGTTCGTGCCGTTGCCCAAAGTCATCGTCCAATCGCTGCCGGATTACGTTCATGCCCAGTTGCTGACGGCAGCGGGCCATTCGCTCGTTGCCGATGAGCCCGTGGAAGACGGCGGCAATGACATCGGCCCCAACCCGTACCAGCTCCTCCTCTGGGCCCTCGGAGCGTGCACATCGATGACGCTCCAGATCTATGCGCGGCGCAAGAACTATCCGCTCCAGGAAGTGGCCATCGAGGTGGAGCACGAGCGAACGTACGCCGATGACTGCAACGACTGCGCGGACCCACGCAAGCGGATCGAACGCATCCACCGGCGAATCGTCCTGCGCGGGCCGCTGAGCGATGAGCAGCGCGATGACCTCCTGCGGGTGGCCAGCCGCTGCCCCGTGCACAAGACAATCGCGGCAGCGCCAAGCGTCCTCGACAGCATCGAAGTCGTAGCCTGATGTGATGGGCGGGCCGGGGTGGGCCAGCCCGCGACCGCGTCAGGCGGCGTGAGCGCGCTGGCGCGCTGCCTTCCACCCGGCATAGATCACCTCGGGGATCCATTCCGCGAGGTCGATTTCGGCATCGGGCTGATAGCTGGCCGGGGCAGGCCAGCCCGCGGCGATTTCATCGTCGCGCGCGTCGTCGAGGTGGGGACAGAGCATCAGCCGGGCGTAGAGCTCGGAGTGGCGGAAGGCGTCGAGCGCCGGCTGGCTTTCCCAGGCAGAGACGCCAGTCACGACTCCGGGTGCAGTCACGATCCAGGCGGTCGAGACGATCCCCGGGGTATCGCTCACGGCAAGCTCGATAGCACTCCGCATCCGCCCGGCCAGCCGGGGGTCCATGGACGAACCGGTCAGGGTGATGAGCTGGATTTTCATTTCCTCTCTCCTCGTGGCCCGTGCGGTGGTCGCGGGGGCCTGTGTTCACCGGGATCGACTGTCGCAGGGTGGTGGCACGAGCATCTGTGCGATGCCTCACAAGGGGTGAGCGCGCAATGTGCGGTGGCTCACGCGGGGCGCTATGCTGCCGGGGACTGGCGACCTGGAGGGGATCGAGATGGATGTCGATGCACGGCTGAAAGAGCTCGGAATCGTGTTACCGCCACCCTTCCGGCCGATGGCGAACTACGTCCCCGCGGTGCGGTCGGGCAATCTCGTATTCGTCTCGGGGCACGGGCCGAACCGGCCGGATGGGACCTTCATCACAGGGAAGCTGGGGAGAGACCTGGGCATCGAGCAGGGGTACGAGGCGGCCCGGCTGACGATGCTGAACTGCCTGAGTTCCCTGAATGCCGAGCTTGGATCGCTCAACCGCGTGCGACGGTTCGTGAAAGTGCTTGGAATGGTGAACTGCACCGAGGAGTTCGGTGACCCGCCGGCTGTCATCAACGGTGGCTCCGACCTGCTGGTCGAGATCTTCGGCGACGCGGGGCGGCACGCGCGGTCTGCGGTCGGCATGCAGTCGCTGCCGCGCGGAATCGCGGTCGAGATCGAACTCATCGCCGAAGTGGAGTAGCCACGTGACGGGCGCGAAACGGATGGGAGACCGGGCCGGGGGCTGCGCTACGCCTGCTGCAACACCCGGAGGGGGAAAGTGGCCAGCACTTCGTAGGCTGCGCCCTGTGGCGTGAGCTTGCTCCGCATGAGCGAGACCTGCGACGTCCGCCAGCTCGTCGCCGGCACGTCGGTTTTGCCGACTTCGACCTCGATCTCGGCGCGTTGCCTCGTGGGGACTTCATCGCGCACGCGCCCGAGGGTCAGGTGTGGGCGGAACGGACGGCGCTCCGGTTCGAACCCAACGACAGCGAGCGCGGCGTTGACCGCCCGGACGAGGGCTTCGAGGCGCAGCACGTCGCCGGCCACGCCGACCCACATGAGGCGCAGTCCTTCTCTGCCGCCGAACGTCCCGATATTCGAGAACTCGAGTTCAAAGGGGGAGTGCCCAACCACGGCTTCCTGGATCGCGAGCTTCACAGCCGGGAGCTTTTTGACCGGGACTTCGCCGAGGAACTTGAGTGTCACGTGGACACCTTCGGGCTTTATCCACCGGACCGCGTTGTTCGACCGCCCGCGCAGCGACTCGATGACCTCGCTGATTGCGCGCTTCACGTCGTCTGGTACTTCGCAGGCCACAAACAGCCTGACTTGATCCTGGGGGCTTTCTGTCATGCGTCGTAATGTTCCGAGAACAGGCTGGCGGCGTTACCGCCGCACACCGCTTTTGCGACGTCGCCGGGCAGGAGCGCCTGGAGGCGTTGGAGCTGGCGCCGGGGCGAAAGCAGTGGGTAGTCCGAACCAAAGAGCACGCGCCCCGGGCCCGTTTGGGCGACGAGGTACGTCACACTTGCATCATCATACAGCAACGTACTCGCCGCAGTATCGAAATAGACGTTTTTGATGGCAGCCCTTACTTCTGCCATGTGCATGAAGAAAGGCAGCCCACCGCCGAGATGAGCGGCGATCATCCGTACGCCCGGAAAGGCCTCCGCGAGCCGGGCCAGTTCGTGCGCCAGGATACCGCCGGATTTGCCGGGATAACGGTGCCCCACGAGCTCGGAAACGTGCCAGAGGAGGACCCCTCCCGTCTCGTTCGCCAGGGCGCAGAGTGCCTGGCCCTCGTGCCCCAGCGGGTCCCACCCCTGGCTCCAGGGCCGGAGCTCGCCGAACCCACGCGCGCCGCCCGCCATCGCTGCTTCAGCACCGGCCCGCCAGCCGCCGAGTGCCGGGTTCACGGTTGCCAGCGGCCAGAGGCGGCCCGATTCTCTCGAGACCGCGAGGAGGTGCTCGTTCTGTGCGGCAAGCTCCCGCTCGTGCGCGAACGCAAAGCCTGCTACCACCGCCCGGTCGATTCCGGCGGCATCCAGGGCTTGCAGCAGGTCGTGCCCGGTAGCGAGCTTCGCTGCCGGGTTGGCGTACATCTCCGCGAACGTGGCATCGCGTTCACTGATTTCGTCCCGCTCGCGTTCGGTTTGCGGTGCGAAGGCATGGGTGTGGAAATCGGCGAGCACACCCAGATGGTACCCGACGGCGAGGTCCGGATACGTGCGGGCCCCGCCATGCCGAAGAGCAACTGGCAAACGCCGGTATGGGGCATGCTGCGGCGGAGGCCCATTGGCTCGTGGGCGAGCGATGCCCTAGACTCAGTTGCACCACGCAACTGAGGATGAACTGAGATGCCGGAGCCAAACGACGACCGCATGACCACGGCTTTCTGGAACGAACGGCTCCGGGGCCGCTTGCCCGGCCACATCGGTGTCGAAGTGACAGAGGTCGCCCGTGGGCTCATGCGTGGCAGGATCGCTCCGCTCCAGCCGCATCACATCGCGCCGAATGGTTACATGCACGCCGCGACGGCGATCGGCCTTGCCGATACGCTCTGCGGTTTCGGCTGCGTCGTCACGCTCCCCGAAGGCGCAACGGGCTTCACCACCGTCGAAACGAAGAGCAACCACCTCGGCACCACGCGTGAAGGAGCAATCGCCTGCACTGCGCGCCTGGTGCATGGCGGCCGCACGACGCAGGTGTGGGATGCAGAAGTCACGGACGAATCGAACGGCAAGGTGATCGCCCTCTTCCGCTGCACCCAGATGGTCCTCTATGCGAAGGGATAGCGGCGGCCAGGGCGCGCGCGTTACTCCACCTTCAGCCCGATGATCCCCGGCTCCGCCTCCGGGTAGCGCAGGCCAAGGCCCTCCAGGAGCTCGATGAGGGCCTTCGCGACGACGATATCGCGATACCATTTGCGGTTCGAAGGCACCACGTGCCAGGGCGCATCCCCGGTGTTGCAGCGGTCCACCATGTCCTCGTAGGCGACCTGGTACTTGTCCCAGGCGAGCCGCTCTTCGAGGTCTGCTTTCCGGAACTTCCAGTGCTTCTTCGGGTTGTCGATGCGCTCCTGAAGGCGCTCTCGCTGCTCGTCTTTCGAGATGTGGAGGAAGAACTTGGCGACCTTCGTGCCCTGGTTCCCGAGGTACTCCTCGAACGCATTGATCTCGTCGTAGCGGCGCTTCCAGACATCCTTTGGCACGAGGTCTTTCACCCGCTCGACGAGCACCGATTCGTAATAGGAGCGGTTGAAGATCGTCACCTTCCCGCGCTCGGGGGCCACCCTGTGATAGCGCCAGAGGTAGTCGTGCGAGGCTTCCTCGGCGGTGGGTACGCCGAAGCTCACCACGTTGCAGCCGATCGGCCCCACCTCCTGGAAGACGCTCTTGATCGTCCCATCCTTGCCTCCGGTGTCAGTTGCCTGGAGGACAATGAGCAGGGCGTAGCGGCGGTCGGCGTAGAGCAGATCCTGGAGGTCGTTGAGGCGTGTTCGAAGCGCGATGATCTCGGCCTCTGCACGCGCGCGGTCGAAGTCGGCGGAGTAGCCAGGGTCGTAATCAGAGAGGCGAAACTTCTTGTCGCGCGGCGGGATCACCGGCTGGTGGTTGTTGCTCATGCCTGCTCCTGCCGCCTTGCTGCGCGCTTCTGCTGCTGGGCCAGCGGGAGCGCATCTTCGAAGGCGTCCTTCCACCAGTGGTCGGGCGTCTCGATGCCTGCCCGGGGCACATACTCCGAACGGGCCGCAGTTTGCATGTGGTGCACATAACGCGGGCAGTTCAGGAAGATCGCGTCGGGCACGACCTCGATGATGAACTGCGCCTCCGGGTGCTCGGCGAGGAGGGGGTGTTCGAACTGCACCGAAGCGACACCGTTGATCCGCATCCGCCAGCCATTTTCCCAATCGATGAAGAGCATCCCCACCTTCGGATGGGTGAGGATGTTTCCCCCGCTCATGAACATCCCGTTCCCGTCGTAGCTCGGGAAGGCGAGGGTGCGCGGGCTCATGACGCGGACGAATCCCGGGTCGCCGCCCTTGTAGGAGCAATCGAGGTTGCCGTCACCGTCGCTCGTCGCGAGGAAGAACATGTCGCGTGCTTCGATGAACGCCCTGTCCCGGTCGCTGATTTCGTTGTGGATGGTGACATCGGCGACCTTCTTTGCCAGCCGGGTGCTATCGAAACGCTCCTGGAGCTGGCATTCACCGTCGTGAAATAGGGTGTCGGAGTCTGGCATCTGGGTCTCCCTTTGCGTCGCTGCCCTGCGTATGGTTGGCTATCGGCACATCTTACACAGCCGGAGAAGCCACCATGCCGAGCCGCCGCGGCCAGATCGCACTAACCCAGGAAGAGCAGGACGAGTTCCTGAACAACAGCTGGACGCTCCAGGTCGCCTCGATCGGGCCCAGGGGCTACCCCCACATGGTGGCCATGTGGTACGTCGTGATCGACGGCATCATCCACTTCACCACCTTCCGCAAGAGCCAGAAGATCCTGAATCTCCAGCGCAACCCGAAAATGACGGTCATGCTCGAGTCGGGGAAGGCCTACAACGAGCTCAAGGGCCTCGTCATCGAAGCCGATGCCGAGCTGGTCGATGATCCGCACTTCACGGCAAAGGTCATGGCCCTCGTTGGCCAGAAGTACAACGGTATCCCCGTGCCTACCGATACGCCCGAGGCCGCCCTTGCAGTCGCCTCGAAGCGCGTCGTCGTCCGCGTGACGCCGGTGGACATCTATAGCTGGGACCACGGCAAGCTCGGCGGCCGCTACTGATTTACGACGGCCCGGGGATTGCGACACGCGAGGCACGGGCCCGAACGATGGTGATCGGTCCGCGTCTCGGGTGAGTATCCCGGCCGCCCAACTGCTTATTGAATCGAGGTATCCTGATGGCCCAGTTCACCATGTCGAAATCCGAGCGCGAGGCGTTCCTCGCGGGGGTACACATCGGCGTCCTGAGTGTCGCCGGCGCTCCCGGCGAGGCGCCGCTACAGGCTCCTGTCTGGTATGCCTACGAGCCGGATGGTGATATCTGTTTCACGACGGGCGCGAACTCCCTGAAGGCCCGCCTCCTGCGTGCAGCGGGCCGCGCCAGCTTCTGTGTCCAGACCGAGACCGCGCCCTACCAGTATGTCGTGGCCGAGGGCCCCGTGCGGATTGAAGAGCCCAACCTGGAGCGCGACGGGATCGCCATCGCCCAGCGTTACCTGGGTGAGCGCGGCGGAAAGGCGTACGTGGGTAACCGCACCCAGGAAGAGATGAGCCGTTCCTCGATCCTCGTGCGTATAACGCCGGAGCGCTGGCGGACCACCGACTACGGGAAGCGGTAGCTGGAGCGGCTTCCGTGGCAACCCTGCCACTTGCCGTGATCCACGGTTGAGGTACTATTGGAGACGGACCTTGTGTCCGCCCGGTTTTGTGGATTCGCCCCGGCGTTGGGAGTCTCTCCCGAGGCCGGGTCTTATTTAATGGTAGTCTCCGTCCGTGCCCGAGCGAATTGCGATTTTCATCGATGGTGGGTACCTCGACTACGTTCTGAAGGACCTGGGCATCTTCGGGAAGCTCGACTACAGGGCATTTGCCGATGCGCTCAAGGGGCATGACGACCTTCTGCGGGCCTACTACTACCATTGCCTGCCCTGGCAATCACCGCATCCAACACCCCAGGAGTCCGAGCGGTTTGCCAACATGCAGAAGTTCCTCGATTCAGTAGACCGGATACCTCGTTACATGGTGCGGAAGGGCCGTCTGGCATCCCGGGGTACGCGAAGTGATGGCACACCGATCTTCGAACAGAAGCAGGTCGACATACTGCTGGCGAGCGACATTGTCTTGTTGAGCGCAAAGCGGCAGGTATCAGAGATCATCCTGGTATCAGGGGATAGCGATTTCCTTCCGGCGGTGCGCATTGCCCGCGATGAGGGCGTGGTCGTACAGCTCGCCCACGGAGGCGGCAAGAACCGGCCCCATAATGAGCTGTGGAATACGGCTGACGAACGTGTGGAACTCGATGCGCGGTGGTTTGCCTCGTGCCTCAAGCCGGAGTTACCGCCACCGTAATAACCGCATCTATCCTCCACATGCGTGCCGCGGGTCTCCACATCTACGATCCCGATCTCAGCACCAGGTGCAGTCCGGCTGAGCCTGATGAGGGATCATCCCCGTTGCTGGTCGCTTGGCCCGCTACCCGTCATTCGGTAATCCGGGTGAGCCGCTCGTGTGCCCAGCAGGTAATCGCGATCGCGAGTGCGTCCGCCGCGTCTGCCGGCGCGGGGACGGTCGCGAGCCCGAGCTGAAGGCGCACCATCTCGCCAATCTGGGCCTTTTCACCACGGCCGTAGCCGGCCACCGTTTGCTTCACCAGTGCCGGTGCAAACTCCGCGACTTGCAGGGCCGCGTCGGCAAGCCCGAGGATCGCCGCGGCCCGCGCTTCGCCCAACGACATCGCACTCCGCGCATTCGTGCCCACGAACGATGACTCGATGGCGCCGGCTTCGGCGGCCCATTCCGCCGCGACGGCCCGCACACCGTTGCGGATCGCCACGAGCCGCGCGACCCGGCCGTCGGCCGGCTTCGTGCGCAAAACGCCGTGGCGCACGTAGACGCAGCGGTCGCCCGCGACATCGATGACACCCCACCCTGTGACGTTGAGGCCCGGGTCGATCCCAAGAATTCGCATGCCCGCACCCTAGCCCAGCGCGCGGTCACCGCAAAGCAGGGGAAGTCACGGCAGCACCGTGCTACCCGTCGTAGCTTGCGGCCGCCTCGTCGCTGATGTCGGCGTTGCTGTAGACGCGCTGAACATCTTCCAGGTCTTCGAGCGACTCGATGAGCCGCATCGCCTGGTGCGCGGTCTTTTCATCCAGCTCGATGAGTGTCTTCGGCACCATCGCGAAGTCCGCGTTCTCGATCTCCACGCCTGCGGCTTCGAGCGCCTTGCGCACGGGCTCGAGGTTCGCGGGCTGGGTCTGCACTTCCAGCACATCACCCTGGACGTCGACGTCGTCGGCCCCGGCATCGATGACCTGCAGCGCCAGCTCATCGGCATCGTGGCCGTCGAGCGGGATGGTGATGACGCCCCTGGCCTCGAATTGCCAGCCGACCGCGCCAGTCTCGGCCATGTTGCCGCCTGCACGCGAGAAGCGATGGCGGACCTCCGCCACGGTGCGGTTCCGGTTATCGGTTAGCACCGAGACGATGATCGCTGTGCCACCTGGTCCATATCCCTCGTACTGGATCTCGTCGAGCTGCTCATCGCCAGCCCCGCCACCCGAGCCCTTCGCGATCGCGCGTTCGATGTTGTCGTTGGGCATGTTGGCGGCCTTCGCGCGCTGTACGGCCAGGCGAAGCTTGAAGTTCATGCCCGGGTCGCCGCCACCCTGCTTGGCGGCGAGGATGATCTCGCGCGAGAGCTTGGTGAAAACCGCGCCCCGCTTGGCGTCGGCGACACCCTTCTGTCGTTTGATGGTGGACCATTTCGAATGTCCGGACATACCGAACTCCGTCGTCTGTAGATTAGCGCCAGGAATGGCTCAGGTAGCCAGAGTGTACGGCCCGAGGCCCGGGAAGAGCGATGCGGCGGCGCTGGCGGGTGTGACTGATGATTTTGCAAAAGTGAGTAAGCGGGTAGAGGATAGGGGAGGCGGGAGAAGGCACTGACCAATGGAGAGCAGTGAGCTTGGTGAGCGTTGGGCGCCGAAGTGGGAGCAGGTGGGCCTGTCGATGGCGCAGTGGAGACGGGAGCATCCGCGCGCGACGTTGAGTGAGATCGAGGATGCGCTGGATGAGCGGTTGGGGTCGATGCGCATGGAGATGCTGGTCGATACGGTACTGACGAGCCAGGCGGCGGACTTCGCCCGCCGGCCAAAAGCGCAGCGGCCACAGTGCCCTGCCTGCAAGGTCGCCCTGGTGAGCCGCGGGACGGCCGAGCGCT
>WBZR01001024.1_pt1 | contig 38586 bp, 32 predicted proteins | sample 5204231 | NCBI WGS metagenome assembly WBZR01 (sample SAMN12412403, study PRJNA552823) | activated sludge metagenome | isolation source: activated sludge from anammox sidestream of wastewater treatment plant... | place: USA: Virginia | collected 2017-08 | reverse complement strand
ACACCCTCTCCAGAACCCACTGCAAAATCCAGACCGGGCGATCCTATCCACGACCAGCACGAACCAAACCGCATGCCTATTCCGCTTACAAGGTGCGGTGTTGAAGCTTAAGTTCGGAGCATTGGGTCAAGCCGGAGCCCACTTTAATAACTTGCAGGAGAGCTGGATATCGGCCTTCGCCGGTATGACGGGTTATTCAGGCCTTCCCTTGGCGAATGGATCGGGTACGCTCGGCGCAGGCAAGCTGCGGACAATCTACAATCAAGGACATGTTGACCACGGATCCTGCTGATCGCCTCTGGATGATCCAGACCCTGCGCGCGAACCAGAATCTTCGCGCCACGCTGCTCTGTCGATCATCCGACGCATCGCGCCTGGTCAGGGCATCGCGGCACGAGGGCGTGCTCGCCTTGATCCACGCACGGTGGGCGGCCGATCCAACGACCGCACCGGCTGACGCATCACTGCTCTCGGTCTTCGCCGCATGCGCGCGTGAGCAGGCGGCACGATCACTGTTGATGCAGGCAGAGGCATCCCGGGTGCTTGCCGTCTTCCACGGTGCCGGTTTGCGCGTACTGGTCTTGAAGGGCATGGCGCTGGCGCAGTGGTTATACCCGGCCACCTACCTGCGACCGTCGGGGGACTTGGATCTCCTGCTCAAGTCCCGCAGCGACGCCGAGCTGGCGCGCGATCTTCTGGCCGATGCCGGATACCCAGATCATTATGTCTCAGGGCGACATGGCTATGAGGTGACCTGCAGGCCCGGGCCCGATGCTTCGCGTCATCTCGAAGTTGATCTGCATTGGCGCATCCAGAACGTGCCACTGTTCGCCAATACCCTGGATTTCGAAACCTTGTGGACCGCATCCGTGCCACTGGCCGGGCTGCACCCTGAGGCTCGCGGATCGGGTCCGGTGCACGCCATGACCCACGCTGCGATGAATCGCGTCGTCAACATCTACAACGGGCTCGGGGACCGTCTGCACTGGCTGTATGACATCCATCTTCTGTCCCGCAAATTTGAGCAAAGGGACTGGCAGGGTCTCACCCGGCTTGCAATCGACTTGCAGCTTTGCGGCGTCGTTCAATCCGCGCTGGAGGCCGCGATCCGGGATTTGAACTCGACTGTGCCCGAGTTCGTCCTCGGCCAATTGCAGTGTCATGCCGAGAACGAATCGCTGAACGCAACCCGCATGGGCGATTGGAAATACATGCAATTTCGCAACCTGATGGCGCTGCCATGGCACCAGCGCGCCTCCTGGGTTTTCGAGCGGCTCCTCCCCGACATGAGCTACTTGCGGCACTTCGACAAGACCAACGACAGCACGACCATCGGTCTGATCGGAAAGCAGGCGGCCCGGCTGGCACGGCGAGTGCTACCTCGCCCGTCCGCACGTCGCCCCCGATAGCCGAGGCCGTTCCGACTCTCACTCGGGGCGAAAGCAGGCGGGGCAGCTGTTCGCGATGCAACAACCGCTCAGATTGCGCCCAAACCTGCACCCCGTGTCGGAATGTCAACCCGCGCGTCGATCAGCACGCCTCGGGCTCCTGATCGTCTCCCGGGCGCAGGCCAGCCAAGGTCCGCGGGGGCGGCGGAAGGCGAGGAAACACGCGCCACACCAAGGTCGATCCAGGATATACCACCACCCAGGCAGTCACGAAGATGCAGGCAAAATAGGCCCATAGCCCCTGGTGCGCCACGTACCACACTTCCAGCTGCCCCTTGTACGGCATGATCACCTCGTCGTAGAAGCGCTCCGGCTCGGCGCTGGCGTGCATCAGCCCCTCCTCGTCGCGAAACACGATGGAGCCGATCCCGGAAAGACCTGGTCGCACCCGTGCGATCTCGCGTTGCGCCTCCACGGGGAAGGCGTCAAAGCAGCGCCGCGTCTGCGGGCGCGGGCCGATGACGCTCATGTCACCCTTGAGGATGTTGAGAAGTTGTGGCAACTCGTTGAGTTTGGTTTTGCGCAAAAAACGACCGAACGGCAGCACACGCGGGTCATTCTTCACCGTGACCGTGCCGGTGCCGAGATTGGGGCTGTCCTTCAGCATGGTGGCGAACTTGTAGAGGCCGAACGGGCGTTCGCCACGACCAACGCGCTGCTGGAGAAAGAAGACCTCACCCTCGCCGGTCAAGCGCAGAAGCAGCATGATCGGCAACAGCAGGGGCGCCAGCACCAGCAGCGCGAGACCTGAAAGCACAATGTCGAACAGTCTTTGCATGGCCTACATCCGGGCGTCGAGGTATTTCCCGGTTTCCTTGTGCTGGAACTCCGGAATCATGTCGTTGAACAGCGCCACCAGGTCCGCCTTGCTCCATAAGCCCCCAGTGCGCAGTCGCTCAATGGTTTCCAGGAAGTGTTGCAGCCTTTCTTCATCGTACACGGGCGCGTTCTTGATCACCCCGATGGCATCAAAGCGCGTGAGGTCCAGCACCTCCCTGTCAGTGTGGAACTCCTCGAAGTCCTTCTCCCCGGTGGTATCGCTGGCGAAGAAATAGACCGGCCAGCGCTTCCTCGCAATCAACTCGGTCGTCCGGTTCCGCGCATCATCCTCGCTGTCGCATTCGAACGGCTCGAAACCGAGCGCCTCCAGATAGCGCACGGCAATATCCGAGAAGCGTGCCAGATCCAGTTGTTCGCTCAGTTTGGGAAAAAAGATGTCGCGGTTCTTCCCCAACAGGCAGGACGCCAGGCACAGCTCGCCCGATTCCTGCGGCGTCACGAAGTAACGGCGCACATCGTTCGGCGCTGAAATCGGCTGGCGCTTGGCAAAGCGCTGGTTGAAACCGTGCAGCAGCGAGCCGTCGGAGAATGCCACGTTGGCGAAACGGGCGGTGGAGATCGGCAAGGATTCGCTGGCACGCATCAGGAACATTTCCATGATGCGCTTGCTGGCCCCCATCATGTTCACCGGATTGGCGGCCTTGTCGGTCGATACGCAGAAATACTTGCGCGCACCCCCGGCCTGCGCCTGCGCAATCGAGGAGATCGTGTTGAGCACGTTCACCTCGATCATGCGCATCAGGGTGAACGGATCCTTCTCGCTACGCACGTGCTTGAGCGCCGACAGATTGAGAACGTAATCGTAACAACCCTCGGCACGCATCAGGGCCGCGAACTCGCAGCGCCCGGCATCAATCGCAAATGTGCGGAAATCCCCTTCGATGTAACCCAGCGTGCTGCGGATATCGCGCACCAGCTCCACCATGTTGTTTTCGCTGATGTCCACGACGTGCAGCGCTTGCGGCCCGCGCTTGAAGATTTCCCGTACGACCGCCTGACCGATGGATCCGGCACCACCGATGACAAGAAATCGGCTTGCTGCTACGACACCGGATAACTGAGCTTCAGCGCGTTGCACATCCTGGTCGAAGAGCGGTGCATCCCTTCCAATCAAGCTCAACATATCCATCTTGCACTTCCAGCGGAGGGTTATGCTGCGTCGGTAACAGACTTCACACCCTGAATAAAGGTGTCGCTTGTAACCAAATCATCACCCGACAGGGTCCTGAATTTGGGTGCCAACTGATCAGAAGAGTATCTGGACTCCGAAATGGTTCTAGTATTGCACACGATCGTAAAGCCTTGCTGTTGCAACATGCCGAGATGCGTTGAGAGTGGCTCCCGATTTATAAAATATGCTCGCTTGCCGCGCATGATGGCCCAAACAAAACCTGAATACCTCCAGTGGCCGTTCCATTCATCAGCCGTTCCATGGCACTTGAAGTCGATGGTGTGCGAGATATATCCGGATTGGTTCAACCACTCATACATCGCATGGTATGTCTTGCGTAAATCATCGACATGCTCAAGCACCGCTTGCGAATATATCATGTCAACTGAGCCTTGTTTTATGATATCTGCCTCATGCCAAGGCGCTTGATACGAGATCACCGAATCCGGACTGCGATAATTCAAGATGGACCTCCGAATCCGATCTATTCTCCGCGGCTCCAGCGCCAGCCGCAGCCTGTCTTTGTCGAGAATATCTGATGGGAAGCGATAGTCCGTCAACTTGGGCCTTACTTTTGGCCACTCGTCTTCTCCAGGGATTGGCGACTCCTTCGCAAACAAGGCAACAAGCTCATCAAAAATTTTGACATTGCGCCTTACATCCGCATGCTCCACGATGTCAAGCGCATAGTACTCGGCGCACCCCGAAATGAGCGCGGCCAGGCCAATACCGATCGAATCGCCAGGCCCCAACTCGGCAACGACCTTCGGAGCCGTATTCAAACCACTCTTACGAGCCATTACCAGGTGTCTTAGCCAGACGGAATAACAATACCTGGCAGAGTCCGTGCCTCCCGTTCCCTTTGCGCGAAGTCGACTGACCCCCGGAATGAACGTTGCGATTGCGTAGAGCGTGCGCTTGAATGACATGATGGTTTGCTTTTCCTGTGGATGAATCTGGTTATTCCAACATTTGATGGAGTTCCGTGGCGGAATTTTATTGGAATGACGCGAAGTAGCTGCTGCGGTCGTGTAGCTCATGCACGTTCATCAAATTCCCTCGACATCGCTCCATCCGGGACGCTGGAAGGCAGATTGACCACCCGGCGTTCCAACCAGTACGAGTTTTCCAGGCCGTCGTGCTGGCAATGGCTGTAGATCGCCAGCCTCGGCATGAGCCGCCAGATGGGCCGCGTCATCACACCGTGCTCGTTGGTGTATTGGAGAAAGGCATCGCGATCTTCCTCGGAATCCAGCACGATGGCATTGAGCCACCAGTTGGTTTGTGCGCCGTCGATTGGGGTAATGAAGCGCGTACCGGTTCCGGAGAAGAATTCGGCATAACGGCCTGCGACCGTGCGCTTGATCGCAAGCATCTGGTCGAGGCGTTCGATCTGGGCGCAGCCCAGCGCGGCATTGAGGTTGGGCAGACGGTAGTTGTAGCCGATTTCGTCGTGCACGAACTCATACGGGTGCGGGATCTTGGCCGTGGTAGTCAGGTGCTTGCCCCGTCTGGCCAGTGCTTCGTCATCAGTCACGATCATCCCCCCGCCGCCGGTCGTGATGACCTTGTTGCCGTTGAAGCTCAGCGTCCCGAGGCGTCCGAATGTGCCGGTATGGCGCTGGCCAACGTAGCTGCCGAGCGATTCAGCCGCATCTTCCACCACGGCAATGCCGTACTCGTTGCAGATCGCGACGACCTCCTCGATTCGGAGCGGCAGACCGAAGGTGTGCATCGGCACGCAGGCGCTGATCGGTCGCCCGGTCGCCCGGTTGAACGCCCGTCCGTCCCGCAACTCGGCATGTTCGGAAAGCCAGCGCCGCAGGGCCGCGGGGCTCAGGCCGAGCGTATCCAGGTCCACATCGATGAATACCGGATGCGCGCCGGCATAGCTGACGGCATTGCAGGTTGCGATGAAGCTCAGCGCCTGGGTCAGTACTTCATCGCCGCGCCGTACCCCGGCAAGTTGCAGGGCGACGTGGAGTGCAGCCGTGCCATTGACGGTTGCCACCGCATAACGAGCGCCAGTGAAGCCGGCGATCCGCTGCTCGAACTCGGTCACCCTCGCACCCACCGACGAGACGAAATTGGAGTCGATGCAATCGACCAGATACCGGCGCTCGTTGCCCTCGAACACCGGGCGGTGGAGTGGGATTGGCCCATCGCCAAACACGCCTCTCACCAGTGCAACGGTTGCTGCGGCGAGCTGGATGGCGGCATTGCTCATCGGACGTTCCTCAGAGTCGCACACTGTGCTGGTGAGCCAGGAACCACTCGTACGCGCCCCGCAAGCCCTCTTCAAGCCCGATCGATGCCTGCCAACCCAGCGCGTGCAGGCGCGATACGTCCAGCAGTTTGCGCGGGGTGCCATCCGGTTTGTCGGGATCGGTGCCGACCCGGCCTTCAAAGCCCACGATGCGCGCAATCAGTCGCGCCAGATCGATGATCGGCAGGTCCTCACCCACGCCGATATTGATGAACTGTTCGCCGGAATAGTTGTTCATCAGAAACACGCAGGCATCCGCGAGGTCATCCACGTGCAGGAACTCGCGCCGCGGGCTGCCGCTGCCCCAGATCACGACTTCGCCCAGACCACTTTCCTTCGCCTCGTGGAAGCGACGGATCAGCGCGGGCACCACGTGCGAGTTTTCCGGGTGGAAGTTGTCGCCTGGACCGTAGAGATTGGTCGGCATCAGGCTGATGGCATCGAATCCGTATTGCCGCCGGTAGGCCTGGCACAGCTTGATCCCGGCGATCTTCGCGACCGCATACCATTCGTTGGTCGGCTCCAGCGGGCCGGTCAGCAGGTATTCCTCCTTGAGCGGCTGCGGCGCGAGCTTCGGATAGATGCACGACGAACCCAGAAAGCACAGCTTGCGGGCGCCGTGCTTCCAGGCCGAGTGGATGACATTGGTCTCGATCACCAGATTGTCGTGAATGAACTCGGCCGGAAATGTGTCGTTGGCGTGGATCCCGCCGACTTTTGCCGCTGCGAGGAACACGTACTCGGGTTCATGCGCGGCAAACCAGCCATCGACTGCGGCTTGACTAGCCAGATTCAGCGTTTCACGCGTTGGCGCCAACACCTCGGTGTAGCCCTGACTGACCAGCGCGCGACAAATCGCGCTGCCGACCATTCCGCGCCCACCGGCAACAAAGATACGGCTCTGCCTGTCCATCGTCATTCCCTGAATCGGTATGCACGGTATCCGCTTCGCTCAATCAACGCGTCGCGGCGGGCCTGCTGCATGTCGTTCTCGACCATCTCGGAAACCAGCTCAACGAAACTTGTTCGTGGCTCCCAGCCCAGCTTTGCCCGCGCCTTGGCCGGATCGCCCAGCAGCGTCTCGACCTCGGCCGGCCTGAAGTAGCGCGTGTCCACGGCCACGATCGTCGTTCCCGGTCGGGCTGCGCATTCCGCCGGCGCGTTGATGAGCACGCCTCGCTCCCGTTCGCCTGCACCCTGCCACTCGATCTGCATGCCCAGCCTGGATGCCGCAAGCTCGATGAACTCACGCACCGAATGCTGCACCCCGGTCGCGATCACGTAGTCATCGGGCTCATCCTGCTGCAGCATCAACCACTGCGCTTCGACGTAGTCCCGTGCATGGCCCCAGTCGCGGCGGGCATTCAGATTGCCCAGATACAGGCAGTCATCCAGCCCGAGAAAAATGCGGGCCAGCGCGCGCGTGATCTTGCGGGTCACGAAGGTCTCGCCGCGGCGCGGGGACTCATGGTTGAACAGGATGCCGCTGCAAGCGTACATCCCGTAGGATTCCCGATAGTTCACCGTGATCCAGTGCCCGTAGAGCTTGGCCGCGCCGTAGGGGGAACGTGGGTAGAACGGCGTGGTCTCGCGCTGCGGCACCTCCTGGACCTTGCCGAACATCTCCGAGGTCGACGCCTGATAAAACCGGACACGCTGTTCCATGCCCAAAATCCGGATCGCCTCGAGCAAGCGCAGCGTGCCCATCGCGTCGCTGTTGGCGGTGTATTCCGGGCTCTCGAAGGACACCGCGACATGGCTCTGCGCCCCGAGGTTGTAGATTTCGTCGGGCTGCACTTCCTGCACGACACGGATCAGGTTGGTCGAATCGGTCAGGTCGCCATAGTGCAGCACCAGGCGCGGATCCTGCTCGTGCGGATCCTGGTAGAGGTGATCGATGCGCTGGGTATTGAACTGCGAGGCCCGACGCTTGATGCCGTGAACCTGATAGCCCTTGCTCAGCAGGAATTCGGTCAGATAGGCACCGTCCTGGCCGGTAATCCCGGTTAGTAATGCTCGCTTGTGCATGTTCTTGGATGCTTCCTTCGTATCAGATTCGCGTGGCGCCAGCTTCATGCCCAGCCCATGACGCGGTAGTAAAGCAGACCAACGTATTCGTGCATCGCCACGGTGCTGCGCGACAGCGCGCCAACGCCCGGCAGCAACCGTCTCAGGCGAAACGTCGGCTCATCAATCACCGTGAAGCCGGTGGCGACTGGGGTCAGCTGCGCATCCAGCCCCGAAAGCGTGGCCATGGCGCGCCGCATATGCACGGCTGAGGTCACGACCAACACGGATGAGACGCCTTCACGCTGCAGCAGCGGAGCCAGTTCGACCGTGTGAGCATGCGTCGTTAATGCGCGCGGCTCCAAGATCAGGGCACTGCGAGGAACGCCCATATCGGCAAGGAACAGGGCGCCTGCCTCCGCCTCCGTCAGGCCGCCGGTGCGATGCGGTGCGCGGCCGCCGCTCAGGATCACGCGCGGCGCCCGGCCGGCATGAAAAAGTCGTGCCGCGTGCCAGTATCGATCAACCGCGCCACCGGCTGATGGGTATACGAACTGCCCGTTGCCAGTCCCGAACGCACCCCCGAGCACCAGGATCGCATCGGCCGCAGGCCATTCCTCCACCGGCACATCCGGCCAATCACGCTCAAGGCTCCCAACCAGGCGATCTGCCACGACGGGACTGGAGAAAACGCAAAGAATCACCAGATCCAAGCCCAACACGGCTATGCCGGCTCGGTGGCGCCGGCACAGCAGCAGCACGATTGCGGCTGCGAGCAGCAGCACGGCCAAGCCCAGCGGGTAGAGCAGCAGGGAGAGCAGCTTGGTCAGTTCATAAAACAATGCGCTCACCGCCGTACTACTTCACCATACCCTGGGTGGTCGGCGTGAACGACCCGCCTGATGCGAGGAATTTGTAGAGATAGTCACCCGCCTCGGCGAACAGTGGAACCGGGTCTGTCCACGAAAAATCATCCGTGTAGCAAAACTGCGGGCGCAAGATCCCAAGCATCTGCCGCAAGGCACCGGCGCGCAGGTGTTGAACCAGGCCGATCATGTCGCCAAGCAGCCATCGGGCTCGTGTCCCCGGCCTGTACGACACGGCCTCGGGCGTTTGGCCAATCGACATCTGGTACCACATCCAGGGGATGTCCGCGCCCGCGGCGTAGCAGATGGCCAGTGCGCCGCTCAACCGGCCGTTGATGTCGATCAGGTGTGGCACACCCTTCTGGTCACAGATCCAGTCGGTGTTGTACACCCCGTTCCAGTTCAGTGCCGACAGTGCTTCGGATGCAAAGCCGACCAACTGCGGATGCTCCACGGTTTCACGCAACGTCGATGTCCCGAACAGATTCGGCTCCTTGCAACGGAGAATCCGATAGACCACGCTCGCCAGGCTCTCACCGCCGCAGAATATCCCTTCCTCCTTGAACTTCTCTCCGGTCAACCGCTCCTGTATCACCGGCCAGCGGTGGGGCGCCAGCTGAAACGTTTCCACGATCCTGAAGAACGTGGACTCCAGGTCCGAGGGGCGTTCGACGATCTCCACGCCCCGCGCACCGTTGCCGGTACGAATCTTCACGACCACCGGGAAGTCGAACTCCCGGGATGCGTCCGCCAGTTCCTCACGGGTTTCGATCCGTCGCGTCCGCGGCGTCGGGCAGCCGGTGGCCGACAGTGTCTGGATGTAATCAAACTTGTCTTCCGCCCGCTCCCAGTCGAGCAACGCTGGCAGTGCCATCAGGGCATGAGCGGGCAGCCGGTCACGGTATCGCACCACCACCTCGATGTCTTCGAAACAAGGCAGCAGAACCTGCGCGCCGGTGGCGTCCATGGCCTGAGCCAGAGCGTCAACGTATTCCTCGGGGTGTTGATAGAAATCCGGCAGGCGCGTGAAGCTCGCACTGTGACGCGAGAACCGTGACATCGCCATGGGTGAGCTGTCGCCCACATGCACGGCAACACCGCGCAGCGCCAGGGACTTCACCACCGTGTAGGTGGCGCGGCACCAACCGTAGGTTGCGAAGGCACCCGGCAGTGATTGGCCAGAACTCATTTATCTATCTCACCTTTCATGGGGTGTGCGCACTTCGAGCGGATGACGCGGGTCGTGCATGACGGTTGATGACCAGTGGTGACTTGCCGCTCGGTTCCTGCGGGATGGTGTCAACCAACTCGACGGCGATGATCGCCGCTGATCCAAGCGTTTCTTCGAGCGCTCGGCGCACCGCCTCGATATCAAGCGCACCGGCTGGAACCACCCGTATTTTGTACTGTGACTGACCCGATTGTTCGAACTGGAACCGGCCAAGACCGGGGATGAGGCGAACCGCATAGTCGATCAGGTGCGGCGAGATGCGTTCGCCTTCGGGGGTTGTCAGCACATCGAGTCGACGGCCCCGGATGTCATCCAGAATCCTGTGTCGACCGCCTTGTGTAGTGGATTCGGACAGGCAGCCAAGATCGCCCGTATCGTAGCGGATGAAGGGCATGGCGTAGTTGAAGAGGTCGGTAACCACGATGCGACCCGTTTGCCCGCGGTCGGCCGGCTGGTCCGAGTCCATGCGCAGCACCTCGACGTGAAAGCTCGCCTCATTGATCCAGTATCCATCCGAGCCAGGAACCTCATGGGCGATGATGCCGTTCTCCGCATTGGAATACCGCGCACGTATTTTGACCCCGTACACGTCGTGAAACACCGCGCGGCTGAACCCCGACACCGGCTCGGCCATGGCCACGCAGGCGTGGATACCGCTTTGCGTCCGGCCGATCCCCAACCGCAACAGATTGGTGGCAAGGGCATCAAGAGAGGAGCCGTAGCCCAGCAACATGAAGGGTTCGCGCATGCGCGCCATCATCTCGTGGAGTGATCGTGCGGCAGCGAGAGAAAGGTCCGCGCCATCGACCGGGCGGATCCTCCCGACCCAGCGCTGAATGGGGCCGAGCCGGTTCGATGCCTGCCATACGCGCAGAAACATGATTCGCTGACCAGGCTGCCATCCAGCGGCCTGGTTGAACGCGATCACGTCCGCGCGCTGCGCTCTCACCTTGCCCCGATCCTGGAGGATGCGGAACGGCTCGCCGGTCGAACCACTGGTCGAGATCGACCGCCACGAACGCTGCGGTCGCGACGCGCTCATGAAGTCCGCCATGCTGGCCCTGATCTGATTCTTCGACACGACCGGAAACTCCGCGAAAGATGCGCCGGCATGGCCTCGGTAGAACGGCGTCGTGTTGGTTGCGTGACGCAGCAAACGATCCAATCGGGCTTGCAAAAGCATTGAGTCCGCCTCATCGGAATGATGCAGGCGTTCCAGCCTTTCCTCGATCTCGGCCGAGATTGCGTGACTCTGCAGGTACCCCGTCAGCTTCCGCAGCACCATCACTCTCCCGAAGTCCGTCTCGAATCCGCCGCAATGCAGCCACCCAGTTCGTCCGCTGAGATGAACTCGATGTCGGGCCACAGGCGGGTCGCCGATCGCAGGAGTTCCCCGAGCCGCTCCAGGCCCAACCGTCTGTTGGTCGGGTCGATTTCACCACCGAAGTTCACGCGGTGCGAACTGACTACCGCGGGCCGCTGCATGCGAAAGGCTGCAGCGATCTGTTTCAGTGCCCGATCCACAGCTGTTCTTCCATCCCCAAACGTCGGTTCGAAAACGACGTTGCGCACGATGTAGGTCAGCCCTGCTCGATTGCGCTTGCCCGTATGGAAAAATCGCCGTCGTGCTCGCCCATCGCCAAGATGCTCCCGCATGACTCGCGGCACGTCGATGTAGCGGATCCCGTTTCGCGCCAGCACCTCGTGCGTGCGGCATGACTCATTGCCCCCGGGCGCATTGAAGTATTTGGGCGGCGCACCGAGCAGTCGAGTGAACTCCCGGACGCCACGCTCCAGTTCCTGATGGATCGCGTCAAGCTCCTGCACCTGCTGAAAGGCACAGCCCTGCATGGGATCGACGTTCGCGAACGGGGAAGGCGGCAGCCAGGCGTAGGAGCGCAGCGAAAGAATCCGCTCCATCTGGGAACGGTCATGCGCGAGGTAATGTCGAAACAAGGCGCTGCTCCAGTGCTGGCATCCGTGCAGTGCGGGGACGAACAGCCCCGACTTCACGGCCCCCCGCCATGCGTCCCAAGCTCCGCCATACGCCTCGGGGCTGCGATCGGCGAGCTTCTGGTAGGTGACATCAAGTGCTTCCAGCCGGAGGTCTTCCAGGCCCGATTCATTGGCAGCCTCGAAGTCCAGGTTCATCGGAATGAAAAACGGACTCAGGACAGCGGGTCTGTTGTGCCTGTCACGCACGCAGTCGAGCGTATCGACCATCGCTTCGATGTCGGTCCGGCTCTCGAGCGCGTCGAGTTCATCGAAACGATTCTCCACCGGCAGACCCCACTGGCGCGCCCGGGCCAGCGCCTCGCGACTTGCAACGCGCACCACGCCGTAGTCATCAAATGACAGAACCAGCAGCTTGCGGCGTGTGGACCAGCCAAGCAGGTTCTTGAGGAATTGGCGGAATGCCGGTCGCGGAATGCCCTGCGGCCGCCCGGTGCGTGTGGCGATGTCAGAATGCATCGTCGCTTCTCCAACTCCGTACGGAAATGTCACTCGGAAACCGCCGATCACCACGTGGAACATTGAAAGTCAACACTTCTCTTGTACCGAATTGCGAGATGGCAAGAGTGAGGCTACGGGGCCGAAGCGATAGGCCGACAGCAGCTTGTCGCAACGATCCAGCATGGACTTGCGTCGGAGCCAGGCCGACCGCATCCTGACGCGGGTTTTCAGCGAAGTATTGCGCAGTTCCTGAAAGTAATATTCCGGGTAGCGCTCTGGATCGATTTCGTAAGGATGCACGTACACGATGGCTGGCCGCGCCTTTTCCACCTTCTCGAACATCCAGCGTGAAATCGCGAAGGGAAGCAGGCGAAGATAACTGCCACCCAGCGCCGGTATGTGGCGGCCCGCGAACTTGACAACGCTGAGCGGCACTTCAGTGATTACCCCTCCACCGGGAGTTGTTATGGGGCCAACATCCAGACGCTGACCAGGCCAACCATAGCCAATGCCCGCGCAGGGCATGATGCTGCTGTCGTAGTCGTATCCCAGCTCGAGGAGAATATCCAGCACCCAGGCGGTGGACTCGTCGATTGAAAAGCAAGGGGCCCGATGCCCGGCCACCCGCTGCCCCGTCAGATCCTCGAGAATCGCCTTGGCGCGGTGCAATTCCTCACTTGCCTGCGCCCGAGTGAGTTTGTGGAACACGTGGTGGTCGTATCCGTGCACACCGATTTCATGGCCCCCGGCGTGGATTTCACGCACCAGATCGGGAAACACCTCGGCGACCTGGCCGAGTATGAAGAACGTCCCCTTGGCGTTGTGGCGCTCGAGCAGCTCAAGCAGGCGGCGGCTCAGACTCACCACGCGCTCGGTCTGCGGAACATGCTTTGCGAAACGGTCCCGCATCGCGATGCTGATGCCATCCTCAACGTCGACCGAGAAAGCGTTGATTCTATTCATGGATTTCCGTTTTCTCGGACAAAGGACTGAACGATGCGGCGGGCGTTTTCAGTGGTAAATTGCGCGGCTGCCGTGGCCACCTGCATGCGCAGTGCGCGGCCGATCTTTGGATCTTGCCAGCAGGACGTGATGAATTGGCCCATGCCCACCGTATCATGTGGCTTGTAAACTGCACCGACCTTGTGATCCCGAACCAAATACCCAAAATCGGACTCTGGATCGCCGATTCCGAGGATCGGCAGGCCGGCAGAGAGCAGATTGAACGTCTTGCTTGGAATGCAGACATCGGCCGTCCGCAGGCTCTGAGTCACGACGCCGAGTCTGGCGTGGTTGAGCAGCGCAGAAAAATCATCCTCCGCCAGCTTCGGAAGGAGGCAAACATTGCCGAGTTGCCGCTCTTTGACCGTCCGCTCCAGCGCCTCCCGCTTCCATCCCTGGCCGGCAATGACGAATACCAGGCCTTCACACTCCTGCAGTTTGGCCGCGCATTCAACGAGCGCTTCGATATCATGCTCCCGCCCCAGGTTGCCCGAATACAGGACAATCCATTTATTCAGCAGGCCGAGCCGCTTGAGGTAATCGGAGGCTTGCGGGGACGCCAGGCGTGAGGCCCACGCTGGTACGTGCGTGACGCGGCAATCATATTTTTCCCCGATCATGCGCGTCATTGACGGAGTCAGGGCCCAGATGCTGGTGAACCGCGGGTATGTGGCCCGGTTGATCCGCGCCCATATCCGCACGATCAGGTTCCCCGCGCTCACCATTTCGGTCTTGTACAATGCCTCCGGATAGAGATCCAGAACGTGCAGGCCGATGCGATTGGGGCTGAACAACGGCAACCAGGTGGACAAGGGTGGATTGCTTGCGGCAATGATGTCGTAGTGCCGATACCTGAGCCTGATGAGAACCACGATCTGCACGAAGGAAATCATCCAGGACCAGAGTCGGCCGAGCACCGAACCCTTCCGATAGCGTGCGATTTTGCGCACCGTGATCCGGGGATCCAGGCGACTTCCCAGTTCCACGAGGCTGCCGGTCAACAGGCAGACCTCGGCGTAGTGCTCCAACGCTGCGTTGGCCAGATCGACATAGAGATAGCCGACGGTCTGGTTGACGATGAGAAGCCTGCGCGGCGTCGCATTCGGCGTGGCGTCCTCAGAAGACATCGTAGTCAGAGAATGAAAAGGACCAGTCGTCATAGTTCAGGATGCCTTCGTCCACGGACTTTCCGTTTCGTCTGATGATCACCGGTGCCTCATGCGGAAGCAGCCGCTCGGGGATTCTGCGAAACCCGGCCTGGCGAGCCAGGCGATGTTCCGGGCTAGTGCCGCCGACCATTATTCCGGCAATCACGCAGCCACGGCGCTTGTACAGGCGGAGGATCTGATCCACTAGAACCCGCGCAGCATTATCCCCGGTTTCGGAGATCTCGGCCTTGAAGTCGACGAGAAAGACGCCTTCAAGACCATAGACGCGCCGCGGGTGAACGACGCAACTCGCGAGAATCCGGGCCTCACGTTCGATCTTGAATGCATGATACGTGCGGGTCGGTATTGCCATGAAGCGCCACTGGCAGTACGCGGCATCCTTCCAGACCCCAGTGCGTTGGCCCATCGCTTTGCGAGCGAACAAATCGTATGCAGCGGCATCCGAGTCGAAATCAAGGCATGAGACGGTGAACCCATCGATCCCTAATGGGACCGTGATGACGTTCGGCTTCGACAGCCGGGACTTCTCATATTTCCTGGCGCGTCGGATGAAGGGCAGATGCCGCAGCAGTTTGAGTGGGCGCAACAGTCGGAACAGGACTTCGGCGTTGCCAACGTGCTGAAACTCCAACTTTCTGACAAAGCCGGGGTAGGAGTTCGGATTCGGGAAGCCGAGCGTGATCGACAGACCCAACTCGGCGCAGATGCGGTAGGTTTCCTTTGCCATCTGCGTGAACAGCCCGCGGCCGCGGTATTCAGGGTGAGTCAGCGTGTTGAGTGACAGCGAGCCCTTGAGCACTTCACCCCTGAACAGGAATCGCATGGGAATGACGACGTACTGACCGGCAAGCTGGCCCCCTTCATCCCGGCTGACCACGATCACCGCTGCGCCGGCAGGGTTGTTCACATATTGCCACTCAAGGTAGTCCGGATCAGTCATCTCGGAGTCCCCGTATTCCACTTGGGCCAAAGCTACAAGTTCGGACAGGCTTTCTTCACCTGGTTTGAATTGTTCCAGTCGCATTATTGCCACGCTCCTGTGCTGCTGTCGCATCGTGTGCCAGTGGGCCGTTAGATTGCTGATCTTGGTGGAAGACGCAACGGTCGCGCCAGTCCCGGTGCCCGGAAAGCATCAGCGATTCATCCCGGTATCGGTAAGCGCCGGCTTGCCGATGAGTTTCTCGCAGATCTCCAGAATCTTGTCTGCCCGTTGCGCTGGCGTGTCGAATGCCGCCAGACGCCCGGCACCCCGTTCGCGCAGGCTGTGACGCAGGGCCGCATCATCCACCAGCCTCGTGATCTGTTGCGCCGCCGATGCTGCATCACGTGGCGCGAAGTACAGGGCTGCGTCGCCGCAGATGCTGCGTGCAAAGCCGAGGTCCGAGGTGATGATGGGTTTTCTCATCTTCATTGCCTCTGGATAGGACGCTGAAAAGCATTCCGACAGGGTGGGCAGGAACATCGCGTCGCATTCGGCGTAAAGCGAAGGGCATTCGGGTGGAGACACGGGTCCGGTGAGCTGGATTTGGTCAGGCAAGACCGCCCCGATGCGCGCCTTGTACTCGTGTTCACTCAGGGTCAACACGAACTCGACGCGCGCGCTGATCCGCTCGGGCAGCGCCTCGATCACGTTGGGGATCAGGTCCAGATTCTTGTGCGGGTAGTAACTGGAGAGCGTCAGCAGTCGGAAGGTGTCTGCACCGCGGGGGGGAAGACGCGGTCCAAAAGTTGGCGGATCGCTGTACCAGGCATTGTGGTTGTTGGTGACAGTGTGTACCTGATCGGTGTGGAACAGATCGCGAACACGCCGATTGACATCGTTGGTCTGAACAATGAAGGCATCGGCGTCGCGGCGGAAATAGCGACAATGCAGCCAGCGACGTGCACTCAGCCGGAACTTCCTGACGCGAGGCAAATCCCGCAGATAGGGCGATTCTGGATAGATATACAGCCCCAGATTGAACCCCATCAGGTGGGGCGCGCGGCTGCGCCAGTAGGAGGGGCCGGATGTGGTCACGATGCAGTCGGGCTGGATCCGGGCTTCGAGCGCCGCCATCTCGCGCTGCACGCGCCGTGGAGTCCGCAGCCCGACCACACCGAAACTCTTGTGGTAGAACTGAAAGTTGGCTGGAAAATCCGTCTCGTTCAGCGACGCGGCGACGCCGGGGCCGAGCACGACGTGGAATTCATGCTCCGCGTGCCGTCGGCACTCGTGGATGAAGGACAGTGCCACCTGCACCGCGCCGCCGAAGCGCAGCATGGAGGTGTTCACGAGCAGTCTAATTTCCGATCTCCCCGAACACTTCGTTGAGTCGGCCAGCAATCGCATCGGCGCGATAGCGCTGCATCGATTGTGTCGCCGCCCGACCGAAACGCTCGCGAAGCGAGGGATCCTCGATCAGCCGACGCAGTTTCCGCATGTAGTTCGCGTGGTCGAGATTGGCCACCAGAAAGCCGTTCACGCCGTCCTCAATCAGGTCAGAGGGACCGGCCGCGCAATCGAAGGCGATGCAGGCACAGCCGTGCATCATGGCCTCGGCCAGCGCATTGGGGAAGCCTTCGGACGTGGACGTGAAAGCGAAGATCGCGGCCCTGCGATAGTGGGAATCCACATCGTGGACGAATCCGGGCGCATCTACCTGGGACCGGTCGCTCAGAGCAAGAAGTTCCCGCTCGAAGAGCTGGTGCTTGGGGCCGTCACCGAGAAAGCGAAGCGTCCAACCTTTGGCATCAAGCGTTCCGAAGTACCGCACCAGCAGGTGCTGGTTCTTCTGATCTGCAAACCGACCCACGTTGAGGATCACCTGTTCCCGGCTCGCGCAGTCTACCTGGCTCGGGATGTTGAATGGGTTCGGCACGACGTGGATCGGGGTCGCCTTGAATCTTCTTGCCAGCACGCGGCGCGCCGTCTCCGTTTGCACGATCAGGCCACCAGCAAGTCGATACAGGACCCAGTTGGCCCAGTCAATCGCGGTACCGCTGCTCTTCAGCGGACTCATTCTGCTGGATACAAGAATCGGGATGCCACAGGCACGCGCCGCGACGATGCAGAAGCCGTTGTATCGGTCGCCCAGGCTCAGGATCAGAGCCGGGCGGACGTCTCGGCAAAATCCCGTGAGGAAGCGAAGCGCCCGAATCACGGCCACCGGGAATGAAAGTTTCGATGTGCTGAAAGGTGGAAGATGCAGGTGAACCGCCCCATTCACTTCGAACGCCACGCCATCATTGGACAAGGCGACCAGGTGCACCTCGTATTCCGCACGCCGCGCAAACTCGTTCGCAAGAACGATGCTCACCCGCTCCATGCCACCAATCTTGAGTGATGGAACCACGATGGCCAGTCGCTTCGCATTTTGATGTGCCGCTGGTCGGATCATGTCATTGCCCCGCCGTCAATCCCGCAGATGCGCGAACCGTAGTGCTTGAGCCACGTCGCCAGAACCAGCGCTTTCCAGAGCAATGGTCCCTGATCCAGCTCCTGGTTCCGGTGCGAGCGCAGCGCGGCCAGACAACGGCCACGATCAAGGAATGGGTTGTCCATGGCGGCGAAGCACTCGTGCGCGTAATCATGTAACCGACCCCGCAGCCACTGGCGATAGGGCACATCGAAGCCACGCTTGGGGGCGTCCAGTATCTCGGGCGGCAACGCATCCCGCATGGCAGCGCGCAGCACCCTTTTGTACTGGGTTCCTCGGACCTTCATGCCGATTGGCAGCGCGTTGGCAAAGTCCACCAGGTCGTTGTCCAGAAATGGCACTCTCGCCTCCAGGCTGCACGCCATCGTCGCCTTGTCGACCTTCTCCAGATAGGTGTTCGGCAGCAGCACCCGCATATCGGCCAGACGCATGTCCTCGGCCAGGTTCCCAGTATTCAGTTCCGCGGTGAGCATGGTGTAGTCGGATTGCCAATCCTGCGCTGCACACGCCACCGCGACCACGTCATCGAGCATGCGATAGGGGCTGTGGTAGGCGACATCCTGGGTCAGGTAGGTGGCAAACAGCGCCCCCTTGTCACGCTGCGAGAGCACGTGCCGGATGCGCCGTGCACGCTCGCGCAGGCGACCGGCCGGCAGGAATCGATAGGAGGCAGCAACCAGCGCCCACAGTCGGCGGTGCTGCAGCATCGCGTAGCGGCGATATCCGCCGAACACCTCGTCGCCGCCATCCCCTTGCAGGATCACCTTCACCTGTGACGAACATGTGCGGGCGAGTTGAAAGAGGGGGATCGCGGCGGCATCCGCAAACGGCTCGTCGTACTGGTACACGAGCCGATCAAACACGTCGGGAACATCGTCCGACGTGATTCTGATCTCGTGATGATTGGTGCCGTAGCGTGCGGCAACGAGCCTCGCCTTGGGCAATTCGCTTTTTCCGCCGATGTTGTGGTCATAGTCGACGCAATAGGTGGCGAGCGGGGCACTGGCTTGCGGCGCCGCCACCGCCACGATCGAACTGGAATCGATGCCTCCGCTGAGCAGGATGCCGACGGGGACGTCGGCCGCGAGCTGGCGCTTTACCGCGGTGGCGAGGCGGGCCCGGACTTCGACCGCGGCATCTTCCATCCTCACCGCTACCCGGAGAGGGGGACTTTCCATGGACCAGAACAGCCGGCGCGTCGTGATTTTGGCGCGCGCGGTGCTGATTTCCAGATGCTCCCCGGGGCGAAGCTTGCGCAGGCCCTTGGCCAGCGTGTCGGCACCGGTCGTATTGCCGAACCACATGTACTGCGAGAGCGCGGCAGAGGAAAGCTCGAAGCGCGGCAGCCACTCCATGATGACTTTGGCTTCCGATGCAAACGCGACGAAGCCATCGCCTTCGAAGTAATACAACGGCTTGACACCAAAGCGGTCCCGGACCAGGTGCAGGCGTTGCCGACTGGGCTCAAGGATGGCTGCGGCGAACATGCCGTTCCATGAACTGAAAGAGTCGCCGCCCCGGCGCGCAAAGGACTCAACCAGGATCTCGGTATCCGACGAGGTCCGCATGTCGAGTTGCAGTTGCTGCGCCAGCTCCCGGTGATTGTAGATTTCACCGTTGAAGACGGCACAGACCCGCCGGTCGCGCGACCAGAATGGTTGATTGGCGCGCGCATCGAGATCGAGAATGCTGAGGCGATGATGCAGGAGGAACAGGCCTTCCTGCCGCAGCACGCCGGTGTGATCTGGCCCGCGATGCTGCATCAACATGCAGGCACGCTGGAACCGGAGCACCGACTCCTCACTCAGATCTTTACACACCAGTCCTGCGATACCGCACATTATATCAACGCTCCAAGTATCTCAGGAGACGGATTGGGTCAGAAAGTGCTGGCGCTTGCCGGGTTCCGTGATCTAATGGCGATATGTTTTTCACCCGTCTTGGGAATTTGGGTCATGCCTGAACTAGCCGCAAGATACGCTTCCGTGCATCCAGCTTTAATCCGATCATGCAGTTCGACATAGAGCATCCCCACCTTATCGATCCATTCCGCCGATGAAGAAAAGACGGCCTGCTCGGCACCTTCGATATCGAGCTTCAGGATATCGATCCGATCCATTTTATATTCGGCCATTAGGGTTGGAATGGAGAGAGTACGAGTCATGCCGATCGGCTGGAAGTCTCTGCTCTGTACGGCGATCGAGAAACCCCATTCGCCAGTTTTTCTGTCGAAAAGTTGCTTCTCACCGTCTTCGGCGTCGAGAGCGGCGTTGACCGCAATGATATTCGGATAGGGGGAGACGTTCTGTTGGAGAATGGCAAAGTTCTCCTCTGACGGTTCCAAACTCACGATCGTGGAATTGGGAAACATTTTTGCTAGCGCAATTGCGGCAGTGCCAATATAGCCACCCGCGTCAATGATGAAGAGCGGCGCATTAGGATCTTCGACATGGTTCAACGCATCTTCGAATTCTCCCGCGACAAGGCAGAGTCGCGCGGTAACAAGGTCACTGTTCAGTGTCCGAAGCAAAAGCGGCACGCCGCCGACACGAAGCGGTAGGAGCCGCTGCTTTTTGGCAAGACGAGATGCGAAGAACTTTACAATCGAAACCAGACTGTTCTGTGAAAGAAGGTGGCCAAGACCGAACGCAGCCCTCTTAACGCGCAAGATCGTAAGACGAAACATGCTACCTCCTCGCTTCAAAGATATCGGCTGAACTGAGCTGCAAGATCGGAACATACCCGCACGTCCTTGTGCTGGCAGAGCCAGAGTCAAATTTGGCAAAAAATGTGGCGCGAACCGCAGGAATGCACCGTTTTAGAAGCGCTCCCAATGGCCGGTTTCTTAGGCCGCACGGCATGATGAGTATTATTATGACGGGCGCGACCCTCCAGGTCGAGTCGGAAGTCACGAGCGGGCCAGCAGACTGCGTGGGTATGAAAGGGTTGTTGCCGGGGTGATGCTGGCTGGCCACCGTCTTGCGGTGGCTGGTATTGGCCATTGCCACCGGGCCCCCTGACCGGGGCGGTGTGCACCGGCTTTTTACTCTCCTTCGTACCTGTGATGTCCAGTGTGGAAGTGGCCCCTCATTCACACATGCCATCCTTACACTGGACGCAGTTGTTAACAGTCATCGTTGAGTTCAAGCCAATATAGGTGACGTGCTTTCGTAACGGCACCATCACGCTGAAACACGGCTCGCCTTGATAAGGATTCCGCAAGTGGCTGCCTGAATCCAACATACGCCTTTTCCTTTGCACGCGCATTCGTGACAATATTGCTTCTCAACAGCCCTTTCAAGGCGATGGTTGCATATCAAAGCACCTGTTCTCACCAGCAAGAAAAGCCTGAAAGGATCCAATAAACGCGGCTTGTGAGAATGTATTCTCGACGGTGGTAAGTGCGTTACTCGCCCACCACCCTAAATTATTACGATCCTGCAGAATTATTTTCACTGCATGCCTGATACTTTCTTCAGTAGGTTCGATCAAAAGCCCGTTTTCGCCCTCACTCACCACATATCGAGTGCCATTATCAGTACAAACAATCACTGGCAACCCGTGTGCCATCGCTTCAATTTGTGATATTGAGGCAGGCTCGTTTTCACTAGGCAGTATGAATATATGAGCTTTTTTGAATTCTTCGAATACAGCATTCTGAGAAAGATTCGTCAAGACCGAGATCCGCGCGCCTCGATTAGTCAAACCATCACAGAGGGTGAGCAGAGAAGAATATTGTGGGTCGTGATTTGATTCGATTTTTCCCACGAGAGACAGGGACACCGATTGTTCCAGAAGGAGCACCTCAAGGCTTTTCACCAAAAGCCGCATGTTCTTTCGACGCATTCTGTATTTACCGACACAAACAATCCTGAGCGGCCCAGTGCTATCGAGATATTTTCTTCTAATATAATCGTGGGAAACTTGCGGGGGGAAAAAGAAAGGTACGAATGTGGCTGTCCTAAACCAGGAGCCTGGCGCGGTGCTAGATTTGTGCAGAAAATGGGACTCACCAGGTGCGGTTGTCATCAAATGAGGCGAAATAAAAAGTCTAGATAAGATACGCATCTTTCCGGAGTACTCAATTTCATTTTGGTCATAGAACATGGTACTTGACCGTAACATCAGTCGGGAAAGCAAAGATAGCATGATATTAGTAATTGAAAATTCGCGCAAAATGAGGAGATCCGGCCTTTCTTTTTTTAGAATTCTGATGATCGTGAACAAATTTGGAAGATAGAGCATCTTTTTGCGTGCGCCGGTGACATTGCGTAAGAGATGAGTCGAAACCTCATCAGAATATTGTAGTGAACTAGAGAGGGTCACAAATGAAGTCGTCACTCCGATCGATTCGAATGCTCGAACCCATGGGAGATTGTTGAGGTGAAGGAATGGAGTGGAGATTAGTACTCTACGGACGGCTAAGCGCTTCATTGGGGTGTCTCGTTCATGAAACCCAGTGGGTCTTGATGGATAGTCCTTCCTGATTAGCTCCATGTCTCAGCCTGAATCCCATCGCTCCGACATCGCAACCTCCGTTGCATCAAGAGTTCACGCGACAGGGTTGCCTGTAGAGCCGAGCTTGCTCGGCTGGAGCCTTGCCGCAAGACCCAGCGGAGCAAGCTCCGCTCTACAACGCAGGCTCGGCGGAAGAATACCGAGAAGTTGGCTGAGACATGGGGCTAATCAGTTAGTCCTTATGACTAGGGAAGATCTAAACAAGTTGGATTTTCGTCATTGCGAGCGTAGCGAAGCAATCCAGTCGCTTGATTTTGATTAAGTTTCTGGGTTGCCACGTCGCTTCGTTCCTTGCAATGACGACTTATTCAGAGATTTCCTAGCTCTGAGGTGAGCAATCGCGCTTAGGTTACTTCCTGATTCCGGCAAGTTGGATTCTTATGAAGGATGGCTAGCAGTCGGCACGCGCACGTGCACGAGTGCATCTGCCAGCATCGGTGGGGAATGTCGTGAATAGCGTATCGCCGATGCCACTCAAAGTCAGTCGAGCCAGCGCCGCTTCCACGCCAGGAACACGAACAGGCGCCAGATGAGAGGCGTATAGTGAAACCTGCCGGCCATGAATGCGGACAGCCACTCCGCGCCGACTCGCGCATCAATGACGCCGGCATCTTTCAGCGAGGTGGCAGAGCAGGTCTCGTTCACCAGTGGCAGCAGATCCTTGCGCATCCATGCCATGATGGGCAATGAGAAGCCGGACTTCGGTCGATCCATCAGCGCTTCGGGCACGTACCGGTGCACCACGTGCTTCAGGATGCGCTTGGTTGTTCTTCCGTCGTATTTGTATTCAAGCGGCAATCTCGCCGCAAACTGTGCCAGTCGATGGTCGAGCAGCGGCTCGCGCCCTTCGAGGCCCACCGACATCGTGGCCCGATCCACTTTGGCCATGATGTCGTCCTTGAGATACGTTTGATAGTCCAGCCCCATGGCTGCTTCGAGTGGGTGCGTTGCCGGTGGCCAGGTGCGGTCCTGAATCGACCCGCGGTCCGGGGCGACGCCGGGCAACAGGCGATCAACGAGTCCCCGCGGCATCAATCGCGCGTATCCATGCAGGCGCTGAGCCATCAGTGCGTCGTCCCGCACGAGCGCGTGGCCCAGCACACTCGCTTTGTGACGAGTCGCGTACGCTGTTCCTGGGATCAACCGGGCGCACGTTCGAAGGCCGGCACCTGCGGGTCCGCGCAACCACGTTGGAATGCGTTCCAGCCTGCGCAGTCGTCGCGCGGTGTCCGGATAGGACGCATAGCCGCAGAACAGTTCGTCACCACCGTCAGCCGAAAGGGCCACTTTGACGCTGGCGCGAGCCAGGCGGCTGACCAGCAGGGTAGGGATGGCCGAACTGTCGGCAAACGGCTCGTCATACACGTCGGCGAGCGAAACCACTGCATCCATGGCTTCGCCTGGCGAGCAGTACAGCTCGTGGTGATCGGTGCCGAGTCGTCGCGCGGTTTCCCGCGCAAAGGGTGCCTCGTCGTTGCCCTCGGTGAACCCGATGGTGAAGGTCTTGATGGGTCGACTCGCCTGGGCCTGCACAATCGCTGCAACCGCGGTGCTGTCATAGCCGCCGCTGAGAAACACGCCGACCGGCACATCGGATACCAGCCGATAGCCGCAGGCGGATTGCAGCAGTCCGTCCAGCGCATCGGCTGCTTCTTCGAACCCGATGGCCAGTTTGGGTTCATCGTGCAATCGCGTCGCATCCCACCAGCGAACCCGGCGATGCGTGCCCTTGGCAAGGTCCACCATCCAGTAGGTTCCCGCATCCACCTTCCAGCAGTCCTGATAGATACAGCCCTCGTCGGGCACGTGGCCGTGCCGGAAGAACGCGTGCAGATCCGGTTCACTGAGTTTGGCCGGGAACTCCGGGCACGCGCGGATCGCTTTCAGTTCAGAGCCGAACATCCACGCGTCGCTGCCAACATGGACGTACAGCGGTTTCACCCCGATGCGATCGCGCACCAGAAAAAGCCGCTGTGTTGCGGAGTCGAGCAGCGCGAAGGCGAACATGCCGATGAAGCGGTCGAGACACTCGATGCCCCATTCGGCAAATGCGTGCAGGATGACCTCCGTATCACCATCGCTGCGGAAGGCGTGGCCGCGCTGCTCAAGTTCCTGCCGCAGCTCCCTGAAGTTGTAGATCTCCCCGTTGTAGGTGATGGCGTAGGGGCCGAACCGCATCGGCTGCTGCCCGGCCGTGCTGAGATCAAGCACCGAGAGGCGCGCGTGCCCCAGCCCGACCCTCGCATTCGCGATGGTTTCCAGCCGCTGGCCGCTGCCGTCCGGGCCGCGATGATGGAGGCTGGCAGTCATTCGCTGCAGCGTGACCTCGTTGAGCCTGCCGCGGAAGTCGATGAAACCCGTGATTCCGCACATCAGTCTGACTCCATCAGGTGCAAGAGCTCGTCAGACGTCATGAACTCTGCGTCGGGCCACCGCGCGGGAATCGCTTTCAGCAGTTCTTCGAGCATGCGCAGGCTGCGATTCCGATGGGCGACGCTCATGCCGCTGGTGTAGTTGACCCGATGGGTACACACGACGGCCGGTTTGTGGAGCGCAAATGCCGATCCGATTTCCCGCATTGCACGGGCCACCGAGTCGGCGTGATCATTCTCGAACGGTTCGAAGCGCACATTTCTGACCGAATACAAGGGACCGCGGGAACTTCGTTGACCCATGAAGGTGCGCCTTGTCTTGCCCCTCCCGCCCCGTGGATCGGGAGCGAGCTGGCCGCGTTGCCCCTGGATCAGTCGGACACCCCGTTCGTGGGCGACGCTCTCCAACTCGTTCGGAAGCACGTAATTGCAGGGCACGAAGGTCAGCGATCTGAAGCCGAAGGTCACGTTGAAGATTTCCAGACCGTCGACAAGATTCTCGCTCATCACTGCCAGATCGGCCGGGGAGTCTGCCCAGAACGCCGCGAGGTAATTGGATTGCCCTGCTGCTGAAGTCCTGGTCGTGAGCCCACAGTAAGCGTGGTCAAACGCAATCCGTACATCCGGGCGCCCTGCCTTTAGATCCCGCATCCACAGTGGCACGTTCAGATGCTCCCGGGCGTGGAACTGCGGGCGAATCAGGCCGCATGAAATCCCCTCGTGCCAGAGCGATTCGAGATCTTCACCATGGACCCTTCGATACGAGTCGAACAGACGCTCATGATGAAACGTCTCGAACCGATCGTCCCTGATCGCGCCGAAGTCCGGGTTGCCCATCACGGTGTTGAGCGTGAACACCGCCGGGCGACCGCTTGAATCCCGGTGTCGGCCGAGCGTTTCCATCAAGCCCTCAAAATCGGTGCGGTTCTCAAGGCAATCCAGGCGATCATAGGCTGATTTATCAACCGGGATTCCCGCCGCAAGCAGGCTGCTGTACGCCTGTGGTCCGGGCATGCGTATCGCGCCCCAGTCGTCGCTTTCGAAAACGATCAACCGGCGTTTGGTGCGCCAGCCACGGGCATTGGTGTGAAAGGCCAGAGCACGCTCCTTGAGCGTGCCAAGGACGCCGGCCCGATTGCTCACCGCATTCCCCTCAGCACGAAGTGAAGCAGCTCGTAGAGGCTCTCGGTCGGCGAGACGAGCGGCGCAAGGAAAAAGTTCCCCAGGAGCAACCAGATCGAGGCGAACTCAAGGGTGAAGCGGATGCCGAGCGCCAGATTGAGCGCCAGCAACCCGGCAAGGACGCCGATGACCTGAGCATCCTGGCGTGCGCGGGGAGGCCGCCCGGCAAGAAAGAGGATCAAGGCAGCCAGCAGGATAAGTTCTGCCAGGTAATAAAATCGTCCGAGTGACGGGACGTAGCTGATCAGGTTCATCACCGCGTACATCAGCATGCCGAAGGTGAGCAGGTTGCGAACCAGGCCGGGGTGCCGCAGGCAGCCGCGCCAAACCATCCAGCTGACCGAAACAAGAAAGAACGTCGACAGCAACTGTACGTTGAGGCGCAGGAACCAGATGGCGGCCTGTGCCTGCTCCATCATTGCATCCGGGTCGAGTTCGGCACTGCTGACGTAGCTCGCCGTGCGCTCCTCGATAGGCAGTGGCAGATAGCCGATCACCGACTTCAGCGCACCAAGGTCCAAGACCACGCCGAAGTAGGACACCACGAAGAAGACGTAGATCGGCAGCCCGAGGCGGCGGGCAAAAAGCCAAGCAAATGCCACGATGCAGGCAAGCCAGAAGGAAAAGTGGATCAGCGGAGTCAGCGCCAGGACCAGGAGGTATCGATACTTTCTGGTCGCGCAGTAATTGAGGATGCCGAAAGCAAAGACGTGTAGTGCCGTCCACATCCGCACCCCGTTGAGCCCTGATCCGATGTCCACCAGAAATGCAAACGCAAAAAGAAGGAAGATCAGGAGCGGCCCCGTGCGGGGAGGCAGCCGGTCCACCAAGAACCAGATGTTGCGTGAATAGACATAGCCGAAGAGCACCCCAAAAGCCGCGAACAGCACGGTGTGATTGTCGGTGAACCGTGATATCAGCCAGGTGATCAGGGGTTGATAAATATCTTGATTTCTGCTGCCCTGTTGAAAGAAAGTGTTGACAAGCGCATGAAAATCAAAACCGATTGCGTGCATGCCGGTGAGCCATTCGGCATATCTGACCGAATCTGCACCCGAGCCAGGTGCAATATAGAAAACAGCGCCGTAATAGACGACGAAGATCCAGATCAGATTGCGTGCCGCTGGATCCCTTGGATGCCGCAACGCGAGCAGGGCGGCGACGAAGGGGACAACCAGTGCGACCAGATAAAGCCGGATCTTCCTCGCGGGCCAGGCAGTGACTGGACGATCAATCTGCTGATAGGCAACCAATGGCATTGGGTTATTCTTGCTCCTCAGGCTTGATTGTTTCGTGCAATATGGTTCGCGCCAAGTCATCAAACCGCCGGGCGACGTTGCCGATGTCGTACTGCTCCGGTCGGTCGATCACCAGTTCCTGGTGATAGTCGCCACGCAGGAACTGATCAATCGCCTCGGTGGGCAACCATTCCGAACCGAAGCTGAGAATGGGCCGACCACAGAGCCAGTAGTCGATGAGCTTGCTGGGGGTTTGCCTTCGGCCCGCGTTTTCGATATTCACCAGAAAATCCATGCGTGCCAAACGCTCAAGTAGTTGCGCCCTCGGCATGAATTCATGCAGGATGATCCGTCGGTCGCGCTGCGCGAATGGAATCACCAGTGCTGGGTTGCGCGTGAACACATGGAATTCGAAGTGGTCGGTGCGGTGCTGAAGGTAATCAAGAAAGGCGCTCGGATCGCGCTTTCCGGGGATGAACAGGCCCGCAAAAGCGAAACGCAGCACTCCATCGGCCTCCGGCCGCATTGATTTGAGATGGGCGTAGTCATCATAACGGAAACCCTGCGGGATCACATGAATCTTGTTGCGGAATTCCTGGTAATAAGCCTGAATGGCACCTTCCACCGGCACCACGATGGCGTCGGCGCGCCTGCAGAACGCCTTTTCCAGGTATTTGAAATAAAATGGGGGTGAGAACGAATCGTTCTCCCGCCCCATGTAGGGATCCCCACAGTCCGCGAGCCACGCTCGGGCCGGCAACCGCGCGCGACGTGCTGCCCGTGCCACGCCCCAGTGCACGGGGTGTGGTGCGGCAATCGAAACCAGAACGTCATGCTTTTCCATGACGGCAAGCGCTCTGGCGGTTCGGAACGCGAGTTCGATCTCAGGATACTCCAGCGCTTGCAGCAATCCGCGCCGGAGCGCACGCAGCACAAAGCGGCTCTTGCCCCGCCAGGCCGTGGGTATTTCGGGCCACTTCGCCTGCCCGAGATCGACGAGCTTCATGCCGTATTCGTCTGCCAGTTCCATCTGAGCCGGATGGAAGGGTGTCAGTACGGTGACCTGATGTCCTTGTCGACAGAGCTCCTTTGCCAGTTCCGTTGTGCGATTGGATCTGGGGGTGTTTTGCGGGTGGAACGAATTGCTGACGATGAGATACCGAATCGCGGTCATTTCCGGCCTGTTGCGGAAGGGGCGGCAAACTGCCGGTCAAGAATCCATTTGCATCGTGCCGCGTTCGATCATCTTTCAAGGCGAAATCGACACGCCAAATCGGCGCATCCAGATACAAAAAAGGATGATGCGCCAGTGGCTTTGATCGAACGGCGTGCGTCCGGACTGCATGTCGCGCAAGAATTGGAGACCTGCAGCCTTGTCTATCCAGCCCTGAGCGTATTGGACGTTCTGACAAAAGAGTTCAATGAATTGGTCGCGAAACTCGTTCATGAACCAATTGCGCTCTGGAGTGGCAAAGCCCATCTTCGTTTGGCGGTGCCTTACCTTTTCAGGCAACATGGATCCCAACGATTCCACCAGCAGTCGTTTGCTGTGTCCAGGGGCATCGAGGTAATCGAGCGGAAGTGAGTGTGCGAGCTCGACAAGCCGATGGTCGAGGAACGGAACGCGTGCCTCCACTGACGAAGCCATCGAATTTCGATCTTCCCATCTCAGATAGCGCTGCAATGGATCATGCATGAGTTGATATCGACTGATGTGATAGGCTGAAGCCTTCCGATAATTCAGTCGCAGGTAGGGATGCCGTATATCTGAATCGGTCCAGTGCGCTCCCGCGATCACCGTGTCCAGCGGCCCGGCCCCCGTCAGCCGTGTCATCGCCATGCCATGGACGAGCCGAGGGAATCGATCGCGCAGTTCCATCAGGATCGCAGACAATATCCTCTTGCCGCTGGCACCCTCCTCTAGCACGTCCGTCAGCCTGAGCAGACGCAGATTTCTCCGCAGGCGCAGACTGGCATATTGACCGTAACAGCTCAGGTATTCGTCGGCACCTTGGCCGTTCAGAAGCACCGCAACTCCCGCTTGCTGCGCCTCACGAAAAACGTGGTAACCCAAAAGAGCGGATTGGGATTGATAGGGCTCATCCTGTATCCAGATGAGGTCGCCCGTGTCCTCGAACACGTGATCCCCGGAAACATAGAGGCAATGTGAGCGGGTTTCACATACACGCACCACCTCGTCAATCCAAGGGCGTTCGTCGTATTGTGGGGCTGTGGCACAGCTCGAGAACGTGTTGAGTATGTTGGTTTCGCCTTTACGACGGAGGGCGTCGCGTACGGCGCAGGTGATGCTCGAGGAGTCGAGCCCCCCAGACAAGGCTACGCCAACCGGCACATCGGCCATCAGGTGTTGACTTATGGAGCGATTGAAGCACTCACGAAACTCGACCGTTGCGTCGGCAAAGGAACCGTGGAACTGCCCCGGCTGCGGCTCGTACCACCTCGTGAGTGGAAGGCTGGCACCGGCGATAAAACCGTTTTTCGTTGCGCAACCTTTGAAATAATGGCCCGGCGGAATTTGAAATACGCCAGCGAACATCGTCTCCTCAGTATGATCCGTCAGCGAAAAACGCAGATAGTCGTACCCCATTGCTTGATTGAGTCTTGCCGCCCAACCCGCGCAGCCAGTAAATTGCTTGATCTCACTGGCGAAATAAAGGATATTTTCGGGGGACGTCCAGTAATAGAGTGGCTTGATGCCAAAGCGATCACGGCAGAGCAACAGTTCGCGAGATTCGGCGTCGTAGATCGACAGAGCCCACATGCCGACAAACCGCTGGAAGCATTCAGGACCCCAAGCCAAATATGCTTTCAGCACGACTTCGGTGTCGGTTCTGGTTTCGAAGCTCCAGCCTGCGCTTTCGAGTTCGGTTCTCAATTCCTTGAAGTTGTAGAGCTCACCGTTGTAGGTGATCCAGAATCTCTTACTTGCATCGCACATGGGTTGATGCCCGTGTGCTGAAAGATCCAGAATCGACAGTCGGCGGTGCCCGAGCCCTGTGACAAACTTCTTCTCGGCGGCTTCCTGCCAGCGACCGTTGGGCTTGTACCGGGTCTCCGAGGTCCACACCGCCGGGGGCGTTTCGCTCCCGCCGAACAAGCTGGGTCGCGTACCCTCGAACAGCGCATATCCTTCGTCATTCGGGCCGCGGTGACGGACCAGGTCGTTCATGCGCGCGAGGGTTCGTACGCGACAGCGGGCTTCGAGAGCGATCATGCCGCTCAGTCCGCACATGCGCGACTCTCCCGCTTGCGTTGCTCGGGAGCCCCTATCCGCGAGACGCTAATACCGTGGTCGTGCGATATCATCCGTATTCTTGAAACGGCCCCTGGGCTCCCACTCATTAGATGCAACCGAATATTGAACCTTTTGGCTAACAGCTTTGACATGTTATCTGCGCCATAGCCTGGCCGGATGTGTGGGATTGAGCGACACTTGAGGGAAAGCAACAGCGCGAAATACTTCGCAAGTAAAACACATATACTCCGGCATGAGTGTCGAAGCTCATGACCCCGAAGATATCCTCTGCACCGTGATTCCAATTGGCCGGACATTATTTTATAAGCCGGAGAGCCGTCTAGCTCCCAAGATGCGCACCACCACGCGGGTTAACGGGTGCGCCGGGCCCAGCCGTGATGCCAGAGCGATCGCACACCAAACGCCCCCTACGACCGCGATGAGCGCTCCGGTCAGTACGGCCTGCGGGCTTGGCAACATCTGGTTTGCTACCAGAGCAGCCGTTATCAGAATCATTGAAAAGCTCATCATGCGCCAAACTGATTTAGACCACCGAAATGTGATCAAATGGTGCGCGACGAGCGCCATTGCGCCGGCGAAGACAACCCGGGATAATGCGAAAGCATAAGCTGCACCGAGTACGCCGAAGCGCGGCACGAGGCTTGTGACCAAGACTAGCTGGACTCCAAAGAGGGTGGCTTCGGTGATTGCATACCAGCGTCCAGCACCGGCAGCCAGTTGTACGTAGCTCAATGGCCACGAAATGACTTGGCCGAACATACTCAAGACCATCCAGACAAGAACCTCGGCAGCAGGCGCGAAGTCAGCGGAATACAGAGCCCATACGATCCATTTTGCGAATGCCACGATCAACAGCAGGCCTGGGAGCGTCAGCAGGATGCCGATTTCCGTTTGTTCGTTGACTTCGCGCACAGCATTGGTTGCGTTGTGGATCGTTGCGGTCAGTCTTGGATAAAAATCGACTCCCATTGCACCGAGTACGAAGCCGGCGAAAGCACCAGATAACGCCCAGGCGGCATGAAAAATGCCCGTCGCATCGACTCCCAGTTCTTGTGAAATCAGGCTGCGCGTGTACAAATCCACTAATGCAGCAATTACCGCAGCCCAAGTCATGGCGATGCCGAGGCCGAGCAGAGGCTTCGCTTCTGTCGCCGCCATTTTCCAGCTCATGCGCACCGCGGCAATCTCGATGCGGCGCGTGAACCACCAGCTCATGGCAAGCGACACGGCACCGCCGGCGAGCAGCGCCGGAACGATACCGCGTTCGCCGAGCCAGACATACAACGCGATCGCTACCGCAGTGCTTAGCGTAGCCGACGCAACCTGCACGCGTGCGATGTCGCCGATTCTCCTGAGCCCTTGAAGGAGGCAATTCTGCCCTTCGCTCAGCGCACTCATGAACAGGGTTGCGCCCAAGATGGCCAGCGCCCACGCGTGCGTCGACGATTCGAACATCAACTCGCTGAGCGGACGAGCCAACACTATGCATGCAAGCCAGCCGATGATCCCCGTGATCCAGCACAAATAGCGAAGCGATCGCGTTACATTCGCTACGGCCACTGGGTCACCACGACCGTTGGCCTCAGCGACTGAGCGAACAGCACTTTTGCTGATGCCAAGTGAGGTTAGTGTGCCTACAAAGGTGGTCGCAGAGGTATATAAGCCGATGATGCCGACTCCGATCGGCCCCAACAACACGGCAATCACCTTCACGCGCACCAAGCCCAGAGCGTAATTGACCGCCCGCGCCCCGCCCATGATCGAGGAAGAGCGCAGGATGCGCGCGTAGGAATTGCCCTCGCTCATGGAATCACTGCAGTGCGCTGGACACTGCATCAATCACTCTGGGAGTCATGTTTATCGACCGGTGGTGGCTCACCGGCGTGCTGAGCACCTCGTTCGGCATGGATATTGCAATGTGGAGCTTGTTAGGTTCGCCAAGTCTTGGATGATCGTCTGCCACGTGTTTGTGATGTGGAAGATGATCGCGAACCACACGAATATGATTCACGCGTGCGTAATCATCCTCGAATATGATCCCACCTTCGACCAATGTGCCGATGTGCTTTCCGGAGCAGTAACTCCCCGCGGTAATGTCGCCATGAAGGCGGATGCGCCGGCCTTGACCGTGAGCGTCCAGCATCGTGCTCGCCGAGTCGTCGGCTATGCTTGTCGTTGCGCCGGAACGCGTATGATCCGTGGGCGCAAAGCCCAAACACGGGATCAAGTTTGTCGTGGCTAAATACATCGGTACCTTGGTTCTGATCCTGAGCATATTGCTCTTGATGCTTGGTGCGCTAATGCCAACGAGCGTCATCGAGTGGCTGAATCGGACTGTTGTCGGGTATGCCGACGTGACCAGCTGGTTGAGGCGCGCGTCACCCTCAATGAAGCTGCTGCATGTGCTGGGATACGCGTGGCTCGCCTTCCTCTGGTCCTTGCTGCGCAACCCACGATGGCGTGCTTGGCATGTGGGATCCATGCTTCTGGGTCTCGGCATCTTGGTCGAGTGTCTGCAAACCTTCTCGGCTGGGCGTGAGCCGCGGCTCGGCGACGTGATGGCCGATGTTGTGGGAATCGCGATCGGCTTGAGTTTGGGCTTTGTCACCATACAGGTTGTTGGAGCACTGAAAAGGAAGCGAAGGGCTGCGGAGGTTGTGGCGAACACGGGCCGGTGAATCAAGGCTTTACCTCTTGCCGTGGGGCATCATGGGCAACTCGGCGTAATCGGTGCGGCCCAGTGATCGGCCGCGACCGACGGCGTAGTAGGCCAGGCCGGCTTGCTCTGCATCTTGCGGATCGTAGAGATTCCGCCCGTCGAACAGCACGGCATCGGCAAGCGCGGGTTTGAGCGTACGGAAATCGACACTGCGAAACTGCTTCCACTCGGTGATGATGACCAAGGCATGTGCGCCTTCCAGGGCTGCGTCGGCGGATTCGCACAGGGTGAGATCGTCGCGTTCGCCGTAGATGCGGCGGGCTTCGTCCATGGCTTCCGGGTCGTAGGCGCGCACGTGCACGCCTGCATTCCAGAGTTGTTGCAAGAGGACGCGGCTTGGGGCTTCGCGCATGTCATCGGTATCGGGTTTGAAGGCCAGGCCCCATAGCGCAATGGTTTTGCCGCGCAGGGCTTCGGCGCTGCCGTAGTGGTGCAGCATGAGTTCAAACAGATGCCCCTTCTGTTTGGTGTTGACGGCTTCAACCGCATCGAGCAGGCGCGGGCTGACACCGTGGCGGCGGGCGGTACTGGCAAGTGCCTGTACATCCTTCGGGAAGCAGGAGCCGCCGTAGCCGGCACCGGGATAGATGAAGTGCCAGCCGATGCGGGGATCCGAGCCGATGCCCTTTCGCACCATTTCCACATCGGCCCCGACCTGTTCGGCGATGTTGGCGATTTCATTCATGAAGCTGATCTTGGTGGCCAGCATGGCGTTGGCGGCGTATTTGGTCAGCTCGGCCGAGCGCACATCCATGGTGACGATGCGCTCGTGGTTGCGGTTGAAGGGGGCGTAGAGGCGGCGCAGGGTTTCAAGGGCCGTGGCGCTGTCGGTGCCGATGACGATGCGATCCGGGCGCATGCAGTCTTCCACGGCGGCCCCTTCCTTGAGGAATTCCGGATTGGAGACGACATCGAATGCAATGTTGACGCCACGTGTTTCCAGTTCTGCTGCGACGGTGGCGCGCACCTTGTCGGCGGTACCGACCGGCACGGTGGATTTGTCGACGATGATGGCGGGTTTGAGAAGGTGCTGACCGATGGTGCGGGCGACGGTTAGCACGTAGCGCAGGTCGGCGCTGCCATCTTCGTCGGGTGGGGTGCCCACGGCGATGAAGATCACTTCGCCATGCGGGATGGCTTCAATGGCATCGGTGGTGAAGCGCAAGCGCCCGGCGGCGTGGTTCCCCTTCACCATGGGTTCCAGGCCGGGCTCGTAGATCGGCACGATGCCGTGCTTGAGGCCGTCGATTTTGGCGCTATCGACATCGACGCAGATGACCTCGTGCCCGACTTCCGCGAGGCAGGTGCCTGTGACGAGGCCGACGTAACCGGTTCCGAAGATGGTTATTTGCATGGTGTGGGGTGGGTGTTGGGGTGTTTGGTTTCAGGATGGGTTTTGCGCGGGAAGCGAGCTGTCGGATCCGGCTCTTCGAGCCTTGATCCGACCTACGGTGGGCTTGTGCGTGGAGCCGACGTGGTGGCTGGAGCTAGGCCTTGCTCGCCCTGCGTTGGGCTGTCGGATCCGGCTCTTCGAGCCTTGATCCGACCTGCGGTGGGCTTCCTGTCATTGCGACCGCACCCCTTCCGTCATTGCGAATGCAGCGAAGCAATCCAGTGCTCTTGTGAAGTTCGACGGGCTGTAGCGTTCAGGTTCCCCGTTTTCATTACGCTACCGCCCTACGGTTGCATCGGCATGTCCGTCGGGCCGGGGTCGGATTTTCATGCGCAGCGGGCGAATCAGGTGAGTCGCGTCGCTTCAATGGGTTGCAGGAAGTCCAGCGGCAGGTTCACGGCCTGTGGCTGGCCGAGGAGGGTGAGAAGGACGATCGCGCGGTGTTCGCCGCGGGCGTTGGAATAGATGCCTTGCAGGCCTGCGAGCGGACCATCGGCGACGAGGATTGCGTCGCCTGGGCGCAGAATCGGTTCGGGCGGGGTGATGATGCCGTCGGCATCGGCATCGCCACGCAGGCGTTCGACCAAGGCGGTCGGCACCACCGCGGGTTCGTTGGCAAATCGCACCAGGCCGATGGCGCCGCGGGTGGAACGTACCGGGGCGAGGCTTTGCAGTTCGGGGTCGGCGTACAGGAACAGGTAGTTCGGAAACAGTGCCTCGATGTTGCTCTCGCTCCGCCGCGCCCGCATGCGCCGGCGGGCGAGGCGTGGCAAAAAGCAGGTGAAGGCCTGGCGTTCGAGGTTTTCCAGCGCCTGCCATTCGGCCCGCGGCTTGGTGTGGACGCAATACCAGTGCGCGTGTGCCGGTGCAGGCGCGGAATGTGCCGACTCGTCCCCCGGCGAGATCGTCGCATCGAGCATTCAGGCGTCCTCGCCACCACGCGTGCGTGGGCTGTTGTCCAGTTCCCGCTGCAGCGACTGGATTTCCCCGTGCAGGCGCTCGTATTCGTGCAGTTTGTGCGCCAGGAAGGCACGCACCAGGCGCGCCTTGGCCTCGACACCGCGCGGGGTGAGGAGATAGGCGTAGGCAAGCTTGTGGTTGCTGCGGCGGAAGTTGCCGGCCTTGATCCAGCCCTTGTCGATGAGGGCGCGCAGGGCGTAGTTGATCTTGCCGAGCGAGACGCCGGTTTCCCGCGCCAACTCGCGCTGGCTGGCCTGCGGGGCGTCAGCCAGACGCCGCAGGATCGCCACATCGAGTTCGTCGACCACATCGGGCATGGTGATGCGCGTTCAAGCGATGAACATGCGACAACGCTAGCGCGTTGCAAAGATGAACGCAAGGCCAATTGTCTGGTGGCAGGAAAGCTGCCGCGATGACGGCCGGGAAGGCGCTTGCGGTGAGCGTTTTCCGCGGTGTCGGCGGGCCTACTGGACGCCGAAATAGCCGCGATACCAGTGCACGAAGCGCGCGACGCCTTCTTCGACATCGACCTTGGGCTCGTAGCCGACGCTGGCGATGAGGTCCGAGACGTCGGCTTCGGTGTCGGGCACGTCGCCGGCCTGCAGCGGCAGCAGTTCGCGGATTGCGCTGCGGCCCAGTTCCTTTTCCAGCACCTCGATGTAGCGCAGCAGTTCGACCGGGCGGGCGTTGCCGATGTTGTAGAGGCGATACGGGGCGACGCCACTGCTCGCGGGGTCGGGATGCTGCGGGCTCCAGTCCGGATCCTTGCCGGGCACCTGGTCGAGGGTGCGCACCACGCCTTCGACGATGTCGTCGATGTAGGTGAAGCTGCGCTTGTGGTGGCCGTGGTTGAAGACCTGGATCGGTTCGCCGGCGAGGATGGCACGGGTGAAGAGGAACAGCGCCATGTCCGGCCGGCCCCATGGGCCATAGACGGTGAAAAAGCGCAGGCCGGTGCAGGGCGTGCCGTAGAGATGCGCATAGCTGTGCGCCATCTGCTCGTTGGCCTTCTTGGTCGCGGCGTAGAGCGTGAGCGGGTGTTCGGTCGGCTGGTGTTCGGAGAATGGCATGGCGCGGTTGGCGCCGTAGACCGAGCTGGTCGAGGCGAAGACCAGATGTTCGACCGCATGTCGCCGGCAGCCTTCGAGGATGTGCAGGAAGCCGGTGATGTTGCTGCTGACGTAGACGTGCGGGTTCTGTGCGGCATAGCGCACGCCGGCCTGCGCCGCGAGATTCACCACACGCTGCGGCGTGTGCTGGGTGAAGACTTTTTCGATCGCCATGCGATCGGCGAGGTCGGCGTGAACGTGGGTGTAGCGGGCGTGATCGCGATAGCGCATGAGACGGGTGCGCTTGAGCGTGACGTCGTAATAGTCGTTGAGGTTGTCGATGCCGATGACCTCGTCGCCGCGTGCGAGCAGATGCTGGGCGACGTGCGAGCCGATGAAGCCGGCGCTGCCGGTGACGAGGACCTTCACAGCCGACCGTCCACGGCGTCGCGCGCCAGCACGTACTTGACGTCGTAGACCACCGCATCGGGCTTGCCCAGCGCGCGGATTCCGGCTTCACCCAGGGCGCGGAATTGGTCATGGCCGACGGCGATGATGATGGCGTCGTAGCGGCCCGCCTGCGGCTCGACCAGTTCCAGGTCGTATTCGTGCCGTGCCGCCGCCGCATCGACCCACGGGTCGTGGATCTCGACCCGGGTGTTGTAGTTCCGGAGTGCGGCAACGATGTCGACCACGCGGGTGTTGCGCAGGTCGGGACAGTTTTCCTTGAACGCGAGGCCGAGAATCAGGATGTGTGCGCCGACCGGGTTGATGCCCTTGCGCAGCATGAGCTTGAGCGTTTCCTCGGCGACGTGGTTGCCCATGCCGTCATTGGTGCGCCGGCCGGCGAGGATGACGTCGGGATGGTGGCCCACTTCCTGCGCTTTGTGGGTGAGGTAGTAGGGGTCCACGCTGATGCAGTGGCCGCCGACGAGGCCGGGGCGAAACGGCAGGAAGTTCCATTTGGTGCCGGCCGCTTCGAGCACTTCGAGGGTGTCGATGCCGAGCTTGCCGAACAGGATCGCGAGGTCGTTGACGAGTGCGATGTTGAGATCGCGCTGGGTGTTCTCGATCACCTTCGCGGCCTCGGCGACCTTGATGCTCGATGCCTTGTGGGTGCCGGCGGTGATGATGCCCCGATACAGTGCATCGACGAAGTCCGCGGTTGCGGGACTGGAGCCGGAGGTCACCTTGCGGATCGTCGTGACCCGATGCGCCTTGTCGCCGGGATTGATGCGTTCGGGCGAATAGCCGACCGCAAAGGTGTTCGAGGCTCCGGTCGCTGCCGTGGCCTCGAAGTGCAGGCCCGACTGGCGTTCGAGGATCGGCACGCAGACTTCCTCGGTGCAGCCGGGGTAGACGGTCGATTCGTAGATCACCACGTCGCCCGTGGCCAGGACTTTTCCGACCGCCTCGCTGGCCTTGATCAGCGGTGTCAGGTCGGGTCGACGCGCGGCGTCGATGGGCGTGGGCACGGTGACGATGTAGACGTTGCAGGTGGCGATGTCGGCGAGGGTGTCGGTGAACGACAGGTGCGTGGCCTGCGCCAGCAGTTCCGGCTCGACTTCGAGCGTGCCGTCGTGCCCCGAGCGCAGCTCCGCGATGCGCCTGGCGTTGATGTCGAAGCCGACGCTGGCGTGGCGCTTGCCGAATTCCACGGCAAGCGGCAGTCCGACATAGCCGAGGCCGACGACGGCGATGCGGATCGAATCGGGAGACGGGAGTGTGGCCATCGAAATGCGACCAGTGAAGGACGGCCCGAGTATAGCGATCGGCGCGGCGCCTTCGCCAAGACCTGGATCAAGTCCGCTCGCGCTGACGGCCCCCTCGGTGCCAATGCTCGCAACTCAAGCCCCTCTCCCGTCGGGAGAGGGTTGGGGTGCAATGCTCCGAACTTAAGCCTCAACACCGCACCTTGTAAGCGGAATGGGCATGCGGTTTGGTTCGTGCTGGTCGTGGATAGGATCGCCCGGTCTGGATTTTGCAGTGGGTTCTGGAGAGGGTGTCG
>WBZR01001020.1_pt1 | contig 38634 bp, 34 predicted proteins | sample 5204231 | NCBI WGS metagenome assembly WBZR01 (sample SAMN12412403, study PRJNA552823) | activated sludge metagenome | isolation source: activated sludge from anammox sidestream of wastewater treatment plant... | place: USA: Virginia | collected 2017-08 | reverse complement strand
TGGTTCGCCATCGATGCTCTCCTGCAGCCAGACCCTGGCTGGGAGAACTTCACGGCGAACCGACAACTCCTCAAAGTGGCCGGTTTTCAAGTGATAATCACTGGTCGGTTTTGACTGATGAATGACACTATTCCGATTCAGCTTGCGATTCTCGTTGCATCATGGACAGGGAGGCAAGTCGTTCCTTGGCCTCCAGTGACCAGCAGCTATCGGGCTGTAAAGTAGTTAATTCTGTCAGCACTGCGCGGGCTTCGGCGACCAGCGAGTCTTCCTGCAAGACCTCCGCCAGGCGCATGCGGGCCTCCGCGACCGCCGGGCGATCCCGCAAGTCTTCCACGGTCTGGCGAAGTCCGATGATGCGCCTGCTGATAGCCCTTTCCAACATCTCGATTCGGATGCGAGCGTAGTCCGCTGTCATTGAATGCGGAAAGGCGGCAATCAGCGCGACGAGGTTCTCGCGGTACATCGGCGACGTTGTGTCGAAACGAAGCATGAGTTGAAGTGGATGGACCATTTGATCGACTTCGCACGACGGCGCAACGAAGACTTCTGAATACTTAATCAACGGATCCGGCCGGCAAGTAGAGATCATTTCGTGAAGCCGGTTAGCCTGGAGTCGTGCGAGCTTCAAATTCACGCCGAGCCCGGCGGCCGGGTCGGCCTTTTGAAATACAGATTGTCGAAGTTGCGGTCCGGCGGCGGGACGCGTGGAGGTCGCCGGTTCAGCAGGTAGAATCAGCGGCTCAAGCAGACGCATAGCCTCGTCGAGCCGCCCCGCCTGAGCCTCAAGGATAGCAAGCTTGTACGCGGCTACGGCCGCCAGGGATGAGTCAGGGTAACCCTCTTCAATCGACCTCCATGTATGACGCGAAGACACGCTGGGAAGATCCACCCGGAACTCGAGCCATAAGTCTCCTAAAAACCGAGCTTGGTTGATCCTCGCATCCTGAGCCTGCCCCTTGAGGAAATTTACCGCAGCCGCATACCGAGACCAGGGGAAGTGTTTAAGAAACTCGTCACAGCGAACAATGGCCCAGGCCCGATCGTCTTCGGCCTTGACGACGACTCGATTCGCTACTTTCTTCAGCTTCTCTCGGTAAATGGCCTCGTATGAGTCCTCCGAGTGGGATCCCCAATCGTTGGTGGCGAGACGGTGCGCTTCTGACGAAATGTCCATCGGGGCAAACATGCGGGTGCTTCGCCGGCCGAGATCGTGCTCAAGTATGCGAAACTCCAGCTCGTCCCGCCCGACCTGCGTGTGAAACAGCACCACGGGAACGGCGAAGACAACGGCCAGCACAGGCGGGACACCACCCGGGCGATAGTCAATCAATCGGGCAATCGCCAGCGCCAGTGCGCAGATGACACAGGAAGTGAGGATCGCCAGCACCCACGGCGCGTACATCAGTGCCTTATTCTCAATGGGCACGCCGCTGGACCCCGCAGGTTCCCACGAGGCGGAGACAAAGTAGATTCCGACGGGGACAAGGCCGAGCAGTGCCGACGCGAAGCGAAAAGAAAACCTGAACCTGGGAAGCGACGCCAGCACGCAGCCGAACAGGACCGTCAAGCCAAGCCACGGCATGGCGGCGAGGAAAATTACCATGGCCGCAAATAGGATCGAGAAAGGCAGGCGATAGAGGATCGCCACGAGGATCGGAATCGAACAGGTCGATGCGAACAGGAGCCCAACGATGACGCTGTGGATCGGCACCGCATCAACGCTGATTGGAAAAAGCAGGAATTGCGAAAGGGTGACCTGCTCCTGCCCGGAAGGGTTGAAGGAACGATACATCAGTTCGGCATAGCCGGAGTACAGCCAGGGTGCATAGGCCCCGGTCCGAAGCCAGAACATGAAGCAGCAGAGGCCTGCGAAGAGCAGCGCGAGCAGGCACAGCATGAGAACGGCGCGGCGGCGATACTTCGGCGCGGTCCGTGACCAAACGTCTACGAAGTGCGTGGGCGCTTCTTGAGGCTGCGAAGTAAACGGAACATCGCTCATCACGACTTCCAAGCCAGGTGAATCGTGACCACGCCCAGCGTCAGCCGATGATGCTCGACTCGGGCGAATCCGGCGGCGGTCAGGCGCTTTGCCATCCCTTCCGCGTCCACAAAAGTGGAGACCGATGCTGGAAGATATTGGTACGCGCCTGACCGGTCGTGGCTGATCAGTGTTGCCAGTCTGGGAAGAACGCGGGACAGATAGAACATGTATAGCCCGCCAAGTAGCGGCGTTCGCGGCGTCGAAAACTCGAGTATCACGAATCGGCCTCCGGGACGCAGAACGCGATATGCCTCGGAGAAGCCCAGTCCTAAGTCCTGAAGATTTCTGACACCAAACGCGCAGCTCGCGATGTCAAACGACTCATTCGCAAATGGCAGATGAAGTGCGTCCGCCTGAAACCATTCGATTTGACTGTTACCGCCGGAGCCTGTGCGGCTTTGGGCTCGCCTCAGCATCCCGGATGAGAAATCGCAGCCGACGACGCCATTGGGATGTGCCGCGGCAAAGGCGCGGGCAAAGTCCCCGGTTCCGCAGGCAAGGTCGATCACCCGGTCGGCGGTTGTGACGGCGGCCAACTCGACAGCCCTCCTTCGCCAATAGGCATCCCGTCCGAGCGAGAGCCACCGGTTGACCTTCTCATACGTCGGAGCGATGGCATCGAACATCGCCTGCACACGCGCAGCCTTGTCGGGCTGACCGTGCGGATCGGAAAGTCGGGACTCATCCCATACCAAGGGCTTCGAGGCGGTGTCGACCATTGCCGGGGTATTTTAGCCGATGATCCGGGCAGCGAGGAAGCAACCAAACATGGTGAAAAACATGAACGGCGGCACGGCTACAGAAAACGAATCACCGTACCACAGGCACAAAAAAGACCGATGGCAAGCAAAACGGATGACCAGCTAACCTCGAAATAGAACCGGAGAATGCCCCCAATGGCCAATGAAATGAGAATGAACCAAAGCATCATTGCCCCCGCCATTGTGATGAAGCCGCCTACATATCGCCTTACGACCACAAATGAGCCTGGGGGCACCCAGTTGATGACGGCGAACGAGGCAACGATGAGCACAATCCCAAGCGCCTTTCGCCCGCCGTCCCACTTGGTGGCACGGACGAAACTTTGAACTTCCTCGGAAGTCTCGATCGCCCGGTGACGTGCTTCTGAAAGTGTGAAACTGTCCCCACACTCAGGGCACCGCCTCGAAACAAGACCGGTGAGGTTGTAATCGCAGTTCGGGCAAAGGTGCAGCGGGCTTGCGGGCACCGGCAACTTTTCTCTGGCTGCCTCCAAACTGTGTCGCTCAATCATTCGTCGATTCCGTACTCGCGCCACCGTCTGTCGACGAGCCCGCGAATCTCGTCAGACATAACGAGTCGTTGGGGCCAGTCGCGCACAATGCCTTCGCCGGGAATCTTGCGAGTCGCGTCGATGCCCATTTTACTTCCTGCGGCAAGATAGGGCGCGGAGTGGTCGAGAATATCCATGGGGCCGTCCACCATAAACGTATCGCGTCGCGGATCCACGTTTGCGCCAACCGCGAACATGACTGCCTGTTCATCGTGGACGTCAACGTCGTTGTCGACGATGACGATGAACTTGCTGAACATCATCTGCCCGGCGCCCCAGATGCTGCTGGCGACTTTGCGTGCCTGGAGAGGGTACTCCTTGTGAATCTTGACGAAGCAGAAGTTGTGAAAGGCGCCCCATTGCGGCAGGTTGTAGTCGACGATGTCCGGCACAAGCATCTGGAGCAGCGGCAGAAAGATGCGCTCAGTGGCCTTGCCCATGTAGTAGTCCTCCATCGGCGGCAGGCCGACGATGGTGGTCGGGTAAATGGGGTTCTCCCGATGCGTGACGGCCGTAACGCGAAGCGTCGGAAACTCATCCGCGAGGCTGTAGAAACCGGTGTGATCCCCAAAGGGACCCTCGCGGGCGGTTTCCCGCGCACTCACGAAGCCCTCGATGACAATCTCCGCGTTTGCCGGCACGTTGATCGGAATCGTCTTTGCCGGAACAAGTGGAATGCCCCCATCGTTAAGGAATCCGGCGAAAAGTAGCTCGCTGACATTCGGCGGGAGGGGGCAGGTGGCCGCATAGGGCAGGACGCTTTCGCCTCCGAGGACAATGGCGACCGGCATGTCCTTGCCCTCCGCCGCCCACATTCGGTGGTGCCGCGCTCCATCATGGTGCATGTGGCAATGGAATATCGCGGACTTAGCGCCGGTGACTTGGATGCGGTACATGCCGATGTTCGGCTCGCTGCCGTCGGGAGCAGTCGTGTAGATTCCCGGCAGCGTGATAAATCGACCTTGTGCAGCGTCCTGGGACCCCGAGCTTAGGGCCGCGGAATTCATCGCCGCCCGTTTCCGCCCAACGATGACATCTTCATCGCTTCCGCCATCGTGGGGCCAGCATTTGATGATCGGCAGTGCCAGTAGGTCTGCATCGCCCGTGTGAACCACCTCCTGGCAGATGCCGCGCTTGACGACCTTCGGTCCAAAGCCCGCGATCTTCGCAAGCTCCGGAAGCATCTTCATCTTTTCCATAAACGAGGTCGGCGGTTCCGGTTTGATGAGCTTCTGTACCTTGGCAGCCAGACTCTCAAAATCCTCGCAGCCCAGTGCCATGCGCATTCGTGCGTAACTGCCGAAGAGATTGATTGCCAGGGGAATGCTACTCCCCTTTACGCGATCGAACATAAGCGCGTGTCCTCCGGTGCCGCCGTGAACTGGATCGGTTTTCGGCGCGACGTGCAATCCCTCCGGACAGGGCGACTTGCTCACACGATCCGCGATTTCAGTAATCTCCAGGAGCGGGTCAACTTCTGCGCGAATTCGCTTCAGTTGACCCGCCTTCTCCAGGGCGTCCACGAATGACCTCAAATCTGTATACGACACGCCGAACTCCTTCACTGCTGTCCACTGCCCACCAATGTCGCTGAATGTTATCCGCAGAACGTACCTTGGGGAGTGTTCAGAACTTTCACTAATTTTCGGACCTGAAGCGGCTAATCGGAAGTCCGCAACCGCTCGGACCGATGAGCCGATGCTGTGCACCCGTCGAGTCTCGATGGCGATTGCGTACCGATTGGGGGTGAAACAATGGCGGAGGAACCGATCCGGCTCGGCGACGATGGCACGGAAAATTCCTCACCCAATGATTGCCTCATCCCACTGGAGCCCAACAACGGGGCAACCACGCTGGAGGTCCAGGATAGCCTGCGCGAAGAAAAGGGATCGCGAATTACCGCCGATCCCACTGACCGCGCGGTGCGCAGCCATCGCAAGGAAGCCAGAAAGTCGATCGAGGGAGTCTGGGTGCTGCTTGAGCCAGACGCGAATTGCGGCGGCAGTATGCAGGTCGAGTGCCCGTTAGTTGACATATCACTCGCAGGTTTCTCGGTCATCTATGACAAGGCGATCAGCGTCGGCACGAAGGGTTATGTTTCATATCGAAACATGTGCGACAAGCCGATCCGCGTGGCCTTTACGATAAAGTGGTGCATTCGTCAGTCCCAGTTTCGGTACCTCATCGGCGCGAGCTTGGACAAGAGGCTCAACATCGAAGATCGAAGGCCCGCGAAAACACGCCCCGGACGGCATGTTGTTTCGGGCATCCGCGCTCGCCGGATTTTCGATGTGGCACCGGTTGCATCGCCCGCATCGGCGAATCACGATTTCCGATTGCCGGCGCCGCACGTCATCTCGCCCCAGGTCGGAGAGACTGAGGAAATCCCCTTGGCGGATGATTGAGCACCCCTGAGCAAATCGCGTCTCCGCTTAAACGGGCCGTCGATTGACGATTCCCCAGTCGATACTTACCGTACATTGTCCGATCAGGCTTTGGAGCCCTTTTTCATGGTCCGAACGCTCAGTGCTGTCATACTTCTCTTGCGACCGGCCCAGTGGATCAAGAACATTTTCTTGTTCGCGGCGTTGGTGTTCGGTGCTCGCCGAGGCGAGCCGGAGGCCATTTTGTTGTGCGGCACGGCATTTGTGATTTTCTGCCTGCTCTCCGGCGCCGTTTATGCCTTCAACGATATGCGCGATTATCGTGAGGATGCGTTGCACCCCACGAAGAAACGTCGCCCCGTCGCAAGCGGCGCGATTTCCCCTGCCATGGCGGGCGGGATCGCCGTCTTGCTGGCCATCGTCGCTCTGGCTTGGTCCCTGAGACTACCCGGTGGCTTCGCAATCACGGCGCTTAGTTTTCTAATCCTTAATCTGGTCTACACATTATGGGGCAAGTACCAGGTTCTCTTGGACGTCATCCTGATCGCGATGGGTTTTGTCATGCGGGCGCTGGCGGGCGCCCAGGCGATCGACGTGGAAGTGTCGGCGTGGCTGATCATTTGCACCTTCACACTGTGTCTTTTCCTCGGCTTCGGAAAGCGCCGCTGCGAACTAGCCGTGTTGGAGACAAGCGAAAAAGCGGCCGCGCACCGGGCCACGCTGGCAAGATACAATCCGGGCCTGCTGACGCAGCTCCTGGCGACCAGCGGTGGTATCGCGGTCATCACTTTCCTTCTCTACACGCTCGACCCCAGCACTTCATTCCACTCGCTCGTGTTCACTACGCCGATCGTTTTTTACGCTATTTTTCGATATGCGACGGTCATTGAGCTGGGAGAGCGAACCGGACCGACGGATGTCCTTGTGAATGATCGTCCCTTCCTGATTACCGCGATTGCCTGGACGATCATCACGATGGCCCTGGTCATCTATGGCGAACAGATTGAGAAGTACCTCCCGAGACTGAGATACCCTGGCCAGACTCACGGCCAGGTCATGTCCGACAAATAGCACCTGTCAGAATAGTGGCGGGTGACATTCCAGATCGAGATTCGACGCATTCATCGTGGCTCAGCGAATTGCGATGATCGCCGTAATGGTTCGCCAGTCGATGAAGCAATTCGCTTCTACACGGACAAGCTGGGCTTCGAATTGTTGGAAGATACAGACCACGGCAAGGAGAAACGCTGGGTGCGAGTTGCGCCGCCAGGCGAGGGATCGGCCGAGTTCCTTATGGCGCGGGCTGTCGATGCCGAACAATCCGCGCGTGTCGGGAACCAGACCGGCGGCCAGGCTTTTCTCTTTCTAGAAACGGATGACTTCGAACGTGATTACCGACTGATGTGCAATCGCCGTGTGACGTTTGTAGAACCACCCCGAAACGAGCCCTATGGGAAAGTAGCGGTCTTCGTGGATCTCTATGGCAACAAAGCTGACCTTATAGAGCCGGCGTGATTCATGGTCGATCCCATATCGCTAATTCGCGAAATCCTCGGCACATTGCAATTGACATAATTCTCTGACAAGTAAGTGGTTATGGGGCTTTGGGCCTCTGCCGGCATTGGATGAGCGAACCAGCCCCCGCCCCGCAGCGATAATCATGACAGGAATGGCATTGCAAGCGTCGTCTATTAAGTCAGAGGTGGACGTGATTGCGGCAGGGACCCCAGAAGAGGTCGATCAGTCGCTGATCGCCGCTGCGCAGCGTGGCGAGCGGAGCGCGCTCGATGCGTTTGTGCGACGAAATGATCGGTGGGTTCGCAGCGTTATTTACACCACTTGCGGAAGCACGCCCCATGCAGACGACATCGCCCAACATATATGGATGCGTGTATGGGAGCAGATCGGCACGCTGGTGGAAATCGCCCGATGGCGAGGCTGGTTGTACATGCTGGCCCGAAATGCCGCGATCGATGCCGGACAGAAATCGAGCAGGCTGCGAAAGCGGCAGGCGTCGCTCCCGGACAATGGCGAGCACGTCGCGACGCAGTCCGAAGAGCCGGCGCTTCGCATCGCCCGTGCTGAGGACGAACGTCGCATACTCAATGCGATCAAAGGGCTGCCTACGATCTACCGCGAGCCATTCATGCTTCGACACCTTGAGGAATGGAGCTATGCCCGAATCGGCGAGGCCCTCAATTTGCCCGTGGACACGGTTGAGACACGATTGGTCCGGGCACGGAGGATGCTGCGTGAGACCCTCGCTGATTTACAGGCTGGAGGGCAGGTGAACTGAGAATGAACGATCATCGCGACAATTCCACTGACTCTGTTAGCGAACGTGCTGAGCTCCTGATTTGCCGCCGCCTGGATGGCGAGCTGAATCTCGAAGATGCTCGCGAGTTGGAGTTAATTTTGGCTCATACGCCTGCCGCGCGAAGGATGTTGGCGGATTATGAGCGGCTCGATGGTCTGGCTGCGGCGGCCCTGAGGGCGGATTCTCAAAATGCGAAGACGGCGGTCGCGCCACGACGCACCGGCGGCTTCAGGCTCGCCGCTGCCGGCGCCGTGCTGACAGCGGCCGCCGTCGTCGCCTTGTCATTCCTGCCCAACTTGTGGCGAGCGAGTCGGACGGGCGACGGGCAGGTTGCTCTCGATCAGGGCCGTGTGGCGCCCACTCAAACGATGGGAACTCCATCTTCGACCGATGTTGCCCCGCAGTTCGTCGACTATCGCAACATGAACTATCAGCCGTCGCGGCGGCAGCAGGATGTCCTGAGGGACGTCATTGGTGTCCGGGCTAAGGACCAGAAAAATCGGGACGTCATCTATATTTTTGAACGGAATTCCGAGGCGACTCGGATCATACCTATATCCGGCGATTTTTAGTCGTGCCGGCTAGTGCGAGCCTTCAGGAGCATCCGGCTGTTGCGGCCAACGGTGTTCGTCAGCCACGAACCGGATTCGCGAAAAGGAGTTGTAAGGACATGTTGCCAATTCAGACTATCTTGATGCTCACTGCCGGCTTCTATTGGCCCGCGGTCAATATCGTCGCTCCTGCCGACGGCGTCCAACCGACGAAAGTCGTGATTGAGGCGCAGGCGTCGGCCGACGGCGGGGACGGCGCCCCACGCATTATTAAGTTCAACGGCAATGCAATCGCCACCGGCGCAGATGCCGGAGTCTGGGTGGCTGCGGCGCCCGCAGACCCGATCGCAGGTCAGCACCAGGGAATGAAACTACGAATGGTCGCTCCCGAAGCGGCGGATCTTCCGGCGGGCGGCCCATGGCTCGGCGTGCAGTTTGGCCCGGTTCCCAGGCCGCTTGCAGCTCATCTCAAACTGGGCGATGACAAGGGGCAGATGATCCTGAATGTTGCCGAAGGTTCTCCGGCCGACGTCGCGGGACTTCAGCAATATGACGTGATCACCGCACTTGACGGCCAGTCGGCAGCGGGCGACATCGGTGCGTTTTTAGAGGTCGTTCGGTCCTGGCTGCCGAATCAGTCGCACAGCCTGACGATTATGCGAGGCTCGCAGCAGATCCAACTTACCCTCACCGTTGGCGCCCGACCGGCCGCCGATGCTATGCCGAAATTCAAATATGAGTCAGCCGTCGAGGAATTGGCGAAGGACCGGGTTTTCGGTCGAAGCGGCATGTTGCAGAAGGACGACCAGGGCAATTGGACTTTCAATGGGTTTAATTCGCAAAACCTCCCGGACTTCTGGAAGTCCATCCCAGACGTATCTGACTTGGATTTCAACATCATGGTGCCCGGCCCCGGCGATGGTCAGCAAAACCGGCTTTTCGTACAGAAGTCGGAAGGCGAGGAAATTCGCATTTCCACGGATGCCGACGGTCAGGTCACGGTGACGCGGACAAAGACGGAAGACGGCAACTCAACGACCACCACCAATACTTATCCAAATCAGGAGGAATTTGCCGCGGCCGAGCCGGACTTGTCGAAGCGATTCTCCTTCAACGATGAGAACGGCTGCGCGATGTTTTTTGGCCCGGACGGCAAGGCTGGTGCTCATGCCTTCAAGTTCCTCTCCAAAATGGACCCGAACGCGGCTGACTTTCAAGGGCTGCTCCATGAGCACCTGAAGGACCTTAAAGACCTGCATGGATTCTCGTTCGCATTTGGAAAGCCGCAGACCCGGTTCGAAATCGAGCCGAACGGCATGGTGAAGGTGACGACTCGCAGCGGTGAGGACGAGCTGGTTGAGCGATTCAACAACGTGACCGAGATGCAGTCTTCACGGCCTGACCTGTATGAAAAGTATCAGCGGTTCCAGGAGCAAACGAGCTCCAAACAGTAGCCTACCTTAATCAGAATCAACCGGGACGCGCGAGAGCCGTCCCGTTCAAACTCCCACTCCACCCTCGATGATGGGTCGGTCTCACTTGTGAGTCCGGCCCATCATCGCTTTTTGGGCCGTGCGATGACATCGTTGATAATGGGCCCGGGTAAAAACGCTAAACGGCCGCGAGTGAAATCAAGAATCGGATCCCCCGATCGATTCTGCAATCACCCGCGGCCGTCTTCAAATCTCATTTGTTCGGCCGGTTAAGGCTCATGGAAGCACTATCGGCATCACGCCGCAAGGAAGTCGTCCTGGAGCTTAGTCCGCAACTTCTCGAGGGCACGATTCTGAATCTGGCGGACACGCTCCTTGGTCACGCCGATCAGCATGCCGACCTGCTCGAGCGTCCTGGGGCCGTCGCCCTGAAGGCCTTCCACGGCACAAAGTGAGAAGCGTGCCTTGATGACCTTTGATTCCACCTCGTTCAGTTCGGCCAGGTTTCGGGCCAGAATGCTGCGTAGATCTTCGACGCAGCCGACTTCCGCCTCCGTCCTCTGTTGATCGAGAAAATCGCTCTTCTCCAGCGAAGGATCAAACTCGGTCGGGAAGCGATTTCGATAGCGACTCGACCGCATGGCCACGCGGCTGAAGCTTTTTAGGATGGCTCGGCAGGCATAAGTGCTGAACTTAAAGCCGCGGCTGCAGTCAAACTTATCGACGCTTCGCAGAAGGGCCATGTTGCCCTCGCTGATGAGTTCGGCGTAATCGACACTGCCCAACCGCGTCCGCTTCGCCATGGCGAGGACCAGCGGAACGTTGGCCTGAACGATCTCGCATCTCGCCGCCATTGCCTGAGCATGCCAACCCAGAAGTTCATGGGCGACCTTCGCGGTCAATCGCTTGCCGACGAATTCCTTGAGGATCTGGATCATCCGCAATCGGGCGTGATTCAGACGAAGGAAGAGGCGAACTTCGTTGTCCGTCGAAAGTGTGACCGAGGGCATGGCGGAGGTATCGGAGGCGTTGCACCACTGGCGCGTCGCGTCGAGGACCTCGGGACATTCAGAGAATGCCTTGCGAAGTGCCGCAGGCTTGGAAAAGAGCACATGGTCGATGTACTCAATCGGCTCGGCAATGATTCGACGCAGCCGAAGGCGGTCCTCCGGGCTGAATCGGGCCAGGACCGCAGGCGCCGGTCCCCGTGCACTGGGCTGAAAGACCTCTCGCATCGAGACGGTGAGAGCTTGCTTACGATCAACGTGAGTGGATTCTGCTGACATTGGACGGACTCCCACGGCCTCCAAGGGCCAAAGGACCGAATGCCGCGAGGGCAGACCTCTACCGGCAGGGGACGGTCGCTCGGTACCACGTACCGGATGACACGACGCACCGACGGTCGGATCGGGCAGACGGTAATTTTCTACTTCCAGGGTCTCGATAGATGCTCGCTCTCAGCCATCTATCAAGCTGTCGACCCGTGTTCGGTAGGTCGACTCTTCGGGGGGAGCCAAAGGTTGCTGCGGACAAGTAGAAGATAGCACAGAAATTCGAGTAGGCAAATTTCAGCTAACGATAAATGTTTCTCGGAACATCAGATTTTCGTCGTGAGATCACATAAGCTACGTTGAGACAGTGACTTAGCACTATTAAAGTTATTCAATAGAAATCGGTAACTGTCATACGTCCCATGTTATAACAAGACAAATAACACTGAATATAGGTCATCGCGTGTGTATATGCACTTATCACATGGATTCGACGGTGGGTAGCAAAGGGCGATAATCCCCAAATGGCGAATGGCTATTCCCGCTCGTCTGCCCCCTGCCATCCGGTCGGCAGGTCTCGTAGGCCAAGAGGGGGCTTGAGTATCTCTGACCAAACGACCGCAGAGCGAAGCGTTTGCGCATCTAGGCGTCGGATACCTCTTGTGGGCGTTGAAAATGGCTGCTCCGACGAATTACCCCGAGGGGCTTCCGAGGTCGCCAAGTCGAGGTGGGTCCGGGCAGACGATGAGGTCTTGGGGGCAAAGGGCTGTGAGGCCTTCCGAGCGATCTGTGCCACTGCAAGATCGTAAACGTCATTCGGCATTGTCGTCGGCTGATCGAGCCGCCGAACCTGACGAGCGGGACGTGGCTCCCCGGGAAGGGGCGGAACAGGCCTGGGTGGTGTACTGGGGACCGAATGGTCGAATGTCGGTCCAGCGCTCAATAGTTCGGGCATCTCGTCGTGTTCCTCGTCGGGGGACGACCTCGCCTCCTGACGCTTTGCCTCGGCTCTTTTCTTAAGAGCGTTGCCCAGAACGCTGATTACGGCAAAGAGCACGAAGGCAATCAGCGACGTGATGTCTTTGTCGGCCAGCAAAAGCACAGTCAGCGCTCCAGGGTACAAGTCTGTCATCCTTACGAGGTGTCTCAGACTACTCTGTTACTGTTTAGGTCCGGCGCCCTTGTCGCCGACGTCCTTACCGATCGCATCCCTCATCCCGGTGTCGGCCTGGATGTTTCGCAGCCGGTAGTAGTCCATGATTCCGAGGTTGCCCGATCGGAACGACTCGGCGATTGCCAGTGGCACCTCCGCCTCGGCAAGGACCAGCTTCGCCCTGTTTTCCTCGACGAGGGCCTTCATCTCCGTCTCGCGTGCAATGGCCATCGCGCGCTTTCCTTCGGCCTCGGCCTGCCGTTGCTGTTTGTCAGCGAGGGCTCGTTCCGTATCGAGGAAGGCGCCGACGTTGGCCCTGTCAGTCACACCGGCCACGCTGACGTCGGCGATGTCGACCGAGACGATCTCGAAGGCGGTCGCCGCGTCCAGTCCCTGGGAGAGGACCTTTCGTGAGATATTGTCGGGATTCTCCAGAACATCCTTGTAAGTGGGTGACGAGCCGACGGCACTGACGATGCCCTGCCCCACGCGAGCGATGATCGTCTCCTCCGTCGCACCGCCGACGAGTCGCTCCAGACACGTCCGAATCGTCACGCGGGCCTTGATCAACAGGCGAATGCCGTCCTTGGCAACCGCGTCCAGCCGGGCATCCGGTCCCAGGGACGCGAGGGGACAGTCGATGACTTTGGGATTCACCGACGTATGAATGGCGTCGAGTATGTCGCGACCGGCAAGATCAATGGCACGGGCGGCGTCAAACTCAAGGTGAATTCGGGCCCGGTTGGCTTCGACCATGGCGGTGACGACCTTGCCAACATCTCCGCCGGCGAACAAGTGCGCCTGGAGTTCGTCGATGGTGATGGGCAGTCCCGCTTTGTGAGCGGTGATGATGCCGGTGACGCAGGCCAGCACGTCATTTGTGTTTCGGCGAACCAGAAAGATGCTTTCGATCGTCGGCGTCGCCAAGTCGATGACGCCCGCCTGAGTGGCGGATATTCGGGCGTCCACGATGAGCGAGGCGTTGACGCGCCGCATGAACATACCCACCAGCGAGCCAAAGCTCACCGGCGCGCCGCTGAATCGCGCCCGAAGCCAAAGCTTTCCAAAAGCGAGAACCACCAGCACGAAGGCGAGTACGAGTACAAACCCCAAAAACCCGGCGCCCATCCAGATGTATTGGCCCAGGTCATTTGATTGAGCGAGAATCATAGCGTTCATGATGACTTCCTTAGTTGGCGAAGCGATCGACCATTTGCGATGCCGGTTTGGTCGGGTTGCATTTAGGATGCTGACGCGGGGTCACGGATTTCCTCGACGACGATGCGAGTACCTTCGATCAGCACGACGCGTACGCGGGCACCGACGGCGATCACCTCGCCGCTGGAGACAACACTGACGCGGCGGCCTCCGAACTCGGCCGTGCCGCTGGGTCGGAGCATGGTGACAACGCTGCCTTCCATGCCGATTTGTGTCGGGCTGACTGACGCAGAGGCAAATGACGGAGGTATAGGGTTTGCGAGCTTCTTCGGCTTGGACTCGCCAGGAGCACTCAGAATGAGTTGACGGCCGATCGTCGTCTTGGGCAGGACCTTGAATGCTATAACGATCGCGGTCGGAACGATCACAGCCTCGATGACGCCAACAACAACGGCCGCATACATGCTGTATTGATAAGCGCAGACCAGGCTGCCGATCAGGCACCCGATGGCGGCAATTGCCAAAATGCCGGCGGACGGCAGCACGACCTCAATCACCGCGATGATGAGACCGGCGGCAAACAGGACCAGAGACCCGATCAACCATTCATTCATGATTCGATTCAACCGCCGGCGAGAAAGGCACAGGCCTGTCAGGCCTGCGCGCGCAAAGTAGGCCGCACTACGACACGGCCGCCTGAGATTTCTACGACTTCCACTTCGTTATCTGGGTCAATCAATTCACCATGTGCAATGACATCAACGCGGCGCCCGTTTATCTGAGCCTTACCCGCCGGCCGAAGACTGGTCAAGGTACGGCCGATGTCGCCCACCTCGACGGCGCTCGGCGTGGCGAAGCTCACCTGGACGCCCGCGACGGCGGCGCTGGTCGGAGCGGCCGGCGCGAGAAGGAGCGATCTGCCACCGGGGATTTTCGGGAGGAATTTGTTGAGCACCCACGCCCCGCCAATGGCCAGGGCCGTCCCGCCGAACACGACCTGCAGTCCGGTCTTGAGGCCCAGCCAGGTGCCCGGCAAACGGGGAACAATGATCGGGCCCGGCTCGGCAGGGACAAATGTCGCAATGAATCCGACGAACACGAAGAGAATTCCGGCAATTCCAGCAATGCCAAATCCGGGGATGACGAAGATCTCCAACCCGATGAGTATCAAGCCGAATGCGACGAGAAGAATCTCCCACATGTCGGCGAGCCCTGTGATATACGGCGCGCCGAGAAATACGAACAAAGCGGCCAGTGCGATGGCGCCCCCGACAAAATGACCGGGCGCGTTGAATTCGGCATAAATGCCAAGCCCAATCAACATCATGAGAATCGTCCGGATGATTGGTGAGCTGAGGAAATCGGCGACGCCTTCTGCCCAGTTCGGCGTAAGCCGGGCCAACTCCCCGGAAATCTGATAAAAGGCCTTCAACTCGTTCTCATTGCTGACAATCGCTTTGGCAAAGCCAAATGCAACGGCCTCGGATTGCGTGAGAGTGAGCAAGTCCCGGTCTTCAACGACGGGCTGGCGGACCACGAGCGCCTCGCCGGTCACGGGATCTTTCATCTTCTCAACCAGTTTCCAGGCACTGCCCTCTTCTCCAAGAAGCTGCTCTTTGTCCTCCTTGGTAACAAATTTGCGATCACTGCCGTCCTTCTTCTCGATCCACCAGATCTCGCTGCCCATGCGTACCATGGCCTCGCAAAGGTGGAGGTCATAGTGCCGGCGGTGGGCACTGTCGCGAAACTCCTTCAGGATGGGGCTTTCGATCTTCGCTCGTTCCGTCTCGCCTAACTCCTGCAACCCATCCGTCGGAGAAAGCAGAATCGGCGCGCAGTCCCCAATCTTGCTCGCGCTGGCCATCACAATTTCGTTGCAGGCCAGCGAGATCATGGCGCCGGCGGAGAAAGCAGAAGGCTTCACCCAAGCGACAGTGTGCATGTCGGTCAGGTTTTTCAAGTAGGTGCAGATATCCAGCGCGCTGGAAACCAGTCCGCCGGGTGTGTCCATTTCGAGAATAAGCAGAGTGGCGCCCTGCTCTCGCGCCTCGTCCACGCGACGAACTAGGCTGGAGAAGGTGACATCGTTGATTTCGTCCTTAATGGTGATCACCGCGGCCGTGCGAGGCTTCGCGACCTCGGTTGATTCTGATTCCGCCGAAACCCTGGATGCAAACGCGACGACAAGACAGAACGCACCCAGAAACAAGGATGCCGTGTTGACTCGGTGCAATTCAATCGATTGAAGTTTCGGTGAATTTGTCATGCTAGGTGCGCCCGTGGGCAGGGTGTCTGGGCCGATGGGTATTCTTGTCGGACGTGGTCCTGCCGCAGGTATATTCTATCCGCTAAATCCGAATGGCACCACGAAGTCCTCCTCGGTAGAGACGTCAGAGGCACTCGGCGATCCCCTTGCGTGGACTATTTCGTCGGGAGGTACTGACTGAGTAGCTCCCGCGTTTGGGGGGCCGTCACCTGTGCCTTTCCGAAGCCGGGAACCGCTCCCAGGGCGACGGCAGATGCCTGTGCCTCGGCGAAATTGCTGATCATCATGATTGGTGTGGCTGCCAGTTGCGGATCGGATTTGGATTGTTTCAGGAGGGCGTCGCCGGGACTATCGTCGGCGAAAATGAGACGATTGAGCAAGACGATCGCGTACTTGTTGGCTCGCATCCTTTCAACAGCCTCGTGAACGAACATGACCCGATCAATCACGACGTCAAAGTGCTGACGGAGCATCGCGGAGATCATCCCGTGGTCCGGGTCGCAGTTGCCAACGTCCAGTACGCGTGCGGATGCCATATGAAACACCGACCCTTGTTGTATTGCCTCCGGATTGCCCGGGGGCGCGGTGAAGATTACAGTAAACTCGCGCGAACATCGTCGTTCGCGATCGTGCCGACCAGACAAGTGCGAGATCATAGTATGATGCGTCCGTGCCGGCTTGGGTGAAGTTGACCGGAGCTCAGGACAAGGGTCCAGGAACGGTGAGAGCGAGTCATGATGCAGATTTCGGATCGGGCAAAACAGCTCAATGAATCGGCGACGCTGGCCGTCTCGGCGCGTGCCGCGGAACTCAAACGCGGGGGCACCGATGTCGTTGGTTTCGGGGCCGGCGAGCCTGACTTCGACACGCCTCAGCATATTATCGAGGCGACCAAGCGGGCCCTGGACGCAGGACATACGCGCTACGCAAAGCCATCCAGCGGCATCCCGGAGGCCAAGGCAGCGGTCTGCGAAAAGTTCCGCCGCGACAACCGATTGGACTACAAGCCAGACCAGGTCATCGTCACCGTCGGCGCGAAAGAGGCGCTCTTTCTAGCATTCAGCGCCATCCTGAACCCCGGGGACGAAGTCGTTTTGCCTTGCCCATACTGGGTCAGCTTCCCGGAACAGGTGAGGCTATGTGGTGGAAAGGTCGTCACAATTCTCGGAGACGAATCCAACGGGCTTCGCGTGCGTCCGGAGCAAATCGCCCGGGCAGTCACGCCGAAGACGAAGGTCGTCGTTTTTAATAGCCCCTCCAATCCCGGTGGGTTCGCATATTCACCCGATGAGACGCGCGCCATCGCCGCCGCGCTGACCGGCAAGGACGTAATCGTCTTTGCCGATGAAATGTACGATTGTCTGCGATTCGGCGAACGCCGTGAGAACCTGAGCTTTGCCACCATCAGCCCGGAGTGGGCGGAGAAGACGATCACCTTCAATGCCGCGAGCAAGTCGCACGCGATGACCGGATGGCGCGTGGGCTATGCGGCCGGTCCGAAGCCGCTGATCTCCGCGATGGCCAAGATTCAATCGCATACAACAAGCGGGACGGCAACATTTATTCATCATGCATTGGTCGAAGCGCTTACGGGTTCACAGGCACACGTGGAACAGATGCGCTGCGAGTTCGAGCGGCGAGGGATGCACATGCACGCCCGCCTCATGGCGATGCGCGGCGTGACCTGCGTGAGACCCGACGGCGCGTTTTACTGTTTCCCGAATGTTTCGGGCACTTTCGCAGCGCTCGATGTTCAAAACAGCGGAGACTTCTGCAAGAAGATTCTCGAGGAGGTCCATGTCGCCATGGTGCCGGGCGACGCCTTCGGAATGGACACGCACGTGCGGCTGTCCTTCGCGACCGACATGAAGACGATCGACAAGGGGCTTGATCGACTCGAAAAGGTGCTCGGCAGGAAGTAACGGGCCGCTGGACCTGTGGTTAATTGCCGCGCTCACCGCGCCGCGACTTGCCCGTTAAATCAAAGATGATTGCATTGGGCCACCGGCGAACAACCTCACCCATTTCGCCCAACCGTTCAGCAAGTCGGCGATTCTTCTCGTCGAATCCAACCCACAGGTAGTACTCGCACTGGGGTGCGATGCCCCTCAGCCCCTGATCGCTGGCGACGTAGTAATACATGCGGTCCATATACCAGCAAAACTGCGGATGCAGGAACTGGACGGCGCCCTCGTAGTACGAGCGTGTCGCCCAGAGCTTGCGGTTGCCATAGATGATCGCATCAGCCGGCGCATGATCGGCGATGTACTGACAGGCTTCATACGCCGCGGCCGGAAGACGTCTGCGATGGTGGAATATGGACTTCTCTGCGGCGCCTTCAACCGCGATACCCACCAGCACGAGGCACGAGAAGATGGCCGCCAATCCCCGAGACCACCGCGATATCTTTAAGTCGATGCGAGCCACAGCCTCCCCGGCGAGCATGGCAAAGAATGGCGCAAAGTGTATCCACCAATACTCGTGCAAGAGCGAAGCACTGCGAAAGATGATAACGAACAGCAATCCCGTCGAGCCGAGGAGCCAGAATCGCGACATCACTTTGGATATACCTATGCCCGTTGGCAACTCCGTAACGGTCATCCGCCTACCTGCGCGTCTGCGTCCACCTGCCGGTCTTCGGCGATTCTGAGTCGGCTCACGGAGCTTTCCCAGAACTTCGAGCATCATTCCGGCGACCACGACGACCAGTCCGGTAGAAGTGAAGTTGCGAATCAGCCAGATGCCTTGTTGCACCAGCCAGACTTCTGTTGTTAGCAGCTTCTCACTCTTCTTGATGCCGGAGCGGTATGCGAAAAGTTCATAAAGGTGGCCGATCTGCCAATTGAGCGTCCACAGGATATGCAGTGCCGTAAGAGTGGCGGCAAATAGCGCCGGCAATGTCACAAGCAGCCAGCCTGAATGCCGGCCGCTGCGTTCCCGTCGCCATACGCAGACGGTAAAATGAATCGCCACAACGCCCGCCTGAATAAACGCGACCCAGCCCGTCAGAATCGACAGCATTGTGCCGAGCGCGAAGACGAACGCATTGAGCCGCGAGCCGCCCGGGAAGCGCCCAACATATGTCCATCCCAGGTATCCGCGCATCGCAAGCAGGCAGAACGGCAGCACCAGCGTTTCGTGGCATGCTGTTCGCCCGAAATAGGTGAAGATCGGCAACGCGAGCATGACCACGCCGCTGAATAGGCCCACGCGCCGACCAAAAAGTCCGATGGCAATCGAAGTCGTCAATACAATGGCGATAACGGTGGATAACGCCGGCACGAGGCGAACCGCAACATCATTAACGCCGAAGACTGCCATGCTCGCGGCCAAAGAGAGAGACAGCAACGGCGGATGGTCCGGATAGAAGTGCCTGGCTTCCGGCAGCCTGCGTTGGAAGAGGCTGTAGACACAGCGTCCCTTCGTCTCTGCAAGTCCGTATCGAACGTGGTTGCGGCCGAACTGGGCCTGATGCGCCGATCCCCAGTCGTGCCGATCGATCAGGGGTCTCCACAATCCGCAGGCATGAAGGGCCACCGCCGCGAGTGTCACCACGATCAGCAGTCTCCCACTGCCGCGCCCGTCGTTTGATCCCGGGGCATTTGACACTTGGTCGATAGGTTTCATGTCGGTGCTTTATGTTACCATGACGACAGAAGACGAGTTCGTTCCTCACCTCGAACCGATGCAATCGCCGGAGTCGGCTGTGCCGCTTGAATGACCCAATGAAGCTCATCATTCAAATCTGCTGTCTGAACGAGGTCCAGACCTTGCCGGCTATGCTTGCGGACCTTCCCCGAACCATGCCCGGATTTGACGCGGTTGAATGGCTCGTCCTCGACGATGGCTCCGTGGACGGAACCGCCGAAGTGGCGCGGCAGTTGGGCGTCGATCATGTCGTCCGCATGACTCACAATTCCGGTCTCGCCCGGGCCTTCGATACGGCGATTTCAGAATGTTTGCGACGCGGGGCCGACGTCATTGTGAACACGGACGCGGATAACCAGTACGTCGGTCAATGCGTGACCGACCTGGTTCAGCCGATCCTAGCGGGCACGGCCGACATGGTCGTTGGAACGAGGCCCATCGCCGACATGGAAGACTTCTCCTGGACTAAGAAGCGACTGCAATGGCTGGGGAGTTGGTTCATGCGCCGCCTGACAGGCACCGAGCTTAAGGACGCAACGAGCGGCTTCCGATCGTTTACGCGCGAGGTCGCCTTGCGCATGAACGTGACGAGCGATTTTACATATTCGCTTGAAACACTTGTTGCCGCAAGCCACCAGAAGTTTCGTCTGGTGGACGTCCCCATCCGCACAAATCGCGCGACCCGGCCAAGCAGGTTATTCGGTTCGTCCGGTGAATACATCCTGAGGCAACTGGTCATTCTGCTCCGCGTCTACACGATGTATCGTCCGCTTCGCGTCTTCTTCGGGGCAGGCGGGATGGCCATGGTCTTCGGATTGGCCCTGGCAGTTCGATACTTTTTCTACATGCTCGCCGGGGAAGGTAAGGGCCACATCCAGTCCGTGGTGGTGGCAGGCCTACTCGTAACCGTGGGGTTCTTGCTTTGCATGATGGGTCTGTTGGCGGACATCATCAGATCAAATCGGCTCTTTTTGGAACGATTGCTCTACCGCGTGCGCACCGTCGAGGAACAGGACACGAGCCAGAGCGTAAGTTCGAGCACACCCGCCAAGCAACAATCCGAGTAAATACCATAGGGACTGGTAATTGCGTCGCCCAACGCCCTGATAGTCTTCGAGCTTGTTTCTCGTGAAGCAGAAATGTCAATCCACGCTTAACGAATCGGGACCAAGATACACCCTTGATCCCGGCTTAATAGCTCTGGGCAACTGCCGCCGCTCCGCGAGTTGTTGAGCATTCAGCGCGAGCAGCGGGCTGATCTCAAAAACTCCATCCGGATTTCCATCAGCAGATACCGGAACCTGGACCCCCGCTGATTTCAGCCATCGCGCTGCCCTCAGACTGATGTCCCGCTTTGCTGTATTCACCGAGTCGATCCCGGTCGCGTTCTTCACCGGGCTGAATTCCTCCTCGCGCGAGGTCTCCATCAACACCGGGTTGCGCGAAAGGGGAAGCGCGTCGAACACGAAAGATTCCAGCTTGATCGCGTTAGGCTCCGTCGGCTCGACTCGAACGCAGAATTCCAGATCGACGAAAGGAACTTTCTTGACCGCGCGATGCCATGGAAGTGCAAAGGCCGCGGGGTCCTCGGTGAGCCGCTCGATGAAGGACCGCGAAAGGGCGTGGATGGCGATGTTGGCGGCGTCAAACCGGCGGGTGCCGTCGGAGTTTCTCATGCGGGCCAGCGCATCCGGAAAGTCTGAATACTCAATCACCGTTAGCGCTCCGTCGATGGCGGCGAAGTTTCCGACTTTCTCCAGGTCGTCCGCCTTAGGCAGGGTCTTGCTGGACATCTCGGAATGCGAGGAGTCGTGCAAGCCGAGAAACGCCGGGTCCAGGCAGTGAACAAGTGGATTGTCCACTTGGAAGTAACTCAGGTGATCAACGCCTCGTGCGGCCATGTCAGCGAGCATTCCAGAAGTGGCGAGGGCAAGGAGTGAACCGCCGTGTCCGTCGGGCGACAGTGCAATGCGGTGCGGCTGATCGAGCAGTATCTTGCCTGAACGATCGAACGCCGGCATGACACCTTGCTGAAAGAACGAAACACCCTCGCGACCGAGTCCGTAGAAGTCGTTGGATTCAAAGCAGGAACAGGTGGCGTGATGGTTGGCGGGGCTGGTCATCACATACCAGTGAATTTTTCCGCCATAAGTCTGAATCGTTGCGAGAATCGACTCGGCAAAGAGTTGAAAGAGCGTTTTGCCTTGCACGGGAGAAATTGGAAATGCCCCCTTGGGGCCGTCAAAGCCAAGCCGCGTGCCCTGCCCGCCTGCCACAATGAAGGCGGCGACCTTTCCCGCTGCGAGGAGCGCCTCGCCTCGCCGCACGATATCCGCCGAAATCGATGCCCTTCGTTTGACGCTTGCGGGTTGAAGGTCAGCCTGAGCGGGCATTGATTTCGTCTCTGACGCCGCCAGGCGAGCCAGATTCGGCAACTGAGCCACGCTAATCAGCCGGAGGTCGGCGATCAGCTCCTCCCGTGCCGCAGGCGCCAATCGATCCCAGAACCGAAACACGTGGCCCTGTCCGACGGCCTCGAGGTCTTTTCTGAGCTGGGAAACTGATTCAGAAACGGGATGCGTCATACCGCGACCGCCATTCTTTTCGGGTTCGTGAGGATCACAGTCGATAAACTAGCAGGGCACAGAGGACTGTCAACGTGACGTGTGACGACGGCGATCGCGAATCAGGGACCGATCCCAGGCAGCCGACGCGGCGGGAGTTCATCGGCCGCGCGATTTGTGCCGGCGCTGCGGCCGGCCTCTGCAACCTGCGGGGCATTGCTGCGATGGCGGCGCAGGACGCCGTGAAAGCGCCGAGCCCGCTCCCGATTGCTCACGTTATCCGGGCATATTCCGCTCACATGATGCCCGTCAGCGTGATCCACCGCACCATCCTCAAGGATGCACTGGAAGAAAGCATCAAATCGATTGCCGGCGAGGATCGTATGGCCGATGCATGGCATCGAATCCTGAAACCGGATGACGTTATTCTTATCAAATTCAACCAATCGGGAGCTGAGAACATCGGAACAACTCAGGCGATGGCCGCGGAGTTGGTGGAATCGCTTCAGAAGGCGGGGTGGAGTCCGTCGCAGTTGATGTTGCTTGAGGCCGTTGGTGCGAACCCTTCGATGCTCCGAACAACGAAACAGCCCGACCGGCGATGGCAGCACGAGCGAGTCAATTTCGGTGTTTCCGGGCGAGATTCGTTTGTCGCGGCGCTGGATCAGGCGACGGCGATCATCAATGTCCCGTTCATCAAGACCCACCATATGACGACCCTCACGGGCTGCCTCAAAAATCTCTCGCACGGCCTTATCCAGCACCCGGCCAGATTCCATGAGGGCCGCTGCGATCCGGCGATCGCCGAAATCGTCGCGAGTGACGCCATTCGGAGCAAGGTGCGCCTTAACATCATGAATGGAATTCGGTGTGTCGTCGAAGGTGGGCCAAAGGCCGACCCCGACACCCTCGTGTCTTGCAACACGCTCTTCGTCGGAGTGGACCCCGTGGCGTGCGATGCCTCGGCATTTGGCTTCCTGAACGAAGTTCGCTCGCTTCGGGGAAAGCCACCCCTGTTGAAAGGGGCGTCCTTGCCGATTCATCTCCAAAGTGCGACAAAGCGCCGGATCGGCCAGTCTGACCTGGAGAGAATCAGGGTAACCCGCGTGGACGTGTGATTTTCCGGTAAACTGTGTATTTGCCTATGCTTGCAATTACAGGGCTGACCCGGCCTTGAGATTCTGGAGCGCAAAGCATAAAAGTCCTGCCGAACCGTGGGTTTCTGCTTGTCTTGCACTGAGGCCGACTGGATTGACTCCAGGTCAACGCCCGAAAAAAACAGGGCCATTTCGGCCGCCATTGATTGACAGTAACGCCGAATATGGTACGATATAGATAGGCATGGTCGTGGGGATTGCTTCACGATCAGGTATTTGTGCGTGCTAGGGAGTTACTGTGGTCTGTAATTGAGGCAAGAGCGGCGACCGTTATCATACATTGAGAATTATTCATTCCGGCCCGCGCGGGGGCCGAATCATCCGCGAGTCATTCCAAAGCTCCTGCCTAGCCAGACGCCACAGATTTCCTGATAGCCTTACATCGCGTTTCTTCCCGCCTGAGGTTGTTGCACACACCTTGGGAAGCGGGGGTTCACGTGATTGTCGGCTGTCGCCTTCCCGAAACGCCTCCTGCAGACTCGAAGAATTGTAATGGCATTACAGTCGAGCCCCTCGGCGCTTCGCCGCGGGAATTCTCGGCTTGATCGTTGAAGGTCCGGAACGGATTTGGCAGTCGGTTCCGAGCCTCACCTAGCCGGTCGCCCTCGTCCACGGAGAGCGCGAAGTTAGGGTGGTCGCGACCCATGGGGTCGGGCCAGCCGGATTGGTTTCATACATAGGATGTTTCATTCGCCTCGGCCCAGGGACAAGGGAACGGGTCAGGTGACGAAGTGACTGCCAAGCTAAGGAGTAAGCGAAGTGAAAAGACGTAAGGCATTTACCCTGATCGAACTACTGGTGGTAATCGCGATCATCGCTTTGTTGATCTCGATTCTTCTGCCCAGTCTCTCCCGTGCGCGAGAGCTTTCCAAGCGCACCGTCTGCTCGGCCAACCTGCGCGGTATCGGCCAGGCGATGTACATCTACGCGCAGGACGAGCCGGGCGTCTTCCCGAGCGTTGCTGAAGTCTATACCGGGACCGGCAATAACATGGCCTTGTACCGACCTGTGGACCGAACGACGGCTCCGCCGACGACGGGCATTCCGTCCGTGACGACGGACCTGTGGGTGCTGGTCCGGCAGAACAACACGACGCCGAAGCAGTTCATCTGCCCGAGCACGACGGACGTGCCGGATCCGGCTCAGGATTCGCTGGCCTATTACGACTTCCTCGGAATCAACAATCTGAGCTACGCGTATCAGTACCAGCACGATCCGAATCGCCAGATCATCGGCACCAGCTCGGAGCCGATCTTCCCGGTCATGGCCGACGCCAACCCCTACATCAAGGGCAACGTCGGTACATCACTTATCGTGCAGGACCGGATTTCGCAGTTCCGTGGCAACAGCAACAACCACACCAACCGCGAAGGCCAGAACATCCTGTTCCAGGATTCTCACGTTTCCTTCGAGAAGGGCCCGGACGTCGGTCTTTCGGGTAATGTGGATAGCCAAACCCGAGTTGTTTCCAGAGGCCGCGACAATTGCTATACGGTCTTCGCGGAGTCGGGCCAGCAGAACGTTGATGCCGGCAACGAGGCACCGACCAGCACCAAGTGCAACCTGGGTGGTCGATCCGATACCTGTCTGGTTCCGTAAGTAACCCGACAGTAATTGGCTGAGTTGATTATCTTCGAGGCGGCAGGTCGTTCATCGCGACCTGCCGCTTCTCTCTTGCGCGTCAGGCGGGGGACGAAAGAGAACACTCTTTCGCAGGGTGGGAAAGGTCGTTTGAGTCGGCTGTTAACTGCACGCGTATGCGAGCGTCGACGACGACAATGCCTTTGCCGGGTTCGAGCACCATGAGTGGATTCAGATCCAGGTCGAGGATTTCCGGTGCGATTTCGATCAGGGCGGAGACCTTCATGATCGTCGAGATCAGCGCTGCCTCGTCGGCCAGGGGCGCTCCGCGATAACCTCGCAAGAGCGGCAGGGACTTGAGGCTTGAGATCATGTCTTTTGCGTCGGTATCCGTAACCGGTGTGAGCCGAAATGCGACGTCCTTGAGCACTTCGACGTGGACGCCGCCCATGCCGCAGACGATGAGCGGACCAAAGACGGGATCGGTGGCGATCCCCACGATCATCTCAACGCCCACATCGATTTGTCGCTGCACGAGGACGCTTTGCAGGTTCAGGCCGGCCTTGGTCATGCGGCGCTTCAACTGCTCGATGGCGTCACGCACTTCATCCGCATTCTCCAAGTTCAGGACCACGCCTCCGACGTCGCTTTTATGGACGAGGCCCGGGGCGACTGCTTTGAGGACCACGGGATAACCCAGTCGATCGGCCGCCTGTGCCGCCCCTTCGAGGGACGAAAGCTCAGTCTGGGCGAACGAAATGCCGATCGCGTCGAGCAATTCGGCGGTCTGGTCGGACGACAGCCAGCCCGGCTCGTCGGCGGTGGCCTGCGCCGACTCAATGATGGCGCGAATGCGGGCGACGGTCGGCTCGGAAAACTTAGTGACTTTTCCGTCCGGACGGCTGCGCCATTGGCTGAGGCGATAGGACGCAGCGAGCGAGATGGCGGCGTTTTCCGGATAGCGGTAGGAGGGGATTCGACCTCGGGGACCGGGGCTCAGGATGGCCGGCGTTCCGCGCGACGACAGGAAGACGTTCAGGACGGGCCGGTCAGCGGGGATTTCGCCGGCCGCGCGGGCGATCGCGGCGGCGACTTCCTCCGGGCGCGTGGTCAACATGGGAGGAATAAAGACGACGATCACTGCGTCGACGCCGGGATCATTTCCGACAATCTGAACGGCGCGACGAAAGTCCTCCGGTTGATCCGAGGCGACCAGATCGACCGGGTTCTGAAATCCGGCATGAGCCGGCAGAAACTCGCGCAGGGACTTTATTGTTTCGGGGGCGAGCTCGGGGAGCTTGAGTCCCTCGGCCTCGCAGGCGTCGGCGAGGAGGATCGCCGGGCCCCCGGCGTTTGAGACGACTCCCACACGCGGGCCGGCGAGAAGCGGCTGCGTGGCCAGCAGGGCGGCCACGTCGAACATGGATTCCAACGTGTCGGTGCGAAGGACTCCGGATTGCTCGAAGAGGGCATCCACCGCGACGTCCATGCTGGCAAGGGCGCCAGAGTGGCTGGACGCGGCTCTTCGACCGGCCGCCGATCTGCCGGCCTTCACAGCGATGATGGGCTTCTTGCGCGCGACGCGGGGGGCGATTCTGCCGAATTTCCGGGGGTTTCCGAAGCTCTCAAGGTAGAGAAGGATTACGTCGGTGTTCGGATCGTCGGCCCAGTATTCGATCAGGTCGTTTCCGGAGACGTCGGCCTTGTTGCCCACGGAAATGAACGAGGATATCCCGAGATTCAACTCGCGAACGTGGTCGAGGATGGTCAAACCGAGCGCGCCGCTTTGGGACAGGATGCCGATGTTTCCCGAGGGCGGCCATATGGGCGTGAACGTCACGTTCAATCGGATGTCGGCATCGGTGTTGAGCAGTCCCATGCAGTTGGGGCCCACGGTGCGAATGCCTGCGGCGCGCGTTTTTGCAATGATTCGCTTTTCGGATCGTCGTCCCTCTTCCGATGACTCGGCAAAGCCGGAGGTGATGATGACGATTCCACGAGCGCCCGTGGCGATGCAATCGTCGACGACCGACTCAACGAACCTTGCGGGCACGACGATGACGACGAGATCGACGGGATGGCCGATGGCGGCGAGTGAGGGATGAGCCGCGATGCCCATGATGTTGCCGGCGCTGGAGTTGACGGCGTAGATGCTCCCCGAAAAACCGTCTCGAATCAGGTTGGCAAGAATGGCGCCGCCGATTGAGTTTGGCTTTTGCGAGGCGCCGACGACGGCGACGGACGAGGGGCGAAACAGGGGATCAAGGCCTCGCGGTCCGACTGATCGTTTACTCATTGCAGTGTTGTTCCTTACGGGACCGGGTAAATGAGAATTCGCGTTTCCTTATCATAGTTTGTCGCCCGATGATCAAGGCTTGTTCGTTTCACTTCCGAGTTGGTTGCCGGAGCGGTTTTCTCCACTTGCGGGGTGGGTGATGGGAAACGTCGAAACGTCGAAATGGTGCGCGGCGGCGGAGTTGCGCGGGGGCATTCGAGAGGGTCCAGGTGAATGCAGAGGCGGCGGTACTGATTGCGTCGGCGATTGGTGTTGAATTTGATTGGGGGTCCGGATTTTCTGGTACCGCTTGCTGACGCGCGCGGCTCGGATCGGGGGCGGCGTGCGCGCAGATCGAAGGTGACATAAGGTGACACAGGCCTCGCGGAGATTGTGGCAAGTCTTGTGGCGGGCGTGGGTTGGGGTGGTTCGTGTTTTGGGTGGTTTTGGGTGGAAACGTCGAAAAGTCGAAACGTCGAAACGTCGAAATGTCGAAACGTCGAAAAGTCGAAAAGTCGAAATGGTGCGCGGCGGCGGGGTTGCGTGGGGGCATTCGAGAGGGTCCAGGTGAATGCAGAGGCGGCGGTACTGATTGCGTCGGCGATGGGAGTTGATTGCGATTGGGATCCGGATTTTCTGGTACCGCTTGCTGACGCGCGCGGCTCGGATCGGGGGGCGGCGGCGTTCGCGTAAGTCCTGCAAAATCGAAGGTGACATAAGGTGACACAGGCCTCTTGCGGATCGAGGTAATGCTTGTGGCGGGCATGGGTTGGGGCGATGCGCGATTTGGGTGATTTTTGGTGGAAACGTCGAAACGTCGAAACGTCGAAACGTCGAAGTTTTGAGCGGCGGCGGGGTTGCGCGGGGGCATTCGAGAGGGTCCAGGTGAATGCAGAGGCGGCGGTACTGATTGCGTCGGCGATTGGCGTTGGATGCAATTGGGATTCGGATTTTCTGGTACCGCTTGCTGACGCGCGCGGCTCGGATCGGGGGCGGCGGCGTTCGTGGAAGTCTTGTGAAAGCGAAGGTGACATAAGGTGACACAGGCCTCGCGGGGATTGTGGTAACGCTTGTGGCAGGCGTGGGTTGGGGTGGTTCGCGAAAAAGGTGAAAATGAGCGAGACGTGCCTGGGACGTGAGGCCTGGGGCTTGCGGTTTGAGTTGTGGGTGCAGGTGACATCGGGCGCTATTTCGCGGGGCATGGTTGAAATTATCTCCATGTATCAATTCTTGCCCCCTGTGCGCGCGGGATTGACGGGTTCGCCGCAAGCCCGGCTGAAGCCGGCTGGGGGAGGGGGAAAAAGAATGGGTGGGTGTGGGCTGTGGACCACCAGTTGAAAACTGGCGGCAAACGATGGTCGGCTGAAGCCGGCCTTTTGGAAGGTGACGCAGAGGGGCGGAGGGGGCGAGTGGGAGTGCGAATGCGGTGACACGTGGCGAGGTGGGGGCGGCTGGTGGGTCGTCGCCAAACGGCAAGCCGCAGTGGGGGTCGCGCGGTGATCAGATCGGCGCGGGACAAGCGTAAGGGGGGATGATCGCGCGGGCGCCGGGCGAGGTCGGGGGCTAAATGGGGCGGGGGCGCAGCGGATGGGGCGCGGGGGCGATTTCTCTGTGGGTAGCGCGGGCGACGTCGGGGGGAGCGGGCTGGTGGGTCGTCGCCAAACGGCAAGCCGCGGTGGGGGTCGCGCGGTGATCAGATCGGCGCGGGACATGCGCAAGGGGGATCATAGCGCGGGCGCCGGGCGAGGTCTGGGGCGGCGGGGAGTTCGGCGCGGGGGGTTAGCGAACGATGACGATTGTTCCGGGGGCGGCGCGGAGTTGGGCGGCGGCGTTGCCCTGGTTGATGGCGATTTCGAGCATGCCTGTCGAACCGATGATGGCGACGATTTCGCCGGTTTTTACGTCGCCGTAGGTGGTTCTGAGGGGGCCGACGCGTAGGGGGCCGACATAGACGCTGAGGTCCGGCCGACCTCCGACGGTGGCGGCCAAGTCGTTTTCGCTGATGTTGGTGATCAGGTTTCCAAAGTGATCGACGTAGAGCACCTGGCCCTCAATGCCTCCGTTGGAGAGGGTCGCCGGCGGATCGAGGTTGAGGATTTCGATCTGGTCGATGAGGGGGCCCACATTGAGCATGCCGACGCCGCGGGCGAGGTGGCCGGCGACGGGGGCGAGGACATCGCGGCCGTGGAAGGTCGAGCTGATTTCCTGGCGGAAGAGCCGAGTGTTGGTGATGGCGCGGAGTTCGTCGAGGGCAAAGTCTCGGTGAAGCAGGCTGACGAGGCCGTTGTCGGGAGCGAGGACGATCTGGCCATCGTAGGAGGCGGCGATCAGTCGGCGCGTGGTTCCGACTCCCGGGTCGACGACGGCGACGTGGACGGTTCCTTCGGGGTAGTAGTCGAAGGCCTCTCTGAGAATGAATGCGCCGCGTACGACATCGTGTGGAGGGATTGCGTGCGAGATATCCACGATTTGGGCGTTGGGCGCTAACTGGAGGATGACGCCCTTCATGCATGCGACGTAGTGGTCAGCCTGGCCGAAGTCGGTGGTGAGGGTGATGATGGGCATGTGGAAAAAGAGCCTCGGTCGAATCTGGGGTCAGTGTTCCTCAATCGTACGCGATGAGCGGCGGGGTAAAATCCACGGCAGGCGATTGCGGGCAGGAAAAGTGTGACATATCAGGCTCATGTGTTATTATCGGGCTCTAAATGGCGGGCAGCCGTGGAATAACGTCAGGGCCCTGATTCGCTTGGGCGATATGGTTGCCATGCGGCATGGGCCATTATAATCCCTTGGCTGGCTGAAGTTTGGAACGAAGAGCGTCGCCGGCCGCTAACGCCTCCGCCTTTGACTAACCACTTTTGACTGGAACTCGCTACGTGCCAAGTCCTCGCGTTACTAAACTCACCGAGCCCCGCCGTGGCAATGTTGACCTGTCAAGTGGATGGCGTCCGCGGCTGCGCGAGTTGCTGCGCTGGCCGATGGCCGTGGCGGCGACGTTTTGCGCGGGGGCGTTTCTCATCGTATTTTCGTCGCAGGAGCGGCTTCCGTATTTTCTCGGACAGAATCTGACCCAACCGGTCTTTTCACGGGTTGAATTCGACCGGGTCAATCTGCTGCGGACGGCCGAGGTGCGCAATGCTGCTCAGCAGGAAGTGCCCAGTTATTATCGCCTGAACAAACCGCTGCTCGAACGGATCGAGGCGGAGTTCATGGATCTGCACGCGGCGGTGAATGCCGCCGCGACGCTGGAGAAGTTCACGGCCGCCTCTGGCACGCGGTGGACGCTGGACGAGGCGGCCTTCAACACGATCAACTCGCTGACGGACGAGGCGGGCAGCGGGACTTACCGTCGCGAGGTGCAGAAGATCGTCCGGCGGGTGGCGGCTCAGAACATGGTGGAGCGTGCGGACGAGGAGCGCGATGTCCGAACGACGTCGAACCATGTGGAGCTGGATCGCGGCGACGGGCAATTCGTGGCCGTTTCCAAGGAGCGGCTCACCTACGCGGTGAATGAGGAGCACGTCGATCGGCTTGCGGAGACTGCGGTGGGGACGGCGCTATCGGCGGCGATTCGACCGACGCTGGTGGCGATTATCCGACGATCCATCGGGCCAAGCGCGGATAAGACTGACGCGGTCTATGTTTACGACCGGCCATATACCAAGGAGCAGATCGAGGCGGCGGGGAAGCTGGAGCCGGTGCGGGATAGTTATCATGTCGGCGATCGGCTGGTTCCGGCGGGTATCGTCGTTCCTGAGGCGCTGGGTCTTCTGACCGCCGAGCAGGATGCGTATCGATCTCAGCGACAACTCGATCCGAAGCTGCGGATGCAGTGGATCAAGGAGACGGCGGGGATCTTCGGGATCATTGTGATGATCACCGCAGGGCTGGCGGTGTTTACGATGCACGTAAAGCCTCGCGTGGGCCGGAACACGACTCGTGCCACGGCGCTGGCAGTGCTATTGATTTTGATGCTGCTGGCGGACCGGGTGGTGCTGGTGGGGATGAGCACGTCTCCGATCTGGAGCGTGGCGACGATCGTGATGACGGCGGCGATCTTCACGATCGCGTATTCGCCGGCGTTTGCGATCGGGGTGGCGGCGGCGCTTTCGCTGCTGACGATCATGACGCTGGAGGCGCGGTTCGGGCTGTTTCTGGTTCATCTGACGGTGACAGCGACGGTTTCGCTGATGCTGCACGACATTCGCACGCGGTTGAAGATGGTGCAGGTGGGGGGCGTTACAGCGCTTGCGGCGGCGCTGAGCACGTGCTTCGTCGGGCTGATGCGGCAACAGGTATTCAGTACGCTGGTGAAAGAGATATCATTTGCCGCCCTTGCGGCGCTGGCGGGCATCAGCGTGGTGCTTGTGCTTCTGCCGCTGATCGAGCGGGCGCTGCGCGTGACGACGAGCCTGACGCTGCTGGAGTGGGCGGATACGAGCACGCCGCTGCTTCGGCATCTGATCGAGAAGGCGCCGGGTACGTGGCAGCACAGTCACTTGATCGGCAGCATGGCGGAGACGGCGGCCGAGGAGATCGGGGCGAACGGGCTCCTGGTTCGGGTGGGGGCTTATTACCACGATATCGGGAAGACGTGTAAGCCGCAGTACTTCGTTGAGAACCAGTCGGGTAAGCACAGCGCTCACCAGCGTCTGGCGCCGACGATGAGCCTGCTGGTCATCTTGGCGCATGTAAAGGACGGACTGGCGATGGCGCGGGAGTTTCGGCTGCCGCGCGTGCTGCAGCAGTTCATTGCGGAGCACCACGGGACGACGATTGTGCGATATTTTCATGCGATGGCGGCGCAGGAGGCGCGGGCCGGCGGGCGCGACGCGCGGACGGTGAGCGAGACGGAGTTTCGGTATCCCGGTCCGAAGCCGCGATCGCGCGAGTCGGCGATCTTGATGTTGTGCGACGGCGTTGAGGGGGCTGTGCGGGCATTGCACGAGCCGACGCCGAGCCGCATCGAGGCGGTGGTTCACGAGATCTCGATGGCGCGGCTGATGGACGGGCAATTCGATGACAGCGATATCACACTGAAGGAACTCTTCAAAGTGGAGCAGATTCTGGTGAAGAGTCTCTGCGCCTTCCACCATGGTCGTATTGCCTATCCGAAGGTGACGGATAGTGCGGCGCCCGGGCAAGTCCGAACGGCATGAGTCGCCGAACAACCCAAGTCAAAAGAGTTTTGCGTCGCAAGCCGGCCGCCGATTGCGCGGTGAAGGTGGAGGTGTCGGGCGCTGGCGGCGTGTTGGCGGGTCGGATTCGGGAGGCGGCGGTTGCTACTTTTGGTGGAGAGGGTCGCAGGGGCGGGCGGCTTGAGGTGGCGATCGTGGATGATGCCGAGATGCGCAAGCTGCATCGGCGGTGGATGGGGCTGGGGAGCACTACGGACGTATTGAGCTTCGATCTGTCCGACGGGGGGGACGACGGGGTTGTGGATGCGCAGCTTGTGGTGTGCAAGCCGGTGGCGGAGCGCAGCGCGGCGAAAACCGGCGGGGACTGGCGGCTGGAACTGCTCCTGTATGTCGTTCACGGCTGTCTGCACCTTTGCGGTTATGATGATGTCACGGCGTCGAAGGCGGCGCGGATGCATCGACGTGAGGATGAGATTCTTTTGGAACTGGGCCACGGCGCAGTGTTTTCTCAGGGTGAGAAAGTGCGGAGTTCGCGAACGGCCTCCGCGAGGAAGCGCAAGCGATGAGGGTCGCCGTCGTTCAACTCGTGGTACGGATGGGGCATCGGGCGACGACGCTTCAGCGTGCATTGGCGGCATTTGACGGCGCGGCGGAGGCCGATCCGGCGCCGGACCTGATTCTTTTGCCGTCGTTTTGCGATGTGGCGGAGTGGGCGCGGGGAGATAAGGACGTCGGCGAGCGACTTGAGGGGCCGACGCTTGCGGCGATTGCCCATCGGGCTCGACAGTGGGGGGTGTTCGCCAGTTTCGGCCTCGTTGAGCGAAGCGGGAATCGACTTGCGGTGTGCTCGGCGCTGCTGGATCACGATGGCGATCTTGTGGCGGTGAGGCGGGGCGAGCATGCGGGGGCAGAGCAGCAGGTCGCGTCCAGTGCGTCGGGGGTGGACGTGCGGAATACGGCAATCGGCGCTGTTGGACTGATGAATGCGGGGGATGTTTATCAAGCGGCCGGGGCGTCTGGTGATGCGTCGGGGCAGGCGGATTTGCTGATTTGTCCCGGGTGCTTTCTTTCGGCGGGGGGCAAGGGGCCGGCACGGGGAGCGGAACTTACGGGGAAGATGGTCGCGACGGCCAGGCGATTCGGGGCTCACTTTGCCGTGGCGGACGTGAGTACGGAAGCGGACGGAGCTTTGGGCGGAGTTATTGGCATGGCGATGATCGTTGCGCCGGATGGGGCGATCGTTTGCAGGGAGGCGGGCGAGGTCATGTATGCCGATGTTCCCGTTGCTCTGAGTGGGCAGACGCCGCCAAATCGGAGGAAGTAATCGTCTTTATGTGGACCGGTCTCATCGTTGTCTGCACACTTGTGACGCTGCTCGCCGGGACGGCGGTGGTTTCGGTTCGCACGGCTTCGCGGAGTCGATTGATTGAGGCGCTGCGGCGGATCGACCGGGGGGGGCGGCTGGATTTGTTCGACACGCACGAACAGGCCTATGCGGTCACGACGCTGGTGGTGCGACAGTTCGGCATTGTTTTATTTGTCATTCTTGTCGGGCGGCAGATCGGCATGGCCGGTCCGTGGCACGTTGCGCCGCTTCAGGTGGGATTGATTTCCGCGGTCTGGCTTCTGTTCATCGGTGCCATTATTCCGAATGCGTTGGCGCGTTATGCGGGCGAGGGGTTTTTGGCGCGGACGCTGCCGGTGCTGGAGCTGGTGCGACGGGTGTCGTGGCCGGTGCTGGGGATTGCGCGCGTGGTAGAGGAGATCGTTCGACGGCTGGTGGGGGTGTCGAAGGATGTTCCCGGGGACGCGGCGGAGGTGGAGCGGGAGATTCTCGACGCGCTGTCCCACGGTGAAGTGAGCGGAGGGGTGGATGAGGCGGAGCGGGATATCATTCGATCGGCGATGACGCTTGATGATACGCTGGTCGGCGAGATCATGACGCCGCGGACGGACATGGTGGGGATCGAGCAGGGGCTGGCCTACGACGAGGTTCGACGGCAGATCATCGCCGCGGGCCACTCGCGGACGCCGGTTTTTGAAGAGACGATCGATCACGTCGTCGGCATTCTCTACACCAAGGACCTGCTGGCGGTGGATCAGCCGGAGGACTTCTCGATCAGGAAAGTCATGCGTCAGGCGACGTTTGTCCCTGAGACCAAGGACGTCGCGAGCTGTTTGAAGGACTTTCAGGCCAATCGGGTTCACATTGCCATTGTCCTGGACGAGTACGGGGGAACGGCGGGATTGGTCACGATCGAGGATATTCTCGAAGAACTGGTCGGCGAGATCGCTGACGAGCACGATGAACTGCCGCCCGAGCCGATTCGGATGATCGATGACCGTACGGCGGAGGTGGAGGCACGCGTTCGGATTGAAGAGATCAATCAGGCGATGGACATTCAACTTCCGGGGGATGAGTCGTACGACACCATCGCGGGGTTCGTGCTGGCGCGCTTGGGGCGGATTCCGAAGCCCGGCGAGTCGCTGATTGAGGCGGACGTTCGGATCGAGGTGATCGAGGCGCGGGACCGGGCGATCCGGCGTTTGCGCGTGACGATGCTCGAACCTGCTTCGCAGGAGTAAGAGGCCTCCTTGCCACTTCAGAAAGACATCGGCATCGTCCTTCGCCGCCTGGACTACAGCGAGACCTCGCAGATTCTGGTGGTGTTCACGCGAGAGCACGGTCAGCAGCGGGTGATCGCCAAGGGGGTGAAGCGCTCGACGAAGAAGAAGGCGTCTACGGGCATCGACCTGCTTGAGCAGGGGCGCATTGTGTTTTCCCAGCGGCCGGGGAAGGAAGACGCGATGGCGACGCTGACGGAGTGGCGTCAGGAGGAGTCGTACGTACACGTTCATCGCGATCTATACCGGATGTATGCGGCGCAGTATGGGGCGGAGGTGACGGCCCAGCTCACCGAGGTGAACGATCCGCACGCGATGCTTTTCGATGCGATTGTCTCGCTCCTACGCGATCTGGCGACGATCGACCCGGTTGCGGCGCTGGTGCAATTCCTATGGACGATGCTGCGCGAGATCGGCCTACGGCCGGAGATGTCGCGGTGCGTGAACTGCGGCCGCGACGCGGCGGGGGACCGAATGCTTCACTTTTCGTCGCACGCGGGCGGGGTGATCTGCCGGGACTGCGAGCCGCACGTCGTGGAGAAGATCAGGATTGACGGCGAGGCCGCGTTGATTCTGGCGACGCTCAACGGGGCGGCGCCGGATGGGGGCGAAGGCGGAGACGAGGAGAGGGCGGGCGCCGGAGGTACGCTGGTGCACGCGGTCGATGCGGCGGTGGAGCGGGCGGATCGGCGCGTGATTCATCGGGCGTTCGAGATTCTCGACTATCACCTGACGGAGACGATGGGGAAGCAGGCGCGGCTGCGCGGGCCGCTGTTTGCGATGATGGGGCAGGCTGAGCGGGGGAAGTAGGGCTTGGGGGCGCTTCGGCGGGCTTTCGGGGTTAGCGCGGGTTTCGTGTAAATGCGGCGTTTCTCATTTGCACTTTTTCAAGGGGCATCCACAGGCTTCGCCGGGCGAGTCATCCAGGGGGATGGTCGGCGCCGAGGTCTGGGCAGCTCAGTCCGATGCCGGCGTAGCGCTGCCGGGCGACCCCCAAGGCTATCGCATCGTGTGGCTGGCGACACGCAGGCCGGCGCTGGTAGAATACGGGTCATCTGATGCGGGCCAGATGGCGCATTACTGTAATGATGATTCAGCTGCCACGGGGCCAAACGCCCGTGGGGCGAGACGGCCAGCGCGACGGTGGTAGTGTGAGGATTGGCGCACATCTGAGCAAATTCGGAGGTCCATCCATGAGACCCGTCAACTGTTTCAAGCACCTTGGTCTGCTCGCAGCCTTTACACCATTGTTACTCGCCGCAACCTGCAACACGCAGCCGCCCACCTCGGACCCAACACCACCCGTGCTCGAAGTTGACCCTGACGGCGATACCGGGGGCGCAATCGATGGCCGCTTGGACGACGTGCATGGAGACATAGTGTTGCGATTGCCGTGGCGCACTGGCGAGCAATACCCCCTCTCACAGGGACACGGTCCTTGCGCGAATTGTTCGCATACTGGGTACGAGGTCGATTTCGAGATGCCCGTCGGTATCAGTGTCGTCGCTGCGTGTGCGGGACAGGTCACGGACATTGGCGAGTACGAACAGAATAGCCCCGACGGCGTTGGGCTGACGGCGCGAGAACAAGGCGGACTGTTCGTCAAGATCAAGCATCACGGCGTGACTTCAGATTGGTACTCGTCGTACTTACACCTTTCGGAGCAACTCGTTCGGGTCGGCGATATCGTTCAGGCTGGTCAAGTCATCGGATTGTCCGGAAAATCCGGCTATGCCACGGGGCCACATCTGCACTTCCACATTAGAAACGGGCCGACTGCTAGCGCAGGCCGCTTCCGGCCTGTACCGATTTATGGGATCGTGGTCCGAACGGGCGAAACCGTGATCGCCGATTTCCCGACCATCTCGCACGATGAGGTCTATCGAGCGACGGATATTCCGCCGATGGGCGCGTGCTGTATTGCGGGCACATGTTCGACAAAGACGCAACAGGATTGCCTAGCCGCTGGAGGCAGCTACAAAAATGATGGGAGCTTATGCGCGAGCGTCTCCTGCTCATCGTCCCCGATGCCGCTGGATTGGATTAAGCGAACGCCCCAGCACTCGCCCAGTCCCCGTTACTGGCACTCAATGGCGTACGATTCCGCACGGCACAAGGTTGTCCTGCATGGTGGTGGGTACAGTACCGTAATAAGCAGCGAGACTTGGGAATGGGACGGCAACGACTGGACATTGGCAGCGAGCAATGTGCCGGCACAAAGGCGTTCGGCCGGGATGACGTTTGACGCAGCGCGGCAGACAACCGTGCTAGTCGGAGGGGAATACCCCGTTGGGCAGGGGGTGAACTACCAGGACACGTGGGAATGGAATGGTTCGATTTGGTTGCAGAGATCGAACACGCCTAACCAGATTGGCTTCATTGGGCAATTTCCGCTCGTATTCGACAACATTGCCAGCCGGAGCGTGCTGCTAGTCTGGGCGTCCGGTGTTGCTAGTGACCAGCCGCTCCAAGCCTGGGAATGGAACGGCATATTGTGGAGCCTGAGGGCCACGAATGTGGGGCCAGTCGTTCGCAGCGAGGAGGCCGTCGCATACGATACGGCACGAAACCGACTGGTCCTTTTTGGGGGCCGAACGAACACAGGTGGTGTCCCAAGCACTTTCTTGTCAGACACATGGGAATTGAGCGGTGGCAATTGGACCGCGCCCTTTGTTCCAAACCCGAAGCCCGCTGCCCGCAGCAGCGCTGCGATGGCTTACGACTCGGTGCGTGGAAGAGCTGTTCTATTTGGCGGCATCTCTGGCAATTACCCCGCCTTTACCGTTTACAATGACACATGGGAGTGGGACGGGACACAGTGGTCCCAACAACAGCCGGCGCATACCCCCGGCCAACGCAGCGGCGCCTCGATGGTCTACGACTCCGACCGCCACCGGATCGTACTATTTGGTGGCAGTGACTCGAGCGGGAACCCAATCGGCGAGACCTGGGAGTACGGCAATTGAAGAAAGCGCAGTTTGTCGTGCGTAGCTGCGTTGGAGACGAATAGAGACTTGTGGGAGAACGGCAGACCTCTCTGGCAACAGCGAACAAACTACCCCTCCCGTGCGCGTGTCGGTCTACTCGCCGCCTGCATCGCCGTTCGCAAGATTACAACGGCATTGAAAAGGGGACTTTCCGATGTCCGACTACATTCCCGCAGCTGATGCCGAGTTCAACGCCGTGCAGGCCAACTTCGTTGCCTACGGCAACCCGATTGAGAATTGACCCAAAGTAGCCGTGAGTCTCAACGACGACCTGACCCGAGACGATGGGGAGGCAGGCGCGGCTGCGCGGGCCGTTGATGGCGATGATGGGGCAGGCGGAGCGGGGGAGGTAGGGGGTGCGGGCTGCGTCGGTAGGCGTTTCGGGTTCGTGTGGGTTTCCCGCGATTATGGGATTCCTCGTTCGCATTAGTTCAGTCAATACGCACGGGCCGGAGGCCCATGCTACCCTGGAGTCATTTCTTGCTCTGCCGTTACCCGGTAAAAAAGAGGCCGCTCCGAGGATGCTGGTGCATCGGTCGGAGCGGCCGTAATCAACTGAAGCAGTAACCGGTCGGCTTTATGCCTTGCCCTTTAGCTCGACCTTGGCGCCGGCCTCTTCGAGCTCCTTCTTGAGCTTGTCGGAGTCTTCCTTGGAGAGACCTTCTTTGACGGTCTTGGGAGCGGAATCGACGATGTCCTTGGCTTCCTTGAGGCCGAGGCTCGTCGCAGCTCGGACGACCTTGATGACGTTGATCTTGTTGGCGCCGGCA
>WBZR01001019.1_pt1 | contig 38642 bp, 25 predicted proteins | sample 5204231 | NCBI WGS metagenome assembly WBZR01 (sample SAMN12412403, study PRJNA552823) | activated sludge metagenome | isolation source: activated sludge from anammox sidestream of wastewater treatment plant... | place: USA: Virginia | collected 2017-08 | reverse complement strand
CGCCCCCGGCGATTCGACGGCGTGGCAGATGCTCGGCGTCGACTACGTGAAATCGGTGCAGCTGCTGCAGCGCGAGCTGGGCGAGCCGATCCACGCTTTGATGATCGGTCAGAACGGCAAGTCCAGTACGATGAACGGCTGGCTGCCTGCCGCCGTCCTGGGCCTCAAGGTGCTCGACGCCGTGGGTGATATCCGCGCCCATCCGACCGGCGACATGGGCTCGATCGGCCTGGCCAACAGCCCTGCGCCGACGATCCAGACCGCGGTCGGCGGCAATCGCGCCCACAATGCGTACATCGAACTGTGCGTGCGCGGTCCCACCGCCAAGGTTTCGCCGGTGTTGCGCACGGCAGCCGACATGGCCGGCGGCTTCATCGCCTCGTGCCGCAACCCGGTGCGGGCCGCCTACGTTCGCACGCATGCGGCGCTGGGCGGCATCTCGATGGCGCTCGCGCTGGGCGAGGCCATCGTGCAGGCCGAGCCGCGCGGCGCCAGGGCCGTCATCGACGCGATCTGCGAAGCCACCGGCGGCGCGATCATCGCCTCGGGCGCGGTCAGCGCCAAGTCGGTCGCCTACACGCGCGAGGCTTTCGATGTCGGGACGATCTCCGTGGGCCGGGGGGCGCAGGGCTGCGTGCTGCATCTGATGAACGAGTACATGGCCGTGCAGGCACCGGACGGCACGCGGATGGCCACCTACCCCGACGTCATCGCGACGCTGGACGAGGCGGGCGTGCCCGTCAGCGCGGGCCATGTGCGCGAGGGGCAGGTGCTGCACGTGCTGCGCGTGGCCAAGGAGCGGTTGCCGCTCTCGGCCAGCGTCACCGACCCGTCGGTCTATCCGGTGGTGGAAAAGGCGCTGGGCATCGCCATCGCGGACTACGCCCTCGGGGTTGCGGCGCCATGACGGCCGATCGTCGTTTCGATGTGACGCGCGGCCCGGCGCTGCGTTGCCGCGGCTGGCGCCAGGAGGGCCTGCTGCGCCTGCTCGAGAACGTGCTCGCCGTCGGCGAGCGGCCGCAGGATCTGGTCGTCTATGCGGCGCTCGGCAAGGCCGCGCGCGACTGGCCCTCGCACGACCGCATCGTATCCACGCTGCGGACGATGGAGGAGGGCCAGACGCTCGTCGTGCAGTCGGGCAAGCCGATCGGTCTGATGCGCACGCATGCGCAGGCGCCGCTGGTGCTCATGGCCAACTGCAATCTGGTCGGCCAGTGGGCCCGGGCCGAGAACTTCTACGCGCTCGAGAAGGCCGGGCTGATCTGCTGGGGCGGGCTGACGGCCGGCGACTGGCAATACATCGGATCGCAGGGCGTCATCCAGGGCACCTACGAGATCTTCGCGCGCATTGCCGAGCGCCACTTCGGCGGCAGCCTGGCCGGACGCTGGATCCTCACCGCAGGTCTCGGCGGCATGGGCGGCGCGCAACCGCTGGCCGCGTGCATGGCCGGAGCGTCGATCCTGTGCGTCGAAGTCGACGGCGAGCGCATCGACAAGCGCATCGCCGCCGGCTATCTGCAGCAGCGCGCTCCAGACCTGGAAGCGGCACTGGCGATGATCCGGGCGGCGCAGGAAGCCCGACAGGCGCTGTCGGTGGGCCTGCAGGCGAATGCCGCCGATGTCTATCCGGAGCTGGTCGAGCGCGGCCTGGTTCCCGACATCGTGACCGACCAGACCTCGGCGCACGACCTGCTGTACGGATACATCCCGCGCGAGTTCTCGCTGGCGCAGGTGCGCGAGCTGCGTGCCGGCGATCCGCAACGGCTCATGGCCGCGAGCACCGCGTCGATCGTGCGCCACGTCGGCGCGATGCTCGCCTTCCAGCGGGCCGGCGCCGTGGTGTTCGACAACGGCAACCTGATCCGCACCCAGGCCAAGGCCGGCGGCGTCGCCGACGCCTTCGACATCCCGATCTTCACCGAGGCCTTCCTGCGGCCGCTGTTCGCGCGCGCGATCGGCCCCTTCCGCTGGATCGCCCTGTCGGGCGACCCGATGGACATCGAGCGCATCGACCGGCATCTGCTCGAGCATTTCGGCCACAACGCGAGCATCGTCAACTGGATCGGTCTTGCACGCCGGCACATCCGCTTCGAGGGACTGCCGGCACGCATCGCATGGATGGGCCACGGCGAGCGCACCGCGCTGGCGCTGGCCGTCAATCGCATGGTCGCCGACGGCAGCCTGCGCGCTCCGGTCGCCTTCACCCGCGACCACCTGGACGCCGGCGCGATGGCCCATCCGAACATCATGACCGAACGCATGCGCGACGGCTCCGACGCCGTCGCCGACTGGCCGCTGCTCAACGCGATGCTCAACTGCTCGTCGCAGGCCGATTTGGTGGCGATCCACTCGGGCGGCGGCGGCTACTCCGGCTACATGACCAGCGCCGGCGTGACGCTGGTGGCCGACGGCACGCCGCGCGCCGAGCAGCGTCTGCAACTGACCTTGGACAACGACACCTCGCTCGGCGTGATGCGGTACGCCGATGCGGGTTACGCCGAAGCGCTCGACGAAGTCGAGCGCCGAGGGCTGGACCATTTCACCCTGTAGGAGGAAAGCATGAAGCGCCGTTCGTTCCAGAAGTTCGCCCTCGGCACGGCCGCCCTCGCCGGCGTCCCGCAATGGGCGCGCGCCCAGCAACCGATCATCCTGAAGGTGCACTCGTTCTCGAGCCCGCAGGCACCCGAGGCGGTCCATCAGATGCTGCCGCTGATCGACAAGATCGGCAAGGATTCGGGCGGGCGGTTGAAGCTGGAGTTCTATCCCAGCATGCAGCTCGGCGGGAAGGTGAGCGACCTGATCCAGCAGCTCGAAGACGGCGTGGTCGACATCGTGATCACGATTCCCGGCGCAACGCCGAGCCGCTTTCCGCTGCTTCAGGCCACGGAACTGCCGTTCGTCAACGCCGGAACGTCGGCCGGACAGACGCCGGCGATCCTGGAGTGGTCGCAGAAGTGGCTGTCGACCAACGAGTTCAAGGGCATCAAGATCCTCCACATGCACGCCACCGATGCGGCGGTGCTGCATACGCGCAACAAGGCGGTGCGATCGAGCGCGGATCTGGCCGGGATGAAGATCCGCGTGCCCGGCCGTTTCGTCGGCGAGGCCGTCAAGAACATCGGCGGCACGCCGGTGGGGGTCGCCCTGCCCGAGATCTACGAGGCCCTGCAGCGCGGCCAGCTCGACGGCATGACGATCAACTGGGCGATCATGGCTCCGTACAAGTTCCAGGAGGTGACCAAGTTCCACATGGAGAACCCCCTGTACCAGAACCCCATCATGACGCTCATGAGCCAGGCGTCCTACGACAAGCTGCCGGCAGACCTCAAGCGCGTGATCGACAGCAACATCGGCCTGGCGTATTCGACCTCCGTCGCGCGCAAGATCGACGAGCTGACGGTACCGGCCAAGAAGCTCATCACCGAGGCCGGCGGCACCCTCTACGCGCTTGCGCCGGAGGAGCTGGCCAAGTGGCGCGCTGCCGTGGGCCCGGTCTACAAGCTCTGGGTGGCGGAGGCCGACAAGCGCGGCATGCCGGGCCAGCAGATGCTCGACGACTTCCTGGCCCTGACGGCGAAGTACGGCCGCAAGTGATGTCGCCGGCGGCATCGCCGCTGACGCGGCGCCTGGAACAGCTGTGCCTGGCCTTCGCCTGGCTCGGCGGAGCCGCGCTGATGGCGGCGATGGCGGTGATCGTCATCTCGGTGACCGGCGCGCAGTTCGGCCATCCGGTGTTGGGCGACACCGAGATCGTCGACCAGCTCACGGGCGTCCTCGTCTTCTGCTTCCTGCCGTATTGCCACTTCAGGGGCGGCAACATCCTGGTGGACTTCTTCACCAAGCCGCTGTCGCAACGTGCCGTGAACGGGCTCGACGCGTTCATGAACTTGCTGTTCGCCGTCGTTGCCGCCGTGCTTGCGTGGCGCCTGGCAGCGGGCGGGATCTCGGCCTACGAGCGCGACCAGCGGTCGATGTTCCTCGGCCTGCCCGAGTGGCGCGTGTACGCGATCGGCGTCGTGGCCATGCTGTTGTGGATCGTCGTCATCGTCCACAGCGCCTGGCTGGCCGTCGGGCGTGCGCGCGGCACGGCGCCGCCCGAAGCGGGCGCGCCGCAGTCGTTCGGATGAGGGCCGTGGATCGACGGACCGCAGCCGCGGCGGCTGTGCAAACGGGCGCTGCCCGCTGAGGAAGGCCTCATGTCGCGTTTCGACATCGGCGTGTGGATGTTCGCCGGAACCTTGGTGGTCATCGCGTTGCGCATGCCGGTCGCCGGAGCGATGCTGCTCGTCGGCGGAGCCGGCTACGCGGCCATCAACGGTTGGATGCCGCTGTTGTCGACTCTGAAGACGATGACGTATTCGAAGTTCGCCAGCAACACGCTCGCGGTATTGCCGCTGTTCCTGCTGATGGGCGAATTCGCCACCCAGGGCGGCATGAATTCGCGGCTGTTCCGTGCTGCGCGCGCCTGGTTCGGCCATTGGCGAGGCGGGCTGGCGATGGCGACGATCGGCGGCTGCGCGGCCTTCGGCGCAATCTGCGGCTCCTCGCTGGCCACGGCGGCCACGATGTGCAAGGTCGCGCTGCCGGAGATGCGGGCCGCGGGCTACTCGCCCTCGCTGGCCACCGGCACCCTGGCTGCGGGCGGAACGCTGGGCATCCTGATCCCGCCCTCGATCATCCTCGTGATCTATGCGATCTACACCGAGCAGTCGGTCGGCGCGCTCTTCGTCGCGGCGGTCATCCCGGGGCTGATCGCGACGATCCAGTACATGATCGTCGTCGGCCTGTACGCGCGGCTGGTTCCGGGCGCCTGCCCGAGCATCGCGCCCGCGCCCTGGAAGGAGCGTCTGGTCGCCACCCGCGGCGCATGGCCGATCGCAGCGGTCTTCGGCCTCATCGTCGCCGGGATCTACCGCGGCTGGTTCTCGGCCTCCGAAGGCGCCGCCGTGGGCGCGTTGATGATGCTGGTGTTCGCCGTGTTCAAGGGCGGCATGCGCATGGCCGGTTTCGTCGAATCGGTACGCAACGCGGGCCAGACGTCGGCGATGATCTTCCTGATCATGTTCTCGGCCGAGCTGTTCTCGGCGGCCCTGGCCTCGTCGCAGATGCCCGCCGAACTGGCCCGGCAGGTCGCCGCCGTGAATGCCTCGCCCTACATGATCGTGGTGGTCATCATGCTGGCCTACATGGTGCTCGGCTGTTTCATGGAATCGCTGGCCATGGTGCTGCTGACGCTGCCGGTGTTCATCCCGCTGGTGCTGTCGCTCGACCTCGGCCTGGGCAAGGACGCCACGCTCGTCTGGTTCGGCATCCTGGTGCTCATGAGCGTGGAGATCGGCATGATCTCGCCGCCCTTCGGGCTGAACCTGTTCCTGATCAATTCGATGTCGGGCGGCGTGCCGATGAAGGAAACCTACAAGGGCGTGCTCGGTTTCTGCACGATGGACGTGCTGCGCGTCCTGCTCATCGTCTTCGTACCCGTGCTGGCCTTGTGGCTGCCGGGCCTGAAATGAACCGGCATCGACGCGACCGCGGGGCGCGCGCGATCGGATCTCCGGTTCGGTGTGGGCGCCCGGTGCGCGCGCGCGGCGTTCGCGGCGCGACGGTCGAGACGTCGGCCGTCCCTGTCCTTGTTCCTGGAGGCTCCCAATGACCGAGACCGTGATTCTGGATGGCGTGAATCTGAGCATCGACGACGTGGTGGCGATCGCCCGTCGTGGCGCGAAGGTCGCGCTCGGTGATGCGGCGCGTGCCGAGATCGTGAAGGTGCGCGACTACATCGACACCCACTGGCTGCGCGAGGATGCGCCGCCGACCTACGGCTTCAACACCGGAGTCGGAAAGCTCAAGGACTACGCGATCTCGCAGGCCGACAACGATCGGTTCCAGCTCAACATCGTCCTGTCGCATTGCAGCGGCCTGGGCGACCCGGCGGCGGAAGACGTCGTCCGCGCCATGCTCGCCATCCGCATCAATGCCTTCGGTCAAGGCGTTTCGGGCCTGCGCATCGAGGTCGTCGATCGACTGATCGCGATGCTCAACCGCGGCGTGCATCCGGTCGTGCCGCTGCAGGGTTCGGTGGGCGCGAGCGGCGACCTGGCACCGCTGGCGCATGTCGTCTCCGTCCTCATCGGTTGGCCGCAGGCCATGGCGACGTACCAGGGCGAGACGATGCCGGCGCCGCAGGCGCTCGAGCGCGCCGGCCTCGAGCCCACCTTCCAGCTCAAGGCCAAGGACTGCCTTGCGCTGATCAACGGCAACAGCCTGTGCGCGGCCATGGCGGCGCTGGTGCTGCACGACGCGGAGCGGCAGGCGAAGCAGACCGATGCGGCCGGTGCGTTGAGCCTCGAAGCGATCCGCGGCGAGCAGGCGGCCTTCGATGCGCGCATCCACCGTGCGCGGCGGCAGAAGGGGCAGGTCGAAGCGGCGCACAACGTGCGGCGCCTGATCGAGGGCAGCCGCCGCACCACGGAGGCCGCGCGCAGCGTCCATCTGCCCGACGACCTGCTGCATCCCACCCATTCCGCGCGCATCCAGGATCAGTACTCTTTCCGCTGTCTGCCGCAGGTGCACGGCGCCTGCCGCGACAACATCGCGTACGCACGCACGCTGATCACGAACGAGCTGAATGCGGCGACCGACAACCCGCTGGTGTTCTGGAACGACAGCGGCGCGCTGGAGTTCCTGTCGGGCGGCAACTTCCACTGCGAGCCGATCGCCTTTGCCATGGACATCGTCGCGATTTCGCTCGCCGAGCTGGGCAACATCTCGGAGCGGCGCCTGTTCGCACTGTGCGACACGACGTTGAACTACGGGCTTCCGCCGAACCTGTGCGGGCAGCCGATCGGCCTGAACTGCGGGTACGCGGTGCTGTCGTGTTCGGCGGCATCGGTGGTCTCGGAGAACCGCACGCTGTGCTTCCCGGCCAGCGTCGACAACATCCCGACCAAGAGCAACCAGGAAGACCACGTCAGCATGGCGGCCTGGGCCTGCCGCAAGGCGCGCCAGGTGCTCGACAACCTGCCCAAGATCGTCGGCATCGAGATGATGCTGGCGGCGCGTGCGGTGGACCTCACGCGGGCGCAACTCGGCGGCTTCGCGCTCGGCAAGGGCACCGACGCGGTCTACCGCATGCTGCGCGAGTCGATCCCCTACGATCCGAACGACACCTACATGCCGGCGCAAACCACGCCGGCGATCGCCATCGCCGCGCGCTGCGGCGCGCTCGACGCGGCCGAGGCGGCGGTCGGCGCGCTGGCGTGAACCCGGCACGGGGCGTCGATCGCGTGCCGCCGGCGGTGCGGGCGGTGCGCCGGTCCCGACGGCGACGCCGGCGCGTCGAGCCGGCCGGCTTCGATGAACCTGCTGCGTGATCTGCGCGAGGCGCTCGGTGCGGCGGGCGTGTTGACGGCCGAGGCCGATCTTCGCGCCTATCGAGCCGACAGCACGCACCGGACCGAAGGCGGCATCCTCGCCGTCGTTCGTCCGGCGGACACGGCGCAGGTGGTGCATGCGATCGCGGCCTGCCGGGCCTCGGGCGCGGCGCTGGTCGTGCGCGGCGGCGGTACCGGCTTCGCCGGCGGCTGCCTGCCCCTGCCCGGCCAGCAGGCGGTCGTGATGTCGCTCGAACGCATGAACCGCATCCGCTGCGTCGACCCGGTCGGCAACGTGCTCGTGGCCGAAGCCGGCTGCACGCTCGCCCGTGCGCAGGACGCGGCACGGGCACAGGGCCGGCTGCTCGGGCTGGACCATGGCGGCGCGGGCAGCAGCACGCTCGGCGGCAACATCGCCACTAACGCCGGCGGCAACAACGTCGTGCGCTACGGCATGGCGCGGGAACAGCTGCTGGGCATCGAAGCGGTTCTGGCCGACGGCGCCGTCATCGGGCCGCCTGCCGCGCTGCGCAAGAGCAATGCCGGCTACGAGCTGCAGCAGCTGATCGCCGGCTCGGAAGGGACCCTGGCGGTGATCACCGCGGTGGCGTTGAAGCTGCGGCCGGCACCGGTGGACTCGGCCACGGCCGTGCTCGGCGTGCGCACGCCGCAGGCCGCGCTGGCGCTGTTCGCCGCGGCTCAGGCGGTGCTCGGCGACACGATATCGGCCTTCGAGTTGATGTCGAGCGAGGCCGTCGAGTTCCACTTCGACCATGTCGGCGCGCGGCGCCCGCCCTTCGACGCCCGGGTGCCGTGGCTGGTGCTGCTCGAGGCCGAAAGCGCCAGCCCCTACATGGATCTGCCGCGTGCCTTCGACGCCTTGCTCGCAGCGCAGAGCATCGAGGGCCGGGTGCTCGACGGCAGTGTGGCCGCGTCGCTGGCCCAGCGTCGCTCGCTGTGGGCGCTGCGCGAAGGCATTGCGATCGCGATGGGCGAGAGCCGCTGGCCCATGGTCAAGACCGACACCGCCGTGCCGGTGGCGCGTGTGCCCGAGTTCATCGAGCGCACGGGCGTGGCGGCGCAGGCCGCCATGCGCGGTGTGCGGCCGATGTACTTCGGCCACGTGGGCGACGGCAACATCCACCTGAACCTGCTCGCGCCGCCGCGGATGCCGCACGAGGAATTCCGCCGCCGTGCCCCCGAACTGTCCGGCCGCATCGACGAGATCGCACTGATGCTCGAGGGCACCGTGAGTGCCGAACACGGCATCGGCCAGGGCAAGCGCGAGGCGCTCGGCAGGATGCGCTCGGCGCGCGAGCTGCAACTCATGGGCGCGATCAAGGACGCCTTCGACCCCGGGCACCTGCTCAACCCGGGGAAGATCTTCGCTTGCACACCGAGTCGGCGGCCGGGTGATGCCGCCCTGGAGACCCGCTGATGTTCGAGACCCTGCAGCCCGCCCCGCCCGACAAGATCCTGTCGCTGATGGGCCTGTACCGCGATGATCCACGTCCGCACAAGATCGACCTCGGCGTGGGTGTCTACCGCGACGTCGAGGGCCGCACGCCGATCATGGCGGCGGTGCGCGAGGCCGAACGCCGCCTCCATGACCTCGAAACCACGAAGAGCTACCTGGGTCCCGGCGGCGACCCGGGCTATTGCGATGCGATCGCCCAGCTGGTGTTCGCCGGCCAGGCGCCGCGCGCGCGCCTGCGTTCGGCCCAGACGCCCGGCGGAGCCGGCGCGTTGCGCATCCTGTGCGGGCTGATCGCGCGTGCACGCCCCGCAGCCACGGTGTGGGTGCCGGTGCCGACCTGGGTCAACCACCTGGCGATCCTCGCCGACGCCGGGCTCCCGGTGCGCACGCACAGGTATCTCGATGCGGCGGGCCACGGCGTGGCCTTCGACGCCATGATGGCGGAGCTGCAGGGAGTGGCCGCCGGCGACATCGTGCTGCTGCACGGTTGCTGCCACAACCCGGGCGGCGCCAGCCTGGACCGCGGGCAATGGGACGCGGTGGCCGACTTGCTCGAGCGGCGCGACGCCATCCCGTTCGTCGATCTGGCCTACCAGGGATTCGGGCTCGGGCTGGACGATGATGCCTATGCGGTGCGCCTGTTCGCGCGCCGCCTGCCCGAGATGGTGGTGGCGGTGTCCAGCTCCAAGAACTTCGGCATCTACCGCGAACGCACGGGCGCAGCGTTCGTGCTGGCGGCCGGCGCGCCCAGCGCCGATGCGGCGCACAGCCACCTGCTGGTGGCGGCGCGCAACAGCTATTCGATGCCGCCGGATCACGGCGCGGCACTGGTGCGCATCGTGTGGAACGATGCGGCGCTGCGTGCGCAGTGGCTGGCCGAGCTCGAAGCGATGCGCACGCATGTCGTCGGCGTGCGGCGGGCGCTGGCGGAAGCCTTCGCCGCGGCCGCGGGCTCCCGGCGCTACGACTTCATTGCGCGCCACCACGGCATGTTCTCGCTGCTCGGCACGAGGCCCGAGCAGGTGCGCCGCTTGCGCGACGAGCACGCCGTCTACCTCGTCGAGGACGGGCGCATCAACCTGGCGGGCTTGCGCCCCGACCAGATCGGGGCCTTCGTGGACGCGGTGCTGGCGGTGACGCGTTGAGCTCGGCGCGCGGCGGCGCCGAAGCGCGCACGCGCTCGCACGCCTCGTAGACGCACTGCAGGAAATCCGTCGCGCGCGGCGCCAGCGTGCGCCGTGCGCTGCTGTAGGCGTACACCCCGAACGGCACGGTCGGCTCGATCGGGCGCACCACCACGTCGCCCGCGAATGCGTGGGCGGTGAATTCGTCGACGACCGCGCAGCCGACGCCGGCCGCGACCAGCGCGCGCGCGAAATAGTAGGTCTGCACCTGGATGCCCGGCGCGCGCGTCATCCCGGCGCGCTCGAGGGCCTCGTGCAGCATGCGGCCGAGGTGGTGCGAAGCCGTGAGGCCGATCAGCCGATCGAAATCGATGTCGTCCAGGCGTACCGGGCCGCCGCGGCGCGCCCTGGCGCTGCGCGGGTGGTCGATATAGACCATGTTGCCGGTGGTCACCAGCCGCGACTCGATTTCCATGCCGGCATGGCTCGGTTCGACGGTACCGAAGCACAGGCCCAGATCGAACTCGCGCGCCATCAAGCCTTGCACGAGTTCCGGCGTGTGGCGTGCCGCGATCTCGACCGGCGTGCGCGGGAATCGGGTATGGAAGCACTGGGCCGCGAGCGGCAGCACGCCGAATCCCAAGCTGGGCAGGCAGACGATGCGCAAGCGCGCATCGAGGCGTTCGCGCAGGATGCGGACGGTGTCCTGCGCGCGCTCCAGATCGGCGAAGACGCGTTCGATGTCGGCCAGCAGCGCGGCGGCTTCCTCGGTCGGGTGGATGCGTCCGCGCAGCCGACGGAACAGCGGGAAGCGCAGCTGCTGCTCGGCCGACTTCAGCAGCTTGCTGGCCGCGGGCTGGGTGATCGACAGCGCCTTTGCTGCGCCGCTGATCGAGCCGGCGCGCGAGACGGCAAAGATGACTTCGATGTGGCGCAGACGCATGAGGCGCGCATTCTGCAGTACGCAGCCGCGGGTGCGAGCGCCGCCGCATGGCGCGCGCCGGCCCGGGGCCATGGCGTCGCAGGGGCATGGCTCCCGCTCGTGAGCCCGGCGAATCCCCCGCACTTCGGTCTTCGTGATGGCGCGGTTCGGCAAGTCCTGCATTTGCGCGCAGCGCGCCCGACGGATACTGCTTGCCGCCATGATCGATCCGGGAGCGCAGCCATCGAGACTCCATCCCTGCCCCAGCTGCTCGCCGGCGTCGTCGTCCTCGACTTCAGTCGCGTCCTGGCCGGACCGTTCTGTTCGGCGCTGCTTGCCGACCTGGGGGCCGACGTCATCAAGGTCGAGCCGCCGCAGGGCGACGACCAGCGTTGGATGGGCGCCTTCAAGGACGGCGTCAGCGTCAGCTTCGAGTTGATCAACCGCAGCAAGCGCTCGATCCGCCTCGACCTGAAGAGCGAAGCCGGGCGGCAGATCGCTCTCGCGCTGGCCGAGCGCGCCGACGTGGTGATCGAGAACTTCCGCCCCGGCGTCGCCGCACGTCTGGGCATCGGCTACGAGGCGCTGCGCGAACGCAGGGCCGACATCGTGTATTGCTCGATCTCCGGCTTCGGACAGACGGGTCCGATGGCGCAATTCCCGAGCTACGACGTGATCGCGCAGGCGCTGTCGGGGCTGATGAGCCTCACCGGCAAGCCCGACGAGGACCCGGTCCTGGTGGGCGAGTCGATCGGCGATTCGGTCTCGGGCCTGTACGGCGCCCTCGGCATCGCGCTGGCGCTGCTGCGTCGGGCGACGACGGGCGAGGGTGCGCGTATCGACATCGCGATGTTCGACGCCCTGTTCAGTCTGCTGCCGACGGCGCTGGCGGCCTGGCAGGTGACCGGTGAGGCGCCTGGACGCGCCGGCAACCAGCATCCGCTGTCTGCGCCCTTCGGAGCCTACGCCGCGGCCGATGGTCCGTTCATGCTGGCGATCGCCAACAAGGCGCTGTTCTCCCGGTTTGCCACGCTGATCGGCCGTCCGGAGCTTGCTCGCGATCCTCGGTTCGACAGCGACCAGACGCGCCGGCAGAACCAGGCGCCGTTGCGGCACGTCATCGAGCAGTGGGCGCACGACAAGAGCACGCATGCCGTGGTTGCGCTGCTCGGCGAGGCCGGCATTCCGGCCTCGCCGATCTGGAATGTCGCGCAGGCGGCGACGAGCGGCCACGCGACGAGCCGCAGGCTCATGACCGAGGTCGCGCATCCGAAGCTCGGGCGGCTCGGGCTGCCGGAGCAACCGCTGCACATCGCCGGGCTCGCGCGCGGCGCGGCGCGGCGCGCGCCCGACCTCGGCGCCGATGGCGCCGAGATCCTCGGCCGCTTGCTCGGCATGGCGCCCGACGAGGTGCAGCGACTCGCCGACGACGGCGTGATCTGACGCGGGCGCGGCCGCCGCGGCGCGTACCGAAGTTGCAGGAGGGAACCCGATGACGCTGCAGATCGGCGACGCAGACCAGGCCTTCGGCGAAGAGGTACGCAGCTATCTTCGCACCCGCCTGCCCCCGGCGCTGGCGAGCAAGGTGCGTCACAACCAACGCCTGAATCGCGCCGACTACGTCGCCTGGCAGGATGTCCTGGCCGCGCGCAACTGGTACGCCATCGGCTGGCCGCGCGAGGCGGGCGGCCCCGGTCTGACGCCGGTGCAACGCTTCGTCTACGAGCGTGAGTACGGCGCCATCTGCGCGCCGCATCCGTGCCAGTTCGGCATCGCCATGGCCGGCCCCGTGATCAGCGCCTTCGGCACCCCCGAGCAGAAGGCCCGCTTCCTGCCGCGCATCCGCGGCAATCTCGATTTCTGGTGCCAGGGCTATTCGGAGCCAGGCGCGGGCTCCGATCTGGCGGCGCTGCGGACCACCGCGGTGCGCGACGGCGACCACTACGTCGTGAGCGGTCAGAAGATCTGGACCACCTGGGCGAACTGGGCGGACTGGATGTTCTGCCTCGTCAAGACCAACACCTCGGTCAAGCCGCAACTCGGCATCTCGTTCCTGCTGGTGGACATGCGCTCGCCCGGCATCACGGTGCGGCCCATACGAACCATCGACGGCGACGCCGAGTTCAACGAGGTCTTCCTCGACGAGGTGCGTGTTCCGGTCGAGAACCGCGTCGCCGAGGAAGGGCGGGGCTGGACCTGCGCCAAGTACTTGCTCGAGCACGAGCGGTTCTCCATGTCCGGCGCCGCACGCTCGCGGCGCATTCTCGGCGAACTGCGCGACGACGCGGCCCGGGTTGGACGCCTCGGCGATGCGCGAATCCGCACGCGCCTGGCACGCCTGGAGATCGAGTTGCTGGCGCTCGAGCACATGGAGACGAGGCTGCTCGCGCGCAGCATCGGCGGCGACAACCCCGGCCCGGAGGCCTCCAAACTGAAGATCAGGGGAACCGAGATCGCGCAGGCTGTGTCACGGCTGCGCCTGGACATCCTCGGGCAGGACTGCCTGCCGCATTCGGAGGAGTTCCTCGACGGTGCGATGGGCAGCATTGCCGAGCCGGCGGCGGCCGGCGCCGTTGCAAGCTACCTCAACTTGCGCAAGCTGACGATCTGGGGCGGCTCGAACGAGATCCAGCGGATGATCTTGTCCAAGCAGGTCCTCGGGCTGGAGTAGAGCCGATGGACCTTCTCGATTCACCCGAGCTGACCCTGCTGCGTGACTCCGGCGCGCGCTTTGTTGCCGAGTACGCCGACCGGGCGGACCCGGAGCGTTTGTGGGCGCATTTCCGCGATCTCGGCTGGCTCGGCCTCGACCTGCCGGAGCAGCAGGGCGGATCCGGACTCGGACCCGCGGCCGCCGCGGTGCTCATGGAGGTCTTCGGGCGCGCGGCGCTGGCGTCGCCCTACCTGACGGGCTCGCTGTTCGCCGCGGGCATCCTCGCGCGCTGCCCGAGCGCCGGGCGGGCCCTCGAAGCGCTGCTGCACGGCCGCGCGCGCGTGGCGGTCCAGGCGAACCTGGCGTTGCCGGAGTGCGACGCGGCGGCGAGCGGGCTCGCCATGGCGGAAGGGGACGCGTCGCTGCGCCTCGACGGGCGCGCGCTGCTGCTCGGCTGGGCACGCCCGGATGCTGCGATCGTGCTGGCGCAGGCCGTGCGCGACGAGCCTGCGCTGCTGCTGCTGCCCGTCATCGACGGGCCCGGGGCGGCCTTCGAGCCCGTCGCCTTCGCCGATGGCGGCGCCGGGACCCGGGTCGAGCTGAACGACGTCGCGGTGGCGCATGGCGCCGTGCTCGCGCGCGGCGCGCCGAGGCGGGCGATCCTCGATTCGGCGCGCCTCGCCGCACTGCTTGGCGCGGCCGCGGACAACCTCGGCGCGACGCAGGCATTGTTCGACGCCACGTTGGCGCATGTGAAGCTGCGCCGGCAGTTCGGCCGCGCCATCGGCTCGTTCCAGGCGCTGCAGTTCCGCCTCGCCGACATGTGGATCAAGCTCGACGAGGCGCGCTCCCTGGTCATGGCAGCGGCAAGGGCTCCGACCGACGACGAGGCCGAAGCCGTACGCCTCACGACTGCGGCCTGGATACAGAGCCTGTGGTCCGGGCACATGATGGCCGAAGAAGCGGTCCAGATGCACGGCGCCATCGGGATGACCGAGCAGTGTGCGGTCGGCCGTGCCTTCAAGCATCTGCTCGTCAACGAATTGATCTTCGGCGGCGAGGACGTCCACCTGGCGGCCTACGATCGCCTCAGGCAGGATCGGGCGCAGCCGCGAGCGCGCGACGCAACAGCCTGATCAGCATGCGCTCGCTGTCGCGCAAGCCGCGAGCACCGGAGAACTGCACGCAGAGCTCGGCGCGCAGACGCGGGCTCGCCAGCGGCTGGAACGACAACGCATCCCTCCCGCGGCAGGCGAGCGCGAAAGCACGCGACGCCAATGCCGCGGCGCGCAGGCTTGGAAGCATTGCGCAGGCCAGCTCGGCCGAGGCCAGCTCGGCCAGCGCCCTGGGTTGAACGCCGGCGCGCCGCGCCGCCTGCTCGAAGGCGCGCCGCCAGGGGTGGTCCGGCGGCGGCAGGATCAGCGGCAGTGCGGCCGCTTCGCGCACCGCAATGCTCGCCGTTCCGAGCAGGCCGTGCTTGCGCGCGGCCAGCAGACCGAGTTCCTGTCCCGAACCGAGGCCGACATGCGGCGCGGCTGCGTCATGCAAGAACGCCACGGCGAAGCTCACCTCGCCGCTGTCGACCAGGCGCGTCAGTTCGCTCGCCGAGCCCGCGACGATTCGCAGCCTGGCATTCGGATAGATTTCGAGCCAGTCGTCGAAAGCGGCAGCGAGTGCCGCTGTGCAGCCGGCAAGCGGATCGAGGGCAACCGCAAGGTGGTGCTGCTGTGCCGCGCCGATGTCCCGCGCCTCCCGCGCGATGCGGTCGTGACAGGCCATGACTTCGCCCGCCAAGGCCTCGAGTTGCCTGCCTGCAGGGGTGCTTCGCAGACCCTGCCGACCTCGGCCGAAGACGGCTTGCCCGAGCCGGGCTTCGAGCTTTCGCAACTGGGCCGACAGTGCCGGCTGGACGACATGCAGTCTGCGCGCCGCGGCGCCGATGCTGCGCTCGTCGGCCAGCGCAAGGAAGTAGCGCAGCTGGCGCAGTGTGAACCCGGGTTCGTACGCGCGCTGCGGCATCGGCTCGGCCAGGGCCTGGCGCAGCGCATCGACGAACGCCCTGCCCGAACGGCCGGTCGAATCGGCGTCGGCGACGATCGCACTGCGCAGCGGCAGCGCCAGCGGCAAGGCGCGCAATGTGCTGCGCTGCAGGCCGGGAGCGACGAGGCTGCGTGGCGCGAGCAGTGCGAAACCACGCGTGCGCTGCGAAAGCCGCGAGAAGAGGCCGAGATCCTCGTCGACGGACGCCGGATCCGGGAGTCCATGGGCCGCGCAGTAGCGCCGCCCTTGCTGTTCCAGGGCCGGCGGCATCGGCGGCAACTCCGGCCGCAGCTCGGCCAGTGCTGCAATGCCGACTTCGCCGTCGGGGAGCGCGCGCGGCGCGAGGTTCGTCACCGCGACCCAGTCGTCGTCGACCAGGACCAGTCCCGGGTCGATGGGGCCGCCGTCGCTGTACGCCAGGCGCACGCAGTGTCGTCGGTGCCCGCCCTGCGTATCGAACGGCGCGACGGGCGCGGGGTCCAGCGGAGAGTGAAAGCAGATGCGTGCGATCAGGCCCGGATGGTCCAGGCGCACGCGCCGCGCCGCCTGGCCGGCGGCGCGATACAGCCGGCCCAGCATCAGGTGCAGCGGTGAGACGACGTCGAGCCACTGCAACTCGGCGCCCTGCGGCATGCTCGCCGCGGCCTCGATCGTCAGCAGCAGGTTTTCGCAGAGCTGGCAAAGCCAGCGCGCGGCCTCCGTCGGAGCGCGACCGCTCGGACCGCGTTCGAACAGGGTCAAGCCGGTATCGGCTTCGAGTGCGGCAAGCGCTGCACTGACGGTCGACGCGGATACGCCTGCTGCGGCGGCGGCTTGCGCGTGATTCCTGTGGTGGCAGGCCAGCACGAAATACGCGAGCTGCTTGGTCTCCATCTGCCCCGTAGCGACGAACGGCAGGGTTGCTGCGGCGAGCCGTGCGGCGCGAGGGGCCGTGCCTGCCGGCTCGGGTCGACATGATAGGTCGGCCTTGCGTCTACCCGTCCGGCAGCACGCAGCGCCGGCTGCGTGCGGCCAGCGCGGCGTCGAAGTCGGCGAGCGCGCGCCGCATCACGGCCGAGCCTTCGGCGTGGCAGCTCAGGCAGGCGCCGACGCGCAGCACGCGCTGCTGCTCCGCGACGTCGAGCGGCCGCATGTCGGGCTGGGCCGACACCATGCCGCGGCGCGGTTGCAGGAAGCCCGTCCAGGCGTCGGCCGGCAGGCCGTCCTGCGGCAGCGGCGGCTCGCGCGGCGTGAAGCGCCAGCGCCCGCGTGCGCCCGCGATCTCGTAGCGCAGCGTGCCGCTGCCCCAGCCCAGCGCCACCGGATCGGCGTGGCACGAGCGGCACGAGCGCACCTCGCGCCGGATCGTGTGCGCGAAGGTCAGGCCGTAGAGCCGCCGGAAGATCGGCTCGGGCGGCTTGCCCGCCTCGCGGTTGCGGTCGAAGGTGAGGATCATGCCGGGCACGAAGGTGTCGATGCGGCTCGCGCCGCGCGCGCCGGCGCCCTGCGGCTCGACGACGCCCAGCGTCGGCGGCGCCGCCTCGAACGGCGCCGAGCGTTCGTTCCAGGTGCCCTGTACCCAGGCCTGGGCGACATGGTCGAAGCCCTCGTCGGCGGGGTCGAACTCGGTGTGGCAGCTCGTGCAGCGCGACGCCCAGGCCGAGTGGCAGGTGGTGCAGGCCAGGCGCGCGTGCGCGCGGTCGCCGTCGCACTCGGGGCGCGGCGGCGCGAGCGCGAACGCCTGGCCGTCACGCTTGCGGCGCAGCGTGCCGCGGCCGGCCGCGTCGACGAAGACGTTGACCAGCGTGTCGCCGCCGGCTGCGACGCCCAGGCGCTGCCCGGGTGCCGGCGCCCAGCCGCGCAGCGCCAGCAGCGTGCGCGACTCGGCGTCCAGCGCCGCCGCCTCGCGCGCGGCGAGCCGCCGCGCATGGCAGTCGGTGCAGGCGATGCGCAGCTGCTCGCTCTTGCGCGCCACCGTGGCGCCGCTGCCCATCAGCTCGTTGGCGACATGGCAGTCGATGCATTCGAGCCCGCGCTCGTGGTGCACGTCGGGCGTCATGCGCAGGAACAGGCGCCCGTCGTCGAGCTTGCGCAGCCGCGCGGCCGCGCTGCCGGCGGGCGGCGGGCCGTTGAGTTCGTGCCAGCCCTCGTAGTTCGTCGAGATGCGGCTCGAGCGGCTGTGGCAGCCGAAGCAATGGGCGTTGCCGGGGTCGACCGTCAGGCCCGGATGCGCGCGCGGCGGCGCGCGCGGCGGTCGGGCTTCGAGATAGCGCGCCAGCTCGGCCGCCGCCGGCGCGCCGTAGACCAGATGGCAGGCATTGCAGCCGCCGCCGCGCGACTCCTGGCCGATCGGGCCCCATTCGGTCTTCGGCTGGCCGAGGTGGCACGACACGCACAGCTCGCGCAGATGGCTGTCGGCGGCGCTGTGGCCCAGGCGGGCGGCGTGCGGCGGCGGCGCTGCCGCGTCGACCGGTTCGCCGAGCACGCGCCGGTCGGCGCTGACGACGCCGGCCATCGTCGTCATGATCGAGCGCTCGACGCGCACTGCGATCGCCGCATGGCAGGCGCCCTGGCCGCAGCTGCGCTGCACGCCGGCGAGGTTGCCCGGCACGCGTTCGAGCGCGCGGTGCGCGCGCGCGCCATCGAGCGTGAACGGGTCGCCGCCGTGGCAGGCCGCGCAGCCCAGGGTTTCGGGGCGGTGCGAGCGGTCGAAGCCTTCGCTGCCGGCGTGGCAGGCGCGGCAGCCCTCGGGCCGCCCGCGCACGATGGCGGCGTCGAGCCGGCTCGCTTCGGGCGGCACGGCGCGCAGCACCCAGCCCCATTGCAGATCGCTGCGCCCGCCGGGCCAGCGCAGGCGAGCGGGGCCGTCTTCGGCGGCCAGGAACTGGGCGCTCGCGCAAAGCGCGAGATAGGCGATGCCGGCCAGCGCCAGGCTGCCGCGCCCCAGCCGGCGCAGGCTCGCGCGCAGCGTCGGCTTCGGCCGAAGCGACCGGGTCGCCCGGACCGTCCGGACTACCCACAGCACCCAAGGCAGCAGCAGCGTGGCGGCAAGCAGCGCGCCCGCGGCGCCCGGCGAGCGCTGCAGCAGGGGCTGCAGCGGCGCGAAGAACCAGGGGCCGGCCAGGCGCGCGTCGATGCCGTCATGCAGTCCGGGCGAAACAAAGAGCGCGAGCAGCACGACCGGCGCGGCCCAGGCCAGCAGGACAAGCGCGCGCGCGCGCCGGCGCGGCCGGCGCCAGGCCAGCGCGAGCGATGCCGCCAGCGCCGCGGCGGCCCCGACATGCAGCGCGTACAGGGCCGGTCCCGCGCCGCTGTCTTGCAGCGTCTGGCGCGCACCGGCCAGCCACGGCGCGGCAGCGAGCGCGTTGCCCAGCAAGCGCAGCACCTCGCGCGCGTCGTCGTCGCCGCGCATCAGATGCCCCGACAACAGCGCGGCGACGAGCAGCAGCGGCCACAGCAGCGACGACCGCAGCGACGACCGCAGCGACGACCGCAGCGACGACCGCAGCGACGACCGCAGCGACGACGGCAGCGACGACGGCAGCGGCCTGGCCGGCAGCCGCCGGTGCGCCACGGTCGGCGCGGCGCCCTGCAGCGCTGCAGTGCCGGGGCGCGGCGTCGCGCCCTGCAACGCAGCGGCGTCGTGCGGCAGCGCGCGCAACCGGCTCCAGGCGAGCCACAGCACCGCCGCCACCAGGCCTTGGGCGCTCCAGTAGTGCAGGTTGCGCGCCAGCGCCAGGAGCGGCTGCGCGAGCAGCCAGCCGGCGACGCTGCGCTGCGGCGCGTGCGCATCGAAGCCGAGGGCCAGCACGGCGCCGGCCGCCAGGCACAGCACCAGCATCGTCAGCACGCCTTCGGCCGGCGGCTGCGGCCCCGCAGCGGGCCGGCGGTTCTCCGATGCGTGGGTCACCGCAGCTCAACCGCCCGGCCGGGAACGGCCGGCGCAGGCGCTGGCCGGCGCGCGCGATGGCAGGCTCTCAGCGGCGCATCGGATTCGTCCACCGGGCGAGTGTGCCAAAGCCGGCGCCTGCCGCGCCGGCCGCCGCCGGCGCGGCGCTACTGCTTGTAGCCCTCGACCGCGATCGCGAGCCGCACCTCGTCGCCGATCGCCGGGATCGCGTACTTCATGCCGAAGTCGCTGCGCTTGATGGTGCCGGACACGTCGGCGCCGCACATCTCCTTCTTGGACATCGGATTGGCGCCGCACTTGAAGCTGTCGACCTTCAGCGTCACCGGCTTGCTGACCCCCAGCAACGTGAGCGTGCCCTCGATCGAGTCCGGAGCATCGCCCGTGAAGTGGATCTTGGTCGACTTGAAGCTCATCTCCGGGAACTCGGCCACGTTGAAGAAGTCGGCCGAGCGCAGGTGCTCGTCGCGCGAGCGGCCGGCACCGGTCGCCTTGCCGAAACCCGTGTAGACGGTGGCGGTGGCGATCTTCAGCTCGATCGAGCCGGTCCTGGCCGCACGGTCGATGACGACCTTGCCGCTCGCACCTTCGAACAGGCCGCGCACGGTGGACATGCCGAGGTGGTTCACCGCGAAGCCGGGCAGCGTGTGCGTCGGGTCGAGCAGGTAGGTCTCGGGAGCGGCGATGCCGGCGGATGCGGCGGCGGCGGCGATCAGGGCGAGGGCGAGGCGTTTCATGCAAGGTCTCCAGAGGGCGGGTGGGGCGGGGCAAGGCGGTGCGGGCGCAGGGCCGCAAAGGGCGGCTCTCAATTCGTGGCGACGCCGATCGCGCGCCAGGCGAGCGCAGCGGCGACCAGCGCAGGCACCGCACAGGCCGCCGCGGTGAGTGCGGCGTCGGTCGCGGAACCGGCGCCGCGCCGCGGCGCCAGACGCGCCGCGAGCGGGATCAGCGGCAGCGGCAGCAGGGCCGTCCAGGGCAGCTGGCCGGTCAGGCTGGCGACCTCGCCGCCGAGTGCGGCGAAGACGGCCATCTGCAGGCCGACGAAGCGCAGCCCCTCGGGCAGCCGGCCGCTGCCGAGACCGGCGACCAGCGCGACGCCGCACGAGGCACCCAGCGCGATGCCCATCATCGCGATCGACGCGCTCGCGCCCAGCAGGCCGAGGGCGGCGGTCGTGAAGCCCAGCGCCGCGGCGACGACCAGCGCGCGCGCCGTGGGCAGCCTCACCCAGGCGACCGCCGCGACCATCACCGCCGCCCAGGCGCCGACGCCCAGGCCGAGCGACCAGGCGGCCGCGCCCGCGCGCTGCTCGAGCACGCGCAGCGCGATCCACACCGACGCGGCGGCCGCCAGCGCGGCCAGCGCCGCGACCACGCGGGCGCGCGCCTGCACGCGCAGCAGCTCGAGCGCGAGCGCGATCAACGCACTCGCGGCGAGCGCGATCACCAGCTTGTTGCGTGCGCTCAGCGGCTCGAAGCCGAACCCCACGGCGAGCGCCACCACGGTGGCCCAGCCGGCCAGCGGCACCGCCGCCAGCGCCCTGGTGCGGCCGACAAGCCCCCAGGCGATCGCGGCGACGAACGCCGGCAGCGCAGCGGACTGGACGGCGGGGTTTTCGAGCAATTGCTGCACGTTCGAACGCGGCGCCTCGGCGCCCGGGTTGAGGGCGCGGCGATCGTCGTGGCGGTGCCGGCGCCAGCCGTTGCGCGGACTTGACGTCGCCGTGCAGGCGGCTTGAACGGCGCGCACGCCATCGACCCGCGGTGGGGGCCGCCGTCGGTCGATGCGCTGCCTGCGCCGCGCCCGCGCGCGCTGCGGCTACTTCTCGATCGGATAGTCGTTCGCGATCGCCGCGCTGATCTCGTCGAGCGTCGAGCCGGTGGGCGGCGCCACCTTCCAGGCCATGTAGCCCCACTTCATCGCGTAGGCCCGGTAGCCGAGCAGGCGCAGCGCGGTCACGGCCTTGTTCTGCTGCTGACCGGTGTCGCAGTAGACGATGATGTCCTTGTCCTTGGGCAGGCGGGCCAGGCTGGCGGGCTTGGCGATGTCGGTGACGCCGATGAACAGCGCGCCGGGCAGGTGGCCCAGGTCGTACTTCTTGTCCTTGGGCACGCGCACGTCGACGACGACGAAGTCCTTCTTGCCGGACTTCATGCGCTCGTGGACGTCGTCGGCTGTGATGTCGAAGAAGTCGTTGGCGGCCAGGCTCGTCAGGTAGGCGTCGGCCGCCTTCTGGATCACGGCGTAGGCGGCGTCGCCCTGGGCCTGCGCCGCGGGTGCGGCCACCAGCAGCGCGGCCGCGGCGACCATGGCAAAGCGCAACATGCACACTCCTCTTGCGGCGCCCTGCACCACAGGGGCGATGCACACGACGGCGCTGCGCACGGCAGCATAGCCGCGGGAGGCAGCGCGCTGCTTGAGCCTGATCAGGCGCGCCGCCGCTGCGGCCCCGCACGGCCTCGCGCGGCCTGTGGCGGGGCGCGGTGAGGCGGGGCGCGGTGAGGCGGGGCGCGGCGAGGCGGGGCGCGGCGAGGCGGGGTGCGGCGAGGCGGCTGCAGGCGACAGAATGCAGCAGGCGCGTCGATGCGCCGACGGCGCCGCGATGCGCCCTAGAAGGGAATGTCGTCGTCCATGTCGTCGAAGCCGCTGGCCGGCTTGGCGGCGGGCCTGGCCGCCGGTGCGCTGCGCGCTGCCGGCGCGCTGCGTGGCGCTGCGCCGCCTTCGTCGGGCATGCTGCTGCCGCCGCCGGTACCACCACCACCACCGCCACCACCGTCGCGGCTGCCGAGCAGCTGCATCTCCTGCGCGACGATCTCGGTCGTGTACTTCTCGACGCCGTCCTTGTCGGTCCACTTGCGCGTCTTCAGACGACCCTCGACGTAGACCGGGCGGCCCTTCTTCAGATACTCGCCCGCGATCTCGGCCAGCCGGTCGTAGAAGACGACGCGGTGCCATTCGGTCTCCTCCTGGCGCTCGCCGCTGGTCTTGTCCTTCCAGTTGCGGCTGGTGGCGATGGTGACGTTGCAGATGGCCGAGCCGCTCGGCGCGTAGCGCACTTCGGGGTCGCGGCCCAGGTTGCCGACGAGGATGACTTTGTTGACCGAGGCCACGGCTGCTCCCTTGACGCGGGGTTGATGAAACCATTATCGCGCCGCGTCGTGCGCGCGCCTTCGCACCGAAGGACCACCCGGCGGAGCGCCCCGCGGCGAGGGCACCCACCGGCGGGGCCCTGGGGAGCGGGCGCGCCGCGCACGCTCGCGTACGATCGCGCGCAGCCCATGGCCGCCGTGCCCGACTCCTCGCGCCGCGACGTCGCGCACGACGCCGCCGACGCCGACGCTGCGACCGCAGCGATCGGCGCGACCGCAGCGGCCGACGCGACCGCAGCGGCCGACGCGATCGACGCCGGTGCCGGCGCCGCGCGCGCCGTGCTGCACGAGGTCTTCGGCTACGCCGCCTTCCGCGGCCAGCAGCAGGCCGTCGTCGAACATGTGGCCGCCGGCGGCGACGCGCTCGTGCTGATGCCCACCGGCGGCGGCAAGAGCCTGTGCTACCAGGTGCCGGCCATCCTGCGCCAGCGCCGCGGCCAGGGCGTCACCGTCGTCGTCTCGCCGCTCATCGCGCTGATGCACGACCAGGTGGGCGCGCTCGACGAGCTCGGCGTCGCCGCCGCCTTCCTCAACTCCACGCTCGAAGGCGACGCGGCCCGGCGCATCGAGCGCGAGCTGCTGGCCGGCCGGCTGACGCTGCTCTACGCCGCGCCCGAACGCATCCTCACGCCGCGCTTCCTGGCGATGCTCGACTCGCTGCACGAGCGCGGGCGGCTCGCGCTGTTCGCGATCGACGAGGCGCATTGCGTCAGCCAGTGGGGGCACGACTTCCGCGAGGAGTACCTCGGCCTGTCGCTGCTGCCCGAGCGCTACGCCGGCGTGCCGCGCCTGGCGCTCACCGCCACCGCCGACGCGCACACGCGCGCCGACATCGTCGAGCGGCTGCAGCTGCAGCACGCGCGCCTCTTCGTCGCCAGCTTCGACCGCCCGAACATCCGCTACACCATCGTCGAGAAGGACGAGGGCAAGCGCCAGCTGCTGGCCTTCCTGCGCGACGAGCACGCGGGCGACGCCGGCATCGTCTACTGCCAGACGCGCCGCAAGGTCGAGGAAGTGGCCGAATGGCTGGCCGGCGAAGGCATCGCCGCGCTGCCCTACCACGCCGGGCTCGACGCCGAGCGCCGGCGCACGCACCAGGACCGCTTCCTGCGCGAGGAGGGCCTCGTGATGGTGGCCACCATCGCCTTCGGCATGGGCATCGACAAGCCCGACGTGCGCTTCGTCGCCCACCTCGACCTGCCCAAGAACATCGAGGGCTACTACCAGGAGACGGGCCGTGCCGGCCGCGACGGCCTGCCGGCCGACGCCTGGATGGCCTACGGCCTGCAGGACGTGGTGCAGCAGCGCCGCATGATCGACGAGAGCGAGGCCGAGGAGGAATTCAAGCGCCTGCAGCGGACCAAGCTCGACGCGCTGCTCGGCCTGGCCGAGGCGCACGACTGCCGGCGCGTGCGGCTGCTGGGCTATTTCGGCGAGGCCGCGCGGCCCTGCGGCAACTGCGACAACTGCCTCGCGCCGCCGGCCACCTGGGACGCCACCGAGGCGGCGCGCAAGCTGCTGTCGTGCGTCTATCGCTTCGCGCAGCACGGCGGGCGGCGCGCGCCGCGCGCCTTCGGCGCCGTGCACCTCGTCGACGTGCTGCGCGGCAAGCGCAGCGACAAGGTGCTGCAGTACGGGCACGAGGAGCTCTCCACCTTCGGCGTCGGCGCCGATCTCGGCGAGTCGCAGTGGCGCGGCGTGATCCGGCAGCTCGTCGCGCTCGGCCATCTGCGCGCGGAGGGCGAGTACCACACGCTTGTGCTCGCCGAGAGCGCACGCGCGGTGCTGCGCGGCGAGGTGCCGATCCGCCGGCGCGCGCCGGCCGCGCCGCGCGCCGGCGCGCTCAAGGCCCGGCGTGGCGACGAACGCACGCGCGCGCCGCGCACCGCGCCGCAGCCCGCCGCGCCGCTCGACGCCGCCCAGCAGGCCGCGTTCGACGCGCTCAAGGCCTGGCGCGCCGAAGTCGCGCGCGCGCACAACGTGCCCGCCTACGTGGTGTTCCACGACGCCGCGCTGGCCGAGATGGCGCGCGCGCGCCCGGCCTCGCTCGACGCGCTGGCCGGCATCGGCGGCGTCGGCGCCAAGAAGCTCGAGCGCTACGGCGCCGAGATCCTGCGCGTGCTCGCGGGCTGACCGGATCGCGAGCGCCGCGGCGGCCCAGCCCGCGCGCCGCCGCCCGCTGGCTCACCTCCTGCATCGGTGTCGCGCCGCGCGGCCTTCAGGGCCCGCCCGGGGCGGCCGTGCTGGCTGCGGCGCGTCTGCGGAGCGACAATGCCAGGGCCGCGGCGACTCGGTCCCGACGTCGCGATCGCGGCGACCCGTCGATGGACAACGCTGGAGAAAGCCATGGCCGAACTGAGCATCGAACAAAGGGACAAGCTGGTCGCCGAACTGCGCCAGGTCATCTCCGACGCCGAGGATCTGATCAAGCTCGGCGCCGATGCCTCCGGCGACGACGCGCTGGGCTTGCGCAAGCGGCTGCAGCAGCACATGTCGGAGGCGCGGCTCAAGCTGCTCGAGTTCCAGGCCGGCGCGGCCGACCGGGCCAGGGCGGCGGCGCATTCCGCCGACGACTACGTGCACGAGAACCCCTGGCGCTCGATCGCGATGGGCGCGGGTCTGGGCCTGCTGCTGGGCATGCTGATCGGACGCCGCTGATCGCGCTGCGGTGACGGCCGGCCGGCAGGCCGACGCGGGTTGGGCGGGCTGGCTGCGCCGGCTTGTCGACAGCTCGCTGGCCCTGGTACAGGTCCGCCTCGAGCTCTTCGGCACCGAGCTCGAGCGCGAGAAGCTGCGCGTCTTCGACGCGCTGCTGCGCCTGGCCCTGGGCCTGCTGCTGGCCGGCCTGGCGCTCGTGCTGGCAGCCGGCTTCGTGCTGCTGCTGCTGCAGGAGCGCTATCGGCTGGCCGCGCTCGGCGTGCTGGTGCTCGCCTTCGCGGCGCTTGCCGCGTGGCTGCTGCGCAGCGCGCGCGCCGCGCTGCGCAGTGAGGCCGAAGGGCCGTTCGCGCTCAGCCTGGCCGAGCTGCGGCACGACCGCGAGCGCACCGGCGCGACCGGGCCACGTGCCGATGCGGCCGCTGCGAACGCCGGAGCCGCCGGAGCCGCTGCGGCCGGCGGCGCCACGGCCGCCGGTGCGACCGGTGGGCCGACCGCAGCGCCCGATCGCGCCACGGGCACCGGCCCTTGATCATGCTGCCGCCGGCGCGCAGCCGATCGCTGCTGGAGCAGCGCCAGCGCGCGCTGCTGGTGCGCAGCGCCCAGCTGCGCCTGCAGATCGAAGGCGAGTTGCAGCCGTTGCAGCGGCCGCTGGCGCTTGCCGAGCGGCTGCGCAGCTGGGGCGCGTGGCTGCGTGCGCACCCCGAAGTCCCGCTGGCGATCGTGCTGGGCGCATTGATCCTGCGCCCGGGTCGCGCCTGGCGCCAGGGCCGGCGCATCTGGCGCTGGTGGCGCCGCTGGCGGCGCCTGCAGCGCTGGGTGCGGGTGGCAGCGGCGGTGGTCGGCTGACGGCGCCGCAAGCGTCCCAGGCCGGCGACGTGCCGCCGGCTGCCGCCGCGCCCAGGCGCTCGGCAAACGCCGCAAGGCGCTCGGTCGGCCGGCGACATGCCCCCCGGCTCCCGCCGCCCCGGCGGACTCGACCCGGCTGCCTATGATGGCGGGTTCCGCCTGCCCGCCATGAGCGACTCCGTCCCGCCTCGCCCGCCTCGCCCGCCTCGCCAGACCGCTCCGAACGCTCCGGCCGCTCCGGCCGCTCCGGCCGCCGCGCGCTGGCTCAGCGTGCGCGGCGCGCGCACGCACAACCTGAAGAACATCGACCTCGACATCCCGAAGGACGCGCTCGTCGTCATCACCGGGCTTTCGGGTTCGGGCAAGTCGAGCCTGGCCTTCGACACCCTGTACGCCGAGGGCCAGCGGCGCTACGTCGAGAGCCTGTCGGCCTACGCGCGGCAGTTCCTGCAGCGCATGGACAAGCCCGATGTCGACCTGATCGAGGGCCTGTCGCCGGCCATCAGCATCGAGCAGAAGGCGACTTCGCACAACCCGCGCTCGACGGTCGGCACGGTGACCGAGATCCACGACTACCTGCGGCTGCTCTACGCGCGCGCCGGCACCCCGTACTGCCCCGAGCACGGCCTGCCGCTCGCGCAGCAAAGCGTCGCCCAGATGGTCGACGCGGTGCTGGCGCTGGCCGAGGGCACCCGGCTGGCGCTGCTCGCACCGGTGGTGCGCGAGCGCAAGGGCGAATTCGTCGAGTTGTTCGACGACCTGCGCGCGCGCGGCTACGTGCGCTTTCGCGTCGGCGCCGAAGGCCGCGGGCGCGAGGTCTTCGAGGCCGACGCGCTGCCGCGTCTCGCGAAGAACGAGAAGCACGACATCGACGTCGTCGTCGACCGCGTCAAGGTCGGCCCGGCCATCCGGCAGCGCCTGGCCGAGAGCTTCGAAGCGGCGCTGCGGCTCGCCGACGGCCGCGCCATCGCGCTCGAGATGGACAGCGGCCGCGAGCATCTGTTCAGCAGCCGCTACGGCTGCCCGGTGTGCCGCTGGAGCCTGCCCGAGCTCGAGCCGCGCCTGTTCAGCTTCAACTCGCCGCAGGGCGCCTGCCCGGCCTGCGACGGCCTGGGCGTGGTGACGGCCCTCGACCCCGAACGCGTGGTCGCCTTTCCCGGCCTGTCGCTGGCCGCCGGCGCGGTGAAGGGCTGGGACCGGCGCAACGCCTACAGCTTCGGCATCCTGCAGAGCGTGGCGCGGCATGCCGGCTTCGACCTCGAGCAGCCCTTCGAGCGGCTGCCCGAGGCGGCGCGGCGGCTGCTGCTGTACGGCTCGGGCGACGAGGCGATCGAGTTCGAGCACCGCGTCGAATCGCCCGGCGGCGGCGCGCGCACGCGGCGCCGGCGGCAGCCGTTCGAGGGCATCATTCCCAACTTCGAGCGCCGCCTGCGCGAGACCGATTCGGCCGCCGTGCGCGAGGAGCTCACGCGCTACCTGGCCGCGCGCGCCTGCCCCGAATGCCTGGGCGCGCGCCTCAGGCGCGAGGCGCGCCACGTGTTCCTCGACCCGCACCCGGGCGTCAAGGGCCGCGCCCTGCACGAGGTCGCGCGGGCCACGCTGGCCGACGTGCAGGCCTGGTTCGGCGCGCTCGCGCTGCAAGGCGCCAAGGCCGAAATCGCCGCCAAGGTGGTGCGCGAGATCCGCGCGCGGCTCGAGTTCCTGGTCGATGTCGGCCTGGGCTACCTCAGCCTCGAGCGCGGCGCCGACACGCTCTCGGGCGGCGAGGCGCAGCGCATCCGCCTGGCCAGCCAGATCGGCAGCGGCCTGTCGGGCGTGATGTACGTGCTCGACGAGCCGAGCATCGGGCTGCACCAGCGCGACAACGCACGCCTGATCGCCACGCTGCGGCGCCTGCGCGATCTCGGCAACAGCGTGCTCGTCGTCGAGCACGACGAGGACATGATCCGCGCCGCCGACTGGTGCGTCGACATGGGCCCGGGCGCCGGCGTGCACGGCGGCGAGGTGGTGGCCACCGGCACGCCGGCCGAGCTGGCGGCGAATCCGGCCTCGCTCACCGGGCGCTACCTGTCGCGCGCGCTCGCCATCGCGCGGCCGCCGCGCCGCGCCGCGCCTGCCGCCACGGGCGCACCGAGCCGGCTCACGATCGTGGGCGCGCGCGGGCACAACCTGGCCGGCATCGACGTCGCGCTGCCGCTCGGTCTCTTCACCTGCGTCACCGGGGTCAGCGGCTCGGGCAAGAGCACGCTCGTCAACGACACGCTGTACGCGGCGGTCGCGCGCCGGCTCTACCGCAGCGCCATCGAGCCGGCGCCGCACGACCATGTCGAGGGCCTCGAACACCTGGACAAGGTGATCGCCGTCGACCAGAGTCCGATCGGCCGCACGCCGCGCAGCAATCCGGCCACCTACACCGGCCTGTTCACGCCGATCCGCGAGCTGTTCGCCGAGGTGCCGGCGGCGCGCGAGCGCGGCTACGGCGCCGGGCGCTTCAGCTTCAACGTCGCGGCCGGCGCCGGCGGCGGACGCTGCGAGGCCTGCCAGGGCGAGGGCGTCATCAAGGTCGAGATGCATTTCCTGCCCGACGTCTACGTGCCCTGCGACACCTGCGGCGGGCGGCGCTACAACCGCGAGACGCTCGAGATCCTCTACAAGGGCCGCAACATCGCCGAGGTGCTCGAGCTCACGGTGGAGGACGCGCACGCCTTCTTCGGTGCCGTGCCGGCGATCGCGCGCAAGCTGCGCACGCTGCTCGACGTCGGCCTGGGCTACATCCGCCTCGGACAGAGCGCCACGACGCTTTCGGGCGGCGAGGCGCAGCGCGTCAAGCTCGCGCTGGAGCTCTCCAAGCGCGACACCGGCCGCACCCTCTACATCCTCGACGAGCCCACCACCGGGCTGCACTTCCACGACATCGGGCTGCTGCTCGCGGTGCTGCACGCACTGCGCGACGCCGGCAACACGATCGTCGTGATCGAGCACAACCTGGACGTCATCAAGACCGCCGACTGGGTGGTCGACCTCGGCCCCGAGGGCGGCGCCGGCGGCGGCCGCGTCGTCGCCGCCGGCACGCCGGAGGAGGTGGCCGCCTGCGCGGCGAGCCACACCGGGCGCTTTCTGCGCGGGGTGCTGTAGTCGCGGCCTGCGTTCGCGGGCGCGGACGCTGGAGGGCTGCGGCGGCACTTGCCGCGCACGCCGGCGGCACTTGCCGCGCACGCCGGCGGCGTTTGCCGCGCACGCCGGCGCGGCTGCGGGGGCAGGTGGCGCGGGCGTGCCGGCTCCGGCCCCGGTCGCGGTCGGCCACCGCGGGGTGCCATCGTCACCTCATCAACGCCTTCTTCGCCCATCGGCCGCCGAGGCGACCGCGAATGAGGCCTGCGCCGGCACGCCCACGCCACCTGCCCCGACCCGGCTCGCTGTTCGCGGCGCAGGCCGCGGCGCGCGCATCGGAACCGGGAAGCGCGATCGCGGCATGCCTCGGCGCACGTCGCAGCGTGGGCGTGGTACCCGCGGGCGCAGGCCTCATTCGCGGTCGCCTCGGCGGCCGATGGGCGAAGAAGGTGTTGATGAGGCGACGGCGGCGGTCTGCGGTGGTCGACCGCGACCGTGGCCGGAGAACGCGGGTGCCGCGCCCACGCTGCCGCAGCGGCCTGCGCCTGCGGCTGCCGCGCCCACGCTGCCGCAGCGGCCTGCGCCTGCGGCTGCCGCGCCCACGCTGCCGCAGCGGCCTGCGCCTGCGGCTGCCACGCCCACGCTGCTGCAGCGGCCTGCGCCTGCGCGTGGCGCTGCCTTCTCCAACGCGCCGGCAGGCGAATGCCGCGCGCAGCGCGGTAGACAGGGCGCGGACACCACGTGGGTGACGCAAACGAAACGAGGGCCCCGCAGGGCCCCCGGTGTGCGCCTGGCGCGCGAGCTACTTCAGGTGCGAGCTGATCAGCTTGGTCATCTCGAACATCGAGACCTGCGCCTTGCCCAGCACTTCCCTGAGTTTGGCGTCGGCGTTGATCATCGTCTTCTTGGCCTGGTCCTGCAGCTTGTTCTTCTTGATGTAGTCCCAGAGCTTCTTCGTGACCTCGGTGCGCGGCAGCGCCTTGTCGCCGATGATGGCGGCCAGCGCGGCGCTCGGGGTCATCGCCTTCATGAAGGCGGCGCTCGGGGTGCGCTTCTTGGCCGGGGCCTTCTTCGCAGCGGCCTTCTTGGCCGGGGCCTTCTTGGCGGGAGCGGCCTTCTTGGCTGCCGCCTTCTTGGCCGGGGCCTTCTTCGCGGCGGCCTTCTTGGCGGGGGCCTTCTTCGCCGGGGCCTTCTTCGCAGCTTTCTTCGCAGTTGCCATGAGATGTTTCTCCGTCAGGGGTTGAGTCGGATGCCGGCACCTTGCGGGGCCTCGTCGCGGCTCGATCGCATCGCGGCGAGCGGGCTGCGCCGGGCTCCATTTCTCCTGCGGGCTGCCGGGCAGCGGCGATGGTAATGCGTCGCCCTCGTGGCGAGAAGAGTTTTTCATAGGAGAAAGCGCCTTTCATCGGCATCCGCGCCACGGTATCGTCGGCGCCATGAAGATCCTCGCGCGTTGGGCGCTGCTGGCGGCGGCGCTGTTGCTGGTGGCCTGGCTGTATCCGGGAGTCCGGGTGGCGAGCTTCGGCTCGGCGCTGCTGGCGGCTTTCGTCATCGGACTGCTCAACACCCTCGTGCGTCCGCTGCTGGTGCTGCTGACGCTGCCGGTGACGCTGCTGACGCTGGGCCTGTTCCTGTTCGTCATCAACGCGCTGATGTTCTGGGCCGCCGCCGAGGTGCTGACGGGCTTCGCCGTCACCGGCTTCACCGCAGCGCTGATCGGCTCGCTGCTCTACAGCGCCTGCAGCGTCGTCATCGACGCCGCGGTCGAGCGCCTCTTCAGCCCTTCGGGCGCGTAGGCGCGGCGCGCACAGGCCGCGGCGGCGGCGCGGCGCGTACCTCGAAGCGCACGCGGTCCACGCTCTCGGCGTCGCGCCGTTCGAGCAGGTGGCGGCCGGGGTGCGGCTGCCAGCGCACGCGGGCGCCCTCGCCCACAAGCCGGCCGTCGACGCTCCAGCGTCCGGGAGCGCCTTCGAACACCATGCGCTGCATGGCCGCCGGGATCTCGGGGTCGAGCGCGACGAGGCTGCCCTCGCGCGGGCTGGCTATGCCCAGACGCCGGGCCGCGCCGGCGCCGGCCGGCGGCGCCGAGGTGCCGGCGAGGAACCACTCGCCGCCCTCGGCATGCAAGGCGGCGGGCGGCGCCGGCGCGCGCGACGGCGCGTCGGCATGCAGCCAGGCGAGCAGCTCGCGCCACACCGGGGCGGCGCCGGCAACGCCGCTCACGCCCTGCATCGGCGCGCCGCCGGCGTTGCCGACCCACACGCCCACCGTGTAGCGGGCGCTGAAGCCGACGCACCAGTTGTCGCGCATGTCCTTGCTGGTTCCGGTCTTCACCGCGGCCCAGCCGCGCGTGACGAGAGGGCTGTCCAGGCCGAAGGCGGCGGCGCGCGCGGCGGAGTCGGCCAGGATGTCGGCCACGAGCCAGGCGGCGCCCGCGTCGAACACGGTGCGCTCGGCCGCGCGCGGCTGGTCGGCCCACCAGCGCGCGCGGCTCGTGCGCCCGCCGCGCGCCAGCGCGCGGTAGGCGTTGGCGAGGTCGAGCAGCGTCGCGTCGGCGCTGCCCAGCGCGAGCGCGTGGCCGTGATGGCCGGCGCTTTGCTGCGGACGCAACCCGAGCGCGGCGAGCCGCTCGAACACCGCATCGGGCCCGAGCAGCGCGGCCACGCGCACCGCCGGCACGTTCAGGCTCGACGCCAGCGCCGTGCGCACGCTCACCGCGCCGCGGAAGCGGTGATCGTAGTTGGCCGGTCGGTACAGGCCGCTGCCGGCGGCCAGCTCGAGCGGCGCGTCGTCGAGCACGCTGGCGGCAGTGACGAGGCGGCGCTCGAGCGCCAGCGCATAGACGAAGGGCTTGATCGTCGAGCCGGGCTGGCGGCGCGCGAGCACGGCGTCGACGTCGCCGGCGGCCGCGCCCGCGATCGGTGCTGCCGCCGAGCCCACCCAGGCCAGCACCTCGCCGCTGGCGTTGTCGAGCACGACGACGGCGCCGTCGTCGGCGCCGCGGCCGCGCAGTTCGGCGAGCTGGCGGCGCAGTGCGGCCAGCGCCATGCGCTGCACGCGCGCATCCAGCGTCGTGCGCGGCAAGGCCGCAGGCGCCGCAGCGGCCCAGGGCGGCGCAGCGGCCCGCGGCACCGCAGATGCTGCCGGCACGGCCGCCGGCGCCCGCATCGTTGCGGCCGCCGGCGCCGCAGCGACCGCCAGCGCCGCCTGGCGTGCCAGATGCGGCGCCAGCATCTCGCCGCCGAGCACGCGCCAGGGCCCGGGCGCGCGCGCGAACGCCTGCGCGGCGACGCTGTCCAGCGTCGCGCAGGAGCCTTGCGGCGCGCGCAACAGCGCGCAGGCGCGGCGCTGCACCGCGCCGGGCTCGGCGTTGGGCGCGCGCACCAGGGCCGCGAGCAGCGCCGACTCCTCGGCGTCCAGCCCCGAGGCATGCTTGCCGAAGAGCTGGTCGGCCGCCGCCGCGATGCCCGTCAGCTCGCCGCGCAGCGGCACCGCGTTCAGGTAGGCCTCGAGGATCTGCGCCTTCGTCCAGCGCGCTTCGAGCTGCTGCGCGGCGCGCATCTGCGCAAGCTTGTCGGCGAGGCCGCGGCCGCCGGCCGGACGCGCCAGCTCGGGGTCGAGCAGCGCCGCGAGCTGCATCGTCACGGTGGAGGCGCCGCGCGTGTGCGTGTTCCAGGCGCGCGCCCAGGCGCCGGCGGCCAGCGCACTCCAGTCCACGCCGCCATGCGCCCAGAAGCTGCGGTCTTCGGAGCGCAGCAGCGCGTCGCGCAGCGCCGGCGAGACCTCGGCCAGCGGCACCCAGGGGCCGCGGCGCTGCAGCGGATCGACGCGCACCGAGGCGATCGGCGTGCCGTGGCGGTCGAGCAGCGGCAGGTCGCTCGGGCGGTGCGCGGCGCGCACGGCGTCGAAGGCGGGCAACGCGAGCGCGCCGGCGGGCCAGGCGATCGGCAGGGCGACGACCCAGGCGGCGCGCGCGCACCGGCGCGCCGAGGCGGCGATCCGGGAGACCCTCGAGGCGGCGATCAAGGCAGCACCTCGAGCGCGGCCAGGGGCAGTTCGCCGAAGTTCTCGGGCGCGTACATCGCCTCCACGCGCGCCGGCGGCAGGCCGAAGCGCCCGCTGGCGTTCAGGCGCAGCGTGTATTCGATGACATGGCGCCCGCGCGGCAACCAGGCGTAGTAGGCGCGCCAGGCGTCGGCGGCGCGCTCCTCGTAGGTGGGCCAGGCCGAGCCGTCGCGCCTTTCGCCGCGCGTGGCGAGTGCGGAATCGCGCCCGAGGCCGCTGCCCAGCACGGCGGCGCCGGCGGGCAGCGGATCGCTCAGCACGACCCAGGAGAAATCGCCCTGCGCCTCGATCTCGAGGCGCACGCGCATCAGGTCGCCGCGGCTCCAGGCGTCGGGGCGCTTGCGCTCGACGGCGCTCACGCTGCGCGCGAGGCGATAGCCGGCGGCCAGCGGCGCGTGCAGCGGCACCGCGGCGAGCGTCTGCAGCGCCAGCCAGGGCCGGCCGCTGCCTTCGTGCCCGGCCTGCAGCCGCACGCCGGCCGCGGGCAGCGGCAGCGTGAAGCGTTCGCCCTGCGGGCTGCGCGCCCAGTCGACGCTGCGCTCGCTGCGCTCGGCACCGGCCTGGACGCGCAGCACGCTGCGCCCGGCCACCGGTTCGCGCTCGAAACGCGCCGCGAACTTCTCGAGCGCGAGTGCGCCCCAGAGGTTGGCCGTGGTCGTGCTCCACGCGCCGCGCTGCTGGCGTGCCAGCGCGCCGTTCAGAAGGCGCGGCGCGTCGTCCTGCCAGGCGGCTGCGGCGCCGGCGGCGCTGGCCGCGAGCAGCAGCCGCGCCGCGTCGCCGTCGGCGCTTTCCATCAGCCACCAGGCACTGCCGTCGGCGTCGCCGGCCAGGCGCAAGGTACTGCCGCTGTCGACGAGCCGCGTGCGCAGCAGCTGCTGGATCTGCGCCAGCCGCGCCGCGCGCTCGGGCGCGCCGGGCAGCCGCTCGTACAGGCTCCAGGCATCGAGCAGCGCCGAGGTCGGCCAGGCAGCGGGCGCGTAGGCGACGCTCGCCAGCATGCGCGGCTCGGCGCGGCCGTAACGCGCCAGCGCTTCGAGCGCCGCGAGCCGCCGCCAGTCGCGATCGGCGCGCGGCGCCGGAGCGCGCCGCTCGAGCCGGCCTTCGACGAAGGCGACGAGGCCGTGCAGCATGGCCTCGCGCGCCGCGTCGGGCCAGTTCCAGCCTGCCTCGTGTGCGGCGGCAAGCAGATGTGCGGTGAGGCGGTCGCTGCCGGCCGGCGCGTCCTCGGCCGCCGCCGGGAAGTAGTTCGCGAGCCCGTCGCGGTCCAGATACCCGGCCAGCTCGTCGCGCAGCGCGGCCCAGGCCGCCGCGTCGCGCAGGCCGATCGCGCGCGCCACCTTCTGCTCGAGGCAGCCGTACGGATAGTTCTCGAAGTAGCGCCGCAGGCCCGGCAGCGTGCCGGCCAGGCTCGGCTGCAGCGTCGCTTGCAGGCGGCCGCTGCCCGGCAGCGCGTCGGCCGGCGGCGCGAGCGCGATGACGAGCGGGCCCGCCAGCGGCTGCAGCGTGGCCTGCCAGACGCGCAGCGGCACGGGGCTGTGCACCGCCTGGCTGAGCTTCATGCGGTCGCGTGCCGGCGCTGCGCTGCGGCCGGTCTCCTCGGCGGCAGCCTCCCAATCCAGGCGCGTCGTGCCGGGCGGCACTTCGACGCTCCAGCGCAGCTCGTGCGCTGCGCCCGGCGCCAGCGTCACGCGCTGCGGCGCGAGTGCGATCGCCTGCGCGCCGCCTTCACGCTGCGCCTGCCCGGCCAGCGTCGCCGTCACGGCCAGCGTGCGTTCGCTGCCGTTGCGCAGCGTGAAGCCGGCGTCGAAGCGGTCGCCTGCACGCACCAGCGGCGCCAGGCCGGCGAGCAGTTGCAGGTCCTGCGACACGCGCACGCTCGTGCTGCCGGTGCCGAAGCGCTCGCCGCCGTCGTCGGCGATGGCGACGAGCCTGAAGCTCGAGAGCGAATCGTTGAGCGGCACCTCGATCTTCGCTTCGCCGCGCGCGTCCAGCGCCACCGTGCCGCGCCACAGCAGCAAGGTGTCGAACAGCTCGCGCGTCGGGTTGCGTCCGCCGCCGCCCCCGGGCGGCAGCGCCTTGCGGCCGTAGTGGCGCCGGCCGATCACCTCGCCCACGACGGTGGCGGTCTCCACTCCCCAGGGCCGCTCGCGCAGCAGGCCTTCGAGCAGCCGCCACGAGTCGTTGTCGGCCAGCGCGAGCAGCCCTTCGTCGACCGCCGCGAAGGCGATCTCGGCGCCGGCCGCCGGCCGGCCCGCCTGCGTGACGCGCACCGTCGCCTGCACCTTCTCGCGCACCGCGTATTGCCCGCGGTCGGTGCGTACCTGGACGTCGAGCCGGTGCTCGGCGCGGCCGATGCGCAGCGCGGCGACGCCGAACTTGAAGCTCGGCTTGGCGAGATCGACGCTCGCGCCGGGTGCGCGCCAGTCGGGGTTCTCGTGGCGCCAGGCGCGCCACCAGTCGGCCGGGTTGCGCCAGCCCCAGGTGAAGAACGACCACCAGGGCGCTTCGCGCAGCCGCCCGCGCAGCACGAACACGCCGACGTCGACGTTCGGCGCCCAGGAGCCGGCGGCACCGCCGGGGCCGTCCGGGCCGTCCCGGCCGTTCGGGCGATTCGGGCGATTCGGGCGCCCGGCACCCTCGGCGCGATCGGGGTCGCGCGGGATCGGCAGCTCGATGACGGGGGCGCGCCCGTCGAGCCTGAGCACGCGCGCGTCGAGCACGCCTTCGCGCTCGACGGTGACGAGCGCCGTCGCCTCGCGAAACGGCATGCGCACCTGCAGACGCGCCGTCTCGCCGGGCTGCCACTCGCGCCGCTCGGGCAGGATGTCGATGCGGTCGTCCTGGTCCTGCGCGAACCACCAGCGTTCGCCGCCGCTCACCCAGACGCCGGCGGCGGCCTCGGCGCGGCGGCCGGCGTCGTCACGCGCGCTCGCCACCAGCTCGACCTCGCCGCTGGCGTCGAGCTTCACCTCGCAGGCGACGCGCCCCTGCGCGTCGCTGCGGCCGCTGCACAGGCGCCCGAGCGGGCTCGTCTCGTCGCGGTTGTCGTAGGCGTAGAAGCCGCCGACGATGCGCGTGCGCGTCGAGAGCGTGCGGTGCAGCCTGCCCTGCACCTCGACTTCGCGCCCGGCCAGCGGCTTGCCTTCGGTGTCGAGGACGACGGCGGTCAGGCGCGCGTCGCCGCGTGCGGCCGTCCAGTCCGGCAGGCGCAGGCCGACCACGAGCGCGCTCGGCCACAGGCGCAGGCGCTGCGTCACGGTCTGCCTTTCGCCGCTCGGGTCGTCGAAGGAGAGTTCGGCGACGAGCTCGCTCGGGCCGGCGAGCGCGGGCAGCGCCGGCACGACGATGCGCGCGGCGCCGGCCTTGTCGGTGCGCGCAGCGATGCGCCGCGCCACGACCTTGGCGTCGTCGTTCTCGGCGTCTTCCTCGTCCGGCCGCACGCGCGTGCGCGCAGGCGCGAACGAGAAATCCTCGTAGCCGGCAAAGCCGGGCGGCGCGCTGCGCAACAGCGCCGAGAGCTCGAGCGGCGCGTCGGGCATCGGCCCGCCGGCCTGCGCGGCGAGCTGCGCCGCGAACACCAGCTCCCTGGGCGCGACCTGCGTGCCGCGCGGCGCGGCCAGCCGGGCGTCGACCAGCGGCACGCGAAAGGCTTCGACGCGCACGCGCCCGCTCGTCAGGTGCTGCCCGCCGCGCTGCAGCGCCACTTCGTACAGGCCGAGCGGCGCCGTCGCCGGCACCGTCCAGCGGCTCTCGGCGGCGCGCGCGCCGCGCGGCCAGGCCAGCGGCAGCTTCGCCTCGTAGTCGCTCGCCAGGTGCGTGAGCCGCACTTCGTCGGGCAGGGTGTCCGGCGCCGGCAGGGCCAGGCCGCGCTCGGTCTCGTCGCGCACGAAATGCTTCATCGAGAGCGCTTCGCCGCGGCGCAGCAGCGTGCGGTCGAACACCGTGTGCGCGACGCGGTTCGTGCCGCTGGCGCCCGAGGTCGGCAGGTTGAAGCGCCAGGCTTCGATGCCGCGCGTCCAGCGGCTGAAGACGAAGGCCAGGTCGTCGCCGTCCGCGTCGCGCTTGCGCGCGGTGACGAAGAGTCCGTCGGCGCTCGTGCAGCGCTCGCTGCCGGCGTCGTCGTCGAAGCCGCGCGCGATGCGCGCGATGCCGGCCGCGTCGGTGCGTCCGCTCCACAGCGGCTTGCCGTTGCAGTCGGCGACGGCGACGCGCGCGTCGGCCACGGGACGGCCGCGGTCGAGCGAGGTCACCCAGACGAGACTCGAGCTGCGCCCCTTCTTGAAGTGCACGGCGAGGTTGGTGACGAGCGCGCCGGTGCGCACGTACATCGGCGCACGCCGCTCCAGCAGCGCGGCGCCGAGCAGGCGCGACTCGAGTTCGACGACGTGGTAGCCGCGCGCCGGCAGCGGCAGCCCCAGCACTTCGGCGGCGGCCGCGTTCGCGCCGTCGCGCGCGGGCAGCTCGATGCGCCGCGCCTGCGCGTCGCCGGCCAGCAGCGCGCGCTCGCGCGTGGCGACGAAGCGTTCGCGCCGCACCTGGCGCGCACGGCCGCGCGCGTCGGTCTCGGTTTCGACGACGCTCCAGTCCTGGGCCGGCAACCCGGCCTCGCGCGCGCTCAGCCGGCCCTCGTGCCAGCGGGCGACGCGTGCGATCCAGGCCAGCAGCGTGGCGTCGTCGGTTGCGGCGTCGAAGCGGCGCACGGCCACCTGGCCGCCGGTGCGCGCGCCGGCCACATCGGCCTGCACGCGGCGCAGCGTGATCGGCAACAGCGCCGGCTCCTCGGCGCTGCCTGCTTCGACGACGCCGAAGGCAGCGCCGCCCGGGAACTTCGCCAGCGGCGGCAGGCCGCCGGTCGCCACCTCGAGCGGAAAGCTCGCTGCGTTGGCGAGGGCGCGGCCGCTGTCGTCCTTCAGATCGGGCGGCAGCACGAGACGCAGGCGCGCGTTCTCGGGCAGCGGCGCGGCGAAGCGCAGCTCCTCGAGCTGCTGCGCGCCGCTCGCGTCGGCCTGCGGCGCGAGCGCGGCGCCGCCGGCTGCCGGCTCGAGCCGCGCCGCCAGCGCCAGCGCACGCGGCACCGGCGCATTGAAGCGCAGCACGAGCGGACGCAGCGGCATGCAGGGCGCACCGGCGCGCTCACGCTCGCAGCTGAGCTCGGCCAGCAAGCGCGGCCGCACCTGCCACTGCCAGCGGCGTTCCTGGCGCGATACGAGATCAGGCCGGCCGGCAGCGGCCACGCCCGCACCCCAGACCAGCCGCACGCGCGCCTCGGGCGCGAAGGCGCGCTCGCAGGCCAGCAGCAGCGCGTGGCGCGGCTCGGCCTGGCGCCGCCAGCGCCGCAGC
>WBZR01001018.1_pt1 | contig 38666 bp, 32 predicted proteins | sample 5204231 | NCBI WGS metagenome assembly WBZR01 (sample SAMN12412403, study PRJNA552823) | activated sludge metagenome | isolation source: activated sludge from anammox sidestream of wastewater treatment plant... | place: USA: Virginia | collected 2017-08 | reverse complement strand
CGGTTTGGCAGTCTGAGTGCTGTCTGATTTTTTCTCCTGAGGTACTACGTAAAAGTCAAGCAAATCATTATTACCATTAGCCGGCTCCTTAGGAGTTTGCTTTACTTGCACCTGTGACGGATTTGTTTTTGTTTCAGCATTGGGAGAGGAAATTGCCAGTGTATCAACAGCAGATTTTGGTGTTTCTGTCTGTACAGGCATTGCTTTTATGGTTTTAATTTTTTCATTTTTTGGCAGTTTGCCTCTCAGATATACCTTTTGTCCGGCATCGGGTTGGTCCACCATATTCAGCATATTGCGCTCTCGTAAGTTCTCTTCGCGTACACCGTACTGTTGGGCGATGTCAAACATTGTCTGACCAGCTCTTACATAATGTATCTTTTTTTTGCCCCAGAAAGATTTCTTCTTTTTCTGGAGATAAACAATATCATTTTCCTTTAACAGTTGATTGGGGGACTTGAGGTAATCGTTGTAGGCAAGTATATACGATTCGGGCACATCATATTTTGAGGCTACATCTGATACCTTCTCTCCTCCTTTTGCAATGTAAGCCTTCACCATATTGATTCGGATGGGTTTTTCTTTTTTGGTGAATATAGGTTCTTTGCTCTTTTTGGATTCATTAACGACCACAGGTTGCTGCGAAGGGTCAGTTTTTATAGGGGTGCCACCATCGAATTGGTACAGTTGGTATCTTTCAATGACACCTATGAGTTTTTGAGGGTAGTCAGAAGCAGTGGCATATCCTGCTTTCTTCAGACCATAAGCCCAGGCTTTGTAATCCTTTGGGTCAAGGTTGAACAATGACTGGTAGGGTCCGTTTGGTCTGCGGATAAATTCGGAATGATCAATGAAGGATTCTTCAGCATTATTATATTTTCTGAAGCAACTTTTCTTTTTAAAAAACAGAAATCCACGTTCATCATCTTTAAGGCCATAGCTGTCACCATTCCAGTTGGAGCCGCATTTGATTCCGAAATGGTTATTTGCTTTTTCAGCCAGCTTGCTTGAGCCTGCACCCGATTCGAGAATTGCCTGCCCGAGCTTGATACTTGCTGGTATGCCCGTACGCTGCGATTCTTTGATGGCAATGATTTTATAACGTTCAATGTAAGCTTGCCCGGTCGGATATTGAGCATATATATTGCCCGATATTAAAAAAGCTAAACATATTAACAGGTTTCTTAGCATTGTTCAAAAGGATTTATGAATAAATTTTCTTACTTTTGCCTTTACACAGGGTTTTAATAATGAGAAATATAACGCTAATATTATATTTTTTTATAATATTTTTATCAATATCCTGCAAAAATAAGGAAAGACAGGCAGTTGAGCCACGTTCTGAGGATCAACGTTTGTATATTTTTGAAGATCCTGAGCAATTTTTGCAGACACAGTATTATGTATGGTTGCCTATCCTGAAAGTTCGTGAAGAACCCAATCAGGATGCAAAGGAGGTTGCAAAGTTAAAAAAGGGTGATCAGGTCGAATACCTCGGTATCAAGACTCAAAAAACAGAAACAATAACCATCAGCAAGAAAGTTTTTGAAGATAACTGGATGAAGATTAAAACAGATGATGGCGTACAGGGTTGGGTTTTTGGTGCCGGTATCAACATAAAAGATGTAAAAGAAGATTTGTCACCCACACCTTATGATGATTGTTTTACACTTATAGCTGCACGCGAGATCAATGATTACTTCAAGTGTATGTCGCAAGTTCGTAAGCAAGTACAGAAAGAGCAGACAAATCGGTGCTATTTTACTGCCAATAGTATAACCTTATCCATGATTGATGGAAAACCGCTAAAGTTGATAAATGAAGTAGGTGATACAAAGAAGAGTTATAATTTCATGTTGTATTATCCGGGTATAGAGCAATTCGTTGTTCAAACGCAGACTGGTGTACTTGAAGAATATTTGCTGATAGATGCACACAATGGCAACAAAATAACTACCTGGGGCCTGCCTAAAGTTTCTCCGGGCAAGGATTTTATTGTATCTGCAAGCAGTAACTATATCTTTCAAGGTGCACCAAATGGCATTCAAATTCTGCAAAGGGATGGTAAAGTAATAAAGAAGGTTTGGGAACGAGAAATTGAAAGTTACGAACCTTATGCACCTAAATGGCTCGACAACAATACCATAGGTGTAACACTTAAGCCGAGAGATGGAGCTAAAAAGTTCGGGTCAAAATTCGCACTCATCCGAAAAGAGTCTCCTACAGAATGGAAGATGGAGTATTAAGCCCAGATAACACATTAGGCGCCCATTACGGCATATAATTCTTACTTCAAATCCATTTCAAAAGCTTAAAAACCAAAGTTCACTATACTTATATCTCTTTAATATGGATTTTTTGTACTAATCATTTTCGTATAAATTCCTAATACGTGTTATTGGTTAAAAAAAATGAAGACTGCTATACTAATAACAGTCTTCAGGAAATAGTATGAAAAAACAGTACACTTATACCAATGACGTGTGAAAGGCACATTTTGATACAGCAGGGATGCCATTTAGTAAAAATTTAACTAAAATGTGTTGAAAAAATAGTCGGGTAAAATACTTAGGACCTTTTCTGCTCCCAATTCCAGGCTGTTTGCATGATTTGGTCAATATCGTATTTGGGTATCCACCCAAGGACAGTGCGTGCTTTTTGATTGTCGGCATATACTGCTACTACATCACCCTCTCTGCGTGGTCCAAAGATAACATTGAGTGATATGCCACTTATTTTTTCAAAAGCCTTTATTGCTTCAATGACGGTCGTGCCATTACCCGACCCGAGATTGAATATTTCTGTATCGGTGGTAGCTTGTGTATGTGATAGAATATGCTTCATGGCAAGTGTATGCGCATGTGCTATGTCCATTACATGTATATAATCTCTAATACAGGAACCGTCGCGAGTGTCATAGTCTGTACCAAATACAGTTATATTCTTTCTTTTTCCAAATGCTGTTTCAGTAATGACAGGTACAAGGTTGCTTGCTATATTTTTTGAAGACTCTCCCATAAGGGCAGTAGGGTGAGCACCTGCCGGGTTAAAATACCTCAATAATATGGTTTTGAAATGCGTGTGCCCTGTTGCCAAGTCAGTAATGATGCGTTCGCCTGCCTGTTTGGTATAGGCATACGGAGACTGGGCTTTCTGCAGAGGAGTTGTCTCGGTTACAGGTAAGATATCAGAGTCACCATATACAGAGCAAGATGATGAAAAAATGAAGTGATGCACCTTATATGCCAGAGCAGCTTCAAGCAGATTAATCAGACCTTTAAGATTATTGGAATAATACAGCAGTGGATGGATAACCGATTCATTAACGGCCTTTAAGGCTGCGAAATGAATGATACCTTCGATGTCGGGATTTTCTTCAAATACTGTATTGAGGGCGTTTCGGTCGATTAGATTGACTTTATAATTGGGTATTGTTTTGCCGGTAATTTGCCTGATGGCCTCTAGTGCCGATTCATCAGAGTTCGTCAGATTATCTAAGGAAATTGGGTCGAAGCCATTTTCGATTAAATCTACAATAGTGTGACTACCGATATAACCACACCCACCTGTTACCAATATTTTCGCCATGTTTTTCCGCAAAATTAATCAATTGTGTGCTGTTAAAGTATTTGGGTAGCCCGATTTTCGAACTTCAGTTGCATGTCGATGGTACGAGTGATCAAAACCATTATGATCAAAAAATAAAAAAGGTGACAAACCGTAGTAAGTCACCTTTCTTATATCTTGAAAAAATGAATTATTTCATGTCGTTGCTAGCAGGCTTAGCATCAGCAGAAGCACTTTTTTTAGCGCAGCAAGATCCTGATTTGCTTTCTTTAGAGCAAGAAGCTTTGCTAGTGCAAGAAGCTTTAGCAGTACCTGAAGCATCAGAAGGGCTAACGTTTACGAATTTTGCTTCCTTTGAGCAATATTCTACTTTGTTATAAGAAACTTTGCCGCTTTTTTCGCAAACTTCTTTTTTTACATAATAAGTAGAACCTGTAGCATCATCGGTTCTTTTTTCAATTGAAGGGTCGTTTGACACCAATTTTGCGATAGCTGCTTCATCGTTGCTTGCAGTAGTAGCAGCAGCTGAAGATGAGCATGACGCTTTAGAAGCAGAAGATTTTTTTGCACAACATGACTGTGCACTTGCACCGTACGTGAAAAAGCCTAGTAGGGCAACAACAAAAAGAATTTTTTTCATTTCTAAAATTATTAAATTAATTAATTAATACATAAATCGCTACAAAGTTATGCTTTCACGCATATTAAATCAAGTTCAGCAAAGGGATTAAGACAATTTTAACTTATTTTCATTAAATGTCTTCATCATGGTCGTGGTCGGTATGTTCGGCTGCCAGTTTTTGCTGAATATCAGTTGGTACAGACTGGAATTCGGCAAATGACATTTTGAACTTAGCCCTACCTTGTGATACTGAACGCAGTGTAGAGTTATATTGATAAAGCTCAGCAAGTGGAACCTTTGCCAGTATTTTCTGGTAATGACCATCGCTATCCATACCTACTATCATTGCTCGCCGTGTCTGTAGGTCGCCCATTATATCGCCCATTACTTCGTCCGGGCACAGTATTTCGAGATTCTGTATTGGTTCAAGTATCTGAGGGTGCGAGTTTTTGAATGCATTTTTGAAGGCTTGTGCTCCTGCTATCTGGAAGGCCATATCATTGGAGTCAACTGGGTGCATTTTGCCATCATATACAGATACACGGATATCTGTACATGCAGAACCTGTTAGCGGGCCGTTTTCCATTTTTTGCATGACACCTTTTTTAATGGCATTTGAGAATTTTGCATCAATAGAACCGCCAACAATACACCAAACAAATACTAGGTTGCCTCCCCATGGCAATTCGTCCACTTCCGTTTTTTTAACTGTCAGGCCTGCCGGATCAGGCATGCCCACATGGTATGGTTCTATGCGGATGTGCACTTCGGCAAATTGTCCGGCACCACCCGATTGTTTTTTGTGGCGGTAAGTCTCGTTTGCTTCACGTGTGATGGTTTCGCGGTACGGAATTTTTGGTTTTTCAAATTCCATCGATATACCATTTACTTTTTCTATACGATACTTGATGATATCCATGTGGAGCTGTCCCTGACCGTGCATGATGGTTTGCTTAAGCTGGCTGTTTTGTTCAAGTATGAGTGTAGGGTCTTCTTCCTGTATTTGGTGGAGCGCCTTAACGAGTTTTTCCATATCTTGCTTGCTGGGTGGTTTGACACCTGCACGGATTCTTGGTTCAGGAAAATGTATTGGTTCGATACCTTTGTCTGAGTTTTTGGCAGTGAGTGTATTATTGGAGTGCGAATTCTTTAATTTTACGGTCACTCCCAGATCACCTGCTTTTAGCTCAGGTACTGCTTCGCGAATTTTTCCGTTAGATACGAATATCTGGTTAAATCGTTCAACAGTGCGGTTGTTGTGGTTGGTGAGTTCGTCACCGGTTTTTAGTGTTCCAGAATATACCTTAAAATAAGAGACCATTCCCACGTTGGGTTCGGTAAGTGTTTTGTATATAAATATGGTAGTATCGTCATTGGAGTCGCATTTAAGTGTATTGCCATCTTCCAGTATGGCATCCGGTCGGTCAATGGGTGAGGGACAAATGTCATTAATGAAACCCATGATGCGTCCGGTGCCCATATTGCCTGCACCCGATGCGCAGAATATAGGGAATATCTGCTGGTTGGCCATGGCGATGGTCAGGCCTTTGGTCAGGTCTGCTTCATCCAGTGTGCCTTGTTCGAAAAATTTGTCCATTAGTCCGTCTTCGTTTTCAGCTGCTGCCTCTACGAGTTTGTTGTGCATTTCCAGCGCGCGTGGCATTTCGCTTTCAGGTATTGGTTTTTTTTCAGGTTTGCCACCACCTGTCGGGAACACGTACATCACCATACGGAGGGCATCCACTATACTGTTGAAACCGGTGCCTTGATTGAGTGGATATTGTACCGGCAGAAGGTGACTTCCGAAACGGTCAATAGCTTGTTGGACACAATTGTCATAGTCTGCCTTTTCATGGTCCAGCTGGTTAATAACCAACATGGCGGGCGTTTTAAATTTTTCAATGTATTCCCAGATTATTTCTGTGCCTACTTCTACACCGCTTTTGGCATTTAGAACCATTACTGCAGTGTCAGCTACTTTGAGTGAAGACAACACTTCTCCTATAAAGTCGTCGTACCCGGGTGTATCAATAATATTGATTTTGGAATCCTTCCAACCGGCGTGCATGAGTGTGCTGAAGATGGAATTTCCTTTCGTTTGTTCTATGGAAGTATAGTCAGAGACCGTGTTGCCATCTTCGACCCTTCCTCGTTTACTGATTCCTTTGGCCTCAAACAACATGTCTTCAGCCAAGGTTGTTTTACCTGATCCGGGGTGGCCCAGCAGGACTACATTCCGGATATTTTTTGATTCATACACCATAACATTGAATTTTAATTGAATGAATAGAATTCACCTCTGAAAGTAAGCCTTGTTAAGATGAAAAAGCAAAATTTTTGTGTGATTTTTTCAAAAAAAAGATTTTTATAAAATTTTATATGGTAAAGGGTTATCAGAAAAAATTAAATTTGGCAAAATTAAACAAGAATTTTTAAAGTAAAAAAATTATATTCTTGAAAATACATAATTATCGAAAGTTTTTGCAATAATCATCCAAGGCTTGTTGTATAGGAGTGTAGGTAAAGTCAAATTCACTAGTTATCAATGATCCATTATACTCCAACACTTGCATCATTTGTTTTGCAATACCTGTGGGTGTGCCGGTATTTTGGCCAATCAGACGTTTGAATGTATTTTTAATAACAAGCAGTTTTACTTCAAGATTACTTGCGGGGTTTAATTTGCCTGAGCTATGCAGACGGAATGCTACAGCCTGCAAGAACTCTTTCCAACTGAGATTTTCGGCCGATAGTATATATTTTTTTTCATTGGAGAATGATTGAATAGTAAGTAAAACTGCCTGACAGACGTCGTGGTGATGGACAAAGCCGGCACTGCCTGACGGATATTTATGCAAACCATTTTTTATTTTGTGAATAAATACATCTGTATTTTTTTGTTTGGTTGAAGATCCGATTATTGCAGAAGGGCTGATAACTGAGGCATGCAAGCCTTCTTTCATGCCACGCCATACTTCGAGTTCACCGTACCATTTTGACAAAGCATAATCGGTAAGGAATTGGGTTGGGTCGGGCATATATTTTTCATCCAACACTTGTGGTTCGGGTGGGATGCCAAGTGCCGCAGTAGAAGAAATGTGGATCAATTGGCTAATACCGCTGGTAAGGGCGCAGTTTACCACATTTGCCGTTCCGATAACATTAGTTTTAAACAATTTTTGTTTGTCGGCGGGTTGGTAAGATACCAATCCGGCAGCGTGTACTACGATATCATGACCAGCGAATGCATCTTCCAAACCAAGTACATCTAGTATATCCACTGGTATGTGGTTAAGCCGAAAATCGAATTCGTCTGCATCTGGTAGTGATCTGGAGAGTCCTGTCAGGTTTTGATAGCCGGCAGTATGCAAATGTCGCAAGATGTTGCTACCCAGATACCCGGATGCACCGGTGACAAGTATTTTGACATTTTTATCTGTACTGCTCATGTATCTGCTTTTTTATGCCCTGATAAACAGCTCCTGCTATATGGTCGGTTTTGCTGCCGGTAACACTCTTTAGTACGTTAGGTATATTGTGTATCCGCAATAGACCCATAAGTGCCAAAAGTAAGCCTTCTTTGTATGAAATAACACTTTTGTCAGGAAGAATCATTTCTGCATCACCCGAATAGTGCTTCATTCTGCTGACGAGATAGTTATTAAATGCCCCACCACCTGCAAGCATTATTCTGGGTATAGAATCGTATTTATTGCTATTGACGGTCTCAGCAAGTTTGAAGGCAATAAGTTCGGTCATGGTGGCAAGCTTATTTTGAACAGTTGCGGTATGATTGTCAATAATATTGTGAAAGTTAGTTTTTATGTGTGAGTTGTCCAGCGATTTAGGAATAGGAAGCTCGAAGTAAGGCCAGGCTTTAAGTTTTTGAAGCAAATTATCGTCCGTTTTTCCGGCAGCTGCCATTGTACCATCTTTGTCATACTCAGCACCTGTCAGCGATGCCAGATAATTAAGTGTTTGGTTGCATGGTCCAATATCATAGGCAATTACACCATCTGGGGTATTAAGAAAAGTAATATTCATAATGCCACCCAGATTGACCAGAATGTCATAATCACTAAACAACCAGTGATCCACTATGGGCGCAAATGGTGCACCCTGACCTTTGAGTGCTATGTCGGTACTCCTGAAGTCGCCCACTACGGGTAGTTCGGTAGTGGCTACTATCTCAGCAGGATGCCCTATCTGTAGCGTAAAGCCTAACTGAGTAGCATGGAATACAGTATGGCCATGAGAACTAATAAAGTCAGGTGAAAGATTATTCCTTTTAATAAAATTTGCCGTCATGTTTCCAAACACCTTGCCTAGTTCATGATCAAATTGTACAAGATTACGTCCTGAGTAGTCAACAGCTTCATTGAGCTTTTTTAAGATTTCATCATCGAATGTAATGGTTTCGGCATGGGTTATTTGCCAATTGAGTATTTTGAACTCAGGAATATGTACGATGTCAAACAAACAGTGCACTACATCGAGTCCGTCGAGCGAGCTGCCCGACATGAGTCCTATTATTTTGTAGGTCGTGATATTGTTTGTGTCCAATTTATTTGAGTGTTAGAGTGTATTCTGCTACCAGCCTTATTTCTTCATCCGTTAGCAGACCGGTGAAAGGTGTCATCAAGTCTTTTCCGTAAGCAATGCGGTTAATTCTCTCATCAAGACCCATAGGCGATGTACTGAGGTCTTTCGCTCCACTTACACCAAGCTTACCATCGGCACCATGACATAAGGCACAATTGCGTCGGTATATTTCCTGGCCGGTTTTTGGCATATCGCTATCCTTATTATTCTGTGTATTGCAGGCAATAACCAGTGCAATCATGAGGATGGAGAATAAAAGTTTTTTCATAAAGAATACCTTGGTAGATGGATTGGCAAAGGTACGTGACTCTTTGGTTAAATAAGATTGTATTTTGTGATTTCAGGCAACAAAAATACTTTACAAATCATCTGAAGGTTAAATATTTGTATTTTTAAAAAAAATGAATTATCTTTAGCCTTTAAATTAGAATGAAAATGAAGTATTTAGTTATTTTGTTGCTGGTTTTTTCCGGATATTATGCAAATGCTCAGGCGCAGAGCAGATTTGTTATTGATGATGATGCTACCATTAAAGTGATGCTTACCAATAATGTTACGGATGCAGAGCTTAAAGAATTAAGAGCATTGCTTCATGATAAAAGAGGCTTCTTATTCACTTGGTCAAATGTGGTGCGCGAAAAAGCTAAGGTAAAATCAATGACCATAAGCATCGACTGCAATGACGGTCGTTTCAGGTCGAGTACAACAGTTGACGATTTTACGGACAACAAATCGGTAGGATTTTATAGGCATTATAGTGATAGTCTGCCACATCCTTTCTGGATCGGTATAGAGGAAAAATAGTTTTATTCATAACATAAATAACCAGATGATAACTGCTCCCAATCCGGGGGGCAGTTTTTTTATTTTTATTAAAAAACTTTTAAACCTTTTTTAGTTTCCGTAGTTTAATTGATTATTTTTGCAAAATATTTCAAATATATAATGGAGTTAAAACAAAGGATTATTAAGGAATCAAGATGTTTGTTCAGCAGATTTGGTATTAAATGTATTTCGATGGATGATATTTCCCAGAAGCTGGGAATTTCGAAAAAGACACTGTATCAGGAAGTTACGGACAAAAACGAGCTCGTAAATGAAGTAGTAGCCGACATCCTGAATTCAGAAAGAGTGGAGCTGGAAGAAATATTTAAATCTTCTGAAGGAGCCATTGATGAAATGATAAAAATTACCCAACATGTGATACAACTGCTAAGTAGTATTAATCCGGCTACGCTTCTTGACCTTCAAAGACACCATCCTGCGCTGTATGACAAAATCAAAAAATATCAGTACGATTTTATATACAAAGTAATAAGAAACAATCTTGAGAAAGGGATGACAGAAGGTATTTATCGTGACGACCTTAATGCAGACGTAGTGGCTAAATTGTATCTCACAAAGGCAATGACTATAGCCGATGAGACCGTTTTCCCGACGGACAAGTACAACAAAACGACCATATTTGTAGAACACGTAATCTACCACCTCAAGGGAGTAATTTCTGAAAAAGGAACAAAATTTCTTAACCAATATATTCAAACAATACAATGAAACACTATTTGACACTTGTAGCATTGATGTTTTCAACTGTATGGGTTTTTGGACAACAAGCCGGGCAATTCACACTACAGCAGGCTATTGACTATGCCATGTCCAATAACACTGAGGTCAAAATCAGTCAGAACAACATCAGAGATGCTGAAAAACAAATTACAGAACGCACTGCAGCTGGTTTGCCTCAGATCACCGGTACGGTCGGTTACAATTACTTTGCTGTGATACCTACTACTATTTTGCCGGAACAGTTTGCCATTGACCCTACTACCGGGCAGGTCAATCCGAATTTTGACCGTGCTGTGAAATTTGGTGTGAAGAACAACCTGACAGGTACGGCTTCGCTTTCCACACTACTTTTTGATGGCAGTTATTTGGTAGCATTGCAGGCTGCCAGGGAGTACCGCGATTATGCGCACGAGGAATTGAAATCAAAACAATATACGGTTAAGAATCAGGTAACGATGGCTTATCTGCCGGTTTTGTTGATCAACCTTAGTCTTGAGACATTAGATAAAAACATTGCCAATCTTCAGAATCTGTCAAAAGAAGTAACGGCCATATACAATCAAGGTCTGGGCGAACAACTTGATGTAGATAGAATCAATCTGTCTTTATCAAATCTGACCACCGAAAAGGATAATTTGCTCAGACAAAAGGATATTGCTATCAATTATCTCAAATTTGTAATGAATTATCCGGTTGATAAGCAAATAGAAATAGTGGATAACATTAGCTCAATCGAATCAAAACCAGCTGATGGCATTCTAAGCGGAAAGATAAGCTATGATTCACGACCCGAATATGGTGTCATCAAAAAAGGCATTCGCCTTAATGAATTAAATGTTAAGGTCAATAAGGCCGGATATCTGCCTTCACTTGTAGCCATCGGTTCATTTCAATACAATATTCAGGATGACAAGTTTTTCTCCAAGGATGCTATCGCGTCACCTACAGCTATAATAGGCGGGCAGTTGAATATACCTATTTTCGATAGTTTCGCAAAGAAAGCCAAAACAGAACGTGCCAGAATACAAATGCTGAATGCGCTGGAACAAAAAAATATGTTTGAACGTAGTGTTGACCTGGAGGTGACGAATGCAAGACAATCCTATAATGCAGCCAGCGAAAGGCTTGAGATGCAGCGCAAGAATGTTGCTCTGGCAGAAAAAATCTACAACACAACCAAGACAAAATACCAGCACGGCCTTGGCTCAAGCCTCGAAATTACCCAGGCAGAACAAAGCTTGTATTCGGTACAGCAAAATTTTAATCAGGCGTTGTATGACGTCATTGTTGCAAAAATCAATCTTGATAAAGCATTTGGTAAATAATTTAATTAAAAGAAAGAAAATGAAATACGCATATTATATCCTTGCACTTTTACTTGTTTCTTGTGGTGGTGGCACAAGTACCCAGGCACCAAAAAGCCTGGATGCACTTAAGAAAAAACTTACCGCCAAAGAAGACCAAGTACTCCAACTGAACAAAGAAATCGCTGAGCTGCAAGATCAGATAGCAAAGCTTGATACAACCAGATCATTCAAAAAGATACTGGTATCTACTAAGAGTATAGAACCAACCAAATTTACACATTCCATTGATGTACAAGGTCAAATAACCGGTGATGAGCTCGTTAATGTAAGTCCGCAGGTGCCTGCCGTTTATGCCAAAATATTTGTCACAAAGGGGTCGAAAGTGACCAAAGGACAAATATTGGCAACCCTTGATGACAAAGTGCTCAGACAGGGAATTGCGGAGCTAAAGAGTAGTATCTCGTTTGCAAAGACTGTTTATGATAAGCAAAAGGCTCTTTGGGACCAGAAAATAGGTTCTGAAATAGAATATCTGTCAGCAAAAAATACACTCGAATCTTTGAATAACAAACTGGCAACTATGAACCAGCAGGCCGTCATGTACAAACTTCGCTCACCCATCAACGGAGTAGTGGATGATGTTTTTCCGAAAGAAGGTGAGATGGGCTCACCGGGTATGCCCTCCATCAGAGTCGTAAACCTCAACCGTCTCAAAGTGGTAGCGCACCTTGCCGAAGCTCATATAGATAGAGTAAAACCCGGCAATAAAGTAGAGGTGACCTTTACTGACCTCAACAAAACCATTCACTCAACCGTGAAGACAGTAGGAAAGGTAATATCCGAACTCAATAGAACATTTACAGTAGATATTGCCTTACCAAGCTCACCTGATTATCGGCCAAACATGCTTTGTATTGTCAAAATACTTGATTACCAAAATGCTGCTGCCATGACCATTCCTATCAATCTGCTTGTAAAATCTGAAAATGAAACCTATGTTTATTCAGTAAAAGACAAGAACGGAGTGCTGAGAGCGGTGAAGACTCCTGTACAGATAGGCTTGATATCAGATGGTAATGTTGAGATAAAAAGTGGTTTAAAAACAGGTGACAGAGTTATAACAGTGGGCTACCAGGATATTAATGAAGGTGATGCAGTGGAAGTATCTCAGCAGTAATTAGATTTATTAAAATCAAAAATTTTAAGATGAAAGACGTGTTTAAAGAATTTAAACCGACGAGTTGGTCAATAGATAACCGCAAGAGTATTTATTTTATTACCTTGTTGTTGGCTATTGCCGGAATATATTCATATAATACCCTTCCGAAGGAACAGTTTCCTGACATCGTCATACCTACCATATATGTAAATACTGTATATCCGGGTGCATCACCGGCTGACATCGAAAATCTGGTAACCAAGCCGATTGAGAAGGAAATAAAGGCTATTTCGGGATTGAAGAAACTCACAAGCCAGTCGGTACAGGATTATTCTATTGTAATGGCCGAATTTAATACAGACGTGGACGTATCGGATGCCAAGCAAAAGGTAAAAGATGCTGTAGATAAGGCAAAATCCGAATTGCCGGATGACATACTAGAAGATCCGAGTGTACTTGAAGTGAATTTTTCGGACATGCCAATTATGTACGTCAATATTTCAGGCGATTATGACCTGAATAAGCTGAAAAAATATGCTGATGAGCTTCAAGATCGAATAGAGTCAATGTCGGAGATAACCAGAGTTGACATGGTAGGTGCTCTTGACCGTGAGATACAGATCAATGTAGATCAGTACAAGATGGATGCTGCCGGTGTAACCCTTGCTGAGATAGAACGCTCTATACAATATGAAAATATGACCATTTCCGGTGGTCAGATAACTACAGATGAAATGAAGCGATCATTAAGTGTTACGGGAGAATTCAAGGATTTGAGCCAGTTTGACAATATTATCATAAAGAGTACTGCGGGTTCAATTGTGTATCTGCGAGACATTGCCAAGATAGTAGATGGTTTCAAAGAACAGGAATCGTATGCCAGGCTTGATGGTAAAAATGTGATTACGCTCAATGTTGTAAAACGATCGGGAGAGAACCTCATACATGCATCGGATAAAATACGGGACATCATCAAAGAGTTGCAGTCTTCAACTTTTCCGAAAAATCTGAAAATAACCATTACAGGCGATCAATCGGACAATACAAGGATTACGCTTCACGACCTTATCAATACCATCATCATAGGGTTTATTTTGGTAACAGTGGTGCTCATGTTCTTCATGGGTGTCACGAACGCATTTTTTGTAGCCATGTCGGTGCCATTATCAATTTTTGTAGCCTTCCTTGTTATGCCGAGTTTGGGTGTGTCACTCAATATGATTGTATTGTTTGCTTTCCTACTGGCACTTGGTATAGTAGTAGATGATGCAATAGTGGTCATCGAAAATACGCACCGGATATTTCACAATGGTAACATGAGTATTGTACAGGCAGCAAAATATGCTGCTGGCGAAGTGTTTATGCCGGTTTTTTCTGGTACAATGACTACGCTTGCTCCATTCATACCTTTGTTGTTATGGAAGGGCATTATTGGTAAATTTATGATTTATCTGCCCATAACACTAGTTATTACCTTGCTAGCATCGCTGGTCGTTGCTTACATTATTAATCCCGTCTTTGCGGTAGATTTTATGAAGAAAGATGAGCATGCAGAAGATGTAAAAGTAAACAGAAACTGGACTTCTATCATTATTGTGGCAGTCATAGCAATCGTGTTTTATATATTCGGGAGCTTCGGCATGGGCAACCTTGTTACCTTGTTTGCCATATTGATGATATTGTATAAATTATTTCTCAAGAGGGTCATTCTTCATTTTCAACAAGATGTTTGGCCACGAGTACAAAATGCTTATGCAGATTTAGTATCATGGGCTATTCATCGTCGAAGGCCTGTCTATCTGATGCTCGGACTTGTGTTGTTGTTTATATTTTCTATCATCTTTACAGCTGCACGCGGGCCTAAGGTCGTGTTTTTTCCGCAAGCAGACCCCAACTTTGTTTATGTATATTTAAGCATGCCTGTTGGTACTTCGGCTGAACACACAGACAAGACAGTAAAATCGCTCGAGACTAAAGTGATGGGTGTACTTGGTGAAAAAAATCCACTTGTAGAGTCGGTAATTACCAACGTGGCTATAGGTGCCACAGACCCGGCTGAAAACGACAGAACGACAGCCTCAAACAAGGCAAAAATTTCAATTGCTTTTGTAAAATTTGCGGAGCGTAAAGGAAAATCAACACAGGATATATTAGACAACATAAGAGCAAATGTGAAAGGAATACCGGGTGCGGTAGTCAGTGTTGAGAAAGAATCAAACGGCCCACCTACCGGGCAGCCTATCAGTATAGAAGTATCAGGCGATGACCTGTCAATGCTGAATGAAACCTCCATCGGGCTCAAGAAATACCTTGACTCGATGCAGATAGCCGGTGTTGAAGAATTGAAATCAAACCTGCAAAACAGTAAGCCTCAGATAACTGTTAACATCGACCGTGAGCGTGCAAATATGTTGGGTATCTCTACTGCACAGGTAGGTGCAGACCTCAGAAATGCAATCTTCGGGAAGGAAGTATCCAAATTCAGGGATGAAAATGATGAGTACCCAATCATGGTAAGGTTTAATGAAGTGCAGCGAGAAGATTTGTCCTCCCTTATCAACACCAAAGTTACATACCGAGATATGGCTATGGGCGGTATGCTTCGTATGGTACCCTTGTCATCCTTTGCTACTATTGAGTATAGCAATACTTATGGTGCCATCAAGCGTAAGGACCAGAAAAGGATAGTGACCATTGGCTCAAATGTACTTTCGGGCTATAATCCTAACGAAGTAGTGCAGGATGTAATGACGTCTATAAAAGCTTACCCAAAACCTGACGACATAAATATCAGAATGGGTGGAGAACTTGAAGAACAAGCCGAAACATCAGCGTTCTTGGGTATGTCTCTGTTGATATCGCTTGGCTTGATATTGCTAATCCTGGTGACACAGTTCAACAGCATTTCAAAACCACTGATTATCCTGAGTGAGGTAATTTTCTCTATCATTGGTGTACTACTTGGCTTTTCAATCTTTAAGATGGATTTTTCTATCCTGATGGTAGGTGTAGGTATCATTGCTCTGGCGGGAATAGTAGTACGTAACGGTATTTTGCTCGTGGAGTTTACCGATTTGCTCAGAGAGCAAGGTATGCCTCTGAAGGAAGCACTCGTAGAAGCAGGACGTGCACGAATGACGCCGGTGTTACTGACAGCCACTGCTACTATTTTGGGTCTTATACCATTGGCTATTGGGTTTAATGTTGACTTTGTTACAATGTTTACCGAGCTAAACCCCAAGATATATTTTGGTGGAGACAGTGTGGCGTTCTGGGGTCCACTGAGTTGGACTATGATATTCGGGCTGATATTCGCTACATTCCTAACGCTGGTGATGGTACCGGTAATGTATCTTTTAGATGAAAAAATATCTGAACGGTTTAGTAAAGTATTCAGAAGAATAAAGAAGTAATGTAGAATGTTGGTGAAAGATTACTTTTCAGAATGTAGGATAATAAATGAATGCGTTATAAGGTTTGAATAATGAAGTATAATAAAAATAAAGAAATGCTTTTGTTTTGAACAATTACGTTCAATGCTGGTTATAAAACCATACAACTTATTCTAAATTGTTTTTGTTCATAGTGTTTGTTTTTTGTTAACCTCTGTACGTCATCAGTTCAGAGGTTTTTTAATTTTATCCAGAGAAAAACAACAGGGTATTTTGTTATGAGTATTCAGATTTAATGGTAAGGAGTATAATCTACCAAAAGAACAGTTACGCAACATAAAGCACCAAAAAGCGTTTACTTCATGTTAATAAATCAACACAAAAAATGACGGATTTTAAGTTTTCATCAGATGTAGAAGGTATTGATGTACTGGCACACTCATACAAAGAGCTTGCAAAAGAGATTGGCAAGGTAATAGTAGGCCAGGACGAAGTAGTAAGATCTGTTATCATTTCATTATTTAGTAATGGCCATAGCTTACTCGTAGGTGTACCGGGTCTTGCAAAGACCTTGTTGGTGAGTACTATTGCAGATGTTCTGGATCTTGATTTTAAGAGGATTCAGTTTACACCGGACCTTATGCCTTCAGATATCACCGGTTCGGAGATTCTGGATGAAAGCCGGCATTTCAAATTTACCAAAGGGCCGTTGTTTGCAAATATTGTTTTGGCAGATGAGATAAACCGTACTCCTCCCAAGACTCAGGCTGCCCTGCTTGAAGCCATGCAGGAACGATCTGTAACTGTTTCGGGTCAACGTCATTTATTACCTAATCCGTTCTTTGTACTTGCTACACAAAACCCGATAGAACAAGAAGGTACTTATCCATTGCCGGAGGCACAGCTCGACCGTTTTATGTTTAATATCACCCTTGACTACCCAAGCTATCAGGAAGAACTCGAAGTGGTACGTACCACTACTTCAAGCCACAAGGCAGAGTTGAAGCACGTAGTGAATACACAGCAGATTCTTGCGTTTCAGAATCTTGTAAGGCGCATACCTATAGCAGAGAATGTCCTGGAATATGCTGTCAAACTCGCTACCAAGACTCGGCCGGGGACGGAGATGGCCACACCGATGGTTAACAACTACATCTCTTGGGGAGCCGGCCCGAGAGCGTCGCAGTATCTTGTATTAGGAGCAAAATGCCACGGAGCATTGAGAGGCAAATATTCTCCGGATATAGAGGATGTACAGGCGATAGCCAAGAGTGTACTACGCCATAGAATAGTACGAAACTATAAAGCAGAAGCAGAAGGCATCAACGAGCAGCAAGTAATAGAAAGCCTATTTTAGTACGCCAAGCCAACATTTAGCGTAGGCTTGCAAGTGCAGCTTCCAGTGAGTCTAAAATTTTGCCTACATCTTCTTTGGTACATGTACCTACCGACAGACGATACCACGGCGCTTTAGTTTTAGAGCCAAATGCACTGAATGGAACGAGTGCTACCTTAGCTTCATCAATGAGGAATGTGCTTACATCCGCTATTGTCTCGAGTGTTTTACCCGATTTTGTCTTACGTCCGATTAAGTCAAACAACACCGTCAGATAGATTGCTCCCTGCGGTCTGAGGGCATCAACCTGATAGCCTTTGTCATTAAGTGCCTGAAATCCATCATAGAAGGTCTCCAGTCTGTAGCTTACTTCCTTATTTATCCAGGCTAAGTATGATTTTACCTCATCATGATTATCGAGAAACTGTGCTGTAGCCACCTGTTCGGCTTTTGGAGCCCAAGCACCTATGTGCCCGAGTAGTGCTTTCATTTTTCGGATTATTTTTTCCGGGCCCCAAGCCCATCCTACTCTTACACCTGTGCCTGCCAGTACCTTTGATATACCATGGATGCTGATGGTATAATCGCGTAGTTCGGGATGGAGACTTACCGGATCAAAGTGTTCGGCTTTTTTAGATGCAAGCCCCCAATAAATAGAATCATACATGATATAAAGCGCTTTCTTTCCTTTGATCCTGCGTTTTTCATTCTCCTTGATGACAGCCTTACAGATAGCGTTAAGTGTTTTTTTGCTGAAGCAAGTACCTGTAGGATTCAATGGAGAGCACAGAGCCAGCAGATTGACTTTTGACAGGTATTTTTTGATGTCGTCCAATACCGGTAGGAAATTATTCTCAGGCAATGTTTCTATTTCTATTGCCTTACAACCTGTAAGGTGAGCATAATGGTTGTTGTTCCAGCTTGGTACCGGGTAGAGAACGGTATCCTTAGGGTCTAGGAGTGTTTTATAGATGGCATAGATGAGTGGTCTTGACCCACCGGCTACGAGTATTTCGTTGGTACTGTATTGCATTTCGCTCTCACGCTTTAGGTAATGGCTTATGGCATCTCTCAGGGCAGGTATGCCTTCACCCGGCGGATAGTTAGTTTGGTGATTATTATATGCTTCTTTTATTTTGTCCGTTAAATATTGGGGGATGGGGAAGATATTTGGGTTGAAATCACCTATGGTGAGATTGTAAATATGTTGCCCTTCACTGATACGTGCGTTGATTTCCCATGCAAGTTTGATGATTTCAGATCCTGACATGTTTTCGGCCATGTGGCTTGCTACGAGGTGCTTTTCCATAAACTGTGGTTTGAAAGTTGAATTGTTTGTACAGCTAAGAATGGAAAGGTACAAAGGTTTTGTTAAATTTTGAAATAAACCAAGAAAAATATCAAAGCTTTTTATTTAATACAACCAGAGTGTAGTTTTTTCATTTATCAAACCATACAGGGTTTTGGTCTTGCCAGTCTCCGTTATAGTTAACAGTTATTTCTCCTCCTGCCTTTATTGTGGACAATGTATAAAACCTGATGACCTCTTCATCAAAATCCACTTCATACCTTGCATTTGGGTTATAGCTGTGGTTGTACAATGAACCATAGCCAAGTGCAATGGCACATTTTTCTTCTTCTTCGCCCCATAAGAAATAATAATCGTGCAACCGTGTCTTGTGTATGAGTGGCAAATCTTCTTCATTGCATACTATCACCGGACAAATCTCTATGAGGTCACCAGCTTGTATCTCTGCAGATGTATAAACGCCTCTGCCTTTGAGCGCGCTGTTACCGATGTATAGAGAAGGTATGTGCTGTGTCATTTTCTTGACAAATATACACCACCTAATATTGCAGCCATACCCATACCGTGAGAAATTTCTAAAACTTCGCCATCGAGTAGTCCAAGAAATATAGCCATGATGGGGATAATATACGTAGTCATTGACCCGAATAACGCATCTGTCTTTTGTACAAGCCCAAAAAACAAAACAGTAGCCATAAATGTACCTACAAAAGCTAAAATGACCAAGTAACCCAAAGCCACCCATGCCTCATGGTCAAGTTGGAGCTTGCCCCTAAAATCTGTATTAAACAGTACAATCAGTGACGGGATGCCTATGATCTGGAAAGCAACTGCACTAAGTACAAGCGGGTTTTCCTCCTGCAGAAATTTTTTTACAGTATTGACACTGGTAGCATAACAAATGGTAGCAAGAATGATGAGGAGGCTGTAAGAAATGTGACCACCTGTATTCAGCTCTTTACCGTAAAGGATCAATATGGCAGCACCTCCTAAACCTAACAATACACCAAAAAATTTCCTGACGTTTTCCTTATTGTTGAAAAATACTATACCGATAATAAGGGTAAAAAGTGGTGTAAGTGAATTGAGAATACCTGATACCGAACTCGATACTTCGGTCTGTGCATTGGCGAACAAAAATGCAGGAATACCACTGCCAGCCAGCCCCACAATGGCATAGTACTTCAGGTTTTTCCAGTTGATTTTCTTAAAATGCCAGATAAAAAACGGAAGAAAAGCTAGAGAAGTAACACCTATACGTATGCTGGCGGTCTGTACAGGCGTATAACACACCAGACCTTTTTTGATAAGAAAGAATGAACACCCCCAAAGCAATCCGAGACTCCATAATGTGACCCAGTGGAGTGTAGTTGGTTTGCTTATGTTTTTGTTGGTCGGCATATCTGTGTGTGAGTAGTAAAGAGAGTAAAACGCTGTATAAAGATGATTGTTCAACATCTTTTTCTTATGGTGTTTTGTTTTAAGTGTAATGATTTCAACGGATGTTTTATCATGTTAAATATTTAAATTTGAATGCTCAAAAAAAATAATTTTTGCTTTGTATAGAACTCTGTACACGTCTTGGGAGAATATTCGTGCAAGAGGTCTGATTTTTCAATATTTTCTTATATTTTTGCATTTCAAATTAAAACAAAACTGTCATGGCAAAATTTGAACTAGTAATGCCTAAAATGGGCGAAAGTATTATGGAAGCAACCATCCTGAAGTGGGTGAAAAAAGTGGGCGATACCGTAGATATTGATGAAACTGTTCTCGAAATAGCTACTGACAAGGTTGATTCCGAAGTGCCTAGCTCTGCGAAAGGCGTTATTACAGAAATATTATATCCTGAAAATACAACCGTGGAGATAGGTAAGGTCATTGCCATCATTTCTCAAGAACAAGCCGGAGATGCAGCATCTGTGCCGGCTGCTGCAGCTGAAATCAAATCAACTGCTACTGCCCCTGCTGCCCAGGCAACACAGACTACTGTGCCTGGAGCTACACAATCTGAGCAGATACCTACTACTTCCGGCAATAAATTTTATTCACCACTTGTAAAGAACATTGCAGAAAAGGAATCTATATCCATCAATGAGCTCAACTCAATAGAAGGTAGTGGTACCAACGGACGTGTTACTAAAAAAGATATACTCAGTTATGTTGAGGCAAAATCAAATACAACACAGACTACCGCACCACAGGTAACTTCTCAACCTGCCACTACACAACAGCCATCACCTACCACTACAGAGACTCCGGTTAACAAGCCTGCACAAAGCTATGGAGGCAATGTAGAAATCATAGAGATGGACAGAATGCGCAAACTCATAGCCGATCACATGGTTATGTCAAAACAAACATCACCGCACGTAACATCTTATGTAGAGATAGATGTAACACCTATCGTACAATGGAGGGATAAAGTCAAAGGGCCTTTTGAAAAGAAGTATGGCGAAAAAATTACCTTTACTCCAATATTTATACAAGCAGTTGCCAGGGCAATAGCTGATTTTCCGATGATAAACATTTCGGTAGATGGTACAAAGCTCATCCGTAAAAAGGATATCAACATAGGTATGGCAGCTGCCCTTCCTTCAGGCAATCTTATTGTACCGGTTATCAAGAATGCTGATATGCTCAATCTGGTAGGGCTTACCAAAAGTGTTAACGATCTGGCTAACAGAGCAAGAGCCAACCAGCTGAAACCTGATGAAATACAGAACGGAACATTCACACTCACCAATGTAGGTACCTTTGGTAATGTAATGGGTACACCAATTATCAATCAACCACAAGTGGCGATTATGGCTGTTGGCGCTATCAGGAAAAAACCGGCAGTAGTAGAAACAGAATACGGAGATGTCATTGCCATCAGACAGATGATGTTTTTGTCACTTTCCTACGACCACAGAGTAGTTGACGGGTCACTTGGCGGTTCATTCCTGAGAAGAGTAGGTGATTACCTGGAGAGATTCGATACCAATCAGGAAATATAGTGTTCATTAATACTCGGGTCGGGTTAATAGGCCGGATTTTCTGTATTGTTTTACTGGCAACACCGGCATTGTATGCACAGTCTGTCAAAGAACAGAAGCATGATGCCATACGTAAGCTTGATTCAGGACACTACACAGAGGCTTTATCAATTCTTCAGAATCTATACAGCAATGGTCCGCATGATCCTGATATAAGTACAGCACTTGCCAAAGCCTACCTCTATACAAATCAAACAGCCGAATCACTAGACCTAATAGACCGTACACTTGCTTTGGACAAGAAAAATCAAGCCGAACTATACTACCTGAAGGCTTGTAATCTTCACCTGAGGCACAATTTTTCTGAAGCCATCAGATGGTATAAATCTGCCTTGTCATTTAAAAAATCTGAAAAAAATGCAGCTGCTATCAAAGATCAGATTATAAGATGTGCCACCGGACTTAAGCTTTCAAAAGTGCAGGGAAATTATATTATCGATAATCTTGGCAATACTGTGAATACGATTCATGATGAGTTTGCACCGATACTAAGCCCCAATTATTCAACAAAATTATATTTTGCATCGGCAAATGATAAAAGTAACGGAGGCCAGAGGAATGACCAGGGTATTGCAGATGTGTACGGAAGCTACAGCAGCGACATTTACGAAAGCTTCCTGATAAATGGTACCTGGACCAACACAAACCCCATTTCGTACATGATAAATGGTCCGCGTAATGAATATATTACCGGGTTTTCAGGTCGAGGCAAAGAAATGTATTTTTTTAGAGGGTTTACCTTGTATAGCGGAGATATTTTGGTTGATACTTTTCAGAAAAATATAGACCAGCAAATGAACCCTCAGTACTACCGAGGACCCGTTAACGCAGCAAAGGGCGACCGCGATCTGACATTTGTAAATGATACGCTAATTTGTTTTTCAAGTAACAGGCCAGGCGGTTACGGTGGGTTTGATATTTATTTTTCAAAGTTGGTAAAAGGGCGCTGGACAGAAGCAGTCAATGCCGGTGACGCAATCAATTCTGCTTATGATGAAGTTACTCCTTTTTTAAAAGACGATGCTACAGTAATATATTTTAGTAGCAACTGCCTGAACAGTATTGGTGGCTTTGACATATTTTCTAGTACTTATGATGCTGTAGCAAAAAAATGGTCTTTGCCCACCAACGCCGGAATACCATTCAACTCTGCAGCTGATGACTTGTATTTTCGCCTCGCACCCGGAGAGTATTATGGATATTTTGCATCATCTCGGCTCGAGTCGTACGGCAAACGCGATATCTTTTCAGTATATTTTCCGGACATTATTATTAATAGCATAAGAGAAAATGTGGCGGAAGTGACTGAAACAGACATTCAAAAGTCGGAAGCAAATTTGAAGACTAACCAAAACTCAAATACATCGGTGCAAACCTTATACGGGCATGAAAAAAAAGAAATCGAGCAGGATTTTGAAGTGCAATCAATGTTCTGGGATGATGCTACAAAATTACTAACACCAAAAAATGTTCAGTATCTCAACAGCGTTACTACAATCCTTAAACAAAATAAATCGGTTAGACTGATACTGACGGGTCATGTTGCAGGTACCTCAGATGCTAAGGCTGATGCTTATATCTCCCTTCGGCAAGCAGAAAATATCCGCGATTATCTCCAAAAGAATGACGTAAATGAAAAGCAGATTTTGGTACGTGGTGCAGGACGTAATTTTCCAATAATAAAAGATGATATTCCTGCAAATGCCAGCGTGTTGAAGCAGAATTTGTCCAACAGAGTCGATCTTGCTTTCAGCCAACAGGATGATGCCGGCATACAATTTGAGTATCAGGAGTTAAAAGTTATGAAGAGCCTGGCTGACGAAAGGTACAATATATATCGATTGTCTAACATCGGCTTGATGTACCGTGTACAGGTAGCAGCCACCACACAGGCTAATCATTCGCAGATACTTGATGCCTATCCGGATTTTATTATCGAAAAAAGACCAAAGTCAGATTTGTTGTTTTATCTTATAGGCAACAAAGATAGTTATTCAGAAATTAGTTTACTTCGTACTAAAATTAACAATAGCGGCGTGAAGGATGCGTTTATTGTTGCGTATGTTGATGGTTGGCCGATAACCAGGAATCAGGCTATTGAGCTAAAACGAATGTATCCGGATTTAGAAAATTTTATAAAGGAAGGCAAATAAAATCGGTTTGGTTTTTGTATCAGAATGCAAAGAGATGATACGGAACATTAAAAAAGAGTGAAACAGATGGAGCAAATCAATTATCTGAAAAATACACTGATGCACTTCAGGACGACAGGCACACTTGTCAGGAGTTCGGGTTTTTTGTGCAAGACCATGTTAAGCAACATTGATTTTAACAATGCTCAAAATATTGTGGAACTAGGGCCCGGTGATGGTGTTATTACAAGACATCTGCTCAACAGTATGAAGCAGGATGCACATTTGTATTCATTCGAAATCAATGAATACTTTCTTAAATATCTAGAGGAAAACTTTAAGGATCCCAGACTAAGTGTATTGCCTGAGTCGGCCGAACATCTCATACCTGAGTTGGCATCGCGTGGTGTTCGTGAGGTTGATTATGTGGTGTCGGCTGTACCTTTCATGATATTGCCCGAAAGTCTTACAGAATCTATTGTTGGTGCTTGCCATCAGGCTTTGAAACCCGGTGGTAAATTTATTCAGTTCCATTACTCGCTCAATGCCAGAAAATATTATCAAAAAATATTCAAAAACATCCAGATACGTTTTGTTCCGTTCAATATGCCACCGGCCTTTGTTATGGTATGCGAAAAACTTGGTTGAAGTGTAAGTATTATTTTATTTCTTTTACGAGTTCAATGATTTTGCCACTTCTGTCGGGGCACAATTTATTAAGTACCCGCGGCAGTGCCTTTTCTGATTTTGAGTCATTCATGAAATTATCCAATTTATTTTCTTCAATGATGCAGGCCTTCAGTTTGTTTTCCATTGTTTCGAGTGTGTCCATCAACAACATGGCTTTGTCATTCTGTTTTTTCTCGATGAGTTGAGTGAGTTTTGTATTTTTTTGCGAAAGCTCTTCTGAGCAGCCACAAAGTTTTTTACCTATTTGATCGTAGTTAAGGTGGGGTTTGTTGGAGCAATGTGTAAGGAGTATTAGGATTGTGCTACAAACCAGGGCTAGTAAATATTTTTTCATTCTTATAGAAAATGGAAGGATTTTTAAAAACATCATTTCAGACTTGTGTGGCATCTTCAACAAAATACATATCGATCTGTCCTTTATTTTTAGCATCGATTTTGCCACGGTGGATACATTTGAAATGGTCTTTAACCAGCTCAAAGGTTGACTCAGAGATATTTACTTTTCCGGGTTCGCCGCTTGATTCCATTCTTGCAGCGAGATTGACGGTGTCGCCCCAGATATCGTAAGCAAATTTCCTGGTACCAACTACACCCGCTACCACCGGCCCTGTATGGATGCCTATGCGTACTTCGAAATATGGTTGGCCTTGCTTTATTTTAGGTAACTGGTAGTCGTGGAGAAATTTTACCATTTCCAATGCCGCCATCACTGTATCCATTGGGTGGGTTTGGTTGACATCCGGTATGCCGCCGGCACACATGTAAGCATCACCGATAGTCTTGATTTTTTCGATACCGTATTTAGTAGTAATTGCATCAAAACCTTTGAAGCAATGATCTAGCTCAGCCACGAGTTCTTCAGCATTTAGTTTTTCGGCTATTTGTGTAAAGTTTTTAAAATCGGTAAAGAGTACTGATACAGAATCATACTGTTTTGCTTTGGCTGCTCCGGTAGTTTTGAGTTCGAGCGCAGTGCTGGCCGGTAATATATTCATCAACAATTGGTCCGAACGCATTCTTTCTTGTTCGATGATGATGTTTTTTTCAGTCAGTTCTTTGTTTGATTTGTTCTTTATGCGGTACCGGTTGTACAGCAAAAGTGTAAGTAGTCCAAGCAATATTGCTCCACCCAAAAGTGAATTTCGTCTGGTTCGTTCGGTTTTTAATTTTTCTTGTTGTAATGTTATCTGGCTTTGTTTCTGGTCTATTTCACGCTGCCTTTTTCCTTCCTTGAAGTTGAACTCGTCTTGCTGGTATTTCAGTAGATTCGATTCGTCCATCCGAACATCCTTGAGCGAGTCATAATTTAGTCTGTTTTCATAAGCACTTTTATAATTGCCGATACTGGCATTTAATTGTGCCAGATCCTTGAATGCCGATTGCTGAAATTTTGTGCTGCCAATTTCTTCTGCGAGTTTTTTGTAGGCCTCGGTATAATAAAATGCCGTCTTGTAGTCCTTGAGTCTGCGGTACACGTCGCCCAGGCCGTTATATACTTCAATGATGCCGTTTTTATCTGATTCTTTTTCCCGAATAGTCAATGATTGCTTGAATGATTGCAAGGCTTCATTCAGATATTTTTTTGCCAAGATTTTGTCGTTGGATTTTAAGTACAATGTACCCAGATTTTTTTTAACAACACCCAGATTATTGTATATTTCACTGATGCCTGCTTCGTCATTTCTGGTCTGTCGGATTTTGAGTGAATTTTCAAGGTATTGGATAGATTCGTTGAATAATTGGAGGGCCTCCGATTTTTTTCCATTCTTCATTGCGGTTTCACCCAAATCATCTTTCAGACTACCTATGTTGTTGAGTATATTGGCTTCTTCTTCTTTATTTTTGGTATCAATCCATATTTTTAGTGCGGTCTGATAATAACTCATAGCTTTCTCAGGCTTAAGAATGTCAACTTGCAGGTTGCCGAGCAGGTTGTTTGCAGTGGCTATTCCTTCCTGGTCACCTTCCTTATCTACGATTGCCAGGTAAGCATATACGTTTTCTATAGCTTTCGAATAATTGCCCATTCGCCAATAGACTGTACTTATGTTGTACTGTGCGCGGCCCATTTTGGTCTTGTCGCCCAACGATTGGTATATTTCTAAGGCCTGTTTAAAATTTTCAATTGCATTAAAGAAATCGCCCTGTTCATCATGAAGATTACCAATGTTGTTGTAAATATTTGCTACGCCCTTTCGGTCACCTAATCGGCTGCGAATGGCAATGGCTCTTTTATAATAATCGTGTGCTTTTTTATAATCAGAATGGATAGATGCTATAATGGCAAGTGAAACGTAAGCATTGGCTTCACCTTTTGGAAATTTTGCTTTCACAGATTTGTCGAGTGCTTCAGTAAGATATTTGCCGGCTTGTATAGGATCATCACCCAAACTCAGAAAGCCGAGTTCGTTAAGCGTATTGATAAGCGAAGTGTCAGGTTGTCTGAGTTTCAGGCTGTTTTTCAGACTATCCAATTCAGCCTGCTGAGCGAAACTGCCCATAGCAAGGATGGCCAGAAAGACAGAAAAAACAGTACGTAAACAGACAACCGACAATTACAATAATTTTTTATTCAATAATAATAACACCTGATGCCATTAACTTGAGTTCGCGTTTTGGTTCTGTGATGGCATCTATTTCAGCTTTTGATTTGCCTTCATCTTCAGCGTAATGTTTAAGTTCTTTGACAGAGGTTTCTTCATAATATGCTTCACCTTCCACAACGGCCTCCTTGCCTTGGATGTTTTTCGGTACAAAGAAAGCATAATCTTTAAATTTTACAAACATTACAGGTTTTGACTTGTCATCCGATACGATGGTCATCCAGCACCCTTTTTCCTGACACACGGACTGAACCTTGCCGCGAACTTTGGCCTTTAACGGCTCTGTTGTTGCCAGTTTGTCGAGCATTACATCGTAACTGATGGCATTCTTTGCCTTGATTTTTTCACCGAAATATTGCATTTTAGCTTTCTTTTGTTGAGCAAATACTCCGGTACAGATGGACACCACCATTATGGTGACCAGTAATAGTTTCATTTTCATGTTAGTAATAGTTTAGTTCATTACAAAGTTAAGCTTTTAGCTGTCATTTTTATAAATGGAAAGAAGGTTTTAAGACAATAATTCACATATTTTATTATTTCTTTTTCTTTTGGGCTATTGAAAGTTTGATATCGCCTTGGTTACTTCTAAGCCCAAAAACGCATCAGACACTTTGCTTCAATAAATATTACTTCAAATCCATTCCAAAAACTCAAAAACCATGGTTCACTTTGATTTTATTACTTAAGCACGAATTATTTACACGAATCATTATCGTTTAATTCCTATTGAGACAGCTGGGTTTAAAATTTTTACCTTGATAAATCGTTAAATTTTTAATAAACCAGGCATGGCTGGAATTATAATTTTTTGAAAAATGTATTTTTATTACTTATTTTGTTGTGTGTAAATAATCCACAAAGCCAAAAATGAATCTGCCGGGCATGAATTTTTATTTCAAATCAATCATTGTACTTATTACTTCCTTGTTTTTATTAGAGCAGGTGCAGGCCCAATGTCTGTCTGGCGACTGTAAGAACGGCAAGGGCATTTACTTGTTTCCGAGTGGTGCTAAGTATATCGGCTTTTTCAAAAATGGTGAATGTCATGGTATTGGTGTTTGTTATTTTACGGATGGGAGTAAATATCAGGGCAACTGGAAGAACAGGTTCCCGGAGGGCCATGGTATAAAGACTTATTCTGACGGTACGGTCAGAAACGGTTACTGGAAAAAAGGACGACCGGTTGATGAAAATGGTAACCTTGTAGAAGAAATATATATACAGAAGGAAAGCAAAAACGACGGAACCGACATTCAGGCAGGGTGCCTTACAGGCAATTGCATAAGCGGAGATGGTGTTATGACCTATGTTGACGGCAGTAAGTACGAGGGGCAGTTTAGTAAGGGGAAAATCACCGGCTTTGGAACCTGGTATTATCCTAATGGTGAAAAATATGTCGGCAATTTCAGCAATGGATTGCCTACAGGCAAAGGAACACTCTATAAGCAAAATGGTACTCAACTCAGCGGTAGTTGGCGTGACGGCGAATATATAGGCGAAATAAAAGAACCTGCCGCTAAAACAGGCTGCATCAGTGGCAATTGCCAAAACGGGCGTGGTGTGTTTTTGGATGAAGATACCGGAAATGCTTACGAAGGACAATTCGTAAATAAGCTCTTCAATGGCACCGGAATAATGAAATATGCCAATGGCGACATCTATAACGGACAGTGGAAGGATGGTAAATACTATGGTAATGGCAAGCTGACACGCAAGGATGGAACTTCAGTAGAAGGCAATTGGATTGACGGCGAATTTAATCCTCTGATAGTAGCTTATGGCGATCAAGGTTCTGAACCAGGTGCTAATGCCCCAAAACTCAATCCCGGAATGTTTCACAGTTCAAGAGTGTGGGCAGTAGTAGTCGGCATCTCGCAATACAGCCACATGCCGGTGTTGAGGTATTCAGACGATGATGCCTACAAAATGTATGCTTTCCTAAAGAGCCCGGATGGTGGCAGCATCCCTGACGAAAGGATCAAACTCCTTATTGATGAAGATGCAACCAAGGCCAACATTCGCAAATCGTTGAAGGAAATGCTCGAAAATGCCGGCCCCGATGATGTTGTTATGTTCTATTTTGCCGGCCACGGCCTCAAAGGCTCTTTTCTACCTATTGATTTCGATGGGTATAATTTTAAACTCACCCACGAAGAATTTAATGAAATCATGAAAAATTCTCGTGCCAGGCTCAATCTTTGTGTCATAGATGCCTGCCATAGCGGAGGTCTTGCTGCCGACAACAGCATATCGCCCGAACTGATGATGGGTGCCTATTATGACAGACTCACCGGCGACGGACAACATACAGCCATCTTGCTTTCATCAAAATCTGAGGAAACCTCGCTCGAATCAAAAGGCCTTCGACAAGGTGTGTTTTCTCATTTTTTACTGCGTGGGTTAAAAGGTGAAGCAGACCTTAACAAAGATAGTGTAGTAACCATCAAAGAACTTTTTGAATATGTATCACTCAATGTAAAGGAATATACAGAAGACAAACAGACACCTGAAATAAAAGGAGAATTTGATGCACAGATGCCTGTAGTGTTTAAAAAGTGATTTTCACTTGTTTTTACTCATCATCTTGCTGTGAGAGTTGGCGTTCTTTCCTTACAGCAGCCATCCGGAAATGTTTTTCATCCTCCTTGGTTTGTATCACTAATGGTTCGATGTTTCGCTTTTTTGCATGCTCGTCGATGGCTACGAAGGTAAAATATGCTTTGGCAAGTGACTTCGGTGTATGGTTGAAAGGATTCCGAACACTGGCATCGACCAATATTTCCATAGAGGTAGAAAATGCACGTGTCACTCTGGCTTTTATAGTAAGAATATCACCTATTTTAGCTGAATTATAAAAACGTACATTGTCTATGGAGGCTGTCACACAGATACCGTCGGCATGAGTCTGTGCACATACGGCTGCTGCAATATCCATCCATTGCACAAGCCTTCCGCCCTGTAATATTTCCATTGGGTTGGTATCATTCGGGCATACTACTTCAGTCTTTATTGTCTCCGAATAAGCCGGAGTCTTGATTGTTTTTTGAGGATCTGCCATACTTTTTTGTTGAATATAATTAAATTTTCAATACACGGGCATTACCCGTAAAATCAGCTGCAAGAAACGTAATATAATCATTGCCACCTATGATTTTGGTCATACCATGCCGGCTACCACAGAGCGTAATTTTGCAGACAAAAAGACAATGAGTATCAAAAAACGTTCATGGGCAGAGCCGTTTAAGATAAAAATGGTTGAATTGCTCAAAATGACCACTCCTGCACAACGCCGTAAAGCCATCAGGGAAGCAGGCTACAATACATTTTTATTGAAATCAGAGGACGTGTACATCGATCTGCTGACAGACAGCGGTACTTCTGCCATGAGTGACCGCCAATGGGCAGGGCTCATGATGGGCGATGAAGCTTATGCCGGCAGTAAAAATTTCTATACGCTCGAAAAAGCTGTTCAAAAATACTACGGATACAAATACCTCATACCTACACACCAAGGTAGAGGAGCAGAAAATCTTCTGTCACAGTCCCTGATCAAGAAAGGTGATATCGTGCCGGGCAATATGTATTTTACAACGACCCGACTTCACCAAGAACTCGCAGGAGGTACATTCGTAGATGTCATCATTGATGAAGCACATGACTCGCAAAGCCTTCACCCATTCAAGGGTAACATCGATATCAATAAGCTCGATGCAGTTGTCAAAAAGCACGGTGCTGTCAAAATACCTTATATCTGCGTAGCTGTTACTGTTAATATGGCAGGTGGCCAGCCGGTATCAATGGAAAACCTCAAACTGCTTCGTGAATACACCAGCAAACATGGTATAAAAATAATGCTCGATATGACACGGATTGCCGAGAATGCTTTCTTCATTCAGCAGCGTGAAGCCGGTTATTCGCACAAGAGTGTAGCGGAGATAGTACGCGAGATCTGCGATCTGACAGATGGGGCAACATTCAGTGGCAAGAAAGATGCTCTTGTAAACATTGGTGGGTTCCTTGCTGTGAATGATTTTGAGACATTCGAAGAAGCCAGTAATCTGGTTGTTGTTTATGAAGGCTTGCATACCTACGGAGGGCTTGCAGGCAGAGATATGGAAGCCATGGCCATCGGTATTGCCGAATCAGTTCATGACGAACACATGAAGGCGCGTATTGGTCAGGTGCAGTATCTTGGTGAAAAACTGCAAGAAGCCGGTATCCCTATTGTGCTGCCAATAGGCGGACACGGTATTTTCATTGATGCAAAACGCTTTTTGCCACACCTTACCCAAGACCAGTTCCCGGCACAGGCACTGGCTGCCGAGTTGTATATTGATTCAGGCGTGAGGACTATGGAACGAGGCATCGTTTCAGCCGGCAGGAATGCACAGACCGGCGACCATTACTATCCGAAGCTTGAGCTCGTAAGGCTTACTATGCCAAGGCGTGTATATACCCAGGCACACATGGACGTCATAGCAGAATCTGTGGCAAATGTGTATAAAAACAGGAAGAAAATCACAGGATTGAAGATGGTTTACGAACCAAGATACCTTAGGTTTTTTCAGGCTCAGTTCGAAAAGTTGTAATTGATAACAACAGACATAATATAAAAGACCGACAGCGAATCAATTTGATCCGTATGTCGGTCTGTTTTTATGAAAATATTAGGGTTATAAAAGTGATTAAGGTTTGTAAGAATTTACTTACTCTGTTTTTTCGTCAGAATGGTTCTTTGACTATTGATTCTTCTGTGATACCCAGGCTTGCCAGGCTTTTCTCTACGGCATCCATCATAGGCGGTGGTCCGCACAGGTAGAAGTATTTTGTGTTGTCGCCGGCGTATTTCTTGATGATATCGGCTGTAATATAACCGTGTTCGTGTGCTTCGGTTTTTTCGTCAGAAAGCACATTGATGTAATGGCTGCCAAGTTGTCGTTCGAAGCGTTCTTTGTTAAAAATATCTTTGGTTGATTTGTTGGCAAACAGAAGTTTGTTGTTTCCGATTTTGTTTTCCTTCTCAAGCTGGTTAATGATGGCAATAAACGGAGTAATACCTGCACCACCTGCTATAAAAACACCTTCGCCTTTGTAGTGGATATCTCCAAAAACATCGCCTATCAAGAGTTCGTCGCCGGCCTGCATAGACTGCAGCTGATTGGTAACACCATTGTGTGACGGATAAGTCTTGATGTTGAATTCAATAAAATCATCTTCAGGTTGTGAAGTAAAGGTGAATGCCCGTAGTTCTTCTTCCCATCCCGGTTTATTGACAGAGACATCTACTGCCTGCCCTGGAGTGTAACTCAGGCCTTCAGGTTTGTCGGCTACTATTTTCAGAACATCATGTGTCAGGTGCTCTATCGATTTTATTTTTACTGCTTGTGCCATGATTTTGTACTATTTTATGTATGTTAAAAATTCCTGTTGTAGCGCTTTGTTTTCAAACTGACCCATATAACATGAAGTAGTAGTCATGCTGTTGGTGTCATGAATGCCCCTTGATGCTACACAAAGGTGATCAGCTTCAATGACGACAGCTACATCATCGTGTTGTAGTATTTCTTTCATTGCTTCTGCTATCTGCATGGTCAGGCGTTCCTGTACCTGTGGTCGTTTGCCGTAATACTGTACCAGACGGTTTATTTTCGAAAGCCCGATCACTTTATCGCCGGGTATGTAAGCCACGTGAACCTTGCCGATGATGGGCACAAAGTGGTGTTCACAGTTGGAATAAAGCGTTATGTCTTTTTCTACCAGCATGCGGTGGTATCCGTACTTATTTTCAAACAAACTGATAGACGGTTTGTTTTTTGGGTCGAGGCCACTGAATGATTCTTTTACGAACATTTTTGCTACTCTCTTCGGCGTATCTTTCAGAGAATCGTCTGTAAGGTCCAGGCCGAGTGCATCCATTATTTCGGCAAAATGATATTGAATCTTGCTTATTTTTTCTGATTCTGATAATTGATTAGCAATCGCTTTTATCGGCGAAACTGACTGTGGGGAAGTTTTATTATTTAGCATCGTCTTTTGCATTTCCTTAGTTTTTTCTTAGAGTTTATCAATGATGTTCATTACACGGTCAACCATTGCATTACAATACACCAGGTTGAATTCATATAGTTCGGTGGCAGTGTATGACTTTTCGATATGTTGTCGGAGCATTTCTTTCGCCCGATTGAGTCGTACTTTTACGTTGGCTTCACTAATCTGGAGGAGTTCTGATGTTTCTGCTACACTCATTTGGTTCATCTCTCTGAGTGTAAACACCATCTTATAATCCAATGGGATATTGTCAAGAGCTTGTTCTATGATAGTACCCAGTTCTCTGCTGTGTACGATGGTTGCTGTTTTGTTTTCAGCAGCAGCAAACAATGGGGTCGAGTGTTCATTAAATTCTTCCATGACTTCTTTTTTAAAACTTGATTTTTCCTTTTTTCGGAAACAATTATTGAGCATAATACGGCTAATCCACGTCTTGAAATTGGACCGGCCTTCGTATTTGTCGAGGCTTTTGTATGCATCTATATAAGTGTCTTGCATGAGATCTTGGGTATCATCATGACTGTAGTTGTAACTCCTTCCTATTTTGTACAGGTAGGGGTTGTACCGTCTTACAATTATTTCATACATTGCCTTTTCACCATTCAATACCTTGCTAATTACATCTGCATCGGTAAATTTTTCCAGTACATTCATACATTCTATTTTTTATATAATTTCAACAATTTGCCAAAGGCCTTTAGTCATAAATATTACTTTTCAAATATTGGTTTTTTTGGTGCGTGTTTAAATTCTCTTCTTATTAAAATGAACCTTTTTCTTTTTGGTTTAATAATTGAAGGAAAAACAATACATCATTGATAAAACCATTTAAACCATTGGAGTAACACAATGTAAAATAGGTTACAAATAATATCTGATTTTTTTTAAAAAAGTAAAATCATATAAAACAACATAACGGAAGAATATAGATTTTCTTCAAAGAAAGGCAAATGATGGAAAATCAAAGTAGGAGAGGGAAATCGGGGGCATAGCCGGTTTTTGGCTTAAATACCGCCCCGTCTGCGCAAGTAAACTTTTACAGACAAGGCGGTGAGCGGTTTTAGTGTTTATTTATTTAAATTTGTCGGGAAACTGTAGGGCTACACCTTCAGAAAGCAGATCGGCCAGATGTAGAAGCTGTGGGTATATCTTATCATAAGCTGCTACGCTTGCTGTGTAGTTGCCTGTAAGTTCGGCTACTGCTTCTTCAAGCGTTAGATCAAGGTGGTCTTTCATGTGTGATTTCATGTGGTCAAGTGGCCAGTTTTTAGGATTGGCAGTGCTGAGGAAAGTGGCTATCTGGTCACCGTTGGCATACCATCTGGCAGCGGCATCGTTCTGGGCAGTTGTATTGCCTGCTTTGGCAGCTGTAAGGATTTCGGCAGCCGTGGTGATGTGTTCTTTTAACAAGGTAGTAAGGGCATCACCTGCTTCGTTTCCGTAGTATGGTTTGATTGCATTACCTATGTCTTCCTGGTTTTTCAGCAATCGGTTGATAGATTCGTTCAGGCCGGGTGCATTGGTTGCAAAGTTTACGATTACTTCACGTGTCCAGGATGCATGGTCTGACCATAGTTTTCTCATCGCTGAGTTAAGTGAAGTGTAGGCTGGTGTTTCGAGTGGTGAGGTTTCTTCTTTTGAGCAAGATTGCATGCTGAATAAAGCCACTAAAAGAAGTGCGAAAATTCCTGTTGAACGGATGATCTGGCTCAAAGACCAGTTTTTAACGGATGATTTCATTTTGTTGATTTTTTAAATGTTTAAAGAATAAGCTGTTTGATCTTATAGAGTAAATGTCTTTGTGTGAGGTTACAGAAAATCAGTAGTTTGATTGAATTATTTTTTTTTATTGTTGAATGATTATTTTCTAATGTATTGATATACAATGATATAGCTCAGTTAATTTATTTTAAGGATTTTCGCCTTTTGCGATATTTTGGATTAATTTATCTTTCGAATGATTATTGTGAGCTACTGTTAAGGGAGAAAATGAGTCCGGGCTATCAACGGAATATTGCTTACAGGTAAGAATTTTCTCTGTTGCAAAAAAAATTGCAGTAACGAATCTGGTGGAAAAAGAGTCTATTGTATATATTTGACCAACCCACCAAAAACTATGAAAAAATGAAAAAGACCTTGTTTGTCATAACGGCTATTTTAGTATGCTTGACAGGTATCAGCCAACCTACTTCCTTTGCTCCGCGTGGGATGGGTGGCGGTGGTGCCATGTTTTTTCCAAGCATCAACCCTTACAATGAAGATGAGTATTATGTAGCCTCCGATTTGTCGGCCATGTTTCACAGTACCGATTATGGGAAGTCATACGACCAGGTAGATTTTCAGAAGCTTCAGGTAGGCGGCAATTCTACTTACGAATTTACAAATGATCCGATGATAGCATACTGTAATTTTAATGATGGCAATGACGGCTATCCTGTTAAAACATCCGATGGTGGAGTAACCTGGAGTCGGCTCATGGCTTATGATGTTGAAAATTATGGAGGGATCTATTCCATGAAGGCAAATATTTATAATGTTTCGCAATTATTAGTAAGTGCTTATGGCGATATTCTTTTCTCGAATAATGGAGGTGCTAGCTTCAGTACGGTGAAAAGCGCTGATGACAATGGTGCCGGACTGATCATGGGAGGCGTATTCTGGGACGGAAGCAACATATACATTGGTACCAATGATGGTCTTATTGTGTCGAACAATGGTGGTAACTCCTTTACAGTGATGCCCACCACCGGAATTCCTGCCAATGAGCGTATTTGGAGTTTTGCTGCTGCAAAGGAAGGCGGTATTACTAAGTTTGTGTGTATAACTGCTGATGTAGCCGATGTGTACAATGGTGTAGCACCGTGGGACTATTATGATTTCGCCAAAGGAGTGTATGTGATGGACAATGTATCCGGCTTATGGCAATCTGTTTCAACGGGCATAGATTTTAGTGCCGACTTCATTATGTATGCTGCCATGGCATATAACGATATTGACCGTATATATTTGGGAGGGGCAGATGACAATACTGGTGGGCCATTGGTTTTTAAGTCAGAAAATGGAGGAAGCACCTGGGCAAAGGTCTTCAATACGGTCAATAATGCCAACATTATCACAGGCTGGGAGGGGCATGGCGGCGACAAGACATGGGGCTGGAGCGAGAACTGCTTCGGACTGACAGTAGCACCGTTTAATTCTGCGAGAGTGATGTTCGGTAACTTCAGCAATGTACAGCTGACTTCAGACGGTGGACTCACATGGAGGCAGGCTTATGTCGGGCAAGCGGACGAGAACCCAGCCGGGCAAGCAACACCCAAGAACAAACCCTATCACAGCATCGGGCTCGAGAATACTACGTGCTGGCAGGTGTTTTGGCAGAATGCAAGTACCATGATGGGTTGTTACAGCGACATAGGTGGAATAAGAAGTGTGGACGCAGGTAAGAGCTGGGGATACCAATACTCCGGCTTTGGTGTCAATACGGTGTATAGGATGGTTAAAGACGTAAATGGCAATATGTTTGCCGGGTGTTCGAATATTCATGATATGTATCAGAGTACGCGTCTGTCGGATGCACTGCTTGATGCCAATGATGCAAACGGTAAAATCGTATATTCAACTAATGATGGTGCTACCTGGGCTACCTTGCACAGTTTCAATCATCCGGTATTCTGGTTGGCAACAGACCCGAACAAGCCCAATACCATGTATGCCTCGGTGATACATTATGGTGGTACTCAAGGTGCACAGCAGGGTGGCATCTATAAAACGGATAACCTGAATGCTCTTGCAGGTTCTGTCTGGACAAAACTACCCAACCCACCAAGGACGGAAGGGCATCCGGCATGTATTGAAGTGTTGAATGACGGAAAAGTAGTCTGTACATTTTCGGGTAGGAGGAATCCGCAAGGGGTATTTACGGCATCTTCGGGTGTATTTGTTTATGATCCGGTGTTGGGTACGTGGGCTGATGTGAGCCACAGCTCGATGTATTATTGGACGAAGGACATCATCATCGACCCGAATGATCCTGCACAGAACACTTGGTACGTGTGTGTGTTCAGTGGTTGGGGCGGGCCACCGAATGGACTTGGCGGACTTTTTAAGACTACTGACCGCGGACTAAGTTGGACAAAACTCACCGGCACAGACTTCGACCGTGTGACATCACTTACGTTCAACCCTCTCAAACTGAATGAGGCTTACCTCACGACAGAGACGCAGGGATTGTGGGTGTCGCAGAATATGAATCAGCCAATACCGGACTGGACGCTTGTGGAGAGTTATCCGTTTAGGCAGCCGGAGCGCGTGTACTTTAATCCTTACAACCAGAAAGAAATGTGGGTGTCGAGCTTCGGCAACGGCATGAAGGTAGGGGAAATAACGACCAAAGCTGATGAACAAATACCGAACAATCAAATAAGTGGGACAGAGATATTCCCGAATCCGGCTGGAGATTTTGTCAACATAAGACAGACAAATGGTAAACAGCCCAAAAAAGGATTCATAAGAATATTGAATGCTGCCGGTAGCGAAATGAAAGTAGTGGAATACAATGGAGGCACCACACGTGTGGATGTATCCGGTCTTATAGCCGGTGTATATTACTGTGAGTTACGAGATGGAGTACACATACTGGCTGGCGGAAAATTCGTAAAGGAATGAGTTGTGATTTATTTTTAAATACTTGAATGTAATGTTTGGGACAATGGACCTTCTACAGATAGAAACCAGTCGGCTGATATTGAAAAAGTTGGTGCCGCAGGATTTTGTTTATATTTTTACGCATTGTGATGAGGCAGCCATACGCCGGTTACTAGGACATGAGACCGATGAGGAGTTCGTGCGTGAACGGGAGAAGTTTGAAAGTGGCTATACTTCTTTCAGGAGTTCGTTTGTGTTTTTTCAGCTAATAGAAAAATCTTCGATGCGGATAATAGGTGGTGCCGGGTTTCATAACTGGTATGCCGAACATAGGCGTGCGGAGTTGGGTTACATGTTGAAGCATGATACGGACAAGCAGGCAGGATATATGAGTGAAGCATTGGCGGTGATAGTGCCTTATGGATACAATGAAATGGAACTCAACCGAATAGAAGCTTATGTAAGCCCGATGAATGTGCCCTCACTCCGTATAATGGAAAAATTTGGGTTTACGAGAGAAGGTCTGCTGAGGGAACATTACAAGACAGCTGAAAAGATAGATGATTCGGTGGTGTTTTCATTGTTGAGGGGCGAATACAAAGGTGGAGTGAGTTGAGCATGTTGGATGAAATGAGTAAAGAGTTTAAT
>WBZR01001017.1_pt1 | contig 38673 bp, 30 predicted proteins | sample 5204231 | NCBI WGS metagenome assembly WBZR01 (sample SAMN12412403, study PRJNA552823) | activated sludge metagenome | isolation source: activated sludge from anammox sidestream of wastewater treatment plant... | place: USA: Virginia | collected 2017-08 | reverse complement strand
CCTCCTGACGGTCGCGGAGGGGAAGGGCGCGCTGGTCGACGTGCGCAGCGAGCCCGAGTACACGGGCGAGAAGCTGCACATGCCCGACTACCCGCAGGAGGGTGCGCTGCGCGGCGGCCACATCCCCACAGCGGTGTCCATCCCGTGGGCCAAGGCCGCCGCCCCCGACAGCCGGTTCCGCAGTCGCGCCGAACTCGATGAGCTGGGCATGCGTGGCGAAATCGATGTCGGCCGCTTTGGCCGTCCGTCGATGTGCTGGCTCGGGGTGCCGTTGAGCGTGGGGGACCACGTCATCGGCGTGGTGGTGGTGCAAAGTTACGTCGAGGAATCGGCGTATGGCCCGATCGAGCGCGACCTGCTCGGCTTCGTCGCCACCCAGATCGCGACCAGCATCCAACGCCGCCGCATCGCGATGGCGTTGCAGCAGGCCAACACCGACCTGGAGCGGCGCGTGCTCGAACGCACCCAGGAACTGCGCGAACAGATTGTGCGCCGTGAGTCGATGCAGAAGCAGCTCGAGCATCAGGTGATGCACGACACGCTGACCGGACTGCCCAACCGGCGTGCGTTGCGCGAGCGGCTCGAGTTCGTGCTGGAGCGCGAGCGCAACGACCCCGACGGTGTGTACGCGCTGCTGTACCTGGACGTGGACCGCTTCAAGGTCATCAATGACAGCCTCGGCCACCTGGCCGGCGACAGCTTCCTCAAGGAAATCAGCAATCGCCTGCGCAGTTGCGCGGGCGCGAGCGACCTGGTGTCGCGCCTGTCGGGCGACGAATTCGCCATCCTGCTCGATGACGCGCGCTCGGCCGCGGGTGCGGCCGCGTTCGCGGCGCGCCTGCTCGCCGCGCTCAACCGGCCCGTGCACCTGGCCGGTCGCGACATCGAGCCGTCGGTGAGTATCGGAATCGCGATCGGTGGGCCGCGCCACGATACGCCCGACGACCTGCTGCGCGAAGCCGACCTGGCGCTGTATCGCGCCAAGGAGTTCGGCCGCAATCGCTACGTGGTGTTCGACGACACGCTCGCCCGCAACATGATGGACGTGCTGCTGCTCGAAGCCGAGTTGCGCCAGGGCCTGCAGCGCGGTGAATTCGAGCCGTACTTCCAGCCCGTGCACCGGCTCGACAGTGGCGAGGTGGTCGGCTACGAGGCGCTGCTGCGCTGGAACCACCCCGAGCGCGGCGTGCTCGAACCGGTCGCCTTCGTCAAGGCGGCCCACGAGGGCGGCCTCATGGAGGCGATCGACTGGCAGCTGTTCGAACGGGCCTGCCGCACGACGGCGCAGTCGGCCGGATCGGGCACCTTCCTCACGATCAACGTGTCCGCCCAACACTTCCGCCACGACGACTTCGACGAGCGGCTACTGGCGATGCTCGAGCGCAGCCAGCTCGAGCCGGGGCGGCTCATCGTCGAGGTCACCGAGGGCTCGCTGCTGGATGATCCGATCTGCGTGCATGCCACGCTCGAGCGCCTGCGCGCGTTCGGTGTCGGTGCCGCGCTCGATGACTTCGGCACCGGCTATTCCTCGCTCAGCTACCTGCATTCCCTGCCGCTGCGCATGATCAAGATCGACCGTTCGTTCGTGGTCTCGCTCAACGACAACCAGATCACCGCGCATTCGATCGTGGGCGCGATCCTCGCGCTCAGTCGTGCGCTCGGCATCGAGGTGATCGCCGAGGGCATCGAAACCGAACAGCAGCTGGCCGCGCTGCGCGCGATGGGCTGCGCCTTGGGGCAGGGTTTCCTGCTCGGGCGGCCAGCGCCGCTGGGGCGCGTGGCCTGAGTTGCTGTGGGCCGCGCCGCGGCGGTCATGGGACGCGCCGCACTCGCGCCGGGGCGCGAACCTTGGCATGATCCGCGCGCCTGTCGGCAGTCGCTGGCATCGAGGCGGCCCGCGCGGGGTGGCGCGCCGCCGCCGCTGGACGCGACCGCTGCTCGCACCTGCATGGCCACACACCCGGACCCATGCGCCGCGGCGACATGCCCTGGCGCCACCAACGCTTGCGAGGAATACCCATGAAACGAGTTTGCGCAACGCTCGTGCTGGCCGCGCTGTCCAGCACCGCCGCCGTCGCCGGCGAAGGCATGTGGACACCCGACAACCTGCCGCTCGCGCAGCTGCGCGCCGAATACGGCTTCACGCCCACGCCACAGTGGGCCGCGCACGTGCGTAAAGCCGCGCTGCGCCTGGCCGGCGGGTGTTCGGGTTCGTTCGTCTCGCCTGATGGACTGGTGCTGACCAACCACCACTGCGTCAATTCGTGCGTGCAGCAGCTGTCGAGTGCCGACAAGGACTACATCAAGTCGGGCTTCCTGGCGCGCGAGCGCAAGGACGAGATCAAGTGCCCCGAGATCGAACTCAACCGGCTCGATGAGATCACCGATGTCACCGCGCGCGTGCAACAGGCCACCCATGGCAAGAGCGGCGAGGACTACAGCAAGGCCGAGAAGGCGGTGAAGTCGGCGATCGAGAAGGAATGCGCGGGCAAGGACAGCGCCACCACGCGCTGCGACGTGGTGAGCCTGTACCACGGCGGCGTCTACAAGCTCTACCGCTACCATCGCATCCAGGACGTGCGTCTGGCGTTTGCGCCGGAGCTGGAGGCGGCGTTCTTCGGTGGCGATCCCGACAACTTCAACTTCCCGCGCTTCGACCTCGACATGGGCCTGCTGCGTGCGTATGAGCAGGGCAAGCCGATGCGGCCCAAGGACTACTTCCCGTTCTCGCGCGCCGGTGCCGATGCGGGCGAGATGACCGTGATCGTCGGCAATCCGGGTGGCACCGACCGCCAGCTCACGTTGGCCCAGCTCGAACTCGCGCGCGACGTCGACCTGGTCGATTCCCTGCTGCTGTTGTCCGAGCGGCGCGGCTTGCTCACCCAGTTCCGCAGCGAGAGCGCCGAGCATTGGCGCATTGCCCAGAGCGACCTGTTCGGCGTCGAAAACTCCTACAAGGTGCTGCGCGGACACCTGGCGGCCTTGCAGGAACCAGCCGTGTTCGAGCTCAAGCGCGCCCAGGAACGCGAGCTGCGCGAGTTCGTCGCCGCCGATCCGGTGCGCCAGGGCAAGTACGGCGCGGCCTGGGACGAGATCGCGCGCGCGGTCGCGGTGGAGAAGGCGATCGGCGAGCGCCACGACTGGATCGAAGGCGGTCGCGGACTGTGGTCGCGCCAATTCAGCTACGCGCGCATGCTCGTGCGCGGCGCGGCCGAGCGTGCCAAACCCGATACCGAGCGCCTGCGCGAGTACACCGATTCGAAATTGCCGGCGCTGACCCAGCGCCTGTTCTCGACCGCACCGATTTATCCCGACTACGAGAAGGTCAAGCTTGGCTGGTCGCTGACCAAACTGCGCGAGATCCTCGGCACCGGCGATCCGTTCGTGCGCAAGGTGCTCGGCAACGACGCGCCCGAGGACTTGGCCAAGCGACTGGTCGATGGCAGCAAGCTCGCCGATGTCGCCGTGCGCAAGGCCCTGTGGGAAGGCGGTGCCGATGCGGTGGCGCGGTCCGATGATCCGTTCATCGTGCTGGCGCGGCTCATCGACGCCGATGCGCGCGCGATCCGTACACGCTACGAGAACGAGGTCGAATCGGTCGTCGACAAGAACTCCGAGCTCATCGCCGCCGCGCGTTTCGACAAGTACGGCACCAGCGTCTACCCCGATGCGACCTTCACCCAGCGCTTCTCGTTCGGCAAGGTCGAGGGCTGGATCGAGAAGGGCGAGCCGGTGGCGCCGTTCACTACCATCGGCGGAGCGTTCGGGCATGCCACCGGGGCCTATCCATTCGCGCTGCCGCAAAGCTGGCTCGATGCCAAGGCCGCGGGCAAGCTCAACCTCGACCAGCGCTACAACTTCGTCAGCACCAACGACATCATCGGCGGCAACTCCGGCAGTCCCGTGATCAATGCCAAGGCCGAAGTGGTCGGGCTGGTGTTCGACGGCAACATCCACTCGCTGGGTGGCAACTACTGGTACGACGGCCGCCTCAACCGCGCGGTGTCGGTGCACAGCGGCGCGATGCTCGAAGCCTTGCGCAACATCTACGGCGCGAGCGCGCTAGCGCAGGAGCTGGAGTCCGCGCGCAAGCGCTGATGGCCGCCGATGGTCGGGCGCGAAGCCTGACCCGGCCCGGTCCTGCGCAGCGGGCACGCCAGTGCCCGCTGCGCGCAGCCCATCACCGGGTGAAATGGGTGTCTGACCGGGCGATCGCCTGGCGTGCGCCGGCGCGTGCCGCCGCGGCTCGGCCCGGCACGTCCGCTCGGTCGCTGCCGTACCGTGGCTGGGCGCATGATCTGCGCCCAGGCGCGTCAATCGTCGCCGCCCACGAGGCCGGCGCGGCGCATCTGGTGGTCGACCACGACCGCGGTGGCGACGTCACTGCCGACGTTGACGGTGGTACGCATCATGTCGAGGATGCGATCGACGCCGATGATGATGCCGATGCCCTCGGGCGGCACGCCGAACGTCGCGAGCAGGCCCGCGATCAGCGGCAGCGAGCCGCCCGGGATGCCTGCGACGGCCACCGCGCTGAGCACCGCCATGAGCATGAGGATGGCCTGCTGGGTCAGCGACAGGTCCACGCCGAACACCTGGGCGATGAACAGCACCACGCAGCCCTCGAACAGCGCGGTGCCGCTCATGTTCATCGTCGTGCCCAGCGACAGCACGAAGCTCGACGTGCTCTCGCTGAGCTTGAGGTCCTCGCGTGCGGCCGCCAGCGCGGTCGGCAAGGTCGCGTTGCTCGAACTGGTCGAGAACGCGGTGACCAGCACCGGGCGAATGCGGCGGAAGAAGTCCAGCGGCGAGCGCTGGGCGAGGAAACGCATCCACAGTGACATCGTGCCGAACAGGTGCAGCACGAAGGCGAGGGTGCAGCCGACCACGAACCAGGCCAGTGCCGCGAGCACGCTCATGCCGACCTTGACGATCACGCTGTAGATCATCGCCGGCACCGCATACGGCGCCAGGCGCAGCGCGAAGTCGACGATCCGGGTCATGACCTCGGCCAGCGTCTCGAGCCCCTCCAGCACGCGCTGGCGGCGCGCCTCGACGAGTTGCGTCGCGGCCATGCCGAACAGGATCGCGAACAGGATCAGCGGCAACACCTCGCCGATCGAACCGCGCTCATGGCCGGTGATCGCGCCGAGCAGGTTGCGCGGCATGAACATGTCCACGACCAGCGCCAGGCTCATCGACGGCTGTGCCGCACCGCGCTCGGTGATGCCCTTGGCCGTGCCGCCGTATTCGGCCAGCAGTTGCCGGGTGACTTCTTCGGGCAGGTGCCGACCCGGCTCGAACAGGTTCATCATCACCAGGCCGATGGTCACGCCGATGGCCATGTTGGCGAAGAACACCGCGAAGGTGCGCAGCGCGAGCGGCCCGAGCCGTCCGGGTCGCCCCAGCTGCACCACGCCGGCAGTGAGCGAGGCGAACACCAGCGGCATCACCACGAAGAACAGCATGCGCAGGAACACCTGCCCGAATGGGTCGAACACCGCGCTCGACACCTTGCGCATGAGTTCGAGCGTGGCCGGGTGGAACTGGCCGATGCCGAGCGTGGCGACGGCGGCGACGATGCCGATCCCCATGCCGATGAGGATGCGGTTGGCGAGCGAGGTGGGCGCGTTCATCCGCGCGAATGTACGTGGCCGCCGCGCCCGAGTCACGCGTCCGTCGCCGATCGGCGCCAGCCGGATGCGGGGCGGCCCGTGGCCGTGGCCGCCGGCCGGGTGCGCGCGATCGGCTAGACTATGCGGTCTTCCGGGAGACTCCATGACAGCCACTGCCTCTGCCGGCGCGCGCTTTCGCGCCGCGCTCGCCGAAGAAAACCCGCTGCAGGTGGTCGGTACGATCACCGCCTATGCCGCGCTGATGGCGCGTCGCGTCGGCTATCGCGCGCTGTACCTGTCCGGCGGCGGCGTCGCCGCCAATTCGCTGGGCATCCCCGACCTCGGCGTGTCGACGATGGAGGACGTGCTCATCGATGCGCGGCGCATCGTCGAGGCCAGCGGCATGCCCCTGCTGGTCGACATCGATACCGGCTGGGGTGGGGCGTTCAACATCGCGCGCACGATCCGCAGCTTCGAGCGCGCGGGCGTGGCCGCCGTGCACATGGAGGACCAGGTCGGCCAGAAGCGCTGCGGCCACCGCCCGGGCAAGGAGGTGGTACCGGCCGCGGAAATGGTCGATCGGGTCAAGGCCGCGGTCGATGCACGCAGCGATGCCGCGTTCGTGGTCATGGCGCGCACCGACGCCGCCGCCGTGGAGGGCATCGAACGCGCGATCGAGCGGGCGCTGGCCTATGTCGAGGCCGGCGCCGACATGATCTTCCCCGAGGCGATGCGCACGCTCGACGATTACCGGCGGTTCAAGGCCGCGGTCAAGGTGCCGATCCTCGCCAACCTCACCGAATTCGGTGCCACGCCGTTGTTCACCACCGCGCAGCTGCGCGACGCGGGCGTTGACATCGCGCTGTACTGCTGCGGCGCCTACCGGGCCATGAACAAGGCCGCGCTCCACGTCTACGAGACGATCCGCCGCGACGGCACCCAGGCCGCGGCGGTGCCGACCATGCAGACCCGTGAGGAGCTGTACGACTTCCTCGGCTACCACGCCTGGGAAGCCAAGCTCGACCAGTTGTTCGCCGCGCAGAAATGACCGAGGAACCCGCCATGAGCGAGACCACCGCCACCCCGTTCAAACCCAAGAAGTCGGTAGCGCTGTCGGGCGTGGCCGCGGGCAATACCGCGCTGTGCACGGTCGGCCGCAGCGGCAACGACCTGCATTACCGCGGCTACGACATCCTCGACTTCGCCACCCGTTGCGAGTTCGAGGAGATCGCCCACCTGCTGGTGCACGGCAAGCTGCCCAATCGCGCCGAACTGACCGCGTACAAGGCCAGGCTCAAGGCGTTGCGCGGCTTGCCGGCCGCAGTCAAGGCGGTGCTGGAGAGCCTGCCCGCGAGTGCCCATCCGATGGATGTGATGCGCAGCGGCGTGTCGGCGCTGGGCTGCGTGCTGCCGGAGAAGGACGACCACAACCATCCCGGTGCGCGCGACATCGCCGACCGGCTCATGGCCAGCCTCGGCAGCATGCTGCTGTACTGGTACCACCATGCGGTCAACGGCCGGCGCATCGAGGTGGAGACCGACGATGACTCCATCGGCGGCCATTTCCTGCACCTGCTGCACGGCACGGCGCCCAGCCAGGCGTGGGTGCGTGCGATGCACACCTCGCTGATCCTGTACGCCGAGCACGAGTTCAACGCATCGACCTTCACCGCGCGCGTGATCGCGGGTACCGGCAGCGACATGTACTCGTCGATCGCCGGTGCGATCGGCGCGCTGCGCGGCCCCAAGCATGGCGGTGCCAACGAGGTCGCGTTCGAGATCCAGAAGCGCTACGACACTCCCGACGAGGCCGAGGCCGACATCCGCGCGCGGGTCGAGCGCAAGGAGGTCGTGATCGGCTTCGGGCATCCGGTCTACACCACGGGTGATCCGCGCAACCAGGTCATCAAGCAGGTCGCGCGCGAACTGTCGGTGGCACAGCACGACATGCGTATGTTCGATATCGCCGAACGGCTGGAGACGGTGATGTGGGACATCAAGAAGATGTTCCCGAACCTGGACTGGTTCAGCGCGGTGAGCTACCACATGATGGGCGTGCCCACGGCGATGTTCACGCCGTTGTTCGTGATTTCGCGCACCTCGGGCTGGAGCGCCCACGTGATCGAGCAGCGCATCGACGGCAAGATCATCCGCCCGAGCGCGAACTACACGGGCCCGGACAACCTGCCGTTCGTGCCGCTCGACCAGCGCGCCTGACCCGGGCACGCGGCGCGCCGCGGCGCAGGACGGCCGCGAGTGCGGCCCTCCCTTGACGCCGGCGGCCTTGCCCGCATACTGGCGCCAGACGGGCACGGACAGGGGATTGGATGGCCACGTATGGGAAAACCGACCTGGGTCGCGCCGAGGTCGGACAACGCCAGCACAAGCTCGCTTCGCCGGTGCGCTCGCTGCTGTTGCTGGTGGACGGGCAGCGCGACCTGGCCACCTTGCGCCGCTTCGCCGCGTCGCTCCACGCGCCCGGCGATGCGCTCGAGCAGCTGCAGGCGCTTGGCCTCATCGCAATGGCCGGACCCGATGCACCGCGTACGGCCGCGGCCAATGCCGAACCGGCACCCTCGGATGCGGCCATCCGCTTCATCACCCTGAGCGGACTGATGTCGGAGGGCGTGCGTTCATACCTGGGCATGCGCGGTTTCATGACCCAGCTGCGCATCGAGCGCTGCGCGGACATCGACGACCTGCTGCAGTTGCTGCCCGAGGTGAGCGCGGCGGTCGCCAAGGCGCGCTCGCCGGAGTTCGCGCAGCAGTGGGAGTCCATCGTGCGCAGCTCGGTGGCCTGACCCGCCGCCGCGGGTTGGGCATCGCGCACATCACCACTGACCGCACGCGGCCGGCCATCAGGACCGGCCACGTGGCTTGGCGCGCGTGAATGCAGCGCGCGGCCGACAGCGGTCTTGCTACTGGACCGCGAGCACCTTTTGCACCGCCGGGTCGGCCTCCATGCGCGCGCAGAAACGCGCGAGGTTGTCGTAGCCGCTCAGGTCCACGCCCGTGCCCTTGGCCCAACGCGCGGTGATGAACAGGTAGGGGTCGGCGATCGAGCGCGACCCGCCCGCGATCCACTCATGCTTGCCCAGCTGCGCGTCGGCGCGACCGAACAGGGTGCGCAGCGTGGCGCGCGCATTGTCCTTGCTCTTGTCGACCGCTGCGGCGTCGTCGAGGTAGGCGGTCGCGCCGAACAGCGGCTTGAACGCGGGATGCACGTCGGCATTGACGAACGCGAGCCAGCGGTTGACTTCGGCCCGGCCCTTGGCGGTGCCGTCGCCATCGAGCCCGGCTTCGGGATTGAGGTCGGTCAGGTAGTGCAGAATTGCCATGTTCTGGGTCAGCACCCAGCCATCGTGCTCCAGCGCGGGCACCGCGCCGGCCGGATTGATCGCGCGGAACTCGGGCGTGGCGCGCATTTCGCGCGTGACGACCTGGACGTCATAGGGCTTGCCGATCCATTCGAGCACGATGTGGTCGGCGGTCGAGCAGGCGCCCGGGGAGGTGAACAGCTTCATTGGATGTCCTTGTGCGGTGGAAAACCATTGGCAGGCGCCGAGATGGTGGCGCGGGGGCGACAAAACAAGTGCCGGTGGCGCGCGTCAGCGCCGTTCGATGTCCTCGAAGCGCAGGTTGCCGATCGGCCACGACTGCCAGTCGCGGTAGTCGAAATGCCACCACTCGAACTCGTAGACCGTGAAGCCTTCGCGCTCCATCGCCGCGCGCAGATGGTCACGGTTGGCGCGCTCCTGCGCGCTGCCGCCGGCATAGGCGGGATAGGCGCGCTCGGTGAACTCATCGTACAGGCTCGGCATCGGCAGCGGCTTGCCGCTGCGCAGGTCCACCAGCGTGAGGTCGACCGCGCAACCGCGGTTGTGGCGCGAGCCCTTGACCGGATCACCCACGAAGTGGTGCTGATGTTCGGGCGTGGCGTCCCAGAACATCCGCGTCACGTACCACGGCCGGTAGCCATCGAAGACGAGCAGGCCCAGCCCCTCGCGTGCCAGCGACTGTTGCACGCGCACCAGAGCCTCGGCGGCCGGGCGCTGCAGGAACGCGCGGGCCTGGCTGTACAGCGGCGTGCCAAGGAAGTTGTCGCTGCCGGCATAGCGGATGTCCAGGCGCAGCGTGGGGTCGAGCCGGACCAGCTCCACGAGGTCGGACGGGTGGAACCGGCCCGTTTCGGTGGGTGGCGTCGCCGCCAGGGCGATCGGCAGCAGTTCGGTGATCGGCCGCACCGGCTCGATGCGGAACACCGCGCCGGCGGGCGGCGCGGCCGGCGGCGCGCGATGTGTCGCGCAGGCAGCCGGCAGCAGGCACAGCAGCAACAAGAGTCCACGTCCGATCACCCGACCGCCCCCTTCCTTCGCACATCCTGCGCCGCCACGATGGCCGGCGCCCCGCGGTCCACGCTACGCGACGCCGACTCGCCGCACAACCGGCCTGTGCTCACAGCCGCGCCGCCAGGCGCGTGCCCTGGTCGATTGCGCGCTTGGCATCGAGCTCCGCCGCGAGGTCGGCGCCGCCGATCCGATGCACGCTGCGGCCGATCGCGGCGAGCGCGGACTGCAGCTCGCGGTTGGACTCCTGTCCCGCGCACACCACGATGGTGTCGACCGCCAGGCAGCGCGCCGCGCCATCGATGCGCAGGTGCAGGCCGGCCTCGTCGATGCGCTCGTAACCGACCCCGCCAAGCATGGTCACGCGCTTGGCCGCGAGCGTGGCGCGATGCACCCAGCCGGTGGTGCGGTTGAGGCGCTTGCCCGGCTTGCCCGGCGTGCGTTGCAGCAGCCACAGCTCGCGCTCGGGCGGCGCCGGGGCGGGTGGCAGCAGGCCCGCACGCGCCTGCAGGCTCATGTCCACGCCCCATTCGCGGCTCCAGCGCGCGATGTCGGTGGTGGGCGAGGGTGCGTTCTCGACCAGGAACTCGGCCACGTCGAAGCCGATGCCGCCGGCACCGATGATGGCCACGCGCGGCCCCACCGCGGCGTGGTCCTGCAGCACGTCGAGGTAGCTGAGCACGTTGGCGCGGTCCGCGCCCGGCAGCGACAGCGTGCGTGGCCGCACTCCGCTCGCAAGCACCACCTCGTCGAAGTCGCGCAGCATCGGCGCATCGGCGCGCGTGGACAGGCGCAGTTCGACTCCGGTCTGGTCGATGCGGCGCGCGAAATAGCGCAGCGTCTGTGCGAATTCCTCCTTGCCGGGAATGCGCATGGCGAGGTTGAACTGGCCGCCGATGCGCTCGGCCTGCTCGAACAGGGTCACCGCGTGGCCGCGCTCGGCCAGCGTGGTGGCGCAGGCGAGGCCGGCCGGGCCCGCGCCCACCACCGCGATGCGCTTGCGCGCCTGCGCCGGTTCGAGCCGCAACTCGGTTTCGTGGCAGGCGCGCGGGTTGACCAGGCAGCTGGCGCGCTTGTGCTCGAACACGTGATCGAGGCAGGCCTGGTTGCAGGCGATGCAGGTGTTGATGTCGTCGGCGCGACCGGCGCGCGCCTTGGCGACCCATTGCGGGTCGGCCAGGAACGGCCGCGCCATCGACACCAGGTCGGCATCGCCCGCGGCGAGGATGCGCTCGGCCACCTCCGGCATGTTGATGCGGTTGCTCGTGATCAGCGGGATTGCCACCTCGCCCTTGAGCCGGCGCGTGACCCAGCTGAACGCCGCGCGCGGCACGCTGGTCACGATGGTCGGTACGCGCGATTCGTGCCAGCCGATGCCGCTGTTGATGAGGCTCGCGCCGGCGGCCTCGACCTTGCGCGCGAGCGCCACGACCTCGTCCCAGGACTGGCCGCCTTCGACCAGGTCGAGCATCGACAGCCGGTAGATGATGATGAAGTCGGAGCCGACCGCCGCGCGCATGCGCCGCACGATCTCGACCGGGAAGCGCTGGCGGCGCTCGACGCTGCCGCCCCAGTCGTCGTTGCGCCGGTTGCTGCGCTCGGCCAGGAACTCGTTGATGAGATAACCTTCCGAGCCCATCACCTCGACACCGTCGTAGCCCGCATCCTGTGCCTTGCGCGCGCAATTGACGAAGTCGCCGATGGTGCGCTCGATGCCGCGGGCGCTCAGCGCGCGCGGCGTGAACGGCGTGATCGGGGCCTTGATCGGTGACGGAGCCACCGACAGCGGGTGGTAGCCGTAGCGCCCGCCGTGCAGGATCTGCAGGCAGATACGGCCGCCCTCGCCGTGCACCGCGCGCGTGACCTGGCGATGGCGCGCGACATGCCAGGGCATGGACAGCCGCCCGCCCAGCGGCGCCAGCCAGCCCTGGATGCTGGGCGCGATGCCGCCGGTGACGATGAGCCCGACCCCGCCGCGCGCGCGTTCGGCGAAGTAGGCGGCGAGCTTGCCGTAGTCGCGCGCGCGGTCCTCCAGCCCGGTGTGCATCGAACCCATCAGTACGCGATTGGGCAGGGTCACATGGCCGAGGTCGAGCGGCGCCAGCAGGTGCGGGTAGGGCATGGCAGGGTGGCACCGATTCAAACGATCGTATGAAGATGCCGGGAATGCGACCACGCCGCAAGCAGCGCCGCGCGGCTCGTGCGATGCTCGTGCGCACCGTGCAAGGGGACCGGACATGCGCGCACTGCTGCCGATGCTGTGGTTGCTGGCCACGACTGCGAGCGCGGGCGAGTGCGAGCGACCGGGCGACACGTTGTTCGCCAGCGGCTTCGAGCGCGTGCCCGCGCAGGCCTACTACGTGGCGCCCACGGGCGCCGACAGCAACGATGGCAGCCTCACCGCGCCGTGGCGCACGCTGCAGCATGCCGTGGACCTGGCGGACGCGGGCACGGTGGTGTGCGTGCGCGAGGGCGTGTACAACGAACTGGTCACGCTCACCCGCTCGGGCTCGGCGGCGGCCGGGCCGATCGTGCTGCAGGCGGTGCCGGGCGAGGCTGCGGTGATCGACGGCGCGGGCCTGCCGATCCCGGACGGCCAGTACGGACTCCTCACCCTCATCGACGTGAGCCACGTGACCGTGCGCGGACTGGAACTGCGCAATTACGTGACCGCCTCGACCGCCAAGGTGCCGATCGGCCTGTACCTGACCGGCGCCGGCAGCCACATCCGCCTGCTTGGCAACCACATCCACGACATCCGCAACACCGGCAACGGCTGTGCCGCCAACGCCTTCGGTCTCAAGGTCGACGGCACGCGCGCGCCCGAGTCGATCAACCAGCTGGTGATCGCGGGCAACGAGATCGACCACCTCGTGCTCGGCTGCAGCGAGTCGTTCTCGCTCGACGGCAACGTCGAGCACTGGATCATCAGCGACAACCTCGTGCACGACACCAACAATATCGGCATCGGCGCGATCGGCTTCGAGGGCGTTGCGCCCGATCCCGCCTGGGACCAGGCGCGCGATGGCGTGATCAGCGGCAACACCGTCTACAACATCAGCTCGTACGGCAACCCGGCCTACGGCAACGAATATGCCGCCGATGGCATCTACGTCGATGGTGGCACGCGCATCCTCATCGAGCGCAACCGCGTGCACCACGTCGACATCGGCATCGAGGTCGCCAGCGAACATGCCGGGCGCACCAGCAGCCAGGTCATCGTGCGCAACAACCTCGTCTACTTCGGCAACTCGGCGGGCATTTCCATCGGCGGCTACGCCGCGGGCGTCGGCGGCAGCAGCCAGGTCACGATCCTCGGCAACACGCTGTTCCACAACGATCGGCAGGACACCGGCTCGGGCGAGTTCCAGATCCAGTTCCACGCCAGCGACAACCTGTTCGCGAACAACCTCGTGCATGCAGGCGCGGCCGGCGTGCTGGTGAGCGCGTGGACCGGTGACACGCCATCGCCCGCGGCGCTCGACCACAACCTGTACTACTCCGACGCCGGCGCGGCCGGCTCGTACTGGATCTGGCGTGGCGTCGAATACGATTCCCTGGCCGGCTATCGCGCGGGCGCGGGGCAGGATGCCCATTCGCCGTTCGCCGATCCGCTGTTGCTCGACCCGCTGCTGCCCGACCTGCGCCTGGGCGTGGCCTCGCCCGCGATCGACGCCGGCAGCACCGCGGGCAGCCTGCCCGTCGGGCCGCTCGATTTTGGCGGCCGGGCGCGCGTACGCGGCAACGCCATCGACATCGGCGCCTGGGAATACTGACGCCATGGGCGCTGTGGCGGCCCGGGCGGCATGCACGGCGGGCGCGGCGTCGGGCCGGTGGCGCGTCGGCGCTGCGCAGAGCGTGGTCGCGGTTCCGGCGCAGCGCGGTTGGCCGCCAATCGGCGACAATGGCGCTTTGCCTGCCGCCAGCCACCGCCATGAACCGCCTCCATCGCCACGCCCTGCCCAACACCGAGCTTGACTGTTTCGACGCGCGCGCGGCGGTCGAGGCCTTGCGCCCCGGGGCGTGGGCGGGCCTGCCCTACACCGCGCGCGTGCATGCCGAGAACATCGTGCGCTGCGCCGCGCCGGCCCAGATCGATGCCTGCCTGCGCCAGCTGGTCGAGCGCCGCCGCGACATGGACTTTCCCTGGTACCCGGCGCGCGTGGTGTGCCACGACATCCTCGGCCAGACCGCGCTGGTCGATCTCGCCGGACTGCGCGAGGCGATTGCGAAGCAAGGCGGTGATCCGGCCCGCGTCAACCCGGTGGTGCCGGTGCAGCTCATCGTCGACCACTCGCTCGCGGTGGAGGCGCCGGGTTTCGACAAGGACGCATTCGCCAAGAACCGCGCGATCGAGGATCGGCGCAACGCCGACCGCTTCCACTTCATCGACTGGTGCAAGCGCGCGTTCGACAACGTCGACGTGATCCCGGCCGGCAACGGCATCATGCACCAGATCAACCTCGAGAAGATGTCGCCCGTGGTCTACGTGCGCGACGGCGTGGCCTTCCCGGACACCTGCGTGGGCACCGACAGCCACACGCCGCACGTGGACGCGCTGGGCGTGATCGCGGTCGGCGTGGGCGGGCTCGAGGCCGAGAGCGTGATGCTCGGGCGGCCGTCGATGATGCGCCTGCCCGAGATCATCGCGGTGGAACTGGACGGCCGGCCGGGCGAGGGCATCACCGCCACCGACGTGGTGCTGGCCTTGACCGAGTTCCTGCGCCGGGAAAAGGTCGTGGGCGCGTATCTGGAGTTCCGCGGTCCGGGGGCGGCCGCGCTCACGATCGGCGATCGCGCCACGATCTCCAACATGGCGCCCGAGTACGGGGCCACCGCGGCGCTGTTCTTCATCGACGACAACACGCTCGACTACCTGCGCCTGACCGGGCGCGACGAGGCCCAGGTGCGGCTGGTGGAGACCTATGCGCGCCATTGCGGCTTCTGGGCCGACGACCTGGCCGATGCGCAGTACGAACGCACGTTGCATTTCGACCTGTCCGGCGTCACGCGCACGCTGGCAGGGCCGAGCAATCCGCACCGGCGCCTGCCGGTCACCGCGCTGGCCGAGCGCGGCATCGCCGACCCGGCCAAGCTCGCCAGCGCGCTGGCCGACGCGGCGCAGGGGCGGATTCCCGACGGCGCGGTGATCATCGCCGCGATCACCTCCTGCACCAACACCTCCAATCCGCGCAACGTGATCGCCGCGGCGCTGCTCGCGCGCAACGCCAACGCGCGCGGACTGATGCGCAAGCCATGGGTCAAGACCTCGCTCGCGCCCGGCTCCAGGGCGGTCGAGCTGTACCTGCGCGAAGCCGGTCTGCTCGGCGAACTCGAGCGGCTCGGTTTCGGCATCGTCGGCTTCGCCTGCACCACCTGCAACGGCATGAGCGGCGCGCTCGACCCGGCGATCCAGCGCGAGGTGGTCGAGCGCGACCTGTACGTGACCGCGGTGCTGTCGGGCAACCGCAACTTCGACGGCCGCATCCATCCCCATGCCAGGCAGGCCTTCCTCGCCAGCCCACCGCTGGTGATCGCCTACGCGATCGCGGGCACCGTGCGCTTCGACATCGAGAAGGACGTGCTCGGCGTGGATGCGCACGGGCGCGAGGTGCGCCTCAAGGACATCTGGCCCAGCGATGCCGAAGTCGATGCGGTGGTGCGCGCGAGCGTCAAGCCCGAGCAGTTCCGGCGCATCTACGAGCCGATGTTCGCGCGTGGCGGCGCGCGCGAGCGCGCCAAGCCGCTGTACGACTGGCGTGCGCAGAGCACCTACATCCGCAATCCGCCGTACTGGGAAGGTGCGCTGGCCGGTGCGCGCACCTTGCGCGGCATGCGACCGCTTGCGCTGCTGGGCGACAACATCACCACCGACCACCTCTCGCCCAGCAACGCGATCCTCGCCAGCAGTGCGGCGGGCGAGTACCTCGCGCGCATGGGCCTGCCCGAGGAGGATTTCAATTCCTACGCCACCCATCGCGGCGACCACCTCACTGCGCAGCGCGCGACCTTCGCCAATCCCAAGCTCATCAACGAGATGGCCATCGTCGATGGCGCGGTGAAGCAGGGTTCGCTCGCGCGCGTGGAGCCGGACGGCACCGTGATGCGGATGTGGGAGGCGATCGAGACCTACATGCAGCGCCGCCAGCCGCTCATCGTGATCGCCGGCGCCGACTACGGCCAGGGCAGCAGCCGCGACTGGGCGGCCAAGGGCGTGCGCCTGGCCGGGGTCGAGGCGATCGTGGCCGAGGGCTTCGAGCGCATCCATCGCCAGAACCTCGTCGGCATGGGTGTGCTGCCGCTGCAGTTCGAGCCGGGTACCACGCGCACCACGCTCGCGCTCGACGGCCGCGAGACCTTCGACGTCAGCGGCGAGCGCAGCCCGGGCGCGACGCTCACACTGGTCATCCATCGGCCCGACGGGCGCAGCGAGCAGGTGCCGGTCACCTGCCGCCTCGATTCCGACGACGACGTGACCACCTACGAGGCCGGCGGCGTGCTGCAGCGCTTCGCGCAGGACTTCATGGCCGCCAGCCGCGCGGCCTGAGGCGCGCGGCGTGGCCGGGCGCGCGGGTCTGCCTCAGGTCGGGTCGAAGCCGTTGCGGAAGATGCGCTCGTCGGCGCGCGCGTCGGCGAGCAGGTTGATGTAGACCTCGAGGTTGGTGTAGCCGGCGATGCCGGTGAGCGGCAGCGACAGCGTGCCGCCATTGCGGTCGGCGGCGTTGTTGGGGTTGAGGCCATGCGCGCTTTCCCACGCGTCGGGCATGCCGTCGCCATCGCTGTCGGCGGGCGCTGGCGGCGGTGATGCGGGCGGGAAGTCGAGGTCGAACGCGTCGTTGGCCAGCGGCGTGCCCCAGTCGACCGGGCTGATCGTGCCGCTGAGCGCACTGGCGCGGAACCGGCGATCCATCGGGTCGGCCGGCAGCGCGCCGACGTTGTGCAGCAGGTTGCCACTCCAGTCGTCGCCGGCGAAGTAGGCCACGCTCGCGAACGGGTGGCGGCCCGTGCGGCGCGTGGCCACGCCCAGGTCGGTGTTGGGCGCGTTGCCCGGAAAGTCGTTGCAGCAGTAGAACAGCTGGTAATCGGCCAGGGCCGGATACAGGTTCAGGTGATTGCCCTGCACGTACAGGCTGTTGCTGGCCACGTCGAGCAGGTCATGCAGCACCATGCCGTAGGGAAAGCTCGCACGCGCCTGCATGTGGTTGCCGACGTAGTTGAGCTCGACCCGATACGGGCCATCCGCCGGGTTCTGGTCGACGTCGCGGTTGTACCAGACCAGGAATCCCGGGTCGTGGTAGTAGTTGTCCGAGACCTCCAGTTGCAGCGCATGCGCCTGGCAGTCGGCAACGCTGGGCGGATCGCCGTCGTAGCCGCTTGCCTCGCAGGTGATCTCGGGCAGGCGTCCGCCAATCCGGTACCACAGGTTCTTGAGCACGCTGAGCCGGTTCTGCGGCAGCGCCGGGTGCGAATAGTTGAGCAGCATGCCACCGCGGTCGGCATGATCGCCCACGGTCTCGGCGAGGATGGATCGCTGGATCGTGCCATCGGCGGCCCAGGACAGCTGCACCGCCTCGTCGGTGGCGCCCGCGATCGAGACATGGTCGAAGATGAAGGTGTCGATGCCGTCGAGCCGCAGGCCGTCGTCGAGACAGGCATCGTAGTCGTCGACGCAGCCTTGGCCGCCCGGGATCGGCAGGTTCCAGGCCGGGCGCAGGCGCAGGTGGCGCACGATGAGGTTGCCGCAGTCGTTTTGCTCGTAGTGGCCGTCGCACAGCAGCCCGCGCACGATCACGCCGCCGGGCGAGGTCTGGCCCGCGATCGTGACATCGCCGTGGCGCACGTTGGCGAAGGCATGGATCACGCCGCTGACGCGGAACACGATCGTGCGCGGACCACTTTGCGCCAGCGCATGGTTGAGCGAGCCGGGCTGGATGCCGGCCGGATCGGCGGCGAGCGTGGTTACGGCATACACCGCGCCCCCGCGGCCGCCGCTGGCGACGGCGCCATGGCCTTCGGCGCCGGGAAAGGCCGGCGGTGACTGCGCGAGCGCGGCGGTGGCCGGCAACAGCAGCGCCAGCAGCAGGTGGGTGAGCCAACGATGGCGTGGCACGGACATGACAGGATCCCCCCCTTTGGGCCTCATCGCCCAGTACAGGCGCATTTTGGCCCGGCCAGGAGACACCTGGGTGCGGTCACGGCACCGGTGGCGCGTCATGCCGGCACGCGTTCATGCGCGCGGGCGCATCATGGCCGGTGCCCGGCTGCCACGCGGCATCGCTGACCGTACTGCGCCGCCGGGGTTCGTCCGCCCATGGGGAGGTGCTGCAGGCCATGACATCGTTCGATTCCAACGTGCGCCCGGACTGGGACGAGGTGCTCACCGCGATCGTCGACTATGTCGCGCGCTTCGAGCCGCGCAACGAACTGGCCTGGCACACCGCGCGCCACATGCTCATCGATTCGCTTGGCTGCGCGCTGGAGGCACTCGACTACCCGGCCTGCACCAAGCTGCTCGGGCCGCTGGTGCCCGGCGCCACACTCGCCAATGGCGCGCGCGTGCCCGGCACCGCCTTCCAGCTCGATCCGGTCAAGGCTGCCTTCGACATCGGCGCGACCATCCGCTGGCTCGACTTCAACGACACCTGGCTCGCCGCCGAGTGGGGCCATCCCTCGGACAACCTCGGCGCGATCCTCGCGCTGGCCGACTGGCGCAGCCGCAACGGCGCCGCGCTCACGATGCGCGACGTGCTCGAATGCGCGATCAAGGCGCACGAAATCCAGGGCGTGATCGCGCTCCGGAACTCGTTCAACCAGGTCGGCATGGACCATGTCGCGCTGGTCAAGCTCGCCTCGACCGCGATCGCCTGCCATCTGCTCGGACTCGATCGCGAACGCTCGCTGGCGGCGTTGTCGCAGGTGTTCGTCGACGGCCAGGCGCTGCGCACCTATCGCCACGCCCCCAACACCGGCTCGCGCAAGAGCTGGGCCGCCGGCGATGCGACCAGCCGCGCGGTGCGCCTGGCACTGATCGCGCAGAGCGGCGAAATGGGCTACCCGAGTGCGCTGACCGCGCCCGCGTGGGGCTTCTACGACGTGGCCTTCCAGGGCCGCGAACTGCGCTTCGAGCGCGACTACGCCAGCTACGTGATCGAGAACGTGCTGTTCAAGATCAGCTACCCGGCCGAGTTCCATGCGCAAAGCGCGATCGAGGCCGCGATGAGCCTGCACGCACAGCTGCAGGCGATGGGACGCTCCAGTGACGACATCGCCAGGATCGTGATCCGCACCCAGGCCGCGTGCATGCGCATCATCGACAAGCAGGGGCCGCTCGACAATCCGGCCGATCGCGACCACTGCATCCAGTACATGGTGGCGGTGCCGTTGATCTTCGGGCGCCTGACCGCGGCCGACTACGAGGACGCGGTCGCGGCCGATCCGCGCATCGATGCGCTGCGCGCGAGGATCCGCTGCGTGGAGGAGCCGCAGTTCACCGCCGACTACCACGACCCCGACAAGCGCTCGATCGCCAATGGCCTCAGCGTCACGCTCAGCGACGGCAGCGTGCTCGACGAGGTGCTGGTCGAGTATCCGATCGGCCACCGGCGCCGGCGCGCCGAAGGCATACCCCTGCTCGAAGCCAAGTTCCGCCGCAATCTTGCGCGGCGCTTCGACGAGACGCGCCAACAGCAGATCCTCGCGATCGCGCTCGATCAGGCGCGGCTGGAGGCACTGCCCGTGCATGAGTTCATGGACCTGTTCGCGGCCTGAACCGCACGGCTTGCGCGAGCGGGCGCGCTTGACCACACTCGCGCGCCCGCCGCCGTTGCCCGGAGTGCGCATGTCCGATCCATCTGCCGCAGTGCCCGCGGCCGCGTCGATGCGCCGCACATGACCGCCGCGCCACACCGCGTGCATGGCCTTGCGCTGGACCAGGTCGCACCCGACTGGCCCGCGCTGACGCTGGCGGAGCTGGCGCCGCTGCTCGCCCGCCATCCCGCACTGGGCGCGCCGCGCGCAATCGCCTGGCACAGCCCGCGACCGCTGTCGGCGGCGGCGCTGGTCGACTGCGCGCACGGCCGCGTGTTCATCAAGCGCCACCACCGCAGCGTGCGCGACCTCGACGACCTTGCGGAGGAGCATGCCTTTGCGCAGTGGCTGCGCGGGCGCGGGATCCCGGTGCCGGCCGTGCTCGCCGACCACGCGGGCCACGAGGCCGTGCCGCTGGGCGACTGGGTCTACGTGGTGCAGGCGCCCGCCGACGGGCTCGACCTGTACCGCAATACGCCTTCGTGGGTGCCGCTCAGCCGACTCGACCACGCCCGCTGCATGGGCGCGATGCTCGCGCGCGTGCACGCCGCGGCGGCCGGTTACGCGGCGCCGCAGCGGCGCACCCACATCCTGGTCGCGCGCAGCGAAATCATCGAGGCATGCGACCCGGTCGCGGAACTGGCCGCGCAGCTGCCGCGGCGGCCGGGGTTGGCCGCCTTCCTCGCCGCGCGCGACTGGCGCGGCGAACTCGCGGGCGTGTTCGCGCCGTTCCATGCGCGGCTGCAGCCGCAGCTGGCCGCGCAGCCGCGCCTGTGGACGCATGGCGACTTCTATGCCGCCAACCTGTTCTGGAGCGGCGCCGCCGCGGTCGCGCAGGTGACCGCGGTGGTGGATTTCGGCCTGTGCGCGCGCACGTTCGCACTGTTCGATCTCGCCACCGCGATCGAGCGCAGTGCGATCGCGTGGCTGCAGGCAGGCAGCGACCGCGCGCATGTGCAGGTCGCGCGCGCGCTCATCGACGGCTACCGCGGCGTGCGTGCGCTCACTGCGCATGAGCTGGAGCTGCTGGCCGACCTGCTGCCGCTCGTGCACGTGGACTTTGCGCTGTCGGAAGTGGAGTACTTCCACGCGATCACGCGCAGCCCGGACAACGCGCGCATCGCGTGGGACACCTTCCTGCGTGGCCATGCTGCATGGTTTGCCACGCGCGAGGGCGAGGATCTGCGCGCCGCGGTGCGCAGCGTCTGACCTGGATCAGCGCCGCTGGCGCGATTCGTGGTTCAATAGCCACCTGAAGCGGGGGTGCCCGGCGTCGCCGGGCTGAGAGAGTCCCTTGGAACCTGATCCGGTTTGTACCGGCGTAGGGAGCTTGCATGCAGCGGCCTGTCGCTCCGGCGCAGGTGCTGCGCCGTCGCTTCGTTGCCCGCCATGACGAAGGACGACCGTGAACATCCGCCCGATCTGCCTGTTGCTCGCGCTGCCCGCATTGGCCTGTGCCGCCGCGCCCGCGAGCGATGACGAAGCACCTCCCGCCACCACGCTGCACGCGGTGGAAGTGCGCGCGAACACGCCCGACCCCGACACCACGCTCGATGGCTGGGGCCACGCCAGCGTGCACGACACGCCCGCCACCATCACCGTGGTCGAGCGCGTGCAGCTCGACGCCTGGCATGTGCGCAGCCTGAGCGAGCTGGCGCGGCTGGATGCCGCGGTGGGCGACAACTACGCGCCAGAGGGCTACTACCAGAACCTCGCGATCCGTGGCTACGCGCTCGACCTGGGCACCGGCTACCGCGCCAACAACCTCGCGCTCACCGGCGAGCAGCGCATCGCGCTCGAGGACAAGCAGCAGGTGCAGATCCTCAAGGGCCTGGCCGGCCTGCAGGCCGGCGTGATGGAACCGGGCGGCGTGGTCAACTTCGTGAGCAAGCGCAGCGCCGACGTGCGCAACCTCACGTTGGGCACCGACGCGCGCGGCTCGCGCCTGGGCGCGCTCGACGTGGGCGCGTGGCTCACGCCCGGGTTCGGCCTGCGCGCCAACCTGGCGTGGGAGCAGGCGCATTCCTACGTCGAGCATGGCAATGGCCGGCGCAGCTTCCTCGCGCTCGCGGCCGACTGGCACCCGACGCCGGCAGCCACGCTCGAGTTCGACGCCAACCACCAGACCAGTTCGCAGCGCTCGGCCTCGGGCTACCAGCTCCTGGGCGGCAGCGTGCTGCCACGCGAGGTCGAGGTGGAGCGCATGCTCGGCTTCCAGCCGTGGCAGCGGCCGGTGGCGATCGCGAGCAGCAACCTGGGCGCGCGCTACAGCCACGAGCTGGGCGAGCACTGGCGCGTGCGCGTGGCGGCCTCGCACAGCCGCAGCGTGATCGACGATTACGTCGCCTTCGCCTACGGCTGCTTCTACCAGGACGCCTGCGCCGACAATCCGGTCGGCACCTGGTTTGCGCCCGATGGCGGCTACGACATCTACGACTACCGCAGTCCCGATGACCGCCGGCTCGGCCGCGAACTGCGCGCGACACTGGAGGGGCAGTTCGACAGCGGCGCGCTCGCCCACGAGCTCAGCCTCGGTGTCGACGCGTTCGCGCGCACGATCCACCGCCACGCCAGCGTCAACGCCTGGATCGGCAGCGCCAACATCCACGATCCGCAGGTGCCGGTGTTCGCCCCGTCCACGCGCGAACCCGGGCCATCGGTGCGCCGGCTCGACTCGCGCCAGCACGCGCTGTTCGTCGCCGACCGCGTGAGCATCGGTGCGCACTGGCAGGCGCTGCTCGGCGCGCGCCTGTCGCGCCTGCACGATCGCAGCTGGAACAAGCGCGGCGAGCCCGAGCGCGACACGCGCCTGTCGCAGTGGTTGCCGCAGGCGGCGCTGCTGTGGCTGCCCGGCAGCGAGCTGACCACATACCTCAGCTACAGCGAGGGCCTGGCGCTGGGCAAGGAAGCGCCGTGGTGGACCAGCAACGAGGGCACCACGCTGGCGCCGCGCCATTCGCGCCAGCTCGAACTGGGCGCCAAGTACGCGCCCGGCGACCGGATCGAACTCACCGCGGCGCTGTATCGCATCCGCCAGCCGTGGCAGTTCGCGCAGCCCGATGCGAGCGAGGCCGGCTACACCTTCGTGATGCGCGGCGAAGAAGTGCATGCGGGTCTGGAACTGGCTGCGCACGGACGGCTCGGCGAGCACCTGCGCGTGGATGGCAGCGTCAACCTCATCGACGCCCGCGCGCGGCGCAGCGGCACACCGCTGTACGAAGGCCACCAGGTGGTCAACGTGCCGCGTCGGCGCGCCACGCTGCAACTGGACTACACCTGGCCCGGCCTGCCACAGCTCGGGCTGCTCGCGGGCTGGCGCCACGCCGCGCGCAATCCGGCCACGCCCGATGGCCGCATCCACGCGCCCTCATACCAGGTGTTCGACCTCGGCCTGCGCTACGGCGCGCACTGGCGCGGCCATGCGCTCACCTGGCGGCTGTCGATCGACAATGTGTTCGACCGCTTCCACTGGCGCGACACCGGCAGCTCCGACGGCGACAACTACCTGTTCCCGGGCGCGCCGCGCAGCGCGCGCCTGAGCTTCACGCTGGGGCTGTGAGATGACCTGGATCGAACTCGCGGCCGCGATCCTGAGCGCATGGGCGGTGTGGCTGACCGCGCGGCGCCGGCCGTGGTGCTGGCCGCTCGGGCTGGTGTCGGTCGGCGTGTACGCATGGGTGTTCGTGCACAGCAAGCTGTATTCGGACGCGCTGTTGCAGGGCGCATTTGCGCTCATGCTCGGCTACGGCTGGTGGCGCTGGCTGCACAACCTGCAGGACGACGGCCGCGTGCGCATCGCGCCGCTCGCGCCACTGCCGGCCACCGCGCACGTGGGCGCCGGCACACTCGCGGCACTGCTGCTGGGCGCGTTCATGCACCACCACACCGATGCCAGCCTGCCATGGCTCGACGCCACGCTGGCCGCGTTCAGCCTCGTGGCGCAGGGCTGGCAGGCCGGCCGCCACGTCGCGGCGTGGTGGATGTGGATCATCGTCGACGTGGTCTACGTGGGCATGTACCTGTACAAGGGCCTGTACATCACCGCGGTGCTGTACGCCGCGTTCCTCGTGCTGGCGGTCGAGGGCCTGCGCAGCTGGCGCCGCGCCCGCGCCGATGCCGCCGTGGCGCAGGCCTGACTCCGCGACCGCGGCGCGCGATGCGCGCGCGGGCAGGGCGTGTCCGGTGCCAGAGGTGGTTGCAGTCTCGGCGCAAGCACTTGCACACACCAGAGTGATACTATAGTGTCACTTCATGCGTACCGAACTCGTTACCACACTCAAGCGCCAAGCGACCGAGCTGCTTGCCGACATCGAGCGGGACAAAGAGCCCATCCTCATTACGCAGCACGGCTTGCCCAGCGCGTACCTCGTGGACGTGGAGACCTACCAGCTCATGCAGCAGCGCATGACCATCCTGGAGGGCATTGCGCGCGGTGAGCAGGCCATTGCCGATGGACGTGTCGCGACTCATGACCAAGCCAAGGCCAGACTCGCCAGATGGCTGAAATAGTCTGGACCGAGCCAGCGTTGGCGGATCTTGACGCCATCGCCGACTACATCGCGCTGGAGAATCCCGCCGCAGCCGCCAGACTTGTCATGCGCGTGTTCGCACACATCGAGCAACTGGCAGATCAGCCCCAAAGCGGCAGCTATCTTCCTGAGCTGGGGAAGGCACGCTATCGGCAGATCGTGGAGCCGCCTTGCCGCATCTTCTACAGGTTTGACCAACACAGCGTCTTCATCGTGCATGTCATGCGATCGGAGAGACTCTTGCGCAAGAAGCACCTCAAGGCCCGTTGACCTGCCCGCCGTTTTCAGTGCCAGTCCGACTTCAGTAGAGTCCGCCGGCCGAGAGAGGGCCGCCCCATGAAGGAGCGGTTCACCGATGAACGTACCATCGGATTCCTGGTGCGGGCTGCCCGCCGCAGGCGCGGCGTGCGTGGTCGCAGCCGTAGCGCAGCGGTTGTTGCTAACCTGCCGCACCCGGGTTGGTCCGGCGAGTGATCGAGGGCGGCATGGATTCAGGCAAGCAACTGCGCATTCCCGCCACGCTGATGCGCGGCGGTACTTCCAAGGGGGTGTTCTTCCGGCTGGCGGACCTGCCGCCGGCGGCACGTGAGCCGGGTCCGGCGCGGGATGCGTTGCTGCTGCGCGTGATCGGCAGCCCCGACCCCTACGGCAAGCACACCGACGGCATGGGCGGGGCCACCTCGAGCACGAGCAAGTGCGTGATCATCGCGCCGTCGACGCAGCCCGGGCACGATGTCGACTACCTGTATGGCCAGGTCAGCATCGACAGCGCGTTCGTCGACTGGTCGGGCAACTGCGGCAACCTGTCGACCGCGGTCGGGCCGTTCGCGCTGGCCAATGGCTTCATCCCGGCCGCGCGCGTCCCGCGCGAGGGCACCGTCACCGTGCGCGTGTGGCAGGCCAACATCGGCAAGACCATCCTCGTGCATGTGCCGGTGGCCGGCGGCGAGGTGTGCGAGCTGGGCGACTTCGAACTCGATGGCGTGGCGTTTCCGGCCGCCGAGGTCGTGCTCGAGTTCATCGATCCGGCCGATGACGGCGAGGCGGGCGGGGCGATGTTCCCGAGCGGAGAGCCCGTCGACACGCTGGACGTGCCGGGCGTGGGTCGCCTGGCCGCGACGCTCATCAGCGCGGGCATCCCCACGGTGTTCGTCAACGCCGTCGACCTTGGCTACGAGGGCACCGAGTTGCAGGCCGCGATCAATGAGGACAAGGCGGCGCTGGCGCGGCTGGAGGCGGTGCGCGTGGCCGGGGCCTTGCGCATGGGCCTGATCCGCACCGCGGCCGAGGCCGCCACGCGCCAGCACACGCCCAAGCTCGCGCTGGTCGCGCCGCCGCGCGCCTATGTCGCCTCGAGCGGCAGGGCCGTGGCCGCCGGCGACATCGACCTCAACGTGCGCGCGCTGTCGATGGGCAAGCTCCACCACGCGATGATGGGCACCGCGTCGGTCGCGATCGCGACCGCGGCCGCGGTGCCGGGCACGCTGGTCAATCTTGCCGCGGGAGGCGGCACGCGCGATGCGGTGCGCTTCGGCCACCCGTCGGGCACGCTGCGCGTGGGCGCTTCGGTGCAACATCTGGACGGGCGGTGGACGGTCACGCGCGCGGTGATGAGTCGCTCGGCGCGCGTGCTCATGGAAGGCTGGGTGCGCGTGCCCGCGCCGGAATCCGTGGCGCGCTGAACAGGCCGGCGGCGCGCCTCAGCCGGTGCGGCGCAGCACCAGTTCAAGCACGAACTTGGTGCCGAAGAACGCCAGCAGCAGGAACGCCATGCCCGCGAGCGTGAGGTTGATCGCGCGCGCGCCGCGCCAGCCGTGGCGCACGCGGCCCCAGGCCAGCACGCCGAACACGAGCCAGGCCGCGATCGACAGCACGGTCTTGTGGGCCAGGTGCTGGCCGAACAGGTCCTTGACGAACAGCACGCCGGTCAGCAGCGTGAGCGTGAGCAGCAGGAAGCCGACGCCGATGAGGCGGAACAGCAGCGTCTCGGTGAGCGTGAGTGGCGGCAACGCACGCAGCACGCCACCGAAGCGGCGATGACGCAGCGCGCGTTCCTGCACCGCGAGCAGCACCGCGAGCGCGGCGGCGATCGACAGCACGCTGTAGGCGAGCAGCGCGACGGTGACGTGCAGCTTGATCTGCCAGTCCATTGGTTGCGGCACGGTCGGCGGCGCCGCGAACACGTCGATGCCCAGCAGCAGTGCGGCCACCGGAAACACGATCACGCCCAGCGCGACGATCGGTCGCGACAGGTTGACGAGGATGGTGAGCGCGGCCACCACGCAGGCCACCAGCGATACCGCGGCAAAGAAGTGCAGGTCGAGCGCGCCGCGGTGGCTGGCCAGCAGCACGCCCGCGTGGGCCAGCAGCGCGCAGGTGGCCAGCGCCATCGGCAGGCGGGGCCGGGGCGTGGCGTCGGCGAGCAGCGGGCGCGCGATCAATGCGGCCGCGAGCAGGTACAGCGCGATGGCGCTCAGCGCAAGGACGGGCACGTACATGCGCGCAAGTGTCGCATGGGCGCGCGTGCGAAACGAGCCGCCGCCACGCCTGCCCGCGGGTGGTGGCGCCGGGCCTCGGGTGCCGCAACGTCGCGCGCAGGGCGCGGCTTGCCTAGAATGCGCGTTCTCTCCTGCGGGTCTGCCTGTCCATGTTCGAATCCCTGAGCCAACGCCTGTCCGCCACCGTCCAGCGCCTGCGCGGCAAGGGCCGCCTGACCGAGTCGAACATCCGCGAGGCGCTGCGCGAGGTACGCATCGCGTTGCTCGAAGCCGACGTGGCCTTGCCGGTGGTGCAGGCGCTGATCCAGCGCGTGCAGGTCAAGGCGCTGGGCCAGGAAGTGCTGCGCAGCCTCACCCCGGGCCAGGCACTGGTCAAGGTCGTGCGCGACGAGCTCACCGCGGTGATGGGCAGCGCCAACAGCGACCTCAACCTGGCCGCGGCGCCGCCGGCGGTGGTGCTCATGGCCGGCCTGCAGGGCGCGGGCAAGACCACCACGGTGGCCAAGCTCGCGCGCCTGCTCAAGGAACGGCGCAAGAAGAAGGTCATGGTGGTGAGCTGCGACGTGTACCGCCCGGCCGCGATCGAGCAGCTGCGCACGCTCGCGCAACAGGTCGAGGTGCTGTTCCATCCCTCCAGCGCCGGCGACGACCCGGTGGCGATCGCGCGCGCGGCGCAGGACGCGGCCGCACGCGCGTTCGCCGACGTGCTCATCGTCGACACCGCCGGGCGCCTGCACGTGGACGCGGCCATGATGGAGGAAATCAAGGCGCTGCACGCGGCGCTGGCGCCGATCGAGACGCTGTTCGTGGTCGATTCGATGACCGGCCAGGATGCCGCCAACACCGCCAAGGCCTTTGCCGATGCACTGCCGCTGACCGGCGTGGTGCTGACCAAGACCGACGGTGACGCGCGCGGTGGCGCCGCGCTGTCGGTGCGCTACGTGACCGGCCGGCCGATCAAGTTCATCGGCGTGAGCGAGAAGCCCGACGGACTGGAACCGTTCCATCCCGATCGCATCGCCACCCGCATCCTCGGCATGGGCGATGTGCTGTCGCTGGTGGAGCAGGTCGAGCAGAGCGTCGACCAGGAAAAGCAGCGCAAGCTGGCCGAGAAGGTCATCAAGGGCAAGCGCTTCGACCTCAACGACATGCGCGACCAGCTCGAGCAGATGATCAACATGGGCGGCATGGCGTCGCTGCTGGACAAGCTGCCCGGCGTGTCGAGCCTGCCCGACCACGTCAAGAGCAAGGCCAACGATGGCGAGGTCAGGCGCATGATCGCGATCATCGGCTCGATGACCAAGAAGGAGCGCCGCCACCCGGACCTGCTCAACGGCTCGCGGCGCGCGCGCATCGCGCGTGGTTCGGGCACCCAGCCGGCCGACGTCAACCGCCTGCTCAAGCAGTACCAGCAGATGGAAAAGATGATGGCCAAGCTCGGCGGCGGCGGTCTCAAGGGCCTGATGCGGCAAATGGGCTCGGCGATGAAGGCGATGGGCGGCGGCGGCCTGCCGCCCGGTGGCCTGCCGCGGCGCTGAGCCGGCGCAGTCAACCGACCGTCCGTCGGCGCGTTGATGGCATTGGTCGCCGACGCGTGCGCATGGGGCAACCGGTCACATTCCCGCGCGCGTGACGGCGCTAGGCTTGATTGCGTTCGGGCATGGGCGGGGTGGTCATGGACAAGTGGGTGCGCGCACCGTTGGTGTGCGCCTGCGCGATCGGCGCGGGCACGTTGCAGGCGGCGGTCCACGACCGCATCTTCCGGTACGGCTTCGATCCCGCGGCGGACGCGCCTGCCAACGCCAACGAGGCCGCGCGGTTCCTCACCCAGGCCACCTTCGGCCCGACCCAGGCCGATATCGCCCGCGTGCGGGCACTGGGCTACGAGGCCTGGATCGAGGAACAACTCGGCCGCCAGCCCACGTTGAGCGCACCCGCCGTCGAGGCGGTGGTCGATGCGCGCACCGCGGGCGGGCAGAATGTGGGCCAGAACCAGCGCCTGCAGCGCTGGTACTGGCAGGCCGCCTACGCGCCCGACCAGCTGCGCCAGCGCATGGCATTCGCGCTGAGCCAGATCTTCGTGATCTCCGACCAGGACAGTGCGATCCGGCAGTACGTGGTGCCGATCTCGGCCTACCAGGACATGCTCGCACGCAATGCGTTTGCGCCGTATCGCAACCTGCTCGGCGATGTGACACTGCACCCGATGATGGGGCGCTACCTGTCCTCGTTCCGCAATCAGAAGGCCGGCGCGACGACCAGTCCCGACGAGAACTATGCACGCGAGGTAATGCAGCTGTTCTCGGTCGGGCTGGTCCAGCGCAACCTGGACTTCTCGCCGATCCTGTCCGGCGGCGTGCCGATCCCGACCTACGACCAGTCGACCATCGCGCAGACCGCCAAGGTGTTCACCGGCTTCACATGGAGCGATGCGCCCACCAGCCCGTCGCCCAACTTCTACGGCGGCGGCCAGACCTTCGCCGCGCAATCGGCGCCGATGGCGTGCTGGGGCACCGAACTGTTCCCGGCCACCGGCAGCGGCAGCAACAACATGCGCCACGACATCAGCGCCAAGACCGTGCTCGCGGGGCTGGTGCTCCCCGCCGGCCAGACCTGCGCGCAGGACGTCGGCGACGAACTGGACATCATCGCCGCACATGCCAACGTGGCGCCGTTCATTTCGCGCCAGCTGATCCAGCGCTTCGTCACCAGCAACCCGTCACCCGCGTACATCGAGCGCGTGGCCGAGGTGTTCAACACCAGCTACGGCGACCTGGGCGAAGTGGTCAAGGCGATCCTGCTCGACAACGAGGCGCGCGTGCCGCCGCCGCTGGCCGGCGGTGATTCCTACGGCAAGCTGCGCGAGCCGGTGCTGCGGCTGACCGCGATGTGGCGCGCCTTCGATGCGCAGCCGCCCGCGCCCGACGCGTACGGCGAGGTCAAGATGACCGCGGGCAGCAGCCTGATCGGCGCGCTCGCGCAGGGGCCGCTGCAGGCGCCGTCGGTGTTCAACTTCTACCAGCCCGACTACCAGCAACCCGGCCCACTCGCCGACGCCGGGCGCTATTCGCCCGAACTGCAGATCGTGAGCGAGAACACCACCTACAGCACCGGCAACACCTGGTACAACTTCACCGCGCGCGCGTACCTGGGCATGAACAACCCGCCGACCGACCGGCCGCTGGTCAACCTCGCCGCGCTCACGGCCAACGCCAACGCGCCCGCAGCAATGGTTGCCACCATCAACGAGCGCATGATGTACGGCACGATGACGCCGGCCATGCAGGCGGCGTTGATCGGCATGCTGACCAACCTCAACGGCGCCAGTGCCGCCGAGAAGGCCTGGTCGGCGCTGTACGTCACGATGCTTTCACCCGACTACGCAACCCAGCGCTGAGGAGGCGACCATGAACCAGCTTCGCCAGACCCGGCGTGACTTCCTGCGTGGCCTTGCCGCTGCCGCCTGCTGCGGCGGCGCCTCGGCACTGTTTCCGCAATTGCGCATGATCGGGACCGCACTCGCCGCGACGCGCGACCTGACGGGGTACAAGGCGCTCGTGTGCGTGTACCTGTCGGGCGGCAACGATTCGTGGAACATGCTGGTGCCCAACGATGCGGCGCGCCATGCGGTGTATGCGGCGGCGCGCGGTGGCGTGTACAACGGCAGCAGCAATCCGGGCGGTCTGGCGCTGGCACGACCGACCGGTGCGCAGGTTCCGTTGCAGTCGATCGTAGACGCGGCCACCAGCGGTGACGTCAGCCAGTACTTCATGCACCCGTCGCTGGTGCGGCTGGCCGACATCTATCGCGCCAACAAGCTCGCGTTCGCGGTCAACGTGGGACCGTTGGTGCGCCCGATCGTGATGGCCGACTATGCGCAGACGGCCAACCGGCCGCCGCAGCTGTTCTCGCATTCGGACCAGGAAAACCTCTGGCACCAGGCCAACGTCAGCGCGGGTTCGGTGCTCGGCTGGGGTGGGCGCAGCGGCGACCTGGTGCGCGCGGCCAATGCCAACCAGGCGCTGTCGCCGTGCATCTCGATCGCCGGCGCCAATCGCTTCGAGATCGGGCTCAACACCATGCCCTACCAGATGTCGGCGAGCGGGCTGACCGCGCTGAGCGGCATGTGCAATCCCACACCGTGTTCGGGCGTGAGCGCGACCAGCGTGCGCGACAACGCGCTCAACGCTCTGCTCGAAGCCAGCTACGAGAGCGACTTCGCGGGCGAGTATGCCAAGGTGTTCCGTCGTGGCCGCGACCTGTACAGCCTGCTCAAGACCGGACTCGATGCGACCACGCTCGTGACCACGTTCCCGTCGGGCAATTCGCTGGCCGGGCAACTGCAGGCAGTGGCCAAGCTCATCAAGCTGTCGCGCCAGGAGGGGTATGCCGCGCGCCAGATCTACTACGTGCGCTACGGCGGCTTCGACCTGCACTCGGGCCTGATGTCGGGCGGCAACAGCGACCATGCCGCGCTGCTGGCCAACGTCGACGCGGCGCTGGGCGCGTTCTGGGACGCGCTGGGGCCGGGCGACATCGATGCGCGCAACGAGGTCACCGTGTTCAGTGCATCCGAGTTCGCGCGCACGCTGCAGTCCAATGGCTCGGGCTCGGACCATGGCTGGGGCGGCGTGCAGTTCGTGTTGGGCGGCGCGGTCAACGGAGGGCGCCTGTACAGCGATGGGGGCGGTCCGATCAGCGGTTTCCCCAACCAGGACCTGGGCGCGCCCAACAACTTCTCGCGCGGCCAGATGATCCCGGGCATCAGCGTCGACCAGTATGCGGTCACGCTCGCGCGCTGGCTGGGTGTTACCGCAGCGTCCGATCTGGCCGCGATCTTCCCGAATCTGTCGCAGTTCGGCAGCAGCAACCTCGGGTTCGTGTAGATGGCGATGCGCGCGTGGGGGCTGGTGCTGCTCGTGCTCGGCGGTGCGGCGCGGACGGGCACGCCCGCGCCGAGCGGTTGCACGCGCATCGCCGACATCGCGCCGCAATACACGATCACCTACGGTGCGGCGGTGCAGGGCCTGTTCGACGACTATGCGACCAACGGCGGCAGCGCCGGCTGCGTGGACTGCCACTTTGCGCCACCGCCGGAGCCCAGCGGCGGGCTCGACCTCAGCGCAGGTGCGTCGTGGGCGCATCTGGTCAACGTGCCGAGCCAGGCCGATCCGCAATTCCTGTACGTGGTGCCGGGCGACCCGCTGCGCAGCCTGCTGTTCCTCAAGGTCAACTGCGACAATCCCGGGGTGGGCGGGCGCATGCCCCTGTTCGGCTACGGCGGCGGCTTGCTGCCGGAGCAGCAGGCGCTGATCTACGACTGGATCGCCAACGGCGCGCTGCCCGGCACCAGCGACACCGTGTACCGCGACGGTTTCGACCTGCGCGGCCTGGTGCCCTGAGCCGCCGGCGGCGTGCCCGCCGCGCGCGGTGCCAAGTCGTTGCAGGGCTTTATTTTTTCCCGATTGCCGCTAGAATGTCCGGCTCCCGACGCGCGCGATCCGGTTCCGGATCACCCGCCGACGTCGCAGACTCCGAAAATATCGAGCTAAATCAATGGTCAAGATTCGCCTTTCCCGCGGCGGTGCGAAGAGCCGTCCGTTCTACCACATCATCGTGACGGACAGCCGCAACGCCCGTGACGGCCGCAACATCGAGCGCGTGGGGTACTTCAACCCGATCGCGACCGGCAAGGAAGTGCGTCTGGAACTGGACACGACCAAGGTCAAGGCCTGGCTCGACAAGGGTGCGCAGCTGACCGACAAGGTGCGCGTGCTCTACAAGGAAGCCAGCAAGCAGGCAGCCTGATCGCGTGACCGGGCCGGCGAAACTCGTCCTGCTCGGCAAGGTGGTCGGGGTGCACGGTATCCGCGGCGAGGTCAAACTCGAGTCGTATACCGAGCCCAGGACGCAGATCTTCCGCTACCAACCGTGGCAGCTGCGTTCGGCGACAGGTGAGACCACGATCACGGGCAGCCGTGGCCGTGAGCAAGGCAAGGGCATCGTCGCGACGTTGCCCGGGATTGCCGATCGCGATGCCGCGGCAGCGTTGATCGGCAGCGAGATCCGGGTCGAGCGCAGTGCGCTGCCCGCGGCCGCACCCGGTGAGTACTACTGGGTCGACCTCGAAGGTCTCGCGGTGGAAACGGTGCAGGGCGTGCCCTTGGGCACGGTTTCGCACCTGGTCGCGACCGGCGCCAATGACGTGCTGGTGGTGAAGGATGCAAGGCGCGAACGGCTGATTCCGTTTCTGGTCGGATCGTTCGTGACGCAGGTGGATCTCGGTGGCGGACGCCTCGTCGTCGACTGGGATCCGGAGTTCTGAACCAGGCTGGCGGGCCGGATGCCTGCCGTTGTGCCAGGCATGCACGGAGGCAGGCGCTGATCACGGGCCACGCGCGATGCGCATCGACGTCATCACGCTGTTTCCCGAGTTCATCGATGTGTGTGCCAGGGTGGGAGTGGTCGGGCGCGCGCGAGCGCGCGGGCTGATCGAGATCGCGATGTGGAACCCGCGCGATTTCGCCACCGACAACTACCGCTCGGCCGATGACCGCTGCTACGGCGGCGGTCCCGGTGTGGTGATGATGATCGACCCGTTGCGCAAGGCGCTCGACAGCGCGCGCAAGGCCAGCGGGTCGGCACAGGGCAAGGCGATTTACCTCAGTCCGCAGGGAACGCGGCTGGACCAGGCCAAGGTGGAGGCACTTGCGCGGCGCGATCACCTGATCCTGCTGTGCGGCCGCTACGAAGGCGTGGACGAAAGATTCATCGAGCACGCGGTCGAGGAGGAAATATCCATCGGCGACTACGTGCTCTCCGGCGGCGAGCTGGCGGCGGCGATCCTCATCGACGCAGTCGGGCGCCTGCAGGAAGGTGTGCTGCACGATGCACAGTCGGCATCGCAGGATTCGTTCTCCGACGGCCTGCTCGACTGTCCGCACTACACGCGCCCGGAACGGCACGAGTGGGGCGAGGTACCGGCGGTGCTGACCTCGGGTGACCATGCCGCGATCGCGCGCTGGCGCCGGAAGCAGTCGCTGGGACGCACCTGGTTGCGGCGACCGGACCTGCTGGCACGGCTCGAGCTGGACCCGAAGCAACGCGCGCTGCTGGACGAGTTCCGGCGCGAGCATGAAGGCAAAACCACGCGCGATCGCGACAGCGGCTCGGGCGAATGAAACATCGAACCCATTGGTGAACGTGATGAACCTGATCCAGCAATTCGAAGCCGCCCAGATGACCCGCGAGCTGCCGCAGTTCGCGCCCGGCGACACCGTGATCGTCAACGTCAAGGTCAAGGAAGGCAACCGCGAGCGCGTGCAGGCCTACGAGGGCGTGGTGATCGCGCGCAAGAATGCCGGCCTCAACTCGGCCTTCACCGTGCGCAAGATCTCGCACGGCTTCGGCGTGGAGCGCGTGTTCCAGTCGCACAGCCCGGCCATCGACTCGGTGGTGGTCAAGCGTCGCGGCAAGGTGCGTGGCGCCAAGCTGTATTACCTGCGTGGCCTGGAAGGCAAGGCCGCCCGCATCAAGGAAGACCTTGGCGCCACCGCCAAGGCGTAATCCGCACCCTACATACCTCTTGGAGCATCGAGTCGCGTCTGTGCTCCTCGTCGGAACGGCCCCGGCAACGGGGCCGTTCTTTTGCCTGCGCGCCGTGCACCCGGCTTGAAGCCACCATGCCACGCCACCATGTGCGTCGCAGCCGTTTTTCCCGGAGCCCGACATGACGATCCAGCCCGAGACGCGCGCGTTCGAAGCCGAAGTCTCCCAGGTGCTGCACCTGGTCACCCATGCGCTGTACTCGCACAAGGACATCTTCCTGCGCGAGCTCATCTCCAACGCCTCCGACGCGTGCGACAAGCTGCGCTTTGCCGCGCTGTCCGACGCCGCGCTCACCGCGGGCGACGCCGAGTTGCGCATCGAGATCGAATACGACAAGGACGCACGCACGCTCACGATCCGCGACAACGGCATTGGCATGAGCCGCGACGAGGTGGTCGACAACATCGGCACCATCGCGCGCTCGGGCACGCGCCGCTTCCTCGAATCGCTGTCGGGTGACGCGCGCAAGGACACCCAGCTCATCGGCCAGTTCGGCGTGGGCTTCTACTCGGCCTTCATCGTTGCCGGGCAGGTCACGCTGACCACGCGCAAGGCCGGCGCCGATGCCGCCGACGGCGTGCGTTGGCAGTCGGGCGGCAGCGGCGAGTACACCCTGGAGCAGGTCGAGGTGCCCGCGCGCGGCACCAGCGTGACGCTGCAGCTCAAGCCCGGCGAGGACGAGTTCCTCGATGGCTGGAAACTGCGCGAACTGGTCAAGCGCTATTCCGACCACGTCGCCTTCCCGATCCGCCTGCGCGCCGAGTCCGACGGCAAGCCCACCGGCGAGTTCGAGACCGTCAACCATGCAGTCGCGCTGTGGACGCGGCCCAAGGCCGACATCAGCGACGACGATTACCGCGCGTTCTACAAGTCGCTCAGCCACGACTTCAACGACGCGCTGGCCTGGACCCACAACCGCGTGGAAGGCTCGCAAAGCTACACCAGCCTGCTGTACCTGCCTGAGAAGCCGCCGTTCGACGCGGTGTTCAGCGGCCGCGACGAGCGCAAGGGCCTCAAGCTCTACATCCGCCGCGTGTTCATCATGGACGCGAGCGAGCAGTTGCTGCCGGCCTACCTGCGCTTCGTGCGCGGCGTGATCGACTCCGACGACCTGCCGCTCAACGTGAGCCGAGAGATCCTGCAGGAAAACCGCCTCGTCGCCCAGATCCGCAGCGCCTGCGTCAAGCGCACGCTCGACCTGCTCGACCGGCTCGCCAAGGACGAGCCGGAGAAATTCGCGCAGTTCACCAGCGCCTTCGGCAATGTGCTCAAGGAGGGCATCGCCGAGGATGGTGCCAACCGCGAGCGCATCGCCAGGCTGCTGCGCTTTGCCTCGACCCACGGTGAGGATGCCAGCCGCAACGTTGCGCTCGACGACTACATCGCGCGCATGCCGGCCGGGCAGGAAGTCATCTGGTACATCACCGCCGATTCCTGGCTGGCCGCGCGCAACAGCCCGCAGATCGAGTCGCTCAAGGCGCGTGGCGTGGAGGTGCTGCTGCTGGGCGAACGCATCGACGAGTGGATGATCGGCTACCTGCACGAGTACGCGGGCAAGCAGTTGCGCAACGCCGCCAAGGGCGAACTCGATGCCGCCGACGGCAGCGATGCGCAGGCGCGCGAGCAGGCCGCCGCCGCGGCGCAACCCGTGCTCGACAAGCTCAGGCAGTCGCTCGGCGATGCGGTCGACAAGGTGCAGGTCGGCCAGCGCCTGACCCAGTCGCCCGCCTGCATCGTGCTCGGCGAATACGACATGGCCCCGCACATGCAGCGCCTGTTGCGCGAGGCCGGCCATGACGTGCCCGCGAGCAAGCCGGTGCTGGAGATCAACCCGCAGCATGCGCTGGTGCAGCGCTTCGCCGCCGAAACCGACCCCGCGCGCAGCGCCGATCTCGCCCACCTGCTGCTGGAAGAGGCGCAGCTGGCCGCAGGCGAGCAGCTGGCCGACACCAGCGCATTCATCGCCCGCGTCAACAAGCTGCTCGCCGGGTGACCTGGAGCCGGCGGCTGCCGAAATGGCAAGTCCGCGGGCGGACCGCGTCACTCCGACTGCTGAAGTCGAAGTGACGCGGTCGGTCAGGGTTCGAAGTTGTCAGCGAAGATTTGTTCCATGGTGAGCAAGGTGACCTTGTTCTCCTTTCGCTTGCCGACCACAAGGCGTTGTCGTGTCGGATCGTAGTCTTGCACCAACAGGCCGCCGCCCTCGGCGACATTTCCCGTCGCGCTGTTCCACGCCGCCACGTGGCCCACGAGGCGCTGGCGTCCGTTTGCCAGCGTGATCGCCCCTGCATTGCTGATGCCGCTGCCGGACCATTGCTCGGAACGAATCACATAGTTTCCATCCGCCAAGGCAATGATGTCCGCACCGATGGGGGCGGTTTGCATGTCAGCCCCCTGTAAGCTGCACTTGAGATCGGTTTTTGCGCGCCTGGCGTATGCCCCCCAAGATGGACTCTGTCACCGTGACGTGGGTGCATCGCGCGCGCCATGAGTCTGCGGTACGGTCCAGTTCGGTGCAAGCGGACGGAAGTGGAGCCTTGACGCCTGCTCCTCGCGATGCGGTATGGCGTGCTCGTTGGCGAAGCATGGGGTGCCGTACGGTGCCTGCGCGATGGTGGGGCAGGGGTCGCGTGCTAGCATCGCGGTCCCGGTTTCGCGCCGTTGGATACAGGGCGACATGCAGATCCAGACCAAGCTGCCCAAGGTCGGCACCACGATCTTCACCGTGATGAGCCAGCTCGCGCTCGAGCACAAGGCGATCAACCTCGGCCAGGGCTTTCCCGATTTCGATGGTCCGCCTGCGCTGCGCGAGGCGCTCACGCGCGCGATGGCGCAGGGGCGCAACCAGTATGCGCCGATGACCGGCGTGCCGGCGCTGCGCGAGGCGATCGCGCACAAGACCGCGCGCCTGTACGGCTGCAAGGTCAACGCCGATACCGAGATCACCGTGACTTCGGGCGCGACCGAGGCGCTGTTCGCCGCGATCGCCGCGGTGGTGCACGCGGGCGACGAGGTGATCGTGCTCGACCCGTGCTACGACAGCTACGATCCCGCGATCGCGTTGTGCGGCGGGCGCGCGGTGCACGTGCCGCTGGATGCGACGAGTTTCCTGCCCGACTGGGAGCGCATCGAGGCTGCGGTGACGCCGCGCACGCGCATGATCCTGGTCAACACGCCGCACAATCCCTGCGGCTCGGTGTTCGCCGCGGGTGACCTCGATGCGCTGGCCGCGCTGGCGCGGCGACACGACCTGTTCGTGCTGTCCGATGAGGTGTACGAGCACATCGTGTTCGATGACGCCGCGCATCAGAGCGTGCTGCGCCATGGCGAGCTGGCCGAGCGCAGCTTCGTGGTGTCCTCGTTCGGCAAGACCTACCACTGCACCGGCTGGAAGATCGGCTATTGCATCGCGCCGCGTGCGCTGTCGGCCGAGTTCCGCAAGGTGCACCAGTACCTGACCTTCTGCACCTTCACGCCCGCGCAGTGGGCGCTGGCCGAGGTGCTCGAAGCCGATCCGCAGCACTACCTGGACCTGCCGCGCTTCTACCAGGCCAAGCGCGACCACTTCCGCGCCCTGCTGGCCGGCTCGCGCCTGCGCCTGTTGCCGGTGGGCGGCTCGTACTTCCAGCTCGTCGACTACAGCGCCGTGCGTGATGTCGACGATCTCGCATTCTGCGAATGGCTGGTCAAGGAAGGTGGCGTGGCCGCGATCCCGTTGTCCTCGTTCCAGGACAGCCCACCGCCCGGACAGCGTCTGGTGCGGCTGTGCTTTGCCAAGAGCGAGTCGCTGCTCGATGAGGCCGCGCAGCGGCTGGCGGTGCTGTGACATGAGCACGCAGCCGAACCTGCAGGTGGCGATGGTGCAGGGCGCGACCCGCTGGCACGATCCGGCCGCCAACCGCGACTACTACGGCGACCTCATCGCGCCGCTGCGCGGCAGCGACCTCGTGGTGTTGCCCGAGACCTTCACCAGCGGGTTCTCCAACGAGGCGATCCACTCCGCCGAGGACATGGACGGGCCCACGGTCGCGTGGCTGTCGGCACAGGCGCGCCGGCTCGATGCGGCGATCTGCGGCAGCGTGCAGTTGCGCGTGCGCGACAAGGTCTACAACCGCCTGCTGTTCGCCACGCCCGACGGCGCGGTACGCCATTACGACAAGCGCCACCTGTTCCGCTACGCCGACGAGCACAAGCGCTACGCGGCCGGCGCCGAGCGCTTCCTGCTCGACTGGCGCGGCTGGCGCATCTGTCCCTTGGTCTGCTACGACCT